>Ga0233425_10000029_pt1 | contig 344974 bp, 287 predicted proteins | sample Watercolumn_Towu_2_FD_181712 | JGI IMG/M metagenome (GOLD analysis project Ga0233425, IMG submission 181712) | Freshwater microbial communities from Lake Towuti, South Sulawesi, Indonesia - Watercolumn_Towuti2014_140_MG | ecosystem: Environmental > Aquatic > Freshwater > Lake | place... | reverse complement strand
GGGGAACAGCTTCGGCGCCTTCGGGTTCTTGCTCTTCTTGGTCACGGTTGCATCGGTCATAGGACGTTATTTCCGTTATCGTCTCATGGCCTCGGCACACTAAAAATCTGACAGGCCCACCTGACGTGGAATGCGGATGTCATGTACTGGAAGCGCAAGTCGCAAGGCACGATCTTCGGCCTGTCGTTCGGCCCGACCACCATCCCTGCCGCCAGCAGCGTGGCGCGCAACCTGGCTCAGCCATGGTCGTCGCACGAGACCGACACGCTGACCGTGGGCACCGGTGTGGACTACCGCATCAACAGCGACTGGAAGACCAGCTTCAAGTACCGTTTCTCGCGCCAGAATCGCCTGAACGCGGACAGCTTCCTGTACGTAAGCGACGACGCAGGCAACTTCTCCGATACCAACTATCGCTGGAAGACGGCCTACTACTACCAGGCGTACGACGCCATGGTGCAGGGCAAATTCAACACGGGCGGCCTCAAGCACGAGATCGTCGCCGGCCTGGGCTATCAGTCGCAGGTACGCGAGCTCGACAGCGGCCTGGGCGGCAACGGCATCTTCATGGGCATGAACAACCTCTATAACCCGGTGTACCTGCCCGAGCAGCCCGGCGTTGGCAAGGATTACATGCCGTATCGCGACTACAAGATCCAGCAGAAGTCGGTGTATCTGAGCGATACCGTGCAGATCACGCAGCGACTGTCGGTGCTTGCCGGCGTGCGCTACAACATGTTCTCCCAGGACAACTACGACCCCTCGGCAGTCAAGACGTCGCGCTACAGCACGAACCCGCTGACGCCGACTGCGGCGGTGATGTTCAAGACCGACGAATTCTCGACTGCCTACTTCAGCTACGTGGAGTCGCTGGAGCCGGGGGCCTCGGCTGGCCCGACCGCCGCAAATGCCGGCGAGACCTTCGGTCCTCTCAAAAGCCGCCAGTACGAAATGGGCTTCAAGACTGATCGCGACAAGTGGGGCGCCAACGTCGCGCTGTTCCGCGTGGAGAAGGGCTACTCGTACACGAACTCGGCCAACTACGTGGTGCAGAACGGCACGCAGCAATTCACCGGTCTGGACACCAGCGGCTTCTGGCGTGTGACGCGTGACGTGCGCCTGATGGGTGGCGTGCTGTGGCTGAACACCAAGACCAAGGACGTGGATGATCCGACGGTCAACGGTAACCGCGTGTTCGCCACGCCGAACTACATCGTTTCTGGCCGCGTAGAGTACGACACCCCAGTCGTGCCGGGCCTGACACTGTGGACCGGTGCCAAGGTAACCGGTTCGATGTACGTGAACTCGGCCAACACGCAGCAGATCCCGTCGTACACCACGGCCGACCTGGGCGCCCGCTACACGACGCGTGTCGCCGGCAAGCAGGTGACTGTGCGCGCGGCACTGAACAATGTGTTCAACCGCCGCTACTGGACCACCACATACGACGGCTTCGTCCTGCCGGCATCGACGCGTACGTTCCTGATGAACGCATCGATGCAGTTCTGACCGGCTCCAGACCGCCGATATCGGTCTGGACCTGGCCCCTGCCAGTTTTTCCGACATCTTCCATACGCAAGCGGATGCTCCGGCGCGAACTGACTTTGGATGTCGATTGGCGGCTCATGGACCGATCTGAGGCATTGCACTGCACCAGCAGGGCACGTTCGTACGGTACTCCCGCCGTAGACCGCTATCGGCCAGTAGCGGCCGACCAGTTCGCCAACGTCAACGTTGCGCGCACGTTACACCCCACTTCGGCGGCGCAATTGTCTTCCCCCCCTTTGCTAAGCTGTTCAGCGTTCAAAATTCGGTGCGATAACGGCCGCAAAAAATCTCAGGAGCCATTTTGGGACGCGCACTAATGGGAATCGGGTTACTTCTGATTTTGGGCGGGGCCTATAGCCTATTCGAAGTATCATCGCTGTTCGCCCTGAACGAGTCCCAGCGCAAGGAAGCGCAAAAATACGCGGCTTGGCGCGGCGGTCGAGCTACCTTTTCCACAAACGAAGAGAAGCGAAGCGCTGAATATTTCTGGCTTACGCACCGCACACGAAAATGGTGCCTGATCGCGATTGCCCTAGGTCTGCTAACTCTGCTTCTAGGCATCATCTATGCAAGTGTCGAAGTTAGCCATACTTGAGTTGATCAGGAGCCTGGATTGCCGCCAGAAGCACCTCTTACTCCCATGCGTTTGGAGGACGGAGACCGGCCGGACTCCGCCATTTCCCCTTTCGTCGCGAAATGTCTCCCGCGGGTCGGTCAGAGACGGCCGTACCCTGGCAATGGGTCGCCGGCCGAGTCCGGCCAGAAGCGGTCGCTCGACATGCGCCTCTAAACTGCACACAATCTCAAGGTTCGCGGCGAGTAAGCCGTCCTGGTCCAACGTCCGGCCGCAAAATCAGAAGTCAGGCACCCACATGCAACTAGCGAGCTATCTAGGCAAACATCTGAAGAGCGACTTCGTCATCGAGGTGCTGGAGCACTTTGACATGGACGTTATCTATGACTTCGATCGCTTGCACGAAAACGCCGCTGATAGCTACAGTTCGCCTGCGGAGTCAGCGGGCTTTGAGTTTCGCTTCGACGAAAGACAAGTTCTCTCGGTTATCTGGTGCTACATTCGACCTCGCTCCGGATTTTCTACAATCAATACGGATGTCATAGGAGCTCCCTGTTTCCACGACTTCGCTGAAGCCAAGGCTCACGCAACGAGCGCCGGCATCAAAACGTCGCAGTCAAAGGATGACTCCACGTGGATTCGATTCGAACATGACGGCCTGTGGATCCACTACGAGTATTCAGATGGCAAATTGGCACTCGTAACATTGACACTACCGTAAGCACCGGCTCATACCGGATTCGGCCACTAGCGGTCATAGGTCTAGCCGGCTTTTAGGATAACCCTGGTACTCCCTTGTTCTGCCAGCAGTTCGATGAGCTCGATGACCGCTTCTACCGGTGCAGTGCCAAAATCGGCGGTCATGAACCACCATGTTCCGTTTGTCTCTATGGGGGTGGCCGAATGGATAGCTCCTGCCAAACCACTTTCTCCGTCGGCGTTCCGATCGTCTAGGTCAAGCCACTTCTCGATCCAAGACTCGATTAGGTTCGAATGTTCTGGCAGCTTGTCGAACACGAACTGGATGCTGCACCATGTGAGAGGGTAGATCTCAACTTCAAATGCACCAAAATCAAAGCCCAACGGCTGGAAGGCGTTGTCGGGATCGATGCGAACTTCGCTTATCTGGGGAGAGCCGGATTTGTCCTTAGCAACAAGATCAGCCCGAAAATAGCGATAGGGATACGGTATAGCATCATTGTTGATCGATATTAATAGCTCTCCCGCAACTTCCGTCCCTTCATTGCCTAGCTGCGCTTTCGCTAGACAGTAGAAGCTCACGTAGCGCGCGCGTTCTGCATCGATGATCGCCACAATTCCCACACCATCCTCCATCGTCGACTACGGCGCTAATCCTCCCCAGTCAGGGGCGATGAACGGTGATTCTAACCGCCTATCCCGGCTGCAAGCGTCTGTTCAAGATCGGCCGTGAGCAGTCACTGATATGCTTCGCAGACGAGACGCTCGGACCAGGGCTGGGCAAGCCGGAGAATAAAAGAATGGCCGATTTGGAAATTGCGGAGATCTATTACGAGACCGGTGGCGTCAAGTATCGTTACTCTCGGTACCTCGCTTCCGATGGTAGTCGGTGGATTAGACATGGTCTATTTGTCGCATACAGCGAGGATGGCACGGTAGTTTCCGAGGGAAACTATGACAACGGCGTCGAACATGGTCCATGGAAAGACTTTTATCCAAACGGCAGCATTGCCGCGTCAGGTAACTATGATCGGGGAAATGAGGTCAGTGGAACCTGGACGTATTGGAATGCAGATGGTCAGCCCGAAACATAGCGCAAGCACGCCCGGCGCCGACGTCTGAGGCCGGCCTGGAGCGGCCGTAGAGAGTTTGGCTAAGATCGTGTGCAATCTCGCTCAGCGCTATGCTTCAAGAGCCTTACGACCATCAAGCGCAGTGCTCAGCAAAAGCCACTCGGTTGAGGTCCCGCGCGAGTCAATCCTAAACATGGCTAGAATGGCGTTCCAACTAACGCCCGCTCATACCGCCCAAGTTTGATGGAACTCGACGAGTCTATTCACCGGTTGATCAAGACGTATTGCACCCAGGGTGATGCATTGGCGGACAGTGCTCAATATGAAGCTGCCGTTGCAGCCTACAACAAGGCGTGGGAGTTGGTTCCAGATCCGAAGAGCGATTGGAGCGCATCGACTTGGATTCTCGCCGCCATTGGCGATGCTTGCTTCTTGGGGGGATATGCAACTTCCAGCAAGGAAGCGCTCTGTTTTGCGCTCACCTGCCCAGGTGGATTAGGTAATCCGTTCATTCACATGCGCCTTGGGCAACTAGCCTATGACGCTGGCAATCTTGACGTGGCAGCCGACGAACTCATGCGGGCGTATATGGGCGCTGGCGACGAGATCTTTGAGAATGAAGATGGAAGGTACCTTACGTTCTTAGGCACGCGCGCAAGGCTGTAAAGGCTTGTCGGAAATCGATCCTTTCGCGCGAGAGGGTGGCCGATCGAGAAGGATCGGGTTCTACCGCGGGGGTAATAAGGCGCCTGCCGGCGATAATGAGACGTTCGACAGTGCGGCGTAGATCGTCGACAATTACCTCTTCAAAGAGCATGGGTAGCACTGATGTCGAGTATCTACAATGACGATTGTTGGTCTCTTTTCCAGTCGGCAATCGATGGCAAACCGGTCATCATTCGGGCTCGATCCTATCTGCCTTCGAAAGTCGATCGGCAGCTTTTCCCTGTTCTGGTGACCGTCGCCTGGCGGTATGACGCCAATGAGCATGGAATGCCGCCCCCTTCAGTCGTCGAGCAGATTTCGTCGCTGGACGAGGCGCTCGGTAGTAAGTTTGCAGAACGAGGAGCCGCCGTAGAAGTGGCCTCGATCACCGGCAACTCCGTCAAAGAGTGGCGCTTTTATGCGACTGATGCCGAGGCTTTTATGAGCGCGTTTAACGCAGCACTGAGCGGACATCCTCGCTACCCACTCGAATTCAATGCGTATGCCGACTTGCTGTGGGCTGCGTTGGCGGAACTCGGCGTTCCGCACGCGGACTCGTAGAGCATTGTCTCTACGCCCGGTTTCCGTCGACGAACAGCGCTCGGCCGGCATCCTAGTTGTCCGGGGCAGAATCCAGGAACGGGTCAACCGGTTGCAGCGCAGAATTGTTTTGACACCGGTCATTGGAGCGCTTTATCTGGACGTTTGGCCGTCGACCGAGCCCGGCCAGGAGCGGACATCCGATGTGGTAGCCTGTTTCATCCCCTCGTGTAGGCCGGCATCCACGTCAAGCATGTTTTTTCATCGCAAAAGAATCGACACAAAGCCTCCGTTGAGGCTCTTCAGAATTACCTGCCACGTCGGTCGAGGAAGCAACACTGAAATGCCGGCGAATCTCCGAGGGGCGTATGTTCCTGTTTTCATCGGTGCGACGGACCACGAAGGGGCCGCCCGTCTGGCGGTTGCTGGTCTGCGTGATCGAGGCTTTGAGTTCCTTGATATTGCTGACGGCAAGATCGACGAACTCGACCCAATAAAATGGGATAGCTTTATCGCGAGTGCATGGCCGGATTTTTTGGATTATTTTCCGAGCCAAGAAGCAGTACTTAAGGGCCTAGCGTCGGAGTTTTACTTTACGGGTCCCTTCGCTAGCTACGAAGCGAGATGAGGCTGGCCGCAGATTGACTGGAGCCAACGCTGTCAGCCGAGATCGGCCAGAAGGAGACAATGCAGGAACCGACTGGCGATGTCCGTTCAATGACAAAAACGGCCATCGTCATTGATTTGACTTACATCATCCTATCGGCAACTCATTTGCCCATAGGCTTTGTCGTGGTCACGAGAATATCTGGCCAGTTAGCGCGACGTGAAGTCGGTTCGCTGGCTATAGCTCACTGTCGTTCGGTTGAATTTTCAACTTCGCAACTTTGGTCAGGTTCGTATATGTAACTACTGCCGTACTGAGCAGCACGTACAGCCAATCGACATTATTAGATCAAGCAGAACGGATTACTCCTTAGTTTGAATTACGCTTTGCAACTCGCGGTAGGTAGACAGATTATGAAGGCACATTTGCGGTGCAGGCGAAGAGAATGGCGTCTTAGCTGGATCGAACATGAAGAATCCGAAGTCATAGTAGCTAGCCATCAGTTCGCCTGACTGCAACTCATACAGTTCGTCACCTGCCCGAATCATGCGGAGTTCACCGGCCATTGGTTCCCCAATCGAGCGCCATCCATAAGTGGGCTGACGCGTCACGTCGGCGTCGACGTGCGCATACGAATCTCTCCAGGCCCTTGGTCCGCTCTTGTGATGCACGTCGACCTCCCTACCTGTTGACGCCTCGACGTAGCGAGCGAACGCCACACCATCAAAACTGGCGGCGACTACTGCCGAGTACGGAGAGTCGGCAAGCCAAACTTTGTTTGGGAGTGCCTTCTTGTATATTCGCAATCCTGCTTCTTTCTTGCAGTACGCCTTGAAGCGTTGGTTGCCACGGATGTTTTCCCAGAAATACGCTGTCACGGAGCCGACCGATATTGCCAGCGCGGCACAGACCGCGCCGAGTGTCTGCCAGTCTTCGCGTTTTGTCATGTGCCTACCTAATAGATGACCTAGAGTGTCAACGTTCTATAGCGCGAGCTTATTTCCGCCGCGACAAGAAAGTGCAGGACGAACTAATGTTCTTAGTTCAGTCATCTGCTGGAACGACATGAATTTCGGAAGTGCTCTCTACAGAAAAAGCTCTTAATTGATTCGATTTCAGGTTGCGAGCGCACTCGCAAACGCTAACAGAGGATCCCAAAAAGGGGCATGCAGGCCAAGAGGGGGGTGTCGCGCGACTACAACGGCCAATAACCAGTCATTCGCAGAGGAACTGCCGAAGGGCGCAATTGGGTCGAGTACCGAAGTCCGGCCGGGCAGCGGGACCTGGAGGCGGACGAGCTTCCGGCTTCGGCCAGGAAGAGCCGGTCACACTCGCCTTCGAGTTGTCCATTCGGCGAGCAGAAGCGGTCATCAGGCAAAATCGCAAATGGATTCCACCGCGACCCACCAGACATGTCACCCCGCCATGACCTTCACCTGGCACCATTCTCCGGCCCTGTTCAAGCTCAAAACTACTTTGCCCCGTGACATGCTGAAACCCACTCTCCTGGCCTTCGCTCTCGCCTTCGCCGTTCAGGCTTCGGCCGAACCTTGCATCAAGGTCCGCGACGGATCGGATGGCACTGGACCTTCGCGAGGCTACACGTGCATGAGGTTCACCGACCCTGAGCGAAGCATCGCCGCGGCCTTTCATCTTCGCCTTGCCAGTCCATACAAGGAAGCTCGAGCCAAAATGACTCGTAGTGGCTGGGTCATCGATCCGGAATGGCTCAAAGACTTTGACGCGGAAGCTAAGCAGGGCTTGCCGGTCTGTGGCCACGGCTGGGATGCAATCTGCCACATTCAACTGAAAAAGGGCAAGGAGGTAGTCGTGCTTACGTTTAGCGGAACGAATCGAGCCTATCCGCTAATCGCGGTCGAGCCAGGCAAATGACCCAGTAGGCCAACCAATGAAACCCTCCGAGTTAGTAATTCATCTTAAGCGGCCAATAGATCGTCTACCGATCGATGGCCCTTCAGCCCGAGAAATTGTGATCGCCGCGCTCAATTGGCCAACCGAATATTGGCCTGAACTGGCACTCGCCTGGCTTGACGAAGGAGTTCCAGTTGACGGAGAAATTGCCGCATTGCTCCTTGCGATCTCACGCCAACAAGCGTTTTCTCAGCATCTCAGACATCGGGCGTTTGCCATAGCCATGCAGTGGACAAAGCAGGGGCGGCCGTCCTAGTTTGCGAGGTTGTAGCCGACCGCGAAACAATGAAGGCCCGGAAACGGAGGTAACACGGGAACGTCCGCTTCCGGGAAACGCGAAAGACCGCTTAGGGTCGGCAACGGACGTCCACGGTTCCGGCGGCCTTGGCGACTGACGAACTTCCGCGTTCGGCCAGAAGCGGTCGCTCGACCTTCTGACCTAGATGGTCGACAATGTATGCCCTAAGCCACTGCCCCGCGCGCCGTTTAATCCGACTGATGACGGTGGCCTTCCATTTCTCTCATGGTGTTGCGACGATGAGCATCAGCAATTGGATAGCGCATTTTCGGAAAGATGCGAACAGTAGCGAAGGATTCAACACGGTGAATTTGGAGGTGGCGCATAGGGTCATCTCCCCCGTGGTCGATGCCGCTCTGAATGCGCGAGGATTCGAGGTAGTCGCGCCGCTAAAGTGGGTGCGATTTGATGAGTCACCTATCCGCCAGATATTTTCGTTCCTTGCATGGAAAGGCGGTGTAATCGCGCCACGATGGGGTCTGTCCATTGACTTTGTCCCGCACGTATCGGGTAGCTCTGTTCGCTGGCACCGAACCAACAAATCTGCGTTGTTTGATCTTGCCGTCGATGCCCGCGACAGGGACTTGGACATCAGTCTTATTCGCGGAGAGCGCTTCGTTGCAGAGAAATCGTCAACGGTCGTGGAAGCCGCAATCGCACGGGCAGACGAATTTTGGCGACGAGTCAACTCGGTCGAGGATGTCGTCGGGGCCTTCGAATGGCTGCGAAGCTATCTGTCGAATGGAGGCCTGGGCTTCTACAACTACGCCCAGCATCCGATAGCGCTCGCGTTCGTGCTCGCGAGGACAGGCGATGCTGATGGCGCACGTAGGGAGCTAGATCGATTCCTGGAGGGGCGCTCAGCGGAAGACCCCGTTTCCTTACAACTCGGCAGAATGTTGACTAGAGCTACCTCCATCGCATGATGTCGGTAGTTGCCCTTGGCGCTGGAAAGCCTTCACCTGAATCGGCAAAGGGCCAAAACCGGCTGCCAGGAGCGGCCCTTCGGCGCAGTCGGGCAGCGTGGTTGCACCCGAGCACGCCCCCTTCCCGCAGCGCGCTATTTGCAGTAAAAGACCTAGCTGCCGGCTATCGGTACCCGTACCGCACCGTGGCCGGACTAACGAACGTACAGCCCCTGCATCCGGCTAGTTCAACAGCAAGCGCGATCTCTGGCTGCACCCCAATTCTCTGAACTTCGTCTATCACGGCAAGCCCTACACCAGAAAAGCACGATTCATCGAGAACCAGCCTTTTCACCCAAAGAGCGTCGCCTAGCTCGCCGTCAAGTTCGATGTCTGATTTTCCAAAATCAACCGCTTTGATTCGCTTTAGCGGATTTGCGATGAAATATCTAGCTTCCGTGGTCGACCCGTCGTATATGACCACCGCAGGAAAATACTCCAGCTCGGCGTTGTGAGACGAAAAAACCGCCTTGAGTCTTTCAGATACCACGTGTAGTAGGCCAACTTTGAAGTAATCAACCAACCCAGGCGGAGCCTCGTGGCCATCTTGAGCCACAAGGGTAAGCTCTGGGAATTTCCCGGCCAAACTTATGCCGCCCATGGTCTTCAGACCAAGCAGTTTTGAACGCGTCGGATTGCTTACCTCTGGGCAAGGAACCCTTCCGCTGGCATCTACTTGTAGTATCTGAATCATGTGTAGAAGAGCTCAGTTATCTTGGCGTCTGGATTGGTAGTGTCGACCCGCGAGGGTAGCCAATTCATCAGCGTTTGGCCAGTAGACTTTGCTCTAGGCAGTGAATAATGACGGTGAATTCGAAATTTCACTTGAACGACGCGGGTCGATAGATTTGGTCGGATCGCAGCCTTATGCGATCTATTGTGTCGTTAGGACGGCAGAACGGAATGGCCGTTTTCGGAGCAGATCACCGTCTGCAATGGGTCGCAAGCCGCCGTTCAGCCGCCGGGCGGGCCTTCTGTGCGCTCGTCGCCAGGCGTGGCGAAAAGTGGATGGTGTGGCATCACGCGCTCCAGATCGAGCCGATTGGCGAGCCGCTGCCGCTTGATGATCAACAAATGGGGGAGTCGCCAGCATGCCCGAAAGGGACTAAGGGCAGGACATTTCTATTTGCCACATTGCCAATAATTGCCTGCACACTCTGTCGAGGCTTTGCTCATAATGTCGTACGGCTGGCCATTTTTAGATGTCAGTACGGGCGTGCGGTTTGTGCGGGATTGAATTCTTGGTGTGGGTTCAGGGTCGAATCAAACGGTTCCGCTTCGGCGTCAGGCATTTCTTCTGATGCGGCATAATGCGGCCTCATGAACTGGGACGATACTCGCATCTTCCTCGCGCTTCAGCGTGAAGGCACGCTACGTAGTGCCGCGCGCGTGGCTGGCGTCGATCAGGCCACGGTCGGACGCCGTGTGGCGGCCCTGGAGCGCGAGCTGGGCGCCACGCTATTCTTGCGCACGTCGGAGGGATACGTCCTCACGCCCGCCGGCGAAAACGCACTGCAGTCGGCGGAGAAGATGGAAAAGTTCGCTGACGACCTGGTGCGGCAGGCGCAGGGTACCGACACGCGTCTGGCTGGCGAGGTAAAGGTGACAACCACCGACACGCTTGCGCTTGAGTTCGTCATCCCGTCGATTGCACGGCTCCACGCCGAGCATCCGGATGTGCACGTCGTCCTCAACACGTCCACGCAGTTGCTCAACCTCGCGCGGCGCGAGGCCGATATCGCAATCCGCAACCAGAAGCCGGAAAACCCCGACCTAGTCGCGCGCCGGCTGGCACGGTGGCCGGTAGGCCTGTACGCCTCGCCTTCGTATCTGGCGCAACGCGGCGAGCCGCGTCGTGTAGACGGCTTTACTGGCCACGATCTCGTGATGTGGGAGCCGTTTCTGACGTCGCGTGTCTTGCCGACTCTCGTGGGTCTGCCGATCGACTCCGGTCGCGTGGTCTCGTCCGTCAACTCCAGCCTGATGCTGCGCGCGATGATCCGCATGGGTCGGGCCATCGGGGAGGTGCCAGTGCCGATTGCCGAGCGGGACGGCCTCGTGCGCATCTGGCCTGAGCGCGAGCGCGCGCGACGCTATGAGGTCTGGCTGGTGACCCATCAGGACCTGCGGCACACCGCACGCGTCCGTGCCATGATCGACAAGATCGTCGAAGCCTTCAAAGATCAGAAAGTCTAGCGCGGTATCGGAGCTGTGCGGAACCTGCACTTTGCCTTCGTCGTGATGCATTTTTGCATCATGGTTTTGACTGTCTGCTGCTCTACTATCAGTGCATCGACAGCAACAACGAAGCGAGCATACAGATGAAAGCCATCGTCTTCAGCACGTTCGGCGACGCCGACGTTCTTCAACTGGGAGAAGTTCCGGCGCCCGATGTCCGCCCGCATGACCTTCTGGTGCGCGTCCATGCGGCAGGTGTCAACCGCGCCGATCTCACGCATCGCCGCGGCGGCTACGGCCGTGCGGACTTCGGTGACTCGACCCTGATGGGGTTGGAAATCGCCGGCGAAGTCATCGAGATTGGTTCTGAAGTCGAGGGCTACCACATTGGTGACCGCATCATGGGTGTTGTCGGCGGCGGTGGGTATGCCGAGATCGCGCGTATCGACTGGCGCATGGCCATGCCGATCCCTGTCGGACTTGATTACGTCCATGCGGCTGCCATTCCCGAGGTCTTCATCACAGCCCACGAAGCGCTGCTGCACCTTGGACGACTCAGGCAGGGCGATGCGGTCCTCGTACACGCCGCTGCCGGAGGCGTCGGCTCAGCCGTGGTTCAGCTCGCCCGTGCGACGGGGGCGACCGTGTTTGCCACGACTGCGGCGTCGAAACGTGACGCAGTGCTGCAACTCGGCGCTGATCGCGTCATCGACTACCGGAACGAAGACTTTGCGGAAATCGTCGCCGCATACACTGAAAAACGCGGTGTCGATGTCGTGATCGATTTCGTCGGCGTGCCGTATTTTCAGAAAAACATTGCATCGCTGGCAAATGGCGGTCGACTCGTCCAGGTTGGTCTGCTAGGCGGCGGTGGCGAGATTAAGGTCGAGCTCGCGCAGATCCTGTACCGCCACCTGCAAATCATCGGCACCGTGATGAAGTCCCGCACCCAGGCCGAGAAACAAGCGATGACGCGGCGCTTCCGCGAACATTGGCTCGATCACTTCAATGCCGGTACGAGTCTGAAGCCGATCATCGACAGCACGTTCCCGCTCATGCATGCGCCGGACGCGCATCGCCGCATGGAGTCTGCCGAGAATGTCGGCAAGATCGTGCTGACGACCTGAAAACCAACGTGTGCAATATTAAAGATTTCGATCTAAAGAATCAGAGAGGTCCGAGTACACGAACGCCGTCACCGCTGAACCCGACTGACGCCGGCATACAAAAAAGCCCCGCGCGTTCGTTGCGAGCGTCTCGCGCGGGGCTCGTCCCAAGCGAACGATCTCATCCTTCTGCATATCACTTGCGATTAGCCGAGGGCGTATCGCCGGCAATGTTCAAGGTAGCCGGCTTCATGGGTCGCCATCAACTCTACGACACTACGCCATAGCCAACTCGGAGCGTCGAGCGCCCGCGAACGCCGCACTTCCAAGGCTCGATGCCACGCCTTTCGATCGTCCGAATCGAGTTGTCGTGCGTGCGCCTTTCCAACTACCGCCCCCAAATACCTTGCAACATCCATTGCGTCACGCCTGCTCAGACGCTCAATATCCAGCTTGAGGTCCTGCGGCAGCAGCTCCCGTACCACGACAGAGCGCTCAAGCAGCGTGGCGGCGCGCATCCGTTCGCCTAGTGCCGGTGACAAGTTGCGAGCGCCTTCTACCACTCTGGCAGCATTGTCGCGTGGCATGCCAGGCCCTTTGGCCCGCGGCGCGGCGGCGGTCACGCCCTCCTTAATGTCCATCAGGCAAAGATCGTCACCTACTACTGTGCCGCCATCTACGTCGAGCAACACGGCATACCGCAGCCTCCCCAAGGAACTGCAGCCCTTTACCCAATAAGCCGCATCAAGCAGCTTTACCTTACCAGCGTTCGGGCGATGGCGAAGGGCCGTCGCGAGATCGGCAACGTCTTCGGTGCGAAACAACGCGTTCAGTTCTTTGGTTTCGCGCTTGGTTGTCGGCCAGAACCGTTTGCCCAACGGTATGCTGGGACGCGTGTCTTCGATGCGTTCTCGCGCCAGTTGCCGCCACGTTCGTTCTGTCGCCTGCCTGACCGTAAGCTCAATCGGCTTCGGAGGTCGAAACAAATCCGGAGAGTGCCTTCCAGGCTTGATCGCGGAGGCGTATCCGTAAATCAACGACTCCATCATGCGTAAAGTTGTCACACCCGGTAAATCTGAGCCCCGCGCCGCGGTGGCCAACGACAGCGCGAGCCGAATGACATCATGGACGGGATTTCCAATCACGGTCTGGTCCAGATCCCGAATCTGTACTTCCACGTCGCCTTCTGTATTGGCAACGGGGCCGAGATTTCCGGTATGACAATCACCACAGATCCAAATGGCCGGACCTTGAGGCAGAGCTGAGACGCTCGTCTCATTTAACCATTGGTAGAAGCGTGTAGTGCTTCCTCGCACGTATGCATGGGCAGACCTCGCCATCTTCATGTTTCGACGAGCTGAAAGCTGTTCTAGCCGCTGCCTGGATGTCTTGGGTATCGAAGTCTTCTTGGTCACAGTTTTACCTGACTGAACGGAACCGTTAGTCGGCTCCTGGAAATTTTTATGTGCCAGAACTCTGGCGCACCATTGTCCGATCATCAAGGTCACCCCGCGCAGTTCCAGCGCTTGGGGATCGCCACCGCCTCCCGTATGAGCTAGTACGCGGCGTAAGTCAGGATGGGACCGCCGGTAGCCATTGTGTTTAAATCTGGCGAGATCGGCGCCCCAAAACTCGACCTATGAGTGGCGATCCCACCGTGCAAGTCGGGGGCCTTGCCCATGCGGACCCTGTGTGGGGGCATGTTACATCGTCTGTACGAGGATATGAGCCTGGAGCGAAGCCGGCCGGCCTCAGGACAACCACCCAAAAGGAAATCTGATGACCGTCGTTGTGCAACTCTCGGATGTGCATATCCGGCCCAGAGGTATGTTGTATCAAAACCTCGTGGATTCCAACGCAATGCTCGTGTCGGCTGTTGAAGCCATCAATCGCCTGCGGCCGGCCCCTGATGCAGTCCTGATTACCGGCGACCTGACCGACGACGGCTCGCCTGAGGCCTATGCCATGCTAAAAGAGATTCTTGGCATGTTGGAATCTCGATACTTGCTGATGCCGGGTAACCACGACGAACGACGATCTTTACGGGAGGCATTTCACGATCAGCCTTGGCCTTCGCAATCAGGAGAAGGCCCTCTCAACTTCGCATTCGACATCGGCGCCGTTCGCTTCCTTGCCATCGACACCACCGTTCCGGGACTCCACCATGGTGAGCTCGATCGTTCAACGCTGGCGTGGCTCGGTCACGAACTTAATTCAAACAAGGACAGACGGTGTGTCGTTGCCATGCATCATCCGCCGTTCAGCACCGGCATTCCCTATCTCGATAAATACGGATTGCGCGATCTGACTCCCTTCCGCGATCTGATTGCTCGGCACGACAATATCGACCGTATTATCGCGGGTCATGTTCACCGAATGATGCAGACGAGGATCGGCGCAGTACCGGTGTTAACGTGTCCGAGCACCACAACTCAGATTGCATTGCGTGTGCATGAGGACGCCCGGCCAGCCTCATATTTGGAACCAGCCGCATTCCTGCTGCATCGCTGGGCGGCGGATACGGGCGAGGGCGTAACGCACCTCTGCTACGTGGACCAGTTCGAAGGGCCGTTCCCCTTTGCTTAAGCGATCTGGCGGGCGCGACGCGCCAAGCGAGCTTACGGCTGGTCGAAGCGAGGCTCAGATTTACCGGGTGTCACAACTTTACGCATGATGGAGTCGTTGATTTACGGATACGCCTCCGCGATCAAGAGTTAGGGCAGAATGGCCGGCTGTCAACCAACTCCGTGTCAAGGTTCCCTAAGTGCTTGCATTTATTCGCTGCATCGCATGGTTTTGTATCGCGTTGACTTGCGGCAACGTCCGTGCAGCGTACCCTGATCGTGCCATCTCGATTGTCATCCCCTACCCACCTGGCGGGACGGCCGATGTCTTGGCCCGGCCGCTTGCTGCGAGCATGCAGAGGGCTCTTGGCGTGCCCGTAGTGTTGCTCTATAAACCGGGAGCAAGTGGAGCCATTGCGACGCAGTATGTCGCCAGAGCTGCGCCGGACGGATACACGCTGCTTATGGCTGCCGCCGCGCATGCGATAAATCCGAGTCTTTATGCGAACCTTCCTTACGACTCCGTGAGCGACTTCTCGGCGGTCTCGTTGGTCGCGAAGGTACCTCTCGTCATGTATGGGAATCCGAGCAAAGGTCTTTGTTCGATTCAGGCTGTCGTCCGCTACGCAAAGGAGCATCCGGGCAGACTGGCGATAGCATCCGCCGGACACGGGAATACTAGCCACTTGGCGTTGGAGCAATTCACCAAGAGCGCAGGCCTGGATGTCATCCATGTGCCCTACAAAGGCGGCAGCGACTCGGTCCAAAGTGTGATTGCTGGCGACACCGACGTCGTGTTCGCCGGGGCTGACAGTTTGAAGTACGTAGGAATTGGGCGACTGTGCGCGATTGCGGTCGCCGGGCCCGCAAAGTTGTCGATGTATCCTCAGCTACCGACCTTCGCGGAGCAAGGTTTGCCCGACGTGCGGGTGGAAGGGTGGTACGGGCTGCTCGCTCCCCGAGGCACCCCTCAGTCCGCAGTTATGCGCTTAGACAATGTAGTTGCTTCGGCCTCTTTGGATCCGAGCTTTCATGCTGCGGTTGCTGATCTTGGCTTCGAGTCAAGTCATGCACCGCCGGCAGCGTTCATGAATTTCATAAGTCAAGAACGTGCTCGATGGAAGCGTTTGATAGACCGTTTGAAAATTCGTCTCGACTAGAGAGGGCGTTTTTCTGACGGTTGGGGGCAGGGAAGTGCCATCCGCCCGCAACTCGACATGACCATCCGGATACCCGGCCACCTCGATGTATCGGCGGATCAGGCGGCGGTGTTGCGGGAGATCTTCCAGCAGGTACAGCACCTTGGCGTACTGCAGCGACAGGCTGTGTGAGACCTTGCGCCATGTAAATGCGCGCCAGGTCTTCGTCACCGCGCTGCACGCGCTGGGCGATTTCCAGCACATGGTCCAGTCGCTTGTTGTCGACAATTGCGCCCTGGTCAATCTCGGACAGGCGAGCGCAACGGCAACCATCTATCTGTGCAAGGGTTTCATCGATGCTCCGAGTCGATTTCAAGCGCGCGATCCGCAGCCACCAACCTCACCGGGTCAGTCCTTTTCCACTGTGATTTCGGAATCAGCATCGACCACTCGGCATCAGCCGTATCGCGAAAGAACGCCGCCACACCGACGTAGTTCGCCGCATCGTCCATCGGCTCGGACAGCTTCAGCGTCTGTCCAGGTCCGAGTGTCACGTCGCGGCTCCAGAGCGTCGACGCCTTCAGCGCATCTTCGCCACCGAGCAGTTGCGCATAGGTCGCCGTTGCGAACGGTTTGTCGTCCTTCAACTGCCAGATCCGCAACATGACCGGCAGCGCCGCGCCCCGCGCGTCCGGGTTCAGCGCGCTACGTGCCGTGACGACGACATCCATCTGCTTGACCTTCGTCTCGAACACCGCCTGCGTGGCAGCCACGGAGCCATCCTTCACGGACTGCCACGCACCGCATGCGCTGAGTGCCAGCGCGAGGATGACGCCGCACGCGCCCCGGATCATCTTCTTGTGCATCAGAACGGTGCCCCCTCGAATTCGATGCGTGGATAGACAATCTCCCGGCCGTCGATGCCCAGCGTCAGCCCCGTCGCATGATGGACGGCCCCATAACGCCCGATGAAATGATTCAGCACATCGCCGAACAGCACGGCGTCGCCCGGCCCGTCAAAGGCACTGGCGTCGAGATCGACGTGCAGACGGACCTCTGTGAGCGGGCCGCCATGCGCCAGCACCCGCCGCCAGGACACCCGCACGTCACGGATCGCGTCGATACGCCGTGCCGCAGCATCCTCCGGCGTCCAGTCGTAAAGCTTCAGCACCTCGCGCAACGCCGGTGCGCCCTCCGGATGGATACGGTTCAGTTCGTTCGCTCCGCCCGCGGTGTGGTGGCCCAGTACGCGCCAATCGTAGCCAGGGTAATAGCGCGGCGGATAGAGTGGCAGGCTCGGTGCCGTGAGGTTGCGCACCGACGCGACGCCGGTAAAGCCCGAGACCGTCTCCGTGATAGTCGCCTCGGACAGCGCCATGCGCGGCAGGTGCCCGTTGTTGGCGAACACCCGCACCGTCAGGTAGCGGTCAGGCGCTGGACGGTCCTTATCGTTCTTCGCGTCGGCAATTGTGCCCTCCCAGAGCTGGCCCGAGAGCGACACCCACAATTGCCGCCCCACCGGGCCGAAGCGCGTTGAGGTATGGAAGTACCGCTCCGGTTTCTCGTAGCGCAGCATCCCTCCGCGATGCCGGAAACTCGTGAACGCCTTGTAGGAATACTGTGCGCTGTCCTCCGGGTCGGCAGCATCCAGCGCAAGCACGTCATAGGGTTCGACATGATCCGCCAGGCCCTCCTGCACGCGGATCTGGTGCTCCCGGTCGTGCCAGCCAGCAGGCCGCAGCGCCAGCGCGTCCACCTCGAACAGGTTAATCACCGGTGTGCAGAACAGGCGGAAGCTGCTGCGGGTCACGGGATGGTCGCCGGGGATGCGGCCGTCGAGTTCGATCTCGAAGACCATCTGCTTTTCTCCGGCGGGTAGCACCGCGCTATCGAAGCCGCACAGGTCGACAAAGTGAAATTTCTGCGGAAACACGAAGTACTCCAGCATCGTCTGCTCGCGATCGAGTTCCTCGTCGCGCTTCGGGTCCAGGATCGGCCATAGCCGTGTCGACGGCCCGAATCCTGCCGGCTCGAAGTTCACCCGCCTCAGTCGCTCCAGCGCGCCATCTCGTACCGACGGCAGGCGCAGGCCAACGGACTTCACCTGATGGATCAGGGCCGCGTAGAGCGCCGCGGCGGCGGGCCTGTCGCCGTGCAGGTACAGCCGGATACGCGACAGGTCGATCCGTTCGCGCTGTTCCCCGAGCCACAGACCGAACGTAAGACGGATCACTGTGCGTCCATCGGCACGCACCGCGACCTCTGCATGCTCGACCGAGAGCGGCAGCAGTTCGACAGCCTGCGTGGTCCGGTAGAGGCACTGCACCTGCTTGGGGCCGATGGGCGCGGAACGCACCACGGCGCCGGCGGGGATCTGCGCCGTCGTCGTGGCGTTGCGGTTCAGGGGACTGCATTCGATGATCGACAATGACGGGATTGGTCGCGCCGCATACTCGAACAGGTTGTCGAGCGGCGCCTCGGTGATCTCCGGCAACCCGTCGTCGAGTTTCCCAAGCAGCCGCGCCGCCAGAAACGCAAAGCCTTCGTTGACCGCCCGGACCTGCCCATCCTCCTGGCCATACTGAATGCCGAGACGCCGTGCAGCATCGGGCTGGTCGCGCGCAAACTCGCGACCGGCTGCGCGCAGGTAGCGCATCTCAGCGTCGAATTTAGTCAGGAACGGATTCGCCTGGTCGGCCTGGTACTCCTTCAACGGTGCGCTCATGGCTGCAACTCCTGAGGCAATGGCGGCAGGGAAGGGCGTCCGGAGATCTGCCCGGCCTGGCCCGTTATGAAAATTCGCTCAGGCATCTGGAAGCCGCGCAGCTTGAGCAGGTCCAGCGGCCCGGACCCTGCCTGCGTGCGCAGCACATAGCGCAGTGGTGCCGTCCTGCCGTCCGCGCTATCACTATCACTGGCAGTGCCGGTCGCTGCAGAGGCGGTGGAAGCGGCCTTCGCCGCGTCGCCATCAGCCCCAGCGTTCCAGACGAGTTCATAGCGCGTATCGTCGAGCGGTTTCACGCGGGCCTTTTCCAGCATGCGCAGGAACGCCCAGTCTCCGGCCGCATCGAATGCGATGCGCGTCCCAGCGTCCAGCGACTGCCAGTTCAACGACGCATGGCCGTTCAGGCCGTTGCCAGGCCATGCTAGCGGCGACCAGGTTTCGTGCTGGTTGAAGTAGACGATCGGCTGGCCGTCCACCGTCAGTTCCGTGCGCGTCACGGTGGGCGTTGGCTGCGGCATGAGATTGAAGTGATAACCCGCTTCGCCACTCGCATAGAGGCGCGCACCCATCGGGCCGATGAGGCGCAACATCGCAAGGAATTTCGGATCCAACTGCAGTGACTGCGGCGCGAGTTCGTTCGGCACCCACTGGTCGCCCTGACGCTTGAGCACGCCGGTCAGCTCGATGTCGATGAAGCGGTTGATGAGTCCTGTGTCGGGGCGCACGTAGCGGCCGAACTCGGCAAAGGACGCGTCTGCACTCGTTGATGCAAAAGGATAGCGCGAGGCAAACGACGACTGGAACGGGGCTGCCACGGCGGCGCGCCACGCGTCGTTCAGGCTCGCGGCGGCGGGTTGCAGGACTGCCTGCCAGGCTGCATCGAGCGGCTGGACGAACAGGGTCTGCCCGAAGCCCGACCACTGCGCGCCCAGGCTCGCGGCGGTCAACGCGGCATCGTCGCGCGCCTGCGACAGGTCAGAGAGCTTGCCCTGGAAGATCGCCTGCGCAAGCGAGCGCGCCATCGCCTGCGCGTCCGGGCTAGCCTGGATCTGCTGCAGCTTCAGGCGCACGATCGTATCGGCCGTCAGTACGCGCGAGAGACTGATGCCGCCGAACGCGGCGGCATTCGCCCCCGGGACGTTCCCCGCATTGCCGCGGGTCGCAGGCGGATTCACGTCGCCCATCAGCGCCAGCAGCGGGCCGAATGTACGGTCCAGCTGGTTCACCGCGGGGGCCTGCACCTGATCGCTTCCGCGCCCTTCCAGCAGTCCCTGCGCCTTGCGCACGAGCGTGTCGGTCAGCGTCTGCGAGGGACGGCCTGCCTCGCCCTGATACTGCACCGACTTCATGACCGCCAGCAGCGGTGAGGTTTGCGCATCGGTCAGACGCGTAAGCTGGTCAATCACGCCCGAGAAGGTGGTCGCCCCGATCCACCGGAAGCTATTCAGCATGGTCGCCCACGCTGCCGTATAGTCCGTGAAATACCGGTCGCGCAGCCGCTTTCTCAGCTCGTCGGCACTCTGCCTGTCATCGACAGCGGTCTTCGCCGCGTCGACCGCAACTTCCACGGCGGTCGCGCTGATCTGCTCGGTCGGCTGGTGCCCGGTCAGTACCCAGTCGCCCTCGACGCGCTGTCCTTTCACTGCGTCATCGATGGCCTTCTCGACTACGCCCTCCCAGGCGGCACGCGTAAAGATGCCAGGTACCGTCTGCGTCGTCGTAAACAGTCCGTGGGAGTCGGTGCCAGCAAGCAGGGTCGCGAGTGATACGTCCGCGTACTTGCCGCGCGCCTGATCAAGTACGCGCTGGTAGAGCACATCATCGCTCGCGGCAAGGCCGATCTGGTTCACGAGCGTGGAGCGCATCTGCGTGACGAGCGGCATCGATGCGTTGATACGCCACTCCGGATGGGTCTTCAGGCGATCCGACCAGAACCCCGCGAGCCGCTGTGAGGTGTCGAGCCATTCGCCCGTGGGAATGCCGGCGACGGCGGGCCAGACTGCGAGCATCTGTGCTTTCAGGAACGGCGCATCGGTGCGCGCCGGCGTGGCGAGCATGAGATACGCCTTGAGGCGGTTGTACGCCTGCTGCTGGGCGTCGTGACTCTGCTGTTCGTCGGCGCGTACTTGCGAGAATGCGCCAAGTTGCCCTTCGAGCGCCTGTACGACCGGCTGCTGCAGGTTGCGGGTCGCCACGGTCTGGTACGGCCGCCAGAGCGCAGCGAGCAGGTCATCGTTGCGCGACAGGCCCGCGCGCAGGTACCACGGCGCACCATGCTGCTGGCGATATTCGAGCGTTGCGATCTCGTTCTGCAGCGCAAGCTGCGCACGCAGCGCAGGCGCTGTGCCGGGCGTGGCCGCGAGCGCCAGGGTGGCAGTTGCTTCGGCATCCTTGACAAGCGCCCGGTTGCCCAGCCCCGAGATCGCCATCAGGATGATCCACACGATGGCCCCGATCACGACGCACCACGCAAGCACGTCGGGCCAGTACAACCCCATGCGGCGACTCCGATAGCTCGGCATCCAGGCCGCAATCTGCTGCCACACCGGCAGCAGGGCGCGCGGCTGTTCGCGAGGCACGTCGGCCATCGGCCACGCCGTCACGGCTCGTGCTGGTGCATCGTCAACACCATTAGCCACCGGCACCGGTACGACAGCGGCGCCCGGAAAGACCGGCGCGAACAGGACACCCGCGAGCGGCGCACGCAGCCAGTTCGAGGCGGCGAGTGCACGCAGGTTTCCACCAATCCGTTCAGCGTGGTCGCTGATGTACTTCGAGACCTCCATCAACCAGGTCGCCTTTTCCCGCGTATAGAGGCGCACGCCAGCTTCTGCCGACCCTTGCTCGACCGTGGTCAGCAATTCTGGCGCCCTGGCGGCCGCCTCCTGCGCCTGCCTGCGCGACTCGTTCGGCATGAAGGCACCGACCGCGTCGAAGCGTTCGGAAAGGCTACCCTTCGTCTCGACCGGATGCAGGAACGTGACGGGCGCAGCCCAACCAAGCGCGGTCGCGATCATTGAGAGTTCGCGGGGCAGGCCCGTACCGGCTTCTTCAGCGCGAGCCACATGTACGAGGCCATCCACCGGGCGACGGCGGCACAACCGGCGGATCTGGCCAAGCCACTTTTCTTTCTCGATTCCGTCCGGCGCGGCGTGAACAAGGACGATTTCGCCAACGTGCATGACGCCTGCCTGCTTGAGGCCGGGGGCCACCTGATCGACGCGCTCATCGGTGCCGTCGACCATCAGCCAGCGCAGACGGCCGCGCCAGAACCAGCCATGCGAGACACGCAGCTCCTCATACATGTGTTGCAACCGCGCGTCGCGCTTAAACGGCTTCGCCGCCTCACGGTCTCCAGTCTCACTACGAAAGAGTCGCGCCGCGAAGCCGTAAGCGCCGGTCGCGAACAGGACGAGGTGAACGACGACAACGACTGCGAAGGTTGACAGGATGACGATGATCGCTTTCAGCCGCGACTCGCCTGCGGTAACGCCAACCATGTCGCCGCGCAGCGATACGAAGCCGATTGCGAGCAGGGCGACGATCAGCGCCCCGACGGGTATTCCCCAGATTGGCAGACGGCTCGACGGCGCGGATTCCTCGTTCGCGGTTGGAGGCTTAAGCGAGCGCAGGGTAAGCCTGGGGTCGTTCATCGGTATTCCGGTTGTTATCGTTTATTGCGGGCGTTACGCGCAGGACTGCGGACTGTAAGCCGTCTATGATGAGTTGTGGACCATCTGCCGCGCCTGATTCGATCGCCGCTATGATGGACAGCCAGCCGTTTGCGTCACCGAGGTCGCCGGCGATGCGGTCGGGGCGTCGCTGCGCCTCGTCTTTTGAAATGGAATTCATATTGGCCGCGCGTAATGCTCTGTCGCCTCCATCTACAGGACGCGTTATCCATGCGCGAACGATTGAGGCGAAGTCGGCCTTACCCCATACCGCAGCATTGGCGAAGCCGTATTCGACCTCGCCGGCGAGTGCGGTAACGGGCCTGTGAAGCAGCGCGGCGACCTTGACCGTGTCCGGCAGCCGGAAATATCCCGCCGTCAGAAGTACGGCGACGCACCCCTCGGTGCTGCCTTCGGGCGGTCCCGCCTCGTGCCATGCGGTCGCGACGACGAGCAGCGGACGCGCGTCCTTTGCGTCGAGCCACGCATCGGCGACCATCAGGCCATCCGTAGCCGCTACCGCTTGCACCGCGAGCGGCGGCAGGCCCGCAATGCGCAGTGCGTCAATGACCCGCGCGACGTCCCGCTGCTCGCTTCCCGTTGCGCTCAGTACGCGAATCTGCGGCCACCATTGCCGCTCGTAGCGCGTCAGGGCGCGTAGGCTCGTCACAAGCGGTTTGAGCGAATCGGCAATCTTGAGCGTCAGCAACTCAATTTTCTTCGGCATCCGGCCCGCCTCAATGCTTTCTTCGCCCACCTTAAGACCGACCGCATCAGGTTCGTCGACCCTCCAGTCCGCGTCCTCGAAACGAGCGTGAAAGACGAGTTCAGCACCTGTACGGGGCAACTGCGCTGCAGGCATGCGTTCCCTGGCAGCAATCGCACCGGCAAGCGTCTGTTCGCCAAGCGGCAGGCAGTAGCCGACACCGAGTACCTGGAGGGGTTTTTGTGCTCTACACAACCGCTCCGCCAGCCAACGGCTACGATGAAAGTTGCGCCAGTACGCCCGATACCAGAGACCCTCGTAGCCAGCGCGCTCAATGGCAAACAGGAGCAGGAACGCACCGTTAGGTACCCCAACGAACCAGAACCAGAACGGCGCGCCACTCACGGGCTCTCCCTTCGGCCAGAGCAGCATGGCAACGGTAACGCCCAAAACGTTGCAGACAAGCCAGATGCAGAACCACCACGGCCAGAACCGTGGGCGGCGTGGATAGGCACTGGGGCGTCCGGCCAAAGACAGATCGACCGGCATTACTCGATATTGACGTTCTGGAGCGACGAGATCAGGCGGCAGCCGCACGCGCAACGGTAGTGGTGGAGGGCGACCGGCCTGCCGTCGCGGTCGGGAAACTTTGCGTAGCCCTCGTCGATGACGGTCGGGCCGTGCTCGTCGCAAAGGGCTTCGTCGCCCTTGCGGGCCAGCGGGCGACCCATGAATACGAACCATTCGGAGCCACCGGTCACTTCGCCGCCGTTTTCCAGTTTGTCGCCTTTGCGGATAGGGGATTTCATGTCGAGAGATTGGTTTTATTTAAAAAGCGACGCGCAGGCATCGTCCGTCGCTGTGACACGTCGGTTGCCCCGAACGCCCCACACCCCTGGATAAGCGTATTGCGAACAGTCTATCTCGCCGCTTGGCGCGACATAGCGTCCATCAGCGGAGATGATCGCAGTCCCCGCGTCGCCGGTTCCACCAAAGGCGGACTCCCTCAGTTCGCCAAGTTTCCGGCCTGAAACATACGCTTCCCTTAGCGAAACAAGATTCCGCGAGGTGCCGATACGTGCAACAGTAGCCAGATATGCGAATGGCCGCACGCTAACAAAATCAAGGGCAACATAAATACCGGCTGAGAGATTGATGTCGGATAGCACCCCTACATTTGACGGGATCGAGAGGACGTGTGCGGCCCGCCCAGCTTGGCAAGTGGCTAGGTCCTGTTTGGCAACATACCCAGTTTCTGAGACCATTACCGCCGATTTATCGAAGCTCTCGATTGCATAAAGCACAGGTTTGTCAAGCGCGCATTTTCTTGAGTTGTCGATTGTTATTGATGAACCAGTCACTTTATACGTATTATCTGCATGGACAGTTCCCGCAAAAAAAACGGATGTCAGCATGACCAAATTCCGTCTTACCCCAGCTGCTTTAAATTTCTCACGAAATAACTTCTTTCGCAGATCGAGTGAAATCAAGTTGCCGTTCCAAATCAACATAACCAACCTTAATTACAAGTCCCTCGAATCAGTATTGAAAAGAGGGGCTACGGCAATGCGTATTGCGTCGCCTGTTTCGCATCTCTAAACTTCGAAAACTCCTTCGGCTCCAACCGCAAAGCGGGAAAGCAAGCGGCAGATACATCCGGCGCCGCATAGTAAAGAGCAATAGATCCATCGGGAAGTGGAGAAAACGTGATTGGAAGATTAGCCAGTTCATCTTCCCATTCCGTTGCATAAAGACAGGACGGGTTATTTTTGTTAGCTGACCTATAGCTAGTCTTCACCGAATCGATGAGATCGGGTCTAACAAATAGACGCCCATCTTGTCGGATAGCAATATTGTATATTAGATTCAAATCAAGCCGTTTCCCACTTGCTTTTTCGAAAGTAATGCCATATTGAAACGACGAAGAATGTACTCCATCACACATCACGACTCCAGAAACCCGAAGAGCAACTATCTTACCCGTGTCGATATTTTTTTTTATGGAAGAACTATATCGCCCATTTGAATTCATTGCTTTTGCCGCTTCGTCGCAATCTTTAGCATCGGATTCAATCTGCGTCCTCAGCGCGTCAAGAGTTTTTTTCAACTTTGGCGAAACGTCTGAAATCGCCGGCATCGGCCCAAGTGCCGCGGCACTAGAATTGGCACTGGTATTGAATGTGGAAAACAAAGCGCATAGCATTACGACGGCGAAAATTTTCATGAGTAATATCCTCCCTTCATAACGGGCTTTGAGCGGTAAAGTCAACGAAGACCTGCGAGAGCGCTGTCGACGCGCCCCACGTTGGAGAGCGATTTGGAACCGGGACGATTCTCTGTCTCGCATAGGTCAATGTTTTACTCATCACCGCCTCCGTCGTGTCCCCGCGATAACGAAGGATAAAGGCGGCATACTGCTGCCTATCATCGTATCCATTCCCGCCTCCGTTGACCAACACGGATACCCGACCAATCGTTTCAGTATCAATACCGTTATCGGCTACGCGTGAAATATTCGAGGCCCCCATGAAATGCTTCCAGACCCAAAAAAATCCGGCGCTATCGCAAGCATTTGAACGATTTGAGGCAACGATGTCAGGATCGTAGCGCGGATACCATTGTCTTCTGCCACTGTACGTACGCCCGTGAGAATCTACAGCCGGCGGTCCAGACCAATAATGCGTCGAAACAGTGGTAATTCTTGGGTCAACATAGTGTCCAGATTCATTTCCGGCAAACCCACGAAATTTGCCATAGTCGTCATATAGCGTCGGCCAAGTAAGCTGCATTAGCCCACGACCATAGAATGCTTGGTAATATTGCGCATTTCCGGTGGTCGCATTTCCTTGGCCATCCTCAATCGCCGTTCTCAGTAATCCCGTCTCAATATAGGTCTGCGACAAGAATGCCGTCTGTCTTTCTGGCGTCGTAATTCCATATTTTCGACATGCCTTGCAGAACTCAGCATAAGCAATAGTGCCGCCACTCAATCGGCCGCGAGCCGTCTGCCAGCTCAACGTTGCTCCAGCATGATTCAAACCATACCGACGGGGAAGAAGCTGCGTAAGTTCGTCCAAACTAAGCCATCCGCACTTCCTAAAATGCCGGATAAACGCAAGCGGGTGGAAGAACCACAGCTTCTGCCCTGCGGGGAGACCCGTCACGCCCCAGAACTGTATTTCCTTAAGATACTTAAGAAAGTCGTTGTAACCCTGATCGTTGCCGTGATAGAAACCGCCTACATCGAGCAGTTTCGCGTAACGCGTCTCGTTGTTCGTGCTATCCCATTCGCTCGGGGCATTGCAGATAAACCCGCGCAACGCCTGCCGTACCTGATCGTTGCACCGTACGTAGCCGGAAAGCTCGTCCGCCTTCTGTACCTCTATCGTTTCAATAACTACCGTCTGCTCATGTTTGCTGGCCGCTGCATCCTTGACGATTTTCTTGAGTGCGTCGATATCGCACAGCCCATCGCTGCCAAAGGGCGTAGCGTCATCGCTAAGTTTCTGCCAGCCCATAAACGACGGGAAATCTGCGTCAGACAACTTCTTAACCGAGGTGTTGTTGATATCAATGTAACCCTGCACTCCCGGGGCGTAGGTCACTTTCACCCATGTCGCACAGTCTCTCCCGGACAGCGTCGCCGGCGTCGAGAGGATGCGCCCGAAGCGCAGCATCTCGTATCCGTCGCTCGGGCAGGCGCTGTAGAGTGCCGTCGCGCGACGATAAAGATCGTATTCGTAATCGGCTTCAACTACTGGCTGCGCAGTTAGCAGCGTACGCGAACCGCCCGTCGCGACGCTCCAGACGTTGGTGTACTTCCCGCCCTTGCTGAAGTAGGTCTCGACGAGCGGCAATGGATTTGTACCGGTGTGACCCGCGTCGAAATTGATGCCATGCAGTTTGTTGTGTGCGTCCGTTCCCGGCGGCAGGGCATAGAACTGCTGTCCGCCGGGAATCGTGTACCAGGTATGCCCCCAGCAATCCGAGGTCGTCGGCGTGTCTGGCGCGGCATTGCCGAGCGCCGTATGGCTGAAGTACGTATCGAAATCCCCCGGCATCATGAAGATTTCGAAGTGCATATACACCACGCCTTCATACTGCCCGAGAAAACCGATAACGTCCTTGCGCCGCACCTTGTTGCCACCGCCAGCCACCGCAGGCTCCACCGCACCTTGGGCGACTTGGCCGGTAGGTTTGCGAAGGAACTCTGGCAATCCTTTTGCGTCGTGCCCGAACGACTGGTACTCGGCGAGCGGCAGCAAGTGCATGTAGAGCGAATAGAACGTCATCGTGCGACCTTCGCCCGTTTCGGTCGAGTGTTTCAGCAGGACGAAGCCCGCGTTGCCATTGCCCGAGTCCATCGCATGCTGGCAGACCCGGTAGGCGACCACCTCGCCATCGGCGATGGCATACACAGGGCCATGCGTGTCAGGGGCGAGATGGGCACCGCAATGCCAGCGCCGGTCAAACGCAATTGGGTAAATACCGTGAGCAAGTTCGAACTCGTCGACGGCGTCCATCATGGGGTCCGGCTTCGATTGGTCGCTAGACGTAAGGCCGGATTCAGGCAAAAACGGAGGGCTGATAATCATGGCGCGTCAGTTCGTATGGGAGTACCGCTCATTGAGCGTTAGGTTGCTTTTCGGCAGGACTGGCAGCACTGCGGGCACGTTAGCCGGGCCAACGAACGTGAACGAGCCTGCCTTGATGGTGAACGCGCCGGGGCAGTGGAACGTCATGTTGCCGCCTTCGATCTCAAGCGAGGCTCCGCCGCTGTTGAGCGTAATTTTCGACTTCGCCGCGACCTGAACGTCCTCGCTCTCGCTCGCGATGCGGAGCTGCTTCTGAGCGAACAGGTCCATGCCGTCCGTCAACGCCGACGCCGTGAACTTCCCCTTCGCCGCGACCAGATTGATACCGAGCTTGTGCGCGCAGAACGAGATCAGCTCGCCCGCTGCCATGCGCAGACGTTTCGCAATGCTGACGTCCATGTCCCGAGCGGTCGCGATCAGGTTCTCGCCCGCCGAGTGCTGCACCGACTTCGGCGTCACAAACGCCATGCCGCCCGGTGCGCTCGCGAGCAGCCCCGCGTCGCGCAGCTGGTTCAGACCGTCGAGCAGCGCCAACTGCGTGGCACGATCAGCAGGATCGGCCCCGGCCCGCGTCGTTGCCGCAGCAAGATCCGTCACGCGCTGCAGCGCCGCCTTGAGCTGCGCGACGGCAGCGGGCATCTCAAGGTGCGGCGTGTCAGCACCGGCTGCTGCGTCCGCCGTGAAGAACAGGCCCTTCGCTGCACGCATCGTGCCCCACGATTTCGTGGTCGCTTCGAACCCCTCACCACGGGCGAGCTTTTTACCGTTGAGCAGGTAGCCCTGGTTAAATGCCGTTTGGCTGTACACAGTAGCCAGCCGTGCGCTTTCCTTGTCCTTCAGATCGTTGAAAACGACCTCGGCACCGAGCAGTGGCGAGCGCCAGATCGCATAGCTGAACAACGCGTCGGTGCCCCGAACCGGATCGCGGTGGGCGTAGTCGTGCAGGGCTCCGCTGATGTGCATACGGTCCACGTCCGCATGCGCCCCCTCCAGCAGCACCTCGGTATCCGGCAGCAGCGGCGCATGCAAACCGCCCTGGTCCGATGACGACACACGCACCAAACGCAGTTTCAGCAACTTGTTGTCGGTGTTGTCCGCGCCCTGCAGGAACTTCGGCAGCACGCTATAACGCCCGTGCTCGTCCATGTCACCGTATGGGGCAGAATCGCTTGTCGTGACCACGCCGACGACCGGGCCCTTCAGAAAACGCCAGTCACGCTCGTAGTCAAATTTGGGCCGGTAAGTCAGATGCGCGGGCATCGCCTTGAAGCGGGCGTGTGCCGGTGTCGTGCGGCTGCCTTTCATGACCATCGACGTGACCACGAACCCGTATTCGGCGCGCGGCACCTTCACATTGGTCGTTTTCATCACGACGCCCGGTGCAATGCCTAGGGCGTTCGTCGTGCCGGAAAGCGTCACCTGGCGCGCGATCTGTTCGTCGCGCCGCATCTGCGTGAGTGCTTCGCCTTGCTGCTGCGTCAGGTGAAACTCCGCGCTGCGGCTGACCTGTCCGAACACCGAGCGGTCGCCGGCTTCACTGGAGACGTTCACCGTCGCCCGTAACGGGTCGTCCGGCGTGCGGTAATTACGCTCGTACAGTTCGATGGTGGCGGGCACGAGGGTGCGCGCGTCATTGAGCGACAGCACTGCCTCGTGGCACCCGGCCGAGAGGCCTGAATCCGGGATAAGCGGGACCTCGACCGAACGGATATAGGCGCGCGGATTGTTGGCAAAGACAATCGTGTCGAGCTGGCCATTCTTGCCGCGCCCCTGTTTGTAAAACCAGAAAACGCCCTTGCGGCGGCAGTGCCGGGTGATGAAGCTCCACAGGGACTCCTCGTACATCACCACCTGCTCCATCTTCTCCAGCAGGCCTTCGATCTGGAACTCCACGTCAAAGGCGTCGAAATTCTTGCGATCAACCAGCGCCTGCCGGATCATCTCCTGCAGCGTCACGTCCTTGAAGGTATCTGACTTGATGATCCGCTTGCAGAGGGCGGCAAAGCGCGGCTCGATGCGCAGCCGGTAGGTGGCTTCGTCGCGACTCACGCCAATACGCTCGATGCGCGTGATCACCCCGTTGAAGGTTGCGGCTTCTCGATCGACGGGTTCGACATAGCTGACGGAGGGTACGGCCACGCGCTCGTCGACCTGCAGCCCGGCGCGCCGCCCGACGTACTGTCTGCCGTCGAGATCAAGCTGCGAAGAAGTCACCGTCACGTCAGCCATATAGTCCTTGCAGAATCCTCCCCGCACCCGGAACTTCACCACGTCGAAGTCGTGTTCGCGAGTCCCGACCCAGACCCGCAGATGCTGGCTCAGACGCGCGCTCGGGTGGCGCAGCGTATCGGTGAAGCTTTCGGTCACTGCATTCATACACACATCCCATTCCGGTTGAAAGGCACGCGGTAAAATCGTTGCGTCCGCAGCTATAGCGCGAAGAATCTAGGGTCGCACCCAAAGAACGTCAATCACGCCACTCCAAAATCCTGTGAAATCCCCGGCGTTTTTGTCGTCAATCATTAAATCGGAGCCCTTCGCTTTTTCGAGATGCGAATGCATGGTAGCTGCTGCGGCGGCTAGTGCTGTACAGGGGGGGCGAGTGGATCGCGTGGGGAAAACGGCCGGTCCGGTTGTCCGTAATTTCGCAACGCGGTGATGATGAAGGCCGCGCCGTGCAGAAGAACGTTTCACCGGACTGCGCCGTGAGGTTGAGTCGACGCAGCGCGTCGTTGCGTACATGCTGCTGGCAGAGAAGAACGACGCTACAGGTTCCGGTGGAGAGCAGTTGCGGCCTAGCCCCGTGCTCATTGGTGTGGCACCGGGGCTCTCACATTTTGGACGCCTTCTGACAACCCAGAACGAACTAGGAATTCCCATGACGATCATGGCCGGTGCTATCCGCCACTCCGTCGAATCCTCGCCCGCCGGGGTCACGTCGCGCGAGATTCGCGACCACATCACCCTCTACAAACCTGATGTTCCGGCTAAACCAGAATGTCCTCTCACTGGCTAGGCGCGCCGTTTTTCTTGGCCAGATCGATGCCGTGTCGCTCGCGCAGCTTCTCGCAGGCCAGAGTGGGGCCGCAATCGGCGTAGTGGGCATGGATCAGGGCCCGTGCCTGCGCCTCTAGCATGCGGGGAAGCTGCCGATGGCCCAGGCTGTCCGCGCCGCCGTGACAGAAGTCCCGTCCGACCATCTATCCGCCACCGTTGGCTTTTTTTGGGGGGGGCGGTAAGGCAGTGGCGCTGGCCGGCGACGCTTGAGCTGGGAGCAGGGTGGGGCGCGCCGCGTCCCCGATAGCGCGCTCCAGGTCGAGCCGGTTGATCCGCCGCTGGCGCCTGACGTTCAAGGGAACCTTGGCCGGGCGCGGGGGCTCGCCCGAGAGCGTTTTACGACAGAGCGAATGCACACATTCATCTCTCAAATGAGCAGCTCGGAAATGTGGGTAGTTAGGGAACGGTGAGCGCATCCATGATGTATGGGGCGGCTCGTTTCAATGCGTGGGTCAGCGCCTGCGGTTTTGCCTCGGGGGGAAGAGATGGCTATGGCAAAGGAAGAAACCCTCAGGGTACTTTTGCGAGCAATACCGTCTTATGCTCGAGGAGAATCTTGATGACTACATCAAGAATTTCTCCTCATACATCAAATAATCGGCATGGCGTTGGAGTCGCTGCATGTAAGTTCCAGCGGCGGCTGAAAGTCAATTCTCAGTCCCGTTAAGCGGCCACGGCTGCTGCTGAAGTCGTTGCAATGCTTCCAGCATGTCGTTCTGGTCCAGCGACCGCTGCGCTTTGGTGCCGGGAGGTCGGCCACGCCTACGTGGTGTCCCGTCGGGTCGTGGCACAGATTGCGATCGTCGATTGTCGCGCTTCTCCTGAACGTATTGCGCCAATTGCAGCACGTGCCCGAGGCGCTTGTTGTCCACGATTGAGCCCTGGTCGACTTCCGAGAGACGGTCATGGGTCGTGTAGGGCAGGGCAGCGCCATTGGCCCGCGGCTCAATCGTGCCATCCGGGTAGTGGTAGACATCGATATAGCGCCCAGCCAGCTTGCGATGTTCCGGAGTATCGGCCAGCAGGTAGAGCATCTTGTCGTACTGAATCGTCAGGCTCTTGGACACGCAACGTGGCTCACGCACGGTGAAGATCAGGTCCAGGTTCTCATCGGATCGCAGCGGACGATGAGCGTTATGGCTGTTGCGCGGCACCTTGGCAAAGCGCGAGTTGTAGTCCGCGATGAACTCCGGCATGAACGCGTTGGCGGCCTCCATGGTGCTGATATTGCGCAGGCGCAGTTCCTTGACGAGGCGGTCCTGCAGAGTTAGGTGGGTCCGTTCGACGCGGCCCTTGGCCTGGCTGCTGTTGGCGCAAATGCCCTCGACGTTCAGCTCGAACAGGACCCGGGCAAACTGGGTGTGACCATCGCCGCCGGTCGCACTCGGCTTGTTGACCCGGAAGACGCTGGCCTTGTCACTGTAGAACGACACGGGCTTGCCATGGCGCTCCAGATAGGCGCGCGTTGCGGCGAAGTACGTGAACGTAGACTCTGAATGTGTGAAGCGCAGCTCCATGATCCGGCTCGTCGCGTCATCGACATACACCAGCAGGGTGCAGGCCGGCGCGCGGTCCTCGAACCAGCGGTGATCGCAGCCGTCGATCTGGATCAGCTCGCCCAGGCAGGCACGCCGGTTACGCGGCTGGTAGACCTTGGGCGGGCGCTGCTTGCGCGGCACCCACAGCCCGGCCGCGGTCATCAGCCGACGGATCGTCTCCTTGGACAACGTGGTTCCATGGCGTTCGCGCAGCTTCTCGCAGGCAAGCGTCGGCCCGAAGTCGGCGTAGTGTTCCCGGATCAGCCTAAGGGCCACGGATTCGCGGTCCGTCGACAGGCGGTTGTTGCTGGGCCGGCCGCGCTTGCGGCACACCAGTCCGGACGGGCCTTCCTGCCGGTACCGTTCCAGCAGCCGCCGGAATTGCCGATCCGTGATCTCCAACCGTTCGGCGGCCACGCCGGGCCGCAACTGACCATCCACGACCGCCTGGACGGTCTTGAGCCTGTCTAACTCACGCATGCTTACTGTAATGACCTCGGGTCTAGCCATCCTCTGGCGTCTCCATTGCATTCAACCGGGCAGGCTGAATACCATGGACGGGCGCCTCAGGCGGACATTTGAACTTTGCCAGAACCGGACATTACAACTTTGCCGCTACATAACTCTATGCGTATAATCTTCGTTATGTTAAATACTAAATCCACCCCCAAAATCCCCCATGAACACACCCCAGCCCCCCATTATCACGGCCTTTGAACGATCGCCTGATGGCGGTCGGGGGCTTGCGCGGGATACGCGGGTGCGTTGGGCGCTCGAGGAAGTTGGCGTGGCTTATGGCGTCCGGCATGTCTCGTTCGGGGCGATGAAACAGCCTGCGCATCTGGCGCTGCATCCGTTTGGGCAGATTCCTACCTTTGAGGAAGGCGATCTGGTTCTGTTCGAGACCGGCGCGATCGTGCTCCATATTGCCCAGCGCTATCCGGGGTTGTTGCCTGACGATGGCAATGCCCGCGCCCGTGCGATTGCGTGGATGTTTGCCGCGCTCAACACTATGGAGCCGCCGATTCTGGAGCTTGGGGTTGCCAAGTTTCTGGAGGGCGACCGGCCGTGGGCGGCGGAGCGGCTGCCGCTGGTCATGGGTCGGATCCGCGATCGGCTGGTGCAACTGTCCGCGCACCTTGGCAAGTCAGACTGGCTCGACGGTGCGTTCAGCGCGGGCGATCTGATGATGGTGTCGGTGCTGTTGCGGCTACGGTCGTCAGGGCTGCTGGCCGAATTCTCGAATCTCGCGGCCTACGTCGGCCGGGGCGAAGCGCGGCCCGCGTACCAGCGGGCCTTCGACGCGCAACTGGCGGATTTCAATGCCGCCAATCCGGCAGGCTGAGAAGAACCAGAACCAATAGCGCCGCCGAGTCGTTTCAGACTCCGCGGCGCCCTGCCCTCAGGCGCCTACCGGTTTGCCTTCGCGATGCCGCACCACCACCGTCGACGAGCGCGACGGGAGGTTGGCGTCGGGCCAGTTTCCGCCTGCCGCGCCGGTGCCGGTCGGGTGCTGGATGTTGATGAAGAACGTGGTCAGATCCGGCGTATAGGCCAGGCCAGTGATCTCGCATCCCACCGGGCCGACCAGCAGACGCCGCACTTCCTTCGTGACCTGATCGACGTAGTGCATCGAGTTGGCGCCGAAGATATTCGTGACGGAAGATCCCGTGCCGGCGTCGGTTTGCACCCAGAGGCGTCCCTTCGGATCGACACGGATGCCATCGGGGCTGCTGAAGGTGGCTCCGACCATGTTGCCCTTGAGATTGGCGGCGGCAATCGACGGATCGCCGGCCAGCAGCAGGATTTCCCATTTGAACTTGGTGGCCAGCGGGCTATCGCCGTCCTCGCGCCAACGGATGATATGGCCGTGCGAGTTGTTCGGGCGCGGGTTGGCGGCATCGGTCTGGACGCGGCTGCCGTTGTTGGTCAGCGTGCAGTACACCGTCCGATCCTGACCGACCGTGATCCACTCCGGGCGGTCCATCAGCGTGGCGCCGGCAACGCGGGCCGCGGCCTTGGTGTTGACCAGCACATCGGCCTGGGTATTGAAATCGACGTTCACCGGCGTGACGACGCCCGGCGCGGCCTGGGTCCAGTTGCCGGGGTCCGACGCGCCGGCGACGAGACCGTTCTTGCCCTGGGTCAGTTCGATCCATTCGCCCGTGCCGTCGCCGTTGAACTTGGCCGCGTAGAGCGTGCCGGTGTCGAGCAGGCTGGCGTTGTTCAGGCGATTGGTGGCGTCGAACGCGGCGCTCGGGATGAACTTGTAGATGCAGCCCGGCGTGCCGTCGTCGCCCATGTAGAAGGCCACGCGGTTATCGGCCGTGGTCATGAACGCGGTGTTCTCATGATCGAAGCGGCCCATCGCAGTGCGCTTCACCGGCAGGCCACTCAATTGCTGGAGCGGATCGATCTCGACCACCCAGCCGTAGCCCTGCTCTGCCTGGGTCGGGTCCAGATAGTTGTCGGTGGTTTCCTCGCACGTCAGGTAGGTGCCCCACGGCGTATGGCCGCTGGAACAATTGTTGAGCGTGCCGATGACCACCGGTCCCACCGTCGTGGCGGCCGGGCCGGAGACGCGATACGCGGTATTGCCCGAGTAGCGCTTGTTGTACAGCGAGTTGCGCTTGACGCCCCACTTGCCGGCAACGAGTTCGATCTCGATCACGGACACACCGACCGACGACAGCACGAGACGCTTCTGTTCGGGCGTCGCCGTGGCGGCGTTGTACGAGCCGGACATCAGGATTGCGGCATCCGGCGCTTCGTGATTGATCACCAGCAGGCCGCCCTTTTGCGGATCGACGCCCGGGATTTCGAAAAAGTGCATGCCATCGTGATTGCCACCGGCCTGCTGTTCGGTTTCCATCGACGTCTGAAATGCGCCCTTGTACCCGACCGCGCCCGGCGCAACCGGATCGCCGGCGGAGAACAGCACATAGGTTTCGTAGGTCGCGGGCACGGTCACCTGGTTGGCCGTGATCTTCGCATCGAGCCCCTTGAAGGTGACGCTGTAATCGAGCGGCTGCTGCGGCGTGGGGCCAGGTGCCGGGGCCGGTGCGGGACCCGGCGCAGGAGCGGGCGCGGAATTGTCGTCGCCGCCGCAGGCCGCGAGCAGCGAGCCGCCGCCGAATGCCGACAAGAGCGACATACCAAGGCTGCCGCGCAGCACGCGGCGGCGGGCCGGGTTGGCTGCCACCAGTTCTTCGAGCGTCTGGCCCGGAACCGTCTTGATGCCTTCGGCTTCGCGACGCGGTGCGCGCAACTCGTCAGTGATATACGACATGCTTCCTCCAGTCTTTGCGGGGCAGGCGCTCGTTGCATGCAGAGCACCCGGTTTCGGGATCAGCCGCAGATACTAGGGAAGTGATGTGTCGGTTTCGTTACTGAATGACTGGACAATCAGTCAGATAGTCAGATGCCCGGACGGGACGGTGAGATTCGGGCCGCTCAATCCAAGCCCTTCGATCCTCGTCGATACACGCCAGGCGTTTGGGATGGCAGGCGCCGATTCGCCGACGATCGCTGCATCGGCGCCCTTCCCTGCGCTCGTTCCGACTTTGGCCCAACGCCATTACGGATCTCGCGCCGCGAGATAGTCGTCCACCGCACTGCCCACGGTCGGATGGAAGCGGTCATCGCCGAACACATCGGTCAGTTCGAAGCGCCGGAGCTTGTCGCGCACCGGGTCCTTCATCTCGGCGAAATGTAGTGCGATACCGTCTTCGGCCAGCGCTTGCGCAAGTTCGCGCAGCATGTCGGCCGACGTCACGTCGACGCTGGTCACGGGTTCGGCGGCAACTACCACGCGGCGCACCGGCGTAGGCGCCGCCGCGACGGCTTCCAGCAGCCGCTGCTGGAACAGCTCGGCATTGGCGAAGAACAGCGGCGCATCCCAGCGGAACAGCACCAGCCCGGCAATCTGCTCGCCATGCGGATATCGCTGCAGGTCGTGGTAGCCGCGCAGGCCCGGCACGCGGCCCAGCACGGCAAAATGCGGCCGCCAGCCGTCCCACAGGAATTCGATGATCGCCAGCGCCACCGCGATGCAGATGCCGGGGATGGCGCCGAACGCCGCCACCGCGACGAAGCACAGCATCGACAGCCAGAACTCCCATTGCTGGATGCGGAAGATGCGCTTGAGATCCTTGAACTCGAACAGGCCGAGGGCCGCGGCGATCACCACGGCAGCCAGCGCGCTGTGCGGCAGATCGCGCAGCAGTTTGGGCGCGAACATCAGCAGCACGGCCACCGCGACCGCGCCGACCACCCCGGTCAGCTGCGTGCGCGCGCCGGCGGCTTCCGCCACGGGCGTGCGCGACGCACTGCTGCTGACCGGAATCCCCTGGAAGAACCCCGCCGCCAGGTTGGCAACGCCCAGCCCGACCATTTCCTGGTTGGGATCCACCTGCACGCGTGCGCGCGCGGCGAACGTGCGCGAGAGCACGCTGGTGTCGGCAAAGGCAATCAGCGCCACCGTACAGCCACCCAGCACGATCTTGACCAGATCCGCCCCCTCGAACCATGGCACCACAAACACCGGCAAGCCTTGCGGAATCTCGCCCAGCACCTTCACGCCGAATGCGTCCAGATCGAAAACGATGACCGCCAGCGTGGCCAGCACCACCGCGATCAGCAGCCCGGGAATGCGCAGGAAGCGCTTGAGCAGCAGGATCACCGCCAGGCTGCCCGCTCCTACCGCAAAGCTGTACCAGTTGGCCTTGCCGGCGAAGATCGACTGGGCCAATTGCCATAGTTCGGCAAGCGGTCCAGCGTCGTCGACCTTGATGGCAAACAGCTTGGGAAGCTGACTGACCAGCACGGTCAGCGCGATGCCGTTGGTGTAGCCATAGCGAATCGGCTTCGATAGCAGTTCCGTGATGAATCCCAATCGCAGCAGCCCCAGCGTGATGCAGAATACGCCCGCGACGATGGCCATCAGGCTGGCCGTGGCGATCGCGCGAGCCGGGTCTCCGGCAGCTGCGCTGAGCACCACGGCAAGGATCGGTGCGGCCAGCGCGGAGTCCGGGCCGAGCACAAGGATGCGGCTCGGGCCAAACAGCGCATAGGCCAGCAGCGGGACAATCGTCGCGTACAAGCCGTAGACGCCCCCCACGCCCGACGCCTCCGCGTAGGCGATCCCGACCGGCACCAGCATCGAGGTCAGCACCAGCCCGGCCGCCAGATCGCGCGGCAACCAGGCAGCCTGATACCCCTTCAGTATCGCGATGCCGGGAAGCCAGCGCAGTGCGCCGTCCAGCGATGCGGGTGGATGCAATGCCATGGCCGTGTGCGATCCGTTTTGCCTCGATCAGGTTTCGATGATAGTCATCCACTACCTTTGCATCGCGGGCCCCGATTTGCCATTGGACTTTGGACTCACGACGCCGCGCGCGCCGCGGGCGCGGCGAACTGCGGTATCCCTTTGGGCCAATTGAGCGTCACGCCTTCGCGCACTACGTTGACTATCGAGAACGAGTACGACGCGATCTTCGCGTCGGCTTACGTCATGCCACCGGAGACGCGCAATGAGCAAACGGGATACGTCCAGCCTGGCGAGCTTGTCGCCATTCGAACTGAAAGACGAGCTGATCAAGCTTGCGGGCAGCACCAGTAACCGGCTGATGCTCAATGCCGGGCGCGGCAATCCGAACTTCCTTGCGACCGTTCCGAGACATGGCTTCTGGCAACTGGGGCTGTTCGCGATGACCGAATCCGAGCGCTCGTTTTCGTATCTGAGCCCGGGCGTGGGCGGATTCCCGCGCCGCGCGGGCATCGAGGAGCGCTTTGACCTGTTTGCGCGCCACTACCGCGATGTGCCCGGTGTGCACTTCCTGGCGGGCGCGGTCTCCTATGTGCGCGATCAGCTGGGGCTCGACGGCGGCGATTTTCTATACGAGATGTGCGAGGGCATCCTGGCCTGCAACTACCCGGTGCCCGACCGCATGCTCAGGTTGAGCGAAAAGATCGTCAAGCAGTACATCCGCAGGGAAATGATCGGCAAGCATCCGTTCACCGGTGACTTCGATCTCTACGCCGTGGAAGGCGGCACGGCCGCGATGACCTACCTGTTCAACTCGATGCGCGTGAATCATCTGCTGAAGGCGGGCGACACGATCGCGCTGGGCATGCCGATCTTCACCCCGTACATCGAGATCCCGGAGCTGGCCGAATACCACCTGACCGAACTGTCGATCGACGCCGATCCCGCCGCCGGCTGGCAATATCCGAAGCAGGAACTGGACAAGCTGCGCAACCCCAAGGTGAAGGCGTTCTTCCTGGTCAATCCCAGCAACCCGCCCTCCGTGCGCGTCAGCGACGAAAGCCTGGAATATCTGGCCGAGATCGTCAAGGAGCGTCCGGACCTGATCATTCTGACCGACGATGTGTACGGCACGTTTGCCGACAACTTTGTCTCCCTGTTCGCAATGTGTCCGCACAACACGATCCTCGTGTACTCGTACTCGAAGTACTTCGGTGCCACCGGCTGGCGGCTCGGCGTGATCGCCACGCACAAGTCGAACCTGCTCGACGCCAAGATCGCTGACCTGCCCAAGGACGAGCGCCACGGCCTCAATCAGCGCTATGCGTCGATCACCACCAAGCCGGAAAAATTGCTGTTCATCGACCGCGTGGTGGCCGACAGCCGCACCGTGGCGCTGAACCACACCGCCGGCCTGTCCACGCCGCAGCAGGTGCAGATGGTGTTGTTTTCGCTGTTCTCGCTCATGGATACGGCCGAAACGTACAAGCAAACGATGAAGCAGCTGATCCGCAGCCGCAAGGCCGCGCTGTACCGCGGCATGGGCACGCCGCCGGCGCCGGTCGACGCTAACGTGGTCGATTACTACACGCTGCTCGACGTGGAGCAGATGAGCCGAGAAGTCGGTCCCGATTTCGTCGCGTGGCTGCTCGATTCGATCGAGCCGCACGAACTGCTGTTCCGCCTGGCCGAAGAAGCCGGCGTGGTGCTGCTGCCGGGCGGAGGTTTCGGCACGCGGCATCCGTCAGGCCGCGTCTCGCTGGCCAACCTGAACGAGGAGGATTACGTCAAGATCGGTCGATCCGTGCGCAAGCTGCGCGACGAATACCTGGAACGCTACCGCGCCGCGGGCAAAGAGGGCAAGGCCAAGAAAAAATAGGCGCACCCCGGGCAACGCCAGCACGCAGTTCGGACGCCGATAACAAGAGGGAAACATCATGACCTGGTTCGTTGACACGCTGAAGGCCTATCCGGAGATCGCCATATTCCTTGCGCTGGGCATCGGGTACTGGGTCGGCGGCAAGAGCTTCAAGGGCTTCAGCCTTGGCGCTGTGACGTCGACCCTGCTGGTGGCCATTGTCATCGGCATCCTGGGCGTCAAGATCTCGGCCAACGTGAAGTCGGTGTTCTTCCTGATGTTCCTGTTTGCCGTGGGCTACGGCGTGGGGCCGCAGTTCGTGCGCGGCATTGCCAAGGACGGGCTGCCGCAGGCGATCTTCGCGGCAATCATGGCAGTCTTCTCGCTGGCAGCGGCGGCCGTGGCGGCGAAGATCGCCGGCTACGATCTCGGTTCGGCGGCGGGCCTGTTCGCGGGGTCGCAGACCATCTCCGCATCGATGGGCCTGGCCACCGACGCCATCAATCGGCTGGGGCGCTCGCCCGAGGAAACCAAGGTCCTGCTGGACGGCATGCCCATCGCTTATGCGGTGACCTATATCTTCGGCACCGTGGGCTCGGCCATCATCCTGGCGCAACTGGGGCCCAAACTGCTCAATATCGATCTGGTGGCGGCATGCAAGGAATACGAGACGATGCTGGGCGCCGGCTCGGCCAGCGCCGATGGGGCGACCGAATGGCATGACTTCGAGATGCGCGCGTATTCCGTGGCGCAGGACAGCCCGTTCATCGGCCGCACGGTCGGCGAGATCGAGGCCGGCACGCGCGAAGGCGTGCGCGCATTTGTGGAGCGGATCCGGCGCAACGGCAAGATCATCGAGATCGACCGCACCACCGTGATCGAAGCGCAGGACGTGGTGGCTATTGGCGGCAAGCGCGACCAGATGATTCTGCGGCTGGGACCGAGCGGACGCGAGGTGGAAGATGCAGAATTGCTGAACATCCCGACCGAAGGCGTCGACATCTACATCACCAACAAGAAGGTCGACGACAAGACGCTGCAGGAGCTCGCGCGCTGGCCCGGCGCGCGCGGCGTGTTCCTCAAAAAGATCAAGCGCGGCCCGACCGAGACAGTGATCCCGGTGCTGCCCAAGACGCGCCTGTATCGCGGCGACGTGATCAACGTGGTCGGGCGCACGCAGGACATCAACGCCGCCGCACGCGAGATCGGCTACGTCGATCGTCCCACCACCGTGACTGACGTGGCGTTCGTGTCGCTGGCCATTACCGTCGGCGCGCTGATCGGCGCCGTCGTGATCAACGTGGCCGGCATCCCGCTGACGATTTCGACGGCAGGCGGATCGCTGATTGCCGGCATCGTGTTCGGCTGGTTCCGCGCCATTCATCCAACCTTTGGACGGATCCCCGAACCGACGTTGTGGTTCATGAACTCGGTGGGCCTGAACGTATTCATCGCCGTGGTCGGCATTTCCGCCGGGCCCGGCTTTGTCGCCGGGCTGCAGAAGCTCGGCATCAGCCTGTTCCTGTGGGGCATTTTCGCCACCACCGTGCCGCTGCTCCTCGGCATGCTGCTGGCAAAGTTCGTGTTCAAGTTTCACCCCGCGCTGATCCTCGGCATCTGCGCCGGCGCGCGCACCACAACGGCCGCGCTCGGCATGGTGTGCGAAGCGGCCAAGAGCCAGGTGCCCGGGCTTGGCTACACGGTTACGTATGCCGTGGGCAACACGCTGCTGACGATCTGGGGCATGGTGATCATCATCATCCTGTCCTGACGCAGGACCGCGCGCATACGCCGCGTGTCTGCGGTTCTCGCCCCAGGGCCTTGGGGGCGCAGCAAGCGCCGCCTGAAGTCCAACGGGTTTTCCCGCACTGTCCCAAAATGCAAAACCGTTGTCACGGATAATCAAATCGTCGCCTCCCAATACGGGATACTTCGCTCGTCGCGGCCAGCCCGGCGCGCGTAGCCGCAAGCAGGTTTTCACCTGCTGTGGCGCAAGTATTCGAGGAGACGGTTTTCATGTTCCCACGCAACCGCAACCGCAACCGCACCTATGCGGACGCTCCGGCCCGTAACGGCGGCCCACCGCGTTCGCGCCATTACCCCTGGCTGGTCTTTGCATTGAGCTTTTGCCTGCTGTTGTCCGACTACATGTCGCGTCAGGTGCTCAACGCGCTGTTTCCGCTGCTCAAGGCGGAATGGCTGCTGAGCGACGCCAGCCTCGGCGCGCTCGGCGGCGTGGTGGCGCTGATGGTGGGCGTGCTGACCGTGCCGCTGTCGATGCTCGCCGACCGTTGGGGACACGTGCGCAGCCTCACGCTGATGGCGTTGCTGTGGAGTCTGGCCACGCTCGGATGCGCGCTGGCCAATTCGTTCGGCGCGATGTTCGTCGCCAGGCTATGCGTGGGCGTTGGCGAAGCGGCCTACGGCAGCGTCGGCATCGCGCTGGTGCTCTCGGTGTTTCCGCGCGACATGCGCTCCACGCTCAGCGCGGCGTTCATCGCCGGCGGCGCTTTCGGATCGGTGTTGGGCATGGCGCTCGGCGGCGTGATCTCGGCTCATTTCGGCTGGCGCTTTGCGTTTGCCGGCATGGCGCTGTTCGGGCTGGTGCTGGTTGTGCTGTACCGCATGGTCGTGACCGAACGCCGACTGCAGCAGCAGCGCGTAACAGTCGAGCCTTCGCACCCCGCCGGCGCGCCGGGCTGCGCCATGTCGATCCGCGCCCTGCCCGCGGCGCTGTTCTCGTCGCGCTCGATCCTGTGCGCGTACGTGGGCAGCGCCTTGCAGTTGCTGGTGATGGGGTCGCTGCTGGCGTGGATGCCGAGCTATCTTGGCCGCTACTACGGCATGGCCACGGCGCCCGCGGGCCTGGCATCGGCAGGCTTCGTGCTGGCCGGCGGCGCCGGCATGATCATGTGCGGCGTGCTGACCGACCGCGTAGCGCGCCGCACACCCGCGCTGAAGTGGCGCATGGCCATGCTCTACAGCGTGGGCTGCTTCGCCCTGCTCTTCACTGGATTTCATATGGCGCCCGGCGCGGCGCAACTGGCGCTGATGGCGGGCGGCATGCTGCTGGCCGGCGGCAGCGCCGGACCGGCCAGCGCGGCGGTGGCCAACCTCACCGACCCGAGCATCCACGCCACGGCATTCGCCACGCTGACGCTCGCCAACAACCTGATCGGCCTGGCGCCGGGGCCATATCTGGCCGGCGTACTGGCCGACCACATCGGCCTGTCGCTCGCGTTGCAGTGGCTCACGCTCGGTGCGTTGCTGGCCGCGCTGTGCTTCGTGATCGGACGCCGCACCTATTCGGCCGACCTGTTGCGCCTGGCGCAGCGCGGCCGGTACGCCTGATTTCCTCCACGACACCGACTGACGATGACGATGACGATGCACCTGCCATCCGACACCACGATCCTGATCGTCCCCGGTCTGCGCGACCACGTTGCCGAGCACTGGCAAACGCTGTTGCAGGCCGAACTGCCAAACGCGCGCAGCGTGCCGCCGCTGGAGATCGACAAGCTTAGCCGCGCAGCGCGTGTCGCCGCACTGGACGCGGCCATGGCCGCCATCGACGGCCCCGTGATGCTGGTCGCGCACAGCGCCGGCGTGATGATCACCGCGCATTGGGTCCACAGCGGCTCGGCTCATCTGGGCCGCGTGCGCGGTGCGCTGCTGGCAACGCCGGCCGATCTCGAGCGCCCGATGCCGCCCGGCTATCCGGACATGGCGACGCTGGACGAGCACGGCTGGCTGCCGGTGCCACGCCGCCCGTTGCCCTTCCCCGCGCTGCTGGCCGCGAGCCGCAACGACCCGCTTGCGGCGTTCGAGCGTGCCGCCGATCTGGCCGGCGATTGGGGTTGCTGGATCGAGGACCTGGGCGAAGTCGGTCATCTGAATCCCGCTGCCGGCTTCGGGCCATGGCCGCAAGCCAAGGCGCTGATCGGGAGGCTGGCGGCACTGACGTCGCACCCGGCACCGAGCGCACCCAACGGTTCAGCGCAATAGGTTTTCGCAGTCATCCGCAGTACCCCACGTTGTAATTTCCGACGGAAAAACCGCAGCAATTCAGCACAAAAAACACAAGAGGAGACTTGTCACATGAAGCTCAAGGGCATGGCCATGGCCGCATTGCTTGCGTGCACCGGCAGCGCTTTCGCGCAATCGAACGTCATTCTGTATGGCGTGGCCGACATCAACATGGAATACGTGAACCACGTGGGCGCCGTGCCTACCGCGGCGAACGGCTTCAATCCCGGCCCGTCGCACGACGTGTACCGCATGAGTTCCGGCGGTCTGGCGGGCTCGCGCTGGGGCTTGCGCGGCACCGAGGACCTGGGCGGCGGCCTCAGTGGCGTGTTCGTGCTGGAGAGCGGTTTCAGCCTCGACAACGGCACGCTGCAGCAAAGCGGCCGGCTGTTTGGCCGCCAGGCTTTCCTGGGATTATCCGATGCACGTTTCGGGCAAATCAGCCTGGGCCGCCAATACACCTCGATGTTCGAGGCGCTGGCCAACTTTTCGCCGACCGCGTATGCCACGCAGTACGAGCCCGTGGTGCTGCAATCGGGCGCCAACTTCCGCGAGGACAACACCGTCAAGTACACCGGCAAGTTCGGGCCGGTGACCGCGTTGGCGCACTATTCGTTCGGCACCGGCCTGGCGCTGCCGGCCTCGGTGGGCTTGCCGATCCCGATCGGCGGCAATGGCGAGGTGCCGGGATCGTTCCGCCGTGACACCGCCTACGGTGCGGCGCTGGCCTGGCAGAGCGGCCCGTTCGGCGCGACGGTCGGCTATGACCAGTGGAATCCCACCATCGGCGCCAGCAGCGGCACGCTCAAGAAGCTCGCGGTGGGCGCCAGTTATACCTTCGGCAACGTTGCCAAGATCATGGGCGGTTATCGCTGGGGCCAGAACAAGAACGCCGCGGGCGACACGCTCCAGCGCGACGACTTCTACTGGATCGGCGCCAACTACCAGCTGACGCCAGCCGTCGGCCTGACGCTCGAATACAACTATGACGACGTCAAGAACCTGTACGGCGCCAACGCCCCCAATCCGTGGCAGATTGCCTTCGTCGCCAACTATGCGTTCTCGAAGCGCACCGATGTCTACCTCACGACCGCCTACGCCAAGAACGCGGGCCTGATGATGGAATCGCTGGCCACGGTCTACGCCAACAGCCTGTCGCTGGGCAACAGCTACGCGCTCGCCAACGGCCAGAGCAACATGATCGGTGTGGCGATCGGCGTGCGCCACAAGTTCTGATGCCTGCCATCGACTGACGCGTCCAGTATCTCGCGTGCGGCAGTCGGTTGGTATCGGGATCTCTTACCCCGCCCGGCACGAACCGAACCGCTTGGGCCACCCGGCACGATGCCGGCGTGGCCATTTTTCATGGTGCGGACGAGTCATGGGCTGCGCCGTGTGTGGCGCGCCACTTCGATACGCTGCAGCCAAACTGCGTGCCAAACCAGCGCGAGAACGCGCTCAGCGATGAGAAGCCGAGCAAGGTGGCCACTTCCGACAGCGGCCGTGCGCGATTCTCGATATAACGCGTGACCAGCGTCTTGCGCGCGTCGTTGACCACCTCCGAATAGGTGGTGCCTTCCTGCTGCAGCCAGCGATGCACGGTGCGGCGGTCGACGCCAAGCTGCAGCGCCACGCGATCCACGGAACACGTGCCGCCCGCCAGCAGTGCGTGCACCAGCCTGCGCACCTTGTCGGCCATACTGGCGTTGGACTGCGCCAGCAACGCGTGCAGATAGCGCCGCACCTGCTGCGCCATGACCGGATCGTACGAAGGCAGCGGCGCGTTCAGGTCCGACGCCACACACACGATGCCATCGAAATCCTGGTTGAACAGCGCCTGCATGCCGAACACGCGCAAATACGCTGCGTGGCTTTCGGGCGGCGCATGCGAAAAGCAGATGCTGCGCGGCCGCCACGACGGCCCCAGGAACAGGCTCAGCATGCGATACACCACGCCGGCGGCTAGTTCGGTAGCCTGGCGCAGCGATCCGGGCGCATCGCTGAGGATGTGCAGGCGGATCACGACCAGGCCGTCTACATCCTCCACGCGCATCGCCAGCGCCTCGTTCTGCAGGCCCATGTACCGCACCATCGATTCCAGCGCGCCGCGCAGCGTCGGTTCCTCGCGCACTACAAAGGCGAGCGGGCCGAGATTGGAGAACTGGCGCAGCTCGGCCATGCGCAGCGCAAAATCGGGCGCGTTTGCCAGCAATGCCGACGCTTCCAGCAGCCTGCCCACCGACGCGGCGGGAATGCGTGTATCGGGATCGAGCAGCGCGTTGCGCCCGATCCGTGCATTGCGCAGCATCTGGTGGGGATCGAGCCCCACCGCACGCGCCACTTCCACGTAGTTGGTAAGGCTTGCGCTACGAAGGTAATAGGACATCGTGTTTTCCCTGACTGTCCCGAAATGTAAATCGACTGTCCCGCAGCGTCAAATTGCCGCGCGCCGTTGATCGATACTTCCAGCACCGAAACGCACCTTCAATGGAGCCAGCACATGCAATTTCTCGACGATTCGCTGCACCCGGAAAACATGGAAAAAGTGGTCATCACGGTGGCCCCGTATGGGCCGGAATGGATGCCCGAGGATTTCCCCGAAGACATCCCGGTGACGATGGAAGCGCAGATTCAGAAGGCAGTGGACTGCTACGAGGCCGGCGCCACGGTGCTGCACCTGCACGTGCGCGAACTCGACGGCAAGGGCTCCAAGCGCCTGTCGAAGTTCAACGAGCTGATTGCCGGCGTGCGCGCGGCCGTGCCCGACATGATCATCCAGGTGGGCGGCTCGATCTCCTTCGCGCCGGAAGACGAAGGTCAGGCCGCGGTGTGGCTGTCCGACGATACGCGCCACATGCTGGCGGACCTGGACCCGAAGCCCGACCAGGTGACCGTGGCAATCAACACCACGCAGATGAACATCATGGAACTGCTGTACCCCGAATATCTCGAGGGTACGTCGCTGTCCAATCCGGCCTTTATCGAGGCCTATCGCGAAATGACCGTGCCGGCCGGTCCCGGTTGGGTCGAAGAGCATCTGCGCCGCCTGTCCGCGTCGGGCATTCAGCCGCATTTCCAGCTGACCGGCATCCACGCCCTGGAAACGCTCGAACGCATGGTGCGAGCCGGCGCGTACAAGGGCCCGCTGAACCTGACGTGGATCGGCATCGGCGGCGGTTTCGACGGCCCCAACCCGTTCAACTTCTTCAACTTCGTTCATCGCGCGCCAGACGGCTGCACGCTGACGGCCGAATCGCTGCTCAAGAACGTGCTGCCGTTCAACATGATGGCGATGGCGATGGGCATGCATCCGCGCTGCGGCATCGAGGACACCATCATCGACCAGCACGGCAGGCGCATGACGTCGGTGCAGCAAATCCAGCAGTGCGTGCGCGTGGCGCATGAACTGGGCCGCGAGATTGCCAGCGGCAAGGAAGCGCGCGAAATCTATCGCATCGGTACGTGGTACGACAGCGTCGATGAAACGCTCGCCGCACACGGCATGCTGCCCAACCGCCAGCCGGGCCAGAAGCGCGCGCCGCTGCGTGCCGCTGCCTGACTGCCACGCCATACGCTCTACGCAATAGGCCATGTCGACGCCCGACGCATGCACGCCAGTGCCCAATCCCTGCATCAACATCTGCCGGCTCGACGCCGCGCGCAAATATTGCCAGGGATGCTGGCGCACCTCGGTCGAGATCGGCCTGTGGAGCGGCATGAGCGATGCCCAGCGGGCGTTCGTGATGGAAGCGTTGCCGTCGCGGCGCCAGCGCGGCAACGCGGCGCCGCCGGGAGGCCAGCCCTGAGCGGCCATCGCGCCGCTACGCGCACGGCGCATGTCCCCTGCTTTTCCCGGATCTGCTGAGATTCCGACACTTTCCTGTTCAGCCCATGCGGGGCAGGTCCGGCTCTTTACACACCTACAATATCCACACGATGGAGGAGACAACCATGCCGAAGAGAAACGCCTTGCTCTTCATCCGCCGCGCCGCGGTGCTTGCCGCAGTAGCGCTGCTAATGCCCGCGGCCCACGCATGGACCAACAAGCCGGTCCGCATGCTGGTGCCCGCGCCGGCCGGCGGCACCATGGACGTGATGGCGCGGCTGCTGGCCGAGCAGCTTACCGCTGACCTGGGCCAGCCGGTGGTGGTCGACAACAAGCCCGGCGGCGGCGGCGCGATCGCCATCGCCACCCTGCTGGCCGCCCCGGCCGACGGACAGACCGTGATGGTGACGGCCACCAATGTGCTGACCGAAGTGCCGCAGGTGCAAAAAACGCCCTACGACACGATGAAAGACATCCGCCCCCTAGCCGCTGTGGGCCGCTCGCGCATGGTGCTGGTGGGCGCGCCGGGACTGCCGCCCAAGGACCTGAAGAGCCTGATCGCGTACGTCAAGGCCAATCCGGGCAAGCTGAGCTTTGCGTCGTACAGCGCGGGCACGGCATCGCACTATGCGGGGGCCATCATGAACCAGGAAGCCGGCATGGACCTGCAGCACGTGCCGTTTGCGGGTTCCGGCCCGGCGCTGTCACAGGTCATGGGCGGACAGATCCCCCTGATGTACGACGGCATGGTGACATCGCTGCCGATGATTCGCGCTGGCAAGGTGCAGCCGTATGCGGTGGCGTCGAAGACGCGCTCGCCGCTGCTGCCGCAGGTGCCGACCTTTGCCGAACAGGGCTTTCCCGATATCGATTTCAGCAACTGGGTGGGCGTGATCGGCTCATCGCATCTGCCGATGGATCTGTCCGTGAAAATCCAGAACGCCGTGTACAAGGCCGCGAACCAGCCCAAGGTGCGCGAACGCCTCGAAGCGCTCGGCTATGAACCGATGCCGCCGCAGACGCTGCAGGAACTGGAGCGCTCGCTGCACGCCGAATACGATCGCAACGCCACCATCGTCAAGAACTTCCGGATCCAGCCCTGACGCGCGCAACGCCGGCGCAACCACGGGCCGCCACCACACCCACCATCCAGCCGCCTGCCACCGCAGGCGGTTTTTTTTCGTCCCGGCTCCGCCACGTTGCACCTTACCAGTCCGCCTGCTGTCGATTGTTGTCGTTCAGACAACACGATGAGCGCCCGCGCGACGCTACTGGCGCGCGCTTCGCCTACCTACAATCCGTTCCGACGATCGACGCACAAGCTGTTGCAGCCGTCGAACGGTCGACGAGGATGGCCGCGCAACGACGCGCGCCGAGCCACATCCCCACAGTCGGTCAAGACGCGGTCCAGACCACCAGGTCCGCAAATATGGCAGCACCGCCGCACCGCGCGGCGTATCTCAACCCTACAGACAGGACTAACGAAGATGAGCGCAACCACCCGCAATGTGCAGCCGGTTACCGCCAGCCTTGGCAAGGAAGGCTCCGGCGAACTCGTATCGTCCCGCTACGCGGTACGCGTCGGCGACGTCGACGTCGTGATGATCAGCGATGGCGTTCTGCCGCTGCCGACGTCCACCATGTCCACCAACGTGAGCGAAGGCGACCGCAACGACTGGTTCGACAGCCGCTTCCTGCAGCGCGACATGTTCGACTGGGCGCTGAACATCGCGCTGATTCGCAGCGGCGACCGCCTGATCCTGGTTGACTCGGGCGTGGGCGACGGCTTCGAGTATTTCTCGCGCGCCGGTCGTTCGGTGATGCGCCTGGAGACCGCCGGCATCGACCTCGCCGCAATCACCGACATCGTGATCACGCATATGCACATGGATCACGTTGGCGGCCTGAACATCGATGGCGTCAAGGCCAAGCTGCGCCCCGACGTGCGCATCCACGTGGCGGCGGCCGAGGTGGAATTCTGGAAGAACCCGGACTTCAGCAAGACCGTGATGCCCGAGGCGGTTCCCCCCGCACTGCGCAAGGCGGCAGCCAAGTTTGTGCAGCTCTACGGCGAGAACATCGTGCAGTTCGACCAGATCGTGCAGGTGGCGCCGGGCGTCTCGGCGCGCGTGACCGGCGGTCACACGCCCGGCCACTGCGTGGTGGATGTCGCATCGAAGGGCGAGAAGCTGACCTTCGTCGGCGATGCGCTGTTCGAAGTCGGCTTCGACAACCCGGCGTGGCAAAACGGCTTCGAGCACGAGCCCGAAGTGGCGGTCGACGTGCGGATCGCGCTGCTGAACGAAGCTGCCGAAACGGGATCGATGCTGGCCGCCGCGCACGTGGCGTTCCCGTCGATCGGTCACGTTGCACGGCAAGGCGACCGCTACCGCTTCGTGCCGGTGCAGTGGGACTACTGAAATCGGCCGATCGGCGATCGTCATGAAGATGGCGCCGCCGCACCAAGTCTTCAGCCAACGGCAAGCGCCGCGGGATTCAGGCCCCGCGGCGCTTGGTTCATTCGAAATCAAAACCGCCCGCACATCGGGGCGGCTGCCGTTCAGAACGGCACGCTGCCGATGATGCCCGCGCGTTCCATCTTGCGATGGCACGGGGCATAGTCCATCACCGCGTAGTGCTGCGTGGCCGTGTTGTCCCAGATCGCCACGCTGTCTGGCTGCCAGCGCCACCGTACCTGGAATTCCGGGATATACGCCTGCGACACCAGATAGCGCAGCAGGTCCGCCGCACCGGGATTGGCGTCCTGGCCAAAGCGCACGCGCCCCGGTGTGTGGAAGTTGGTGAAGTGCGTCGTGAAGCCGTTCACGTAGAGGATCTTCTCGCCGGTTTCGGGATGGGTGCGCACCACCGGGTGTTCGGCGTCCGGATACTGCGCCTTGAGCGCCAGACGCTTTTCAATCGGCATCGCGGCGCCGAAACTGGCCTCGATACTGTGGCGCGCACGCAGGTCGGCGATCTGGGTCTTGACCTGGTCGGGCAGCCGTTCGTAGGCCAGCGCCATGTTGGCCCACATCGTGTCACCGCCCACCGGCGGGCATGCCACGCAGCGCAGCACCGCGCCGAACTGCGGCGCCTCGCGCCATGTGGTATCCGAATGCCAGCAGTTCTCGTAACGATCGTTCGGCTGATCGGGCGATTTGTAGATCCGCACCAGACCCGGATGCTCCGGATCGCTGCCCGCCACCGGATGATCCTCCAGTTCGCCGAACCGGCGCGCGAAGGCAACGTGCTCGGCGCGGCTGATCTGCTGACCGCGCAGGAACAGCACGCGGTGCTTGAGCAACTGTTCGCGGATCGCCCCGAACAGGTCGTCATTGCGCACGGCTTCGCCAAGATTCACGCCGATCAGTTCCGCGCCGAGGGCGCAGGTCAGTGGTTGCACTTGCATGATGGGTTCCTCAGATGACGAAGATCGACGATCCGGTGGTCTTGCGCGATTCCAGGTCGCGATGCGCCTGCACTGCGTCTTCCAGCGCGTAACGCTGATTGATCTCGATGCGGATGCGGCCCGCTGCCACGTGGTCGAACAACTCGCGTGCCAGCATGGCTTTCTCGGCCGGATCGGCAATGTAGTCCGCCAGCGCCGGGCGCGTCAGGTAGACCGATCCCTTCATCGCCAGCAGCACGGGATCGAACGGCGGAATCGGCCCGGACGCCGTGCCCACGCACACCAGCAGGCCGCGCCGCTTCAGCGCATTGAGCGAAGACATGAAGGTGTCCTTGCCGACGCTGTCGAACACCACGTCCGCACCCACGCCGTCCGTGATGTCGCGCACGCGCCGGGCCACGTCCTCACGCGAATAGTTGATGACGTGATCGCAGCCATGTGCGCGCGCCACCTCGGCCTTGGCTTCAGTGGAAACCGTGCCGATCACGTTCAGGCCCAGCAGCCGGGCCCATTGCGAAACGATCAGCCCCACTCCGCCAGCAGCGGCGTGCAGCAGGATCGTGTCGCCCGGCTCGAACGCGTGGATGCGGCGCATCAGGTAGGCCGATGTCAGGCCGCGCATCGTCATGGCCGCAGCGGTCTCGAAGCCGATGCTTTCCGGCAGACGGATCAGCGGCGCAGCGGGCACCAGGCGCTCGGTGCTATAGGCGCCCAACGTGTTCAGAAATCCGGTATAGGTCACGCGGTCGCCGAGCGCGACGTTGGTCACGCCCGCGCCCACCGCCTGCACCACGCCGGAAGCCTCGACGCCCATGCCGGCGGGCAGCGGCACGGGATACGTGCCGTTGCGGAAATAGGTGTCCGCATAGTTCAGGCCCACCGCCACGTGACGGATGCGAACCTGCCCCGGCCCGGGCTCGCCCACTTCCACGTCTTCGTAGCGAAGCACCTCCGGTCCGCCGGTTTCGTACATGCGCACTGCCTTGGCCATCGTCTTGTCTCCAGGATCGCGGCGGCACGATGCGCGCCGCCATGCCTGCAAATCTAGTGGCCGACGGCTTGCCCCGCTTTGCATCGGGCACCGGAGACTTTGCATTTCATGCCAGCGGCCCTATCATTCCGCCCATCACGACAAGCACGTGGTCCGGCACGCCGCCGCGCGTCGCCCGCAACACGCGCGCATGGGGACAAACAAGGTGAGCACGCTGATACGCGCCGCGGCCCTGACCAACTTCTTCGAAGTGGCCGCCGCCATGCATCTCGACGGCCAGCCGCTGCTGCGCCGGGTCGGACTGAGCCGCGCGCTGCTGGCCGATCCCGACCAGCGCATTCCGGCGCAGGCGTGCGTGGCGCTACTGGAGGCCGCTGCGGACGCAGCCGACTGCCCCACTTTCGGACTGCGCATGGCCGAATCGCGCCAGTTGTCCGATTTCGGCACGATGAGCCTGTTGATCAGTCACCAGCCGACCCTGCGCGATGCGCTCGGCACCATCGTGCGTTATCGCCATCTGGTCAATGAATCGGTGGCGATCCTGATCGAGGACGCGGACCACGTGGTGATCATCCGCCAGGAAGTGGTGCTCGACGCGCCGTCGCGGCAAGCGACGGAACTGGCGCTGGGCGTGGTGTTCCGCCTGTGCCGCGCGCTGCTTGGCCCGCAGTGGCATCCGCTCAGCGTCAACTTCACGCACGCGGCGCCGCCGGACACGCGCGTGCATCGGCGGTTATTCGGATGCCCGCTGGCGTTCGACGCCGAGTTCAACGGCATCGTCTGCCTGCGCGCCGATCTCGACATGCCGCATCCGATGGGCGATGCGGCCATGGCGCGCCACGCGCAGCGCATCGTCGATACGCTCCCGCGCATCAACCAGCCGTCAATCGGCCGCGATGTGCGCAATGCGGTCTACCTGATGCTGCCAATGGGCCGCGCCACGAGCGAGGCCGTGGCGCAGGGCATCGGCCTGAGCCTGCGCTCGATGCAGCGCGCGCTCGATGCCTCCGGCGAATCGTTCACCGACATCCTGACTGAAGTGCGCCGCGATCTGGCGCAGCGTTACGTCGGCAATCCGGCCTATTCGCTGCTGCGCGTGTCCGAACTGCTTGGCTACGGTTCGGCGGCGTCTTTCACGCGCTGGTTTTCAGCGCAATTTGGGCAGCCGCCCAACGTCTGGCGTCGCGAGCACGCGGGCAAGGCCGACGCGGCAACGCGAACGTAGCGCGCGCGCTCGCCATCGGGTCAGGACGCATCGTTGCGCCGGGCGGAGTTGACCTTGACCACATCGAGCACGGCGGCGGTCATCAGCGCCGTCGACAGTCCGAACATCAGGATGCCGTGCGCCGACTCGATCGGGCCAAGCATGCGCCAGCGTGCCGACATCACGATGTCGCCGTAGCCCAGCGTGGCGAAGTTGACCGCCGAGTGGTAAAACGCGGCCGAGAATTCGCCGAACTCGCCAAGCAGCACAAACAGCGCGGCCCACACCGCCATCTGCGCAAAGTTGCACAGCAGCGTCAGCAACATCACGGCCGCCAGCAGCGCGACGTCGGTCCAGAACGGCCGCCGGCCGGTGCGCACGCTGCCGACATGGACGTAGCGCAGGCAGACCGCCACCACGATGCACTGCAGCAGCAGGCACACCAACATCACCGGCGCGGCAATGAGCAGATGCAGATGCATGACGCACTCCCTGGTTGCGTGAATCGATGTGCGCTGGATGGCTTTGGCGGCGCGCGCATATGGCGCTATACGGCGGCGCGCGGCGCGCTCCGGCGCCGGTCCAGCAGCAACAGCATGGCGTACGCATAGAGCGAAACGCCGGTAAACAGCGCCATGCGGATCGCGAACGCCCGATACACGTCCTTGCCGGCGGCGCTGTCTTCCACCGATTGACCGAGCAGGATGATCATCGTCACCAGGCTGTTTGACCAGAATCCGGGCGATGCGCGCGCGCTGCGCAGGCCAAACAGCCGCCGCCCCACCAGCAGCGCGATGAATGCCATCCACAGGCAGTACATCCAGAGATGGACGAACAGGCCCAGCGCCAGCCAGAACGTCATCGCCAGCAGGCCGCCCATCAGCGTCGATCCGACCAGTTCGAGCGCTGCCTGGCGCGCCGTGGTGCAGCTCTGGCGCGCCAGGCCGATCGCCTTCATCACGATCGGCAGGTATGCGGCCGGGTCCGTCATGGCCAGCAGAAAGGTCGGCATCACGACCAGCGTGGCGCGCCATGCGAGGCGGTCGGCATCGCCAGGAACGATGGCGGACGCGGGCGCGGCGCGCGGCGGCGCGGCTGGCCCGGGAATCAGCCACACACTCACGCCCAGCGCCGCAGCCGCACACAGCAGACCCTTGCCCAGGCCCTCCACCACCGTCAGCGCCAGCGCGGTGCTGGTGGTGCCTGCCGCGGCGATCAGCGTCACGCCGGCCGCCAGGAACATCGACACCAGCGCATTGCCGCCGCGCAGCCCGTGGCGAAACGCCAGGAACAGGCACAGCCCCGTGATCAGCACTCCGCTGAACGGCGCCTGCCGCAGAATCGGCGCGATCAACAGGCCGCTGCCGGTCGTCGCCATCACCATCAGCGCCAGCCCCACACCGGCGCGCAGCGAAAGCGCCCGGTCCATCGACACGCACAGGTAGACCGCCATCACCGGCGCCACCATCGGTATCGGCAACTGCGCGCCATAGCTCACGCCAACACACAGCGCCGTTGCCAACGCAAGCCGCATCGCGCGCCGTGCCGGCGCGGCAGCGATCGACGATGGCCGCGATTCAGTAGACGATTGACTAGACGATTCAGTAGACATAGGACAGCCAGCTCATCAGCCACAGAAACAGCCGACCCAGCGGATTGAGCGGATTACCGGGCTGCGGGAATGCCATCACTTCAGCCTGGCCGCCCACGCGAATGCCGTGCAGCGAGGCCAACTGGCCCGGGTCGATATCGACCACCACCGGAAAGCGCTGCGCGGGACGCAACCAGTCGCGGCTGGTTTGCACGGTGGGCAGGCCGCCCGGCGGCGGCTGCTGCCCTGCGCTGACGCCATACCCGATGCTGCGGATCGTGCCCTCGAAAACCTTGCCCGGATAGGCGTCGAGCACCACGGCGACCGGCGTGCCGGGGCGCAGTCTGCCAAGGTTGTTTTCAGTCATGTCGGCGCTGATCCAGACGTCGTGGATCGCGATCAGCGTCATGACCGGCTGGCCCGCCGCGGCATAACGATCGGCCTCGGCGCGCAGGTCGGTCACCAGCCCGCGATTGCGCGCGCGCACGCTGGCGTTGGCCAGATCGAGTTCGGCCTTTTCCAGCGCAGCCGCCGCACTGCGCAGCTTGGCATTGTCGTCCTCCGATCCGCCCTGCTGCTCGCGCGCGCGATCCACTTCGGCGCGCGCCGCGCTGACCTGGCTGATGGCCTGCACATGCGTGGCGCGGGCCACTTCCAGCCGGCGCACCGATATCGTCCCCGGATCATCGCGATACAGCCGCTCCAGGCGCTCGCTGTCCTGCCGCGCCTTGAGTTCGTTCGCCTGCGCCGCGCGCAGCCCCGCCTGCGCGGAAGCAATGCCGGCGGTATTGGCGCCGATCTGCCGGCGCGTGGTTTCAAGATCGGCGCGCGCGCGGTCCACCGCAATCCGGTACTGGCGCGCATCGACTTCGAACAGCACGGCGCCTGCCGCGACGTCCTGATTGTTGTGGACGAAGACGCGCGTGATGCGGCCCGATACATCGGGCGCCACCGGAATCACAAAGGCCTGTACGCGCGCCTGCTGGGTATATGGCGTCAGGCGGTCGGCCAGCAGATACCACGTCAGGCTCGCGACAATCAGGCCCAGTATCCAGCGGATCGCCTTGCGCGAAGGATCGGCGGGTGGCGCCGCGACGGGGGCGTCCTGCGCGGCGTCACTCATGGTCGGCTGGCTCGGGTGCGGGCAAATCTTTGCCGATCGGCGCGCGCGGCGCTTCGTCGAGCAGGTCGCCCCATGACACGCGCTTGCGCATCTGTTCGCGCGTGGCGTCGTCGACCAGCGGCTGCGCCGTGTACCAGCCGCCGCCGAGCGCCTTGTAGAGCGCGATCAGAAAGTTCACGGCGTCGCCGCGATTGAGCAGATAGGTGTCCTGCTGCGAAAACAGCGCGCGCTGCGCGTCCAGCACGCGCTGAAAGTCCGAATAGCCCTCCCGGAACAGGGCGTTGGCCAGTGCCAGCGAGCGCTGCGCCGCATACGCCGCGTCGCGCAGGATCGCGTCGCGCTGCAGCGCGCGCACCAGTCCGCTGGCCGCGTCGTCTGCTTCGCGCGCGGCCTGCCGCACGCTGTCCTGATAAGCGACGATCAGCTGTTGCAGGCGTGCGTCCTGCACGCGCACGTTGTTAGTGATACGGCCATAGTCGAGGATGTTCCAGCGCACGCTGGGGCCGGCCACCAGCAGCAGGCCGTTCTGTGTGCCGGGCAACGACGTGGCCGACCAGCCGATGCTGCCGATCAGCGACACCGCTGGAAAAAGATCGGCGCGTGCGACCCCGATCTGCGCCGATTGCGCCGCCATCTTCAATTCTGCGGCGCGCACGTCGGGACGCCGCAGCAGCAGGCTGGCGGGCACGTCCTGTAGTACCGCGCGGTCGATCAGCGGGACCACGCCCTCGCGGTCCGCGTTGGCGTCGAGCTCGCGCAGCGGCGACGGCGGGCGGCCCGTCAGGATGGCCAACGCATTGCGCGCCTGAACGATCTGCGTTTCCAGCACGGGCTCGGTGCTGAGAGTGCCAAGATACTGCGTACGTGCCTGCTGGAAATCGAGCTCGTCGCTTTCGCCCGCCCTGAACAGTTTCTCGGTGATTTCGAAACTGCGCTTCTGCAGCCGCGCGTTGTCGCGGGCGATACGCAGGCGCGCCTCGGCCGTGCGCATCGCAAAGTAGGTGGACGCCAGTTGCGCATGCAGCAGCACCAGCGCGCTCTCGTGGTTGGCCTGGGCAGCAAAGTACGCGGCGTCGGCCGATTCGATGGCACGCGCGAAGCGTCCCCAGAAATCAAGTTCCCAGCCGATGTCGACGCCAGCGCTGTATTCCCAGACGCGGCTGGTCTGTGCCGTTGCGCCGGACTGCCGGCTGCGCACATACAGCGCATCGGCGCCCGCCTGCTGCATCTGCGGAAAGCGCCCCGCCAGCGCCATGCCCAATTGCGCGCGCGCCTCCATCACGCGCAGTCCGGCGACGCGCACGCCAGCGTCGTTGGCGTCGGCTTGGGCCATCAGCGCATCGAGCACGGGATCGTCGAACACGCGCCACCATTGCCGCATGTCCGGCGCGTCCTGCTGTGTGGTGGCATCCGCCACGGCCTCGTCATGCCACTGGCCGGACCAGGCCTCGCGCTGCGTCTGGAAATCGGGGCCGAGCATGGTGCAGCCGCTGGCCGCCATGGCCAGCGCGATCCATGGGGCGGCGTGCGGCGACATCGCTATCCGCCCGGCAGATCCGCATGGCCGAGCGGCGCGGGATCGGCCCGCGGCGCCATGTCCAGCGCGGCGCCGGGCTGCGGCGCATCTTCAACCCACTGCCAGAACAACTGATAGCCCACCGCCAGCACCACCGGCCCGATAAACAGCCCGATCACCCCGCCGGCCACCATACCGCCCAGCGCCCCGATCAGCACCACCGGCATCGGTACATCGACGCCACGCCCCAGCAACAGCGGCTTGAGCACGTTATCGGCCAGGCCCGCCAGGAAGATGTAGATCGCGAACACGATGTTGGCCGCGGCGATGTCCTCGGTGGCGAACACGTACACGATCACTGGGATCGTCACCAGCGTGGCGGGCAATTGCATGATGCCGAGCAGCAGCACGGCCAGCGACAGCAGTCCCGCGCCGGGCACGCCCTTGATGACGAACGCGATGCCGATCAGCAGCATCTGGATGAACGCGATGCCGATCACGCCCTGAGCGACGGCGCGGATCGTGGCAGTGCACAGCGCGGCAATGCGCGGGCCACGCTCCGGGCCGGAGATGCGCGAGGCGATCTGCACGGCCGCGTGCGTGCCGTTGGTGCCGTACGCCATGAAAATGCCGGCGATGATCAGTGCGCCGACGAACATCAGCAGCCCGACGCCGACACTGCCTACCGTGCCCAGGATCGTCACGCTGGCCGTCTTGATCTGCGGCGCAAGTTTCTGCAGCAGCCCGGTTGCGTCGGTCGACGCCATCAGCCAGAAGTCGTGCAGGCGCTGCCCGATCAACGGCCATTGCGCTACCGAGTCGGCCGGCGGCGGAATGCGGATTTCGCCGCTCTTGGCCACCGCCATGGCATGCTCGGCCGAATCGATCAGCGCCATGCCCAACAGGTAGGTGGGCGCCAGCACCACGGCGATCACCATCAGCACCAGCAGCGCCGCGGTGTGGCCCTCACGCGAGAACACCTTGCCGTGCAGGCGTCGTTGCAGGGGATACATCGTAATCGCCAGGATCACCGACCAGACGATCAGGTCCATGAAGGGCCGGAAGATCTGGAAACACAGCACGGCCAGCAGCGCGACCAGTCCGAAGCGGATGTAGGTGTCGATCAGCGTGCGCGACACCAGCGCAACGGGAAGAGGCGAAGGCGTCATCGAAGCTCTCCTTGCATGTCTTGCCGGTGCGACGCTAGCCGCGCTGGCGTGCGCGTCCCGCGATGGCCAGCGCCGCGCCCAGCAGCGCCAGCACCATGCATCCGAGCAGCCAGTCGCGCGCCAGCACGCTCACCAGATAGCGCGGCGGATCCGCCGACAGGCGAATCATCTGCACTTCCAGCCCGCGCAGCGCCATCCTGAACAGGTTGAGCCTGTCAGGCATCTGCCCGCTGGGATCGCTAAAGAAGATGCCAAGGAACGCCAGCGCCAGCGCCACACCCATCAGGTATAAACCGGTCTTGTACATGATGGCCACCCCCATGGAAAAGAGTCCGCCATGCACCGCGCCAATGCAATTGGTCCTTGGGCCAAGCATTGGACCAAAGGCCCTTGCCAGTGAGGCCACGGTGATCCAGATTGAAGGAAACGCGGCGCACCGGCCACGTATCGGGAAGGACGCCATGGGAAAGAAGCACGCACGCGAAACCGACGCAGCCGACCACGGCGCCGTGCCCGCGCTTGACCGCAAGACCTACGACGCGGCGCTGCGCGAGCTGCATGTGGAACTGGTGCGCATGCAGGACTGGATCAAGGCCACCGGCACCAAGATCTGCGTGGTGTTCGAAGGCCGCGACGGCGCCGGTAAAGGCGGCACCATCAAGGCACTGACAGAGCGCGTGAGCCCGCGCATCTTTCGCGTGATCGCCCTGCCCGCGCCGACCGAGCGTGAAAAAAGCCAGATGTACATGCAGCGCTACATCCCTCATCTGCCCGCCGCCGGCGAAGTGGTGATATTCGATCGCAGCTGGTACAACCGCGCCGGCGTAGAGCGCGTGATGGGCTTCTGCGACGAGGACCAGGTCGAAACCTTTCTGCGTGCCGTGCCGCTGCTAGAGCGGGCGATTGTCGGATCGAACGTGCTGCTGATCAAGTACTGGCTGGAAGTGAGCGAGCCGGAGCAGACGCGACGCCTGCAGCAACGCATCCAGGATGGACGCAAGACGTGGAAGCTGACCGACATGGACCTGAAGTCCTACAGCCGCTGGTACGACTACTCGCGCGCGCGCGACGCGATGTTTGCCGCCTCCGATACCGATTTCGCGCCATGGCATGTGGTGCGGTCCGACGACAAGCGGCGCGCGCGGCTCAACATCATCAGCCACCTGCTATCGCAGGTGCCCTACGAGCGCATCCATCGGAAAAAGATTGCGCTGCCCCAGCGGCAGAAGCCGGGCGGCTACCGCGAGCCCGACTACCCGTACCGCTACGTGCCCGAGACCTACTGACGTGCCGACCGACTGAAGCCGCCGCGCAAGCTGCGGAGCCCGGCGCTCAATCCTTGATCAGCGTCTTCTTCCACTTGCCGTCAGCCTGCTGGCAGTACCAGCCTTTCCATCGTTCGGGCTGACGTCCCTGCTGGCGCAGTTCGCTGCTCACCTGGCGGCAGCGCAGACCCGCGTGCGTGCGCGTCTGTACCGGCGTGATGCTGCCTTCGGTCACTTTGCCCTTGGCGTTCGGCGACAGCGTGAAAGGCACGGCCGTGCCGTCTTCCGCCTCGTTCAGGGTTTTGGTGAAAGTGCCGACCAGTTCCGCGGTCTGGTCCTTGCCCAACGTGCCGACGATGGTCCCGTTGAGGAAGTGGTCGTAGTAAGCATGCGCAGGCCACGCCGCACCAAGCAGCAGCGCACAGCAAAAGATTCGCCGGTTCACGATGACATTCACGATGCTCTCCTGCGGTCCGGCCGCACCGCGTCTGGTGATTGCGGCCCGGCCGAACCTGTTGGCGCGCCGCGCTACTTCGCGGCCCCCGGTTCCACCGACACCGCCACGGCCTCGGTGTAGACGGCCTGGACACGGTCGCCCTTCTTCACATTCTTCATCTGATCGGGGTCGCTGACCAGCAAGTCCACCACGCGGCCGTGCGGCCCCTTGACGGTGACGATCTGGGCATCCTTGTTGACCGCTACCACCTGCGCCACGACGGTGACCTCTCGTCCTACCGTTCCGCCAGGCTTGGCGCCCGGTTCTGCCCGCTGCGAGATCTCGCGCTCCTGCACCGTGGCCGCGCCGCTACCTTTCTTCAGACTCACGGTCAGGGCCTCGTTGTACGACACGGTGACCTTGTCGCCCACCCGCAACTGCTCGAAGTTGCGCGCTTCGGGGCCGACCGTCATCTCGGTGATCTTGCCTTGCGCGGTCTTCAGCGTGATCTTGCGCGTCGCGGTATCGATGGCCGTAATCGTTGCGGTCACTTTCGCCGTGCCGGTCGCGGTGGTCTGCCCTTCGGTGCGCGTCACGTCCATCTTCATGTCTGGCTGGCTCTGCGCCATGGCAGGCGCTGCCAGCAGCAATGCCACCGGAATCACGAGTTGCTTCCACATACTTCCTCCTTAGCACAAGGCTGACTGAAAAACTTGCGGCGGGCCGTCGGCCCGTCAGCGGATCGAATAGCCGCGCCCTTGCATGCAGGCGCCCCACGCCCGGTAATACGTATCCATGGCGCCAGCCGACTGCGCCTGCGAGTTGGCCTGCGCGTTGCGCTTGTTCTGCCGCGCACGCGAGCCGCCTGCCACGGTGCCGACCGCCGCGCCAGCCGCCGCGCCCTTGCCCGCATCGCCGGCAATGCCGCCGATCACCGCGCCGCCGAGCGCGCCGCGCGCCGCCCCGCCTACACGTTCTCCGCCGCCCACGGCAGGGCCGCTCGGCGGCGGCGGTGCGCTGCTGACCGCGGCGGGGTCGATGCCGGTGTTGGACTTGGCCCACGCGTAGCAGGCGCCGTCATCCTGTTGCTGCTGCGCAGCGCTCTGCCCCTTTGCCGGATAGGCAACTGGCTTGGACTGCGCCATCGCGCCCGTGCAGAGACCGAATGCCCACAACACGACCAGCGGAAACCTCATCGATCTGTTCATGACTACTCCTTGATGGCGCCGCTGAGCGTATCGAGCTGGGCCTGTGCGCCGGGTCCCACCGGCCAGCCGCCCCCGAGCGCCTTGTAAAGCTGAATCAACTGGCCAAACTCTGCGCTAAGCAGACTCGACTGATCGAGCTGCGCCGAAAACAACGCCCGCTCGGAATCAAGCACCTCCAGATAGCTGGTGTAGCCGCCCTCGTAACGGTCGCGCGCCAGCAATGCGTAGCGCGACAACGCGTCGACCTGTTCGTTCTTCGCAATCAGCTGGCCGCGCGTGCGCTGCGCGCTGACAAGTGCATCGGCCACTTCGCGAAAGGCGGTCTGCACCGACTGCTGATACGACAGCAGCGCCTGTGCCTGGCGCGCTTCGGCCTGTTTGACGTCGCCGGCAATCGCGCCGCCGGTGAAGATCGGCACGCTGATCAGCCCGCCAAACGACCAGGTGCGCGCAGACCCGACCCACAGGCCGGACAGCGCGGTGCTGGCCGCGCCAAACAGCCCGGTGAGCGAAATCGTCGGGAAATACTCGGCGCGCGCCGCGCCAATGCGCGCGTTGGCGGCCACCAGGTTCTGCTCGGCCAGCAGCAGATCCGGCCGTTGTTCAAGCAGCGACGACGGCAGCCCCACGGGCACCGTGGGCAGCACCAGATCGCCGATTTCCTTGCCGCGCGGCATGTCGCGCGGGTTTTCGCCGAGCAATCCGGCCAGCAGGTTCTCCTGCAGCGCCACCTGTTGCTGGAACTGTTCGACCGACACCTGAGCCGACGCATATTCCGAGCGCGATTGCGAATACTCGACCTCGGACACCACGCCGCCCTGAAAGCGGTCGCGGAACACCTCGAGCGCGTCGGCGCGGCTGCGCAGCGTGTCCTGCGCGATGCGCAACCGGTTGTCGAGATCGCGCAGCGTCACGTAGGCGCTGGCCACCGACGCCACCACACTGATTTCCGTGCTGCGGCGCGCCTGTTCGCTCGCGGCCCATTCGGCCCGCGCCGCTCCGGTGAGCCGACGCACGCGGCCGAACATGTCGATTTCCCACGAGGCAAACGCGTCGATGCGCACCTGATTGAACGGGTTGTCGAGCGGGACGACGCTGCCGCCGCTTGCGCTGACACGCTGCCGGGTGCCGCCCAACTCCGCGCCGACCTGCGGAAACAGCCCCGATCGCGCCACCATGACGCGGCCGTAGTATTCCTCCACGCGCGCGGCGGCAATCAGCACGTCGCGATTGTTGGCGCGCGCCGTGGCGATCAGGCCGTCCAGCACCGGATCGCCGATCTGCGCCCACCAGTACGCGCTGTCCGTCGGCGTGGCTGCCGCTGTAGCGGCGTCGGTTTCGCTGGCAAAGCGGTAGGTGTCCGGCACGCTGACGTCGGGCCGCACGTAGTCCGGTCCCAGCGTGCAGGCGCCGCACGCCAGCGCCGCGGCGACCATCGCGCCACGCGCGCACCTGAGGCCGCAGGCGACCGGCCGGCTCATGCGCTGCCTCCACCTGGCGCGGCGGGGTCCGGACTGACCGGCGTGACGGCCGGTGGCGTGGCCGGCGGGGTCGCTTTCTTGGCCGACGTGCGCTCCAGCCCCCAGAAGAACATCGGGATAAAGAACACCGCGATCACCGTGGCGCCCAGCATCCCGCCGATCACACCTGTGCCCAGCGACTGGCGGCTGGCGGCCGAAGCGCCACTGGCAATCGCCAGCGGGATGCAGCCAAGAATGAACGCCAGCGATGTCATGATGATCGGGCGCAGCCGCAGCTTGGACGCCTTGACCGCCGCATCGTAGGCGCTCAGCCCTTCCTTTTCGCGCATCTCCACGGCAAACTCGAAAATCAGAATCGCGTTCTTGGCCGCCAGGGCGATCAGCACGGTCAGCCCGATCTGGAAATAGACATCGTTTTCCATGCCCCGCACCAGAATGCCAACGAGCGCGCCGAACAGCGCAAACGGCACAGCCAGCAGCACGCCAAGCGGCAACGACCATTTCTCGTACTGCGCGGCGAGGATCAGGAACACCATCAGCAACGCGAAGGCGAACACCATGGCGGCCGTGGAGCCGGCCTTCTTTTCCTCATAGGCCTGCCCGCTCCACGAGAAGGCGTAGCCTTCGCCGAGCGTTTCGGCGGCCACCTCTTCCATCGCCTTGAGCGCCTGCCCGGAGCTGTAGCCGGGCGCCGCGTCTCCGGTGATCTTGCCGGCCGGAAAATTGTTGAAGCGCGTCACCAGGTCCGCGCCCGCCACATATCGCGCGTTGGTCACCGCCTTGATCGGCACCATCTCGCCGCGCGCGTTGCGCACGTACACCTTGTCGAGATCCTCGGGGCGCGAGCGATATTCGGGCTCGGCCTGCAGGATGACCTGGAACAGCCGGCTGTTCTTCGGGAACTGGCTCACATACAGCGATCCGAACATGGTCTGCAACGCCGAGTAGACCTGCTCGACCGGCACGCCCTGGGTCTCGGCGCGTTCGCGGTCCAGATCGACCAGCAACTGCCGCGAATGCGTGTTGATGGTGGTGCTGACGCCGCGCAGCTCGGGCCGCTGGCGCGCCTTGGCGATAAATGCGCGAACGCGCTCTTCCAGTTGCTGGTACGTGCCGTCGCCCGTAGCCTGCAGCCAGAACTCGAAGCCGCCGGTGGTGCCCAGACCCGGGATCGACGGCGGATTTACCGGAATGACCAGGCCTTCGCGATAGGTCGAGAATTCCCGGTTCGCGGCGGCGATCAGGTCGGCGGCGCTCTCGCCCTTGCCGCGCTCATGAAAGCCCTTCAACGTGATGAACAGTGTGCCGGCGTTGGACTTGTTCTGCGAATCGATCAGGCTGAAGCCGTCCGGCGACGCCACCGACTTCACGCCCGGCTGCTTTTCGAACCATTGCTCGGCACGCCTGGACAACTCTCCGGTGCGGTCCAGGCTTGCGGCGTCGGGCAGGATCACCGCACCGAGCAGATACCCCTGGTCCTCGACCGGCAGGAACGATGACGGGATGCGCATGAACAGCAGCACACTCACGGCGATCAGAGCAATCACCAGCGCCACCGAGATAACCGTGCGCCGGATGATCGCCTGCACGACGCTGCCGTAACCTTCCACCATGCGGTCGAAGCTGCGATTGAACCAGCGGAAAAAGCGGTTTTTCTCGTGACTGCCGGGCTTGAGCAGAATGGCTGCCAACGCCGGCGACAACGTCAGCGCCACCACACCGGACAGCAGTACCGACACCGCCAGCGTGATGGCGAACTGCTTGTACAACTGACCGGTGATGCCGGACAGGAACGCCACCGGGATGAACACGGCCAGCAACACCAGCACGATGGCGATCACGGGACCGCCCACTTCGTCCATGGCCGCCTTGGCGGCTTGCTTGGGCGGCATGTGGAATTCCATCATGTTGCGCTCGACGTTCTCGATCACCACGATGGCGTCATCCACCACGATGCCGATCGCCAGCACCATGCCGAACAGCGTCAGCATGTTGACCGAGAAACCGAACGCGGCCATCGCCGTGAACGTGCCGATGATCGATACCGGAACGGCGAGGATCGGTACCAGCGTGGCCCGAAAACTCTGCAGGAACAGGTACACCACCAGGATCACCAGGATCACCGCGTCGCGCAGCGTATGCACGACCTCGTTGATCGATTCATGCACAAACTCGGTGGTGTCGAGCGCCACTTCGTATTCCAGGCCCGGCGGAAACGTCTTGCGCGCCTCTTGCAGCGTCTTGCGCACCTGTTCGGCCACGGCCAGCGCATTGGCGCCGGGCTGCTGATAGACCGCCAGCAACGTTGCCGTCTTGCCCTTGTAGCGGCTGCGTAGCGAATAATCCTTCGATCCCAGCTCAGCGCGGCCGATGTCCTTGAGACGCACCAGCGCCGCATCGCCCGACGCCGCGCGCAGGATGATGTTCTCGAACTCCTTGGGCTCGGTCATGCGGCCCTTGGTGGTGACCGGAAAGGTCTGCTTGACCGGCTCCGAGGTGGGCGACTGGCCGATGCGCCCGGCCGAGAACTGTTCGTTCTGGTTGGCCACGGCGCTCTTCACGTCCTCCGCGGTGATGCCAAGCTGCGCCATGCGGTCGGGACGCAGCCAGATGCGCATTGCATAGTCGGGCGTGCCGAAGATCGCCGACTGATTGGCGCCCGGAATGCGCTTGAGCGAATCGAGAATGTAGATGCTCGTGTAGTTATCGACGAATGTCTGCGGATAGCTGTTGTCGGGCGAATAGACGGCAATCACCATCATGAACGCCTGCGAGCGCTTTTCCACCGTCACGCCCTGCCGCGTGACCGCGTCGGGCAAGGTGGGCAACGCCAGGTTGACGCGGTTCTGCACATCGACCTGCGCCAGCGAAGGATCGGTACCAATCTCGAAATAGACCGTCAGCGTCATGTTGCCGGTCGACGAGCTGGTCGACGACATGTACAGCATATTGTCCGCGCCGTTGACCTGCTGCTCGATTGGCGCGGCCACGTTCTGCGCCACCACTTCGGAGCTTGCGCCCGGATAGGTCGTCGACACCGTGATGCTGGGCGGCGTGATGTCGGGGAATTGTGCGATCGGCAGATTGAACACTGCCACGAGCCCGCCTACCACGATAATGATCGACAGCACCGATGCGAAGATCGGCCGGTCGATAAAGAAGTGCGATAGCTTCATGACGCGCTACCTTTCGGCGGCGTGGCAGGGGAAGGCGTCGGAGCATTGGGGGTCGCCCCGGCGGGCGGCACGGCAGGGGGCACGGCGTGCGGCGTGCCGGCAGCGTTCGCGGGCGCCGTCGACGGCGGACCCTCGGCCACGCGCGGGCGCGGCTGTGCAATCACCGGCTTGACTGGCGCGCCGGGCGCCAGCCGCAGCGATCCATCGACCACCACCACATCGCCCTCGCGCAGGCCCGAGCGCACCACCCAGTTGCCTTCGGACCATTCGCCCACTTCGATCACGCGCGACTCGGCCTTGTTGTCCTTGCTCACCGTCCACACCGACTGGCCGCGCTGGCCCTGCACCACGGCTTCCTGCGGCACCGTGATCGCGCGCGTGCGCGAGGCGCCCATCACGTGCACGCGCACGAATTGGCCGGGGCGCAGCGTGCCGTTCGGATTCGGCAACTCGGCGCGCACCAGATACGTGCCGGTCTCGGAATTGAACGCGGCATCGGCAAATGCAATATGCCCGCGCTGCGCATACCTGGTGCCGTCGGCCAGCACGATCTCCACTTCGAGCGCACCACGCGCCGGCATCTTCAATTCCCCGGAAGCCTGCTCGGACTGGCTGCGCAACACTTCGTTCTCGGACAAGCTGAAGTTGACCCAGATAGGATCGAGCTTGGCCACATACGTCAGCAGGCTATTGGAGGCATCGATGTAGGACCCGACCTGCTTCTTGGCGAAGCTCGACAGGCCCGCCACGGGCGAGGTGATCGTGGTGTAGCCCAGATTGAGCCTGGCATTGGTGACATTGGCACGGGCTTGCTCGACCGCCGCGGCGGCGGCCTGCTCGTTGCCGGTCGAGTCATCGAGATCCTTCTGGCTCAACGCATTGCGCGCCGCCAGCGGCCGCACGCGCGCAAGGTTGGCGCGCGCCGTGGTCAGGCGTGCCTGTTGTTGCGCAAGTTCTGCCAGCGCGGCGTCGAGCGCGGCCTTGAACGGCTTCTGATCCATGCGGAACAGCACTTCGCCAGCCTTGACCAAAGCGCCCTCGGTGTACAGGCGCTGTTCCAGGAAACCGTTGACGCGCGCGCGGATTTCCACCTGTTGCGAACTCTGGGTCTCGCCCACGAAGTCGAAGGTCAGCGGCACATCGCGCAACGCCACGTGCATCACACCCACCTCGGTCACAGGCGGCGCGGCCGGCCCCTTGGCCTCCTGCTTGCTGCAGGCCGCCAGGGCCAGTGCCGCAAGCACCGGCAACACGTATCGACAGCCAATGGATTCCAGACCGGTTGCCATCGTCTCCCCTTCGTTCGCCTTGTCCACGCCACGCTCACCGCATGGCGCGCGCCGCGCGGGCGTGGACCACAAGCACGCGCCGTTGCCGCCCGGCATTACCGGAAGCGCTCCCTGAGCACCAGCGCATTGATCTTGTGGCCGTTCCAGAACACCCCGTGAATGCGCGGCGCAAGCTTGTACAGCTCGGCCAGATCCATCGTGAGGAAAGTCACCGTGACCGAGGGGCGCGCGCCGTCGCCCTCCTGGCGCTCGATCCCGTCATAGGGCGGAAATCCGTAGCGCCCCAGGAACGCCTGCACGTCGTCATCGGTGGTATCGGGATGGAGATTCGATAACATCATCAGCGGCATATTCCGCTCCTCGTCGCGATTCCGGCGTCACGCCCGCGAGAAGGCTGCGACCCGATATCGTCCTGACTAGAGTTTGTCTGCTATCGGGCTGTTGGCAATTGGACCAAGGACCATGCTGCCGCGCGCGCTATACCAGCGTGCTGCGCACCAGGTCGATCAGTTGCGTGGCGTTGAAGGGCTTGCGGAAATAACCGATAGCGCCGGCCGAGAGTGCGGCGTCGCGCGCTTCGGGCACATCGTGGGCGGTGATGAAGATGACCGAGAGCGGAAAGCGGGCAAGACGGCGCTGCACTTCCAGGCCGTCCATGCCGGGCATGCTGACATCGAGGATCACGCACGCGGGCAGATAGCCGGGCTGCGTGGCGATCCTGGCAAGGCAGTCGGCACCGTTGTGGAAAGTGTCGACCGTCATGCCCGCGGCACGCAGCAGGCGCGAGATGGCGCGCGCCACCGACACGTCGTCATCCACCACCACCACAAATCGACCGGTCGAAGCCATATGCGTGCGAAGAGAGCGTTACCAAGCCGTATTCCTTCAAGGCTAAGTAACCTGCCTCGCATGCGATATTGGCCCATGGTCCCATCGGATGACGTGAAAGCGGTCAGGTCGCCGCAAGCCCGGCGTCGCCCATGCCCATTCTGTCGGCAAGCCGCACCAGCGCGGGCAGCGAATTGACCTCAAGCTTTTGCATGACGTGGGCGCGATGCACCTTGATAGTCTTCTCCACGGTGCCCAGCTGGCTGGCGACCTGCTTGTTGCGATAACCGGTCACGATCCATGCCAGCACTTCGCGCTCACGCGGGGTCAGGCGCTCGATCTTTCGCAGCAGTGCCTGCTGGTCCTGATGGAACGCGAAACGCTCCACGGCTGCCACGCAGGCGCGCTCGACGGCGGACAGTAGCAGCGTGTCCGCGACGGGCTTTTCCAGGAATTCGATCGCGCCGGCCTGCATCGCCCGCACCGCCAGCGCCACGTCGGCGTGGCCGGTCAGAAAGATCACAGGTAGCTTGCGCTGCAGATCCCGCTGCAGCATCAGGCCGTCCATGTCGGGCATCATCAGGTCCAGCACCACGCAGGCCGGGCCCGTATCGAGCGTAGCGGTGTCGAGAAATTCCTGCGCCGATGCGGCCAGCGATGTCAGGTAGCCGTGTGCGCCCAGCACGCGACCCACCGCGCGCCGCACGCTCTCGTCGTCATCGACGATATGAACAGTGGTTCTGGTTTGCATGGTCCTGCCTCCGGCGATACGTTGCGGGCCGTGCCGCGCTGATCAGGCGGCGACGAGCCCGGTGTGCTGCGCCAGCGGACCGGTGCGCAACACGCATTCGAACTTCATACCTTGCGCGGCGTTGCGCAGAGCAAGGATGTGCCCCCCGTTTCGCTCCATCAACGCGCGGCTGAATGACAGCCCAATCCCCATGCCCTTGGATTTGGACGAGTAGAACGGCCGAAAAATGCGCTCCAGGTCGCCATCGGCGACGCCACAACCGTTGTCATGCACGCTCAGGCGCAGCGTGCCGTCTTTCATGCACGCATGCACCATCACCTTGCCATCGCCAGTCGGGTGCGCGGACTCCACCGCGTCCAGCGCGTTGACGATCAGGTTGAGCAGCACCAGTCGGATCTCGACCGGATCGCCAACCGCGCGCGGCAAGCCGTGCGCCACCTCGCTGCCGATCGTCACGCCGCGCGACGCCGCGTTGGCCTGCACCATGTCGAGCGCCTGCTCGACAACGTCGCCGACGTCGAAGGGCAGCATGCGCGGCGCCTCGCCCAGCACAAGCGCACGCACGCCGCGCACGATGTCGCTGGCGCGCGAGGCGTCGCTCACGATGTCGTCGAGAATGTCGCCAAGCTCGGCCTGTTGGAAGTTGCCTGACGCCAGGTATGCGCGTGCCGCCTGCGCATTGCTGGTGATGGCGGTCAGCGGCTGGTTCAGCTCATGGGCGAGCGATCCGGCCAGCTCGCCCATGCCTTTCGGCATCGGCCCGTCCAAATGCCGGCCACCGTCTGTGCGGTGCAGATGCTGGCCGATGCGGCGTTGCTGGCCCAGCGCGAAAGCGGCCGCCGACGCTAGACACAGCCCGACGAAAAGCCCCCACGCTCGTGCAGGTGTCGTCCGCATGCAGGACCCCCGCTGTCAGATATCAAGCTTGCTGATCTTCGTGCCTTCGAGCGACAGGTTCGCCATCAACCCAGCGTTGGTCAGTACGAAGGCGACGATGGGCGCCCGCGCGGTGTTGGTGTCCACCTGCCCGTTGGCCCCGACCTGCAAGACCGCGACCGAGCCATCCACACCGGCGGTCCAGCCCTTGCTCTGCTGGAAGCTGCGCAGCGCATCGTCGGTCATGAACAGCATGATCAGCGCCTTGGACTGCGCACCGGCCAGCAGCCCGAACGACGCCGAGGTCGTGCGGTAATAACCGACCGGCGCGTTGTTCACGCGCAGCGCGCCCTCTCCATATTCCGCGCCGACAATAAAACCGCCGGCAAGAATCTTGGGAAATACGAGCACGCCTCTGGCGTCATTGACCAGCGATTGCGCCGAACTGGCCGTATTGAAAAGCCGGGTCAATGTTCCATCCACACCGGCATCGATCTCGCGGCGCTTGGCGGCCGCATCCGATGGTGTGGCAGGCGTACCGGTGCACGCCGCTAGCGTGGGTACAACCACCAACGATGGCAACAACAGGAATAAGCGTCGGTTCACGATGTCCTCCCATAGACAGTATTCGAGCCGATACAGATGGCGATACGGGCCGCAATGGCCGGGAGGCGCGACCATTGCCCGGTTGAGGAGGCGGCCGGTACAAGAGTCGTCGAATGCGCACCGGCCCGCCGCGGAATCACGACCTGCTGCCTGGCGCCACCCCTGAAGACTATTGCGAACTATTGCTTTTTAGACGCCGACTTTTTATGGGTTTTGGCGTTTGTGCAATACACGTTAGGTCGGCAAACTGAGCATTGCAATATTTGCTGTAGAGAATCTGATGAAAATATCGATGCAAAAAAATTTCATTGGTAATTGGTGTCGATGCCTCCTATCAGGCAATTATTCGGTCAATGCCGAACGGCACACGCGCATTGCGCGTCACTACTGCAATGGCGCAGAAGCCTGCGACGGTACCTTGGTCCATCCGGGGCCCGGGTCGAACTGGTCGATCGCCGCGGCGCGCGCCGCCGTGTCTGCGCCGAGATCGCGTTCGTAGACCTGCCCGTCGTGATTGACGATAAAGCTCTTGATGCCCGACTCGCCGTACTTGACCGGCCAGGCCAGTACCGCGAATCCGCCGAACAGCATGCCGTTGACCTGGTACGAATATGCGCCGCCGGGCGCGGCAGGCCCTTGTCCGGTCAGCAGCTTGTAGCGATAGCCGTGATAGCCGCCCGCTGCGGTGTGTTTTGACGTGGCGTCGATAAAGGCCGGTCCCAGCGGACTGACGGGCTCGCCAGGCGCGCTCGGCCAGTACAGGCCGTCTTTCTTGCCCGGGGAGCTCACCAGGCGTGACGCATAGATCGTCATGCCGCGCGGCCCATGATCGCCGGCCGCGTATTCGCGCTGTGCGTCGTACACCGCGAGCATGGTCTGTATCGTGTTGAGTTCATTGCGGCCGATGCGGCGCAGACGCATCTCGTTCTGGCCGGCGCGCATGTCGAAATGCCAGCGCCCGTTGCTGCGTACCAGCGGGATCGGCAGCGTCCAGCCGTCGTTGCCCACCGTAATGCGCGCGCGGTCGGCTCCTTCCATCTGCACCGCATGGGCCTGGCTCCACGCCGACAGAAAGCGATAGCGCAGCTCGGCGCCCAGCGGCGGAATCACGCTGCGCCACCCGGGACCCAGGAGTGCCTGCACGGCGCTGTCGTTGCTCGTGGCGATGGCGTCCCCGAATGCGTGCATCGCAGTCTCTGGCGTATCGAACGCCTGTTGCGCATGCGCGATGCCGGGGCTCCCCGCGCACATCGCCAGCAACAGCATGGCCATTGCCATGTGCCGCCGCGCAATCTCCGTCAATGCCCACATGGCCCTTCCCCCTCGTTGTCGATGGTGGCGCGCGATGCGCAATGGTGCTGGCGTGCGATCAGCGCCGTCCGCCGCCGCCACGGCCGCCCCCGCCACCGCGGCCACCGCCGAATCCACCACCGCCGCCGCTGAATCCACCACCGCCACCACCGCCGCTGAATCCACCGCCACCGCCGCCGCGCTGGCCGGCGTTGCCGCCACCCATACCCGATGAGCCGGCGCTGGCGCGGCCGCGATCGAAGTCGCGCTGAGCGGAACCCCCGCCGCCGCCGACACCCTGGAACGCGTTGTCGCGCCCACCGCCGACGCCGTCGCCATAGCTGGTACGACTCGCCCCGCCTGCGCTGCGGTCCCCCACGCCTGCGCTGCCCCCGCGATTGCTGGAAAGTCGGTCGCCGCTGCTGGCGCGATCGGCCGTGCCCGCACGGTCCCCAGCCCGGTCTCCGGCGCGGTCGCCTTGCCGGTTGCCCGCGCGATCGCCAGCCCGGTCCCCGCCGCGGTCGCCTTGCCGATTGCCTGCGCGATCCGACACCCCTTCGCGTCCGCGTGCATCGTTGCGTCGGTCGGCGCCGCCGACGTTATTGCCGAAGCGTTCGCGCGTGGCGTTGTCGCGATATGCCACGCCTTTGCGGTGGCTGGAATCGTGCTTCCAGCGGTTGCCGCCTTCCACCTTGGTGCGGTCGAAACTGCGGTCGATGTTGGTGGCGCGGTTCACGTCGATATTGACGTCGCCGCCGCCCCAGTTGCAGTTCGAGAAAATGGCGCCGGCAGCGGCCAGGCCCACGCCCCAGGCAAAGCCGGTCATCAGCGCGCCGCCCGGATAGTAGGCCGGATAAGGTGGCCAGTAGTACGGCGGATACGACGGATATCCCCAACTGCCGTAGACCACCGTGGGGTTGTAAGACGGCACGTAGATGACCTGCGGGTTGGCCGGCTCGATCTTGACGATGGTCTGCGTGGTCGCGCCCTGTGGCGCTGGCTCGACAATCACGTTCTGCTGCTCATTCGACTTCAGGTTGCCCGACTGCTGCGCCTTGGCGCGCAGGCGCTGCACCGCCGCCAGCACATCCTTTTCCTGCGCCAGGAATGCATCGCCAAGCTTCTGCGTCCAGTCGAGCTTGTCGTTCATCGGTTCGAGCACCTGCGGAAACGCCACCAGCGACTTCACGCTGACATCCCATGGCTGGTCCTGCACGGCCTTGATGGCCGCATCGCCCTTGACGTTGGGATTGGCCTTGAGCCAGCGCGCGGCCTGCACGATTTCCAGCGGATAGGTGGACGCCATCAGCGCCTGCGACAACACCGAATCGGGGTACAGTGCGATGGGCGCCACCAGCGCCTCGATTTCCTCGGGCTTGAAGGTAGGCGGCTGGCTTGCCGCGTTCTGGGCCTGGGCGCCGCCAACGCCTGCCAGCACGCAGGCGACAAGCCACGCGCCCAGCCAGCGCAGGGCCCGCGACGGCCGGATCCCTCGCACGCAGGCGTGCGTCATGGCGTTCTCCCTGACAAATCGAGCCACCACCTCCCGTGGCGGCATCGTTGAGGAACTTATAGATGGCGCGTGCGACACCGGCAATGGAACCTTGGTCCAATACGCAGCCTCTGACGGCGGCGCTAATGTGTAGGGCATCGTGGATCGACGCCGGATCGCCGGTGGATGCCATGGCCCGTTACCTGCCACGCCGCATCAGACGAGCCCTACCCGCGGGTGCCGCGTTGCTGGCGCTGGCCAGCGCCGCGCCGCTGTTCGCGCAGACGGCGCCCGACCCGCAGCTGTTTGGCGCGGGCGTCCAGCGGCACGCCGACGCGGTGTTGACGCTGATGAGCTTTTCCGTGGTGCCCGATCTGGCTTCCAGTTCGCTGTCGCTGAACAATTCCCAGACCCAGAACCCGGGCATCATCATGTCGCAACTGGGCGGCGGCTTTACCTTCAGCAAGTCGTTCCCGCTGTATATGGAGGGGGCGATCGCCTATAGCCGCTACGATCCGACGTTTGTCGCCACGCAGGGATCCGAGTCTCGCCCGCTGCCCACGCGCTGGAACACCGTGTCCGGCACGATCGGTGTGGGCTGGGATTTTCCGCTGACCGACGACAAGGAACTGGTGATCCGTCCGATTCTCAATGCGTCGCTTGGCAATGTGTCGAGCGACTTGCGACTCGCCCAGGGCTTCGTCAACCACAAAACCGATCGCGACATCAACTTCCTCGATGGCGGCACGCTGAACGCGTACGGATTGGGCGGGTCGCTGATGTTGGACTGGGAACACTATCGCGAGACGCACGAGATCGACCTCGAACTGCGCTACACCCATATCCATCTGCAGAGCTTTGGCGGGACGTCCGACGCGGTGAAGGGCTCGGCCGAGGCGCAGACTGCAAGCCTGTACGCGAGATGGCGTGCGCCGACGGGCATGCATGCGCTCGATCGGCCGGTCCGATACGTTCTCGAACTGTCGCATTCCCACTATCTCGGCGCGCAGGCCGGGGCGCTGGGCTTCGACTATCTCACCACGGTCGGTGTGGGCCTGGAACTGGACACCAGCGCGCACGAGATCTTCGTCACACGGGTGCGCACGGTGTTGCGCTATGTGTTCGGCAATAACGTGAGCGGCTTTTCGCTCGGTATCGCCGCCAGCTTCTGAGCCGCGCCCGCGGCGCGTGCGCCGCCGTCACACCGTTATGCCGTTACGCGCGGCTGCGGAAACTGCAGATCGAATTCGGTGTATTCGTGTTCGACCGAACGGCAGGAAATCGACGCGCCCCAGCTGCGCAGCACGTCGCGGCAGAAGGCCAGGCCGATGCCGGTGCCGCGATGCGCAGGATACGAGAAGAACGGCTGGAACATGCGTGCCAGCACATGCGGGGGCACGCCGGTGGCGGTATCGCGGAACAGCACATGGACGTTGCCTTGCCGGCTCTCGCAGCGGATGCGGATTGCGCCCTTGCCAGCCCGCTTGATGGCTTCCAGCGCGTTCTTGGTCAGGTTGGTGATCACCAGTTCGAACAGTTGCGCATTGCCCATCACCAGCATGGGCTCGGCAATCTCGATACTGACGATGTCCTGATGCGGGACGTCGAACGGAAAGCGCTCGATGGCGCGGCGAATCGACTGGCCCAGTTCGAACACCTCCTGGCGGGCCGCCTTCGGATCTTTTGAATTGGCCACCAGCAATTCCAGGCTGCTGTTGACGTGCGCGAGATCGGCCTGCAGCCGGGCCACTGCCTGCAGCAGGCCGGCGCGTTGCGCCGCCTGCGGATCCAGCGCGGCCGGCAGCGCGTTCCTGAGCCCGTTGGCGGTCATCGTCAGGCTGGTCAGCGGCGTGCGCAGTTCGTGCGCAACGGTGGCCAGCGCTACCGCCATGCCGCGCCGTTTTTCCTCCATCAGCAGTTGGCGGTCGAGCTTGATCACCACCAGCACCGCGATCACAAACGCGATGATCGGGATCTGCAGCAGCAGCGGCTGCCACGGGATGCCGGCCACCGAATGCCCCGCCACCACGAATATCGCAAAGGCCCCTGCCGCGCCGGCCAGCAGCGCGATCGTCGCAAACACCGAACTGAAGTGATAGAGCACCACCACGGCAATGATTACCGATTCGGCCCACACCAGCGACGCGTGGTTTTCCAGGTAAAAGAAGATGAATGCGAAAGGCATGCCGATCGTGATCGCAAACAATGCGTACGCGGGCAGCCAGCGCTTGTGCGACAGCGCCGATGCAAACAGCAGCGGAACGAACAGCGCCGTGCAGATCAGCCTCAGCCAGATGTTTTCATACGGCTGCGGGAATACGTAGGACCAGATGACGAAGTACAGCGGATGTCCGATCACGCCCAGCGCGCCGACCATCTGGATGCGGCGCAGCCGCACGACGCTCTCTTCGTCGAGCAGCGTGGTGCGCGACGCCTTCTCGAACATCGCGCGCCTTGCGTCCCGGGCCAGTCTGGCCACCGCGGACGGGCGTCTGGCTTGCTCTTGCGTTGCTTCCATCTCCGGCTCTGTCTCCTGCAAAGGTGCCGTGCATCGCCTATTGGGGCGAGACACCGCGTCGCGCGCGGCGCGTCGAGGACCATTCTTCGAGCCTCACCTCGTCGCGGATTTCCGCAAGTACCGAGACCAGGCGGTCTATTTCAAAGGCAGTGAGTTTCGCATGCAGCGTAAGGCGCATCAATGCCCTATTCTTGGGGGTAGCGGGCGAACAGAACACCGCGCCGAAGATGCCGCGCCGCTGCAGGGCGTCGCGCAGCACCATCACCTGGGGCTCCGTTCCCGCCTCCAGGCCGATGATCTGCTCCGAACCGTCGCTGATGTTGTAGCCCAGCGCGGTGATCGCCGCCCGCGTGGTTTTCGTGATCTCGTGCAGCTTGGCGCGACGATCGTCGGCTGCGGCGATGAAATCGGCGGCCGCCTCGAACCAGGCAATCTCATGGCGCAACAGGCCGGAGCTGAAGATCGCCGGCCGCGCCTCGACGGCAAAAAAATCCTTGAAAGCGGACGAACAGGTGACAAAGCCGGCCCGGCCGCCGAACGCCTTGGCCAGCGACGCCGTACGGAAGTGAACGCGCTCCGAAAGCCCCAGTTCCGCCACCAGCCCGCCTCCGCGCGGCCCGTGCGTGCCAAGCGAGTGCGACTCGTCGACCACCAGCACGCAGCCCGTGCGCTCGGCCACGCGGACATATTCTTCCAGCGGCGCCAGGCTGCCCGTGGTGCTGTAGACCGAATCCACCATGATCACACCGGGTCCGATCCGCTCGATCTGGCGCAACGCGTGCGCAAAATCGTTATGGCGCACCGGCACGGCCTGAGCGCCGGCGGCGGTGATCCCTTCCCATAGCGACGCATGGCCGTTCATGTCGATATAGACCGGCACGCCGGGCCCCGCAATACATTGCACCAGCCCAACGTTGGCGGCCCAGCCGGACTGGGCGATCAGGCCGTCCTCGGCGTGCATCAGTGCCGCCAGCTTGCGTTCGACGCGTTGCTGCGGCGTGTCGCCATGGCGGAACACCGACGACATCAGCAACTCCGGCGACTCTTCCAGCAGCGCGCGCGCTTGCGCCTGCACCAGCGATCGCTCGCCCAGCAGGCATAGATAGTCGTTGCTGCTCAGATGCAGCGCGTCCGGCCCCGGCGTGCGCCCGTGCAGCAGATGGTCGCCGCCCCACAGTTTCTCCATCCGGTCGATGAAGTGGGCGTCCATCCGTTTTGCGATCCATTCCGGCAGCGGCGCGGATCTGCCGGGACTGATAGAAATGGTCGGGTGTGACTGATGTGCGGATAACGGCATCGATGGTTTTCCAGGTCGGAACTGCGGGGGTTGAAATAGGGAATCGCTTTGACGAAAGCTTGAGGCCTACCGGGGAATTGCACTGTGCTCCCCTGCTCCCTGCGGTGCGGAATCGACCGATGCGGGTCCGAAACGTCGTCAAATCACAACAACGCCCGGCAAGACATGTGCAATATCACCGTTGCAGCGTGCATCTTGCCTCAAAGGTATGTCCCGCACATTCCCCCAGGTGGCTGGGCGGACAAAGGCACGGAAAAGGGGCGGCAGCGGTGGCCCGGCGACGGGGCCAATTGCCGGCGCAAGGCGCGCGGCGCCCGGTGACTACGGCTTGCCGGCCGCCTCGGAATCGAGGCGTGCCGCGCTCGCGTCGGCCGCGGCCGGTGCGCATGCGCGCAATCCGCGCAGGCAGAATTCAGACACCACGGCGGCCATTTGGCCGACGTCCATCGGCTCGGGCGAAATGCTGGACACGCGCGCGTTGCTGGCCGTCAGCGTGGCCAGTCCGTGGGCGGCGATCCACACCGCGAAGGCCAGTTTGTCCTCGGAAAGGTGCACGGGAGGCTGGCCATCGAGGCAGGCCGTTACCGCTTCGCGCACGCGCGAAAACGAGTTGCCGGCGGCCTGTGCCAGTTCAGGGTACTCGTCGCGACGTTCGATCGACGGGCCGAACATCAGGTGAAAGCGCGCCGGATAGGTGTGGGCGAATTCCGCGTAACCGACCAGCAATCCGCGCAGGCGGTCAGCCGGGGTGCTGTTGGGCAGGCTGGCAGCCTTTTCGCTCTTGAAATCCTTGAGTTCACGAAACGCCTGTGCGGCGATGGCGGCCAGCAGTCCGTTGCGATCCTGGAAATGGTGCGAAGGCGCGCCGGGCGATACCCCGGCGAGCTTGGCCGCAGCGCGCAGGCTCATCGCGCCGATGCCTTCGGTATCCAGCAGATGCAGGCCCCAGGCAATCAGCGATGCGCGCAGGTCGCCGTGATGCCACTGTCCCTGCGGCTTGATGGCGCCGCCGGTGGTTGCGTTGGGCGGCCGATGCGTGCCGCTGGCGGCGGCCGAGGCAGAAGCGCGGGATTCTCGGGTCATACCGGATACGCAGGAACAGGGGGCTTCCATCTTACATGGCGATTTGGCTATCGGCCGATTCGCCGCCGGGCCCGGGCTGCAGCGACGATTCGCCCGCGGCCGCGGCGGGCGCGCGCCTGCGCAGCGCAGCCTTCACCACCGCGTATTGCAAGCAGAACAGCGCCGCCTTGGATGCCGCCGGATAGATCGCGATAAACGTCGGCCAGGAAGCCGTGTGCCAGACCGCCACCACGAGGTTCAACGCGGCCGACACCAGCATCAACGCGGCCCACGCGTAGCCGAACAGCGTCATCTCGCGCGCCACCCGCGGTGCCACTTCGGCCGGCACATAGCGATTCATCCACCCCTTGCGCAACATGACGATGCCGATGACCAGGAACAGCACGCTGGGCTTGGCCATGACAAAGCGCGCATCGGACGTCAGCCACGTGGCGATGGAAGACACCACGACCGACGCCAGGCTGATCCATTGCAACACCGCGACGCGCCGGCCCTGGAGCCGTTCGCGCGCCACCACCGCGAGCGCTATCGCCAGCCCAGCGGCGGTGGCGATGGCGACGTTGACATGCAGCGCCATCAGCACCGCAAATACCAGCACGCCCAACGTATCGAGCACCAGCGGCTTGGCTACACGCAGCAATCGGCTCATGCGCATTCTCCTGCGACCCAGTTGCCGTGGAAACCGAACGGCACGCGCTGGGGCAATGCAACGGTAGCGACCGGGCCGGCCGCGATATCGCCGGCATCGAGCACCAGCAATTCGCTGGTATTCGATGCGGCGCGCCACACCACTGCCAGGATCCAGCCGTCGCCTTCGGCATCGCCGCGCGCGGCAAACACCGGTTCAGACGTGACATCGCCGGGCGGCAACCAGAACGCGCGCGATGCGCCGGTCGAGACATCGACATGCACGATGCCGCTGAGATCAGACTCGCCGGGGCGCGACGCGGCAAACCAGCCATGGCGATACTTGCGGCCCGCATACCGGTCGTCGATGCGCGGAAACTCACCGGCCACATCGCACAGACGCTGTTGCGTGAACGTGCCGCTGCCGGGCGTCAGGTCGAAGGTCCAGCGAGCAAGGTAGGCCTGCTGGCGCGCCGGGTCGCCCGGAGATCCGTCCGGGCGCGGAAACAGCGGCGGTTCCTCGTACACCATCACGTCGGCCAGCAGCAAATTGCCAGACTGCCACGCGTTCATGGTGTGAAACACATAGCAGGCGGGACCCTCGTACCAGCGCACCGTAGCGGACGGCCCGTCGCGGTCCAGCACGCCGATCATCGACGAACGGCCGCCCTCGAACGCATAGGCCGGCAGCTTCTGCTCGGCGCGCTGGCGGCTGCCGGTCAGCGGCAGGATAGGAATCAGCAGATGGCGCTCGGTCATCATGAAATCGTGGACCATGCTGCAGTACGGCGCATCGAACCTGAACTGGCGCGTGATCCGCCCGTCCGGCGCGATCGTGCCGACTGTGATGGCGGGCGTGAACGGGCCGTCGGCGTTATAGCCGAAAAAGAACATCTCGCCGGTGTGGGGATCGATCTTCGGATGCGCGGTGAACGGGCCGCGCTGTCTGGCCGAGTCTGCCCCGCCTTGTGCCGCGCCCGGCTCCCCGGCGTACTGCGCATAACCGAGCGTTTCGAGCGTGCCCGGCATGATGCCGGTCGGCCAGTGCGCTTCCTCGAGCGCCAGCAGTTGCCCGGCGTGCCACACGATATGGGTGTTGGCCACGCCGCGGTCGTCACCGGCCCAGTCGGGCGCATCGGAGACTTTCCCCGCGAAGGTCCGGAACAGTGGACGCCCGGCGCGGTTCTCGTCGCGCCATTTGGGCGTGCGCACCCAGCGGTTGCGATACGCCGCCGCGCCGTGGGTCAGCGAAATCGCGTGGATCATGCCGTCGCCGCCAAACCAGTGCGTGGCCGCCGACGGAAACCGCGGATTGGGGCCGATCCGGAACAACGTCCCGCTCAGGCCGGGCGGCAGCGTGCCCTGCACCGCCAGCCCGCCGGCGTCGATCTCCTGCATGACCGGCGCGTAGTTGCCCTGTTCCCAGATGCTCTGGGGCGCTTGCTGTACTGGATCCACTTTGCCTCCCGTCAATTTGAACATCGTATAGTTTGACGTATTCAAGGTGGTAGGCTGAGTTTTGTCAAGAAACGTTTGAATCGAACGCCGGGCGCCCATGAAAAAGGCTGTCACTGCGCGTTGCAGGACAGCCTGGTTTTCTGGCGAGCGCCCGGTAGCGGCGTCAGGTCTTGGTCTTCGAGCGGTTCAGGGCCACGGCGGCCTGGATCAGCGTCCGCAGCGCTTTTTCGTCGATCTTGTCGCCTTCGTGGAAATCGATCGCCCGCCGCGTGTTGCCTTCCAGGCTGGCATTGAACAATCCGGCCGGATCGGGCAACGACGCACCGTTCGCAAAGGTCATTTTCACAGCGGTCTTGTAGGTTTCACCGGTGCAGAGGATGCCGTTGTCAGACCACGTTGGCACCCCGCGCCATTTCAATTCCTCGATGACCTCCGGATCGGCCGCTTTGACGATGGCGCGCAGACCCCCGAGCATCGCGCCGCGCCAGTCGGTCATCGCGGCGATTTTCTCGTCGATCAGTTGCGATGCCGAAGGACCTTCCTGCGTGTCGTTCTTCTTCACTGCATGTTCTCCTCGGATGGAATGGAGCCTGGCATGACCGCGAGCGATGACGCCGCGCGCCGCGCATTGCCATGGCAGGCGACGCCGCACGCCAAAGCTTACTGCAGCCGTGATCGCTCTCGACAAAAGAAAAAGGACGCCGGTGGCGTCCTTTGCGTCCTAAGCGTCCTTTGCTCGGTCGGCCCCGGCCGCACACCGGAGCGCCGCGCGATCAGCCCAGAATCCGCGCCGCGTTGGGCTCCAGGAAGATCTTGTCGTTCATGCTGGCCATGATGCGGTCGCGTTCTTCGCCTTTGTCCCGCAGCCCGGTTTGGCTGTTGCGCTCGGCGGCCTTGACCATGGCGAGAATATCGATGGTGCGGGATTTCGACGTGGGCGTCGTGTAATCCTGTTCCAGCTGACCCATCACGTATTTCTGCGTCTGCTGCGACTGCTCGGCGGTTTGCGTAACCGTGGCCTTCACCAGTTGGCCCTTGCGATAGGCAAATTCGGTCTGGCTGCTGGCCTTGTCGTGAATCTGCTCATAGTAATAATTCTGCGAATACTTGCTTTCGGTCAGATTGAGCGGAATATCGGGCGTCAGCGCGCGATGGTAGCTGGCGTCCAGACTGGACTGCTGGGTCTGCGTCACGCCGCGGTCGGCCTGGCCGCGTCCCTGCAGTTGGGTCGTTTGCGAAACCTGATACGCAAACGCATCCACTTCGTCGGATCGCTTCGGATTGACCGATTGTGGCGTCTGCGTGACCGACGCCGAAAAATCCGCCAGACCCGTCAGCAAGCCGCGGTCGCCATTACTGAGCGTGAAGCGCGACTGCTGCGTCGTGGTGGTGTTGTACTGGCTGTGCAAGGCGCTGAACGCGTCCTTGAACATCGACATCAACGACGCATCGCCCTGCCCGCGCGTTTTGGCGTCGTCAAACTGCTGCAGATACTTGCTGACCGCCTTGGCTTGCTGTGCCGGCGTGCCGAAGGTGACCGCCTTGGTCATGTCGACGCTGAGGTCGACGGTGCCGGCCGGGCCCGCAGCGGTGACCGAGCGATGTTTGTCGTCGGCCTGGAAGTCAAGCGTCTGCGTCTGATTGTTGCCCAGCGACAGGTTGGCCTGCAGCCGCACCGACGACAGCGCCGTGGCGTCGTATTGCGTCAGGCCGCTCAAGTCCAGCCGGGGCGGCGTCTGGGTCAGGCCATCAATCGATTTCTGGAACGATTCGGAAAGCTTGCCCAGCGCATCGCGCTCAGCATCGGTCAGTTGGCCGTCCTTGACCGACATCTGCACGCTCAGGCGGTCGCCATTGCTGCCCAGCTTGATATTGACGGTCGCACCGCTGCGCGTGGTGACGGTCAGCGCGATTTCGTTGGCGGCCGGCGCGTGCAGGTCCGCCGACGACACCGCATCGGCCGATTGGCCCGGCGCCAGCTGCATGATCGACTGCGAAAAACTCGCGCCGTCGGCCTTGACCTGATCGAGCAGCGCCGCGCCGAGTCCGCCGAAGCGCGCCGATAACGTCGAGCCCGACATATTGCCGGCCATCCGCATCGAGATCAGGTCGTTGGATGCATGCTCCCATACCGGTGTTGGCGTTACCGGCGTGATCGAATAGGTGGGCGACGCGGCCGACTGGCCGAGCGTGACGGTAGTGGACGCAGTGACTTGCGCCGCAGCGGGCGCGCCATTGGATGGGGCGGCGGCGGCCGGGCTGGCGGACTGCGTGAGGGCGAGGCTCTGCGAGCCCACGGAGGAGATGGCGACCATACGATCCGTATCCACTAGGGTTGATCCAGTGTAGTGATCTAACGGCAACTTTCTGGTGGACTTTAGGGGCGATCAAGCGCGCCGGTCCGATTCGGATCGATCGGTTGGATCGCGCCGCCGTGTTGTCTACCATTGACGGCACGCCCCTCGATCCTGCCGATGCCCGTCAATCCGCCCGATTCCTCCAATCCGCCCGCACCCCGTCCTACCGATCCAGCCGGCGCGGCCGAATCGTGCGCCCCGCGCCTGCCCATGCGGGTGACCTTGCGGGATGGCCGCGAGGTCCTGCTGCGGGCGATCCGCGATGACGACCGCGCCGGCGTGCTGGAAGCCTTTGACCTGCTGTCGGCCGACGCGCGTTATACCCGCTTCATGACCGCGATGAAGGATTTGCCAGACTCCATGCTCGAAGCGGTCGTCCACCCGGTCGGACACGACTGCACGCTGGTCGCCGAAATGACCGACGGCTCGGGCGATCTGGTCGGCGGCGCGCGCTACAACGGCATTCCCGGCAGCAAGCGCTGCGAATTCGCGGTCACGCTGCTGGATGGCTGGCGCGCCAACGGGCTGGCAAGACGCCTGATGGAAGCGCTGATCGACTGCGCGCGCGCGGCGGGCTTCGAGGTCATGGAAGGCTTCATCCTCGCGTCCAACCGGGGCATGCGCGGGCTGGCGCGCCGCCTTGGCTTCAAGGACGTCGCCTCGCCCGACGACGCCACGCTGCGCGTGGCAACGCTCGATCTGCGGCAAGCGCCCGGCAAGCCGCCTCGCGCGGACTGATCCGCTGCCCGCGTTCCGCCGGTTGGTGCGCCGCCGCACGGAGCGCACGCTGGCGCGCAAATACATTGCCGACGTGGACGGATCGCTTGCCCGGCCGTCCATAGGCCCTGGCGCGCCCCATCGCTCGCCGCGATGACAAGAAAAACCGGAGAGGCATCGATGGCCCCGAGCACCCCGTCGCCTGAGGCGACCCTGCAGACCCGCGTGTGCATCATCGGCGCCGGTCCGGCTGGTATCGCCTGCGCGCTGGAACTGGCGCGGCGCAAGATCGATGTGGTGCTGGTGGAAAGCGGCGGCGCCCGATCTCATACGCCAGCGCAATCGATGTGCGACGCCGAGATCGTCGATAGTCGCCGCCATGCGCCGATGCAGGACGCCGTGCGCCGCGCGCTGGGCGGCACATCGTGGTTATGGGGCGGGCGCTGCATCCCCTTCGATCCGATAGATTTCGAGACGCGCGACCATGCGCCGGGCACGGACTGGCCGATTTCGTACGCGCAGATATTGCCGTGGTACGACATCGCCTGCGACTACGCCGATTGCGGCCGGCCGGCATTTTCGCTGCACCAGCTTGACGCGGCCACGGCGGCGCGTCCGCTTAGCGGCACGTTCCGCGCAGGCGATTTCATCGCGTCCGATCTGGAACGCTGGAGTGGAGAGCCGAACTTCGCGCAACGCTACGCGCAGGTGCTGACATCGCATCCGCATATCCGGCTGCTACTCGATTCCACCTGCGTCGCCATCGACCTCGATCCGCACAGCGAACAGGTGCGCGGCGTGGTGGTGGCCAGCGGCGAGACGGGCGCCGCGCGCGTGCGCATCCAGGCCGAGCGCTTTGTGCTGGCCTGCGGCGGGCTGGAAGTGGCGCGCCTGCTGCTCAACGCCAACACCCGCCACGACAACCGCCTGGGCAATCGCAGTGACATGCTGGGCCGGCACTATATGGGACATATCTCCGGCAAGATCGCCAGCGTGCGGTTCCATGCCGACCCGGCGCGCACGATCTATCACTTCGAACGTGACGCCCAGGGGTTCTATGCGCGGCGGCGGCTGACCGCGCCGGCCTCGGTACAGCGCCAGCATGGCCTGCTCAATACCGCGATGTGGCTGGACAATCATCCACCCGCCGATCCCGCGCACGGTAACGGCGTGCTGTCGCTGGCCTATCTGGCGCTGCGCACGCCGGGGCTGAATCGCATGCTGGCCGCGCCCGCCATTGCCAAGAGCGTCACGGCGGCCAATGCGCGGGGCAGCCAGGCCGCGCACTGGCGCAACGTGGTCCGCCAGTTGCCGCGCATCGCCACGTTTGTGCCGCCGTTCGTCTATCGGCGCTATTTCGCGCGGCCGCGCCTGCCGGGCTTCTTTCTGTCGAGCCCGAACAATGTGTATGCGCTGCACTATCACGCCGAACAATTGCCGTCGCGCGAAAGCCGCGTGACGTTGGCCGACAGCGTGGACGCCTACGGCATGCGGCGTCTGAAGGTGGATCTACGTTATCAGCCCGCGGACGGCGAATCGGTGCTGCGCCAGCATGCGCTGCTGGACCGGCATTTGCGCGAAACCGGCGCGGGCCGGCTCGACTACTGGATGCCCGAATCCGAGCGGCTGGCCGCCGTGATGGCGCAGGCCACCGACGGTTTTCACCAGATCGGCACCACGCGCATGGCGGCCGATGCGCGACGCGGCGTGGTCGATCCCGATTGCCGCGTATTTGGCACCGACAATCTCTATGTGGCCAGCAGCGCGGTGTTTCCGTCTTCGGGGCAGGCCAATCCGACCCTCACCATCCTGGCGCTGACCGCGCGGCTGGCCGACCATCTGGCCACCCAGCTCAGCGCGCTAGTCGCGTGCGACGTGCGCGCGCCCGCTCACACGGAGCCAGCAGCCGACGCGCCGATGGCGGCAAGCACGTCGCACGGCTACGCGGGCTGATTGGGACGGCGCGATGCAGGCCGTCGCACCGCGGCCCGTGCCGGGGTGCGACGGCCTCGGCCGCCACGTCCGGCGCGTGGCTCACACGCGCGCGCTCAGCCTTGCGCGGCGGTGAGCGTTGCCTTGTGTGCGCCGAGTTTCGCGCCCATCGCGTCGGCCAGCGCATGCAGACCGGACATCGGCCGCACCATGACCTCGAATTCCTCGATCTTGCCCGCATCGTCGAAACGCAGCATGTCGATGCCCTTGAGCGCCTTGCCGTTAATTTCGGCACTGAACTCGAGCACCACGCTCTTGCCGTCGGCCGAGGCAAGCACGCGGTGATAGGTGAAGTTCTCGAACACCGTGTTCACGGTCTTGAGCACCAGCTTGATCGCGGCGCGCCCCGGATACGGCGTATGGGCGACCGGCGAGCGGAACACGATGCGGTCCGACAGCAACGGATCCAGTTCTTCCATGGCGTTGCGCGCCAGCAATGCGTGCCAGGCGGTCAGCGTCTGCTGCGCCGCGGGCATCAAGCCTTGGACGTCCATATCAGTCTCCTCGATGTTTTATCTGTCGTTTCCCCGCCTTTGGGGATCTATGCAACTGGTTGCATAGCGGCAAATGATAGCGCGACATCGGGACGCTGAACAGTCCGGTCGCGCGCGATATCCGCCACGCGCAAGCGTCGGCCGGCCCTTCGTTCGTTATCCAACAGACCCCTCGCGGCCCCGGGCCAGATACTCGCTCGACGGCTGGAGATCCGGGGAAAGCGTTTGCCATGGCGCATTCCGCGCGACTGCGCCACCGACTGAAATCGCCGAGGAGAAACACCGTGCCGCCCTATCTGAATGCGAACGACGCCACGCAAGCGGAAGGGACGCCATGCGGCCCGCGCACCGCGTCGTCGACCGCATGGCAGGCGCGCGCGTTTGCGCTCGGCTACGGATTGCTGTGCGTGCTTTACAGCGCGGTGGCCTATCTGTCGCTCGGTTATGACGACGAATTCACCAACATGGGCCTGGTCGAGCGATTGGGTCTTGGCGTCGTGTCGTTGATGCAGACCGAGGATGTGCATCCGCCCGGCTCGTATTTCATCAACTGGCTGCTGCATGCCATCACCGGCGACTGGTCGCTGGTGCGGCTGGCCACAGCGCTCATGACCGCGGGCGCCCTGGTGTATGCCACGGAGGCGATCCGCCAGCGCCACGGCAATCGCGCGGCGGCGCTGCTGTTCGTCTTGCTTTGCCTGAATCCCGCGATCCTGATGTGGTGCACCGGGGTGCGCTGGTACGCGTACTTCGTGCCGGTGCTGGTGTGGCTGAGCATCACGCCCACGCGCGATGGCTGGCGCTACTGGGGCAAGTGTTTCGGCGGACTGGTGGTGCTCGGCTATCTCGGCTATGCGGTGTTTGTGGTGGCGTTGCCGGTGCTATGGCTGTACTGGACCGGTACGCGGCAAAGCGTGCGCGAGCGGCTCGTCGGCATCGCCTGGGCCGCGCCGTTGGCCGCGCTGCTGTATGCGTACCAGTTTCATATATTCCTGACCGTTCACCTGCAGTCGAAGGGATCGCAGGTGTCGTCGATGACCAAGAACCTGATGGGCTTTGCCATCGCGCAAATCTCCAATCAGGGCGTATTTCCGGTATCGGTGCCGGCACTGCTGTCCGCTCTGGGACTGAGCGGCATGGTGGCTCTGGCGTTCGCGCTCGACGCACGCGGCAACCTGCGCAACCGCTACCTCCACGCCTACGGACTCGGCGTCGCAGCAACCCTTGCGACCGGACTTGCCGGCAAGTTCCGCAATCTTGTGATCGTGTCGCCATGGCAGGCGTTATGGCTGGCCACGCTCCGTGTGCCGCCGGCGCGCGCCCGACTGTTCCTGGCATGTTTCGCGGCGCTGGCGCTAGGCAATCTGTGGGGCGTCTTCAACGTTGCCACGCATCAGAACACCACCAAGAACAGCTGGGACCTGCAACTCGCTCCGGTCCTGGCCGACCTGCAACGCCAGCGCGCCGAGTGCGGTGGCGATCTGGTGGTGGTGGCGCATGACCCGGCGCTGAACTGGCATGTCGATGTGGGCGGATATCCGCAACTGGGGCCGTTCTCGCGCCAGACGCTGCCGGCCGACGTGCTCGCCGCCCCGCACCGTTGCGTCGCCGTGGTGCGCAGCTACGCGGGCATGTTCGACACCGCAACGATCGACCGCATGTACGCGCAGGCGGATGCGCTGCGCCACGCCGGCGAAGCGCGCCAAGTGTTCGGCCGCGACGCCAACTATCGCATCAAGCAGCGGCTCGACGGACGCTATCCGCAATACCAGTTCGATATCACGATCTATCGCAACGTCACGGGCCTGGACGCGCTGACTGCGTGGCAGCCCCTCTCGCTGCGCAACGAGGATGGAGCGCCGCATGGACGCTAGCGCCGCGCGCATCGCCGTGACCTATGTCGTACTGGCGGCGATCGCCATCGTCGCCAACATCGGCGCGCAGGATCTCTTTCTACGGCTGTACGGCGGCGCGTACGACATCGTGCTGTCCGTGGCGATGGGCACAGGCGTTGGCCTGGTCGTGAAGTACGTGCTGGACAAGCGCTTCATCTTCGGTTTCGAGGCCGACAACGCCGCGCACGATGCGCGCGTATTCGCGCTCTACACGATCATGGGGCTGGCCACCACGGCAATTTTCTGGGCCTTCGAATTCGGTTTCGCACAGATCTTCGGCACGCACACCATGCGCTATGCGGGCGGCGTGCTGGGCCTGAGCCTCGGCTACTACACCAAGTACCAGCTGGACAAGCGCTTTGTGTTCAGGCGCGGCTGGAGCGAGCAGTCCGTTTGCATCGGAGAAGGTAAATGAGCCACGCCGCCGTTCCGCTGTGCGTCGATCTCGACGGCACACTGATCCACGCAGACCTGCTGGTGGAAACCTGCGTGGCGCTGCTGCGCAAGAATCCGCTGTACCTGTTCCTGCTGCCCTGGTGGCTGCTGCGCGGCAAGGCCCATTTGAAAGCGCAGGTCGCCAGCCGCGTGTTGCTCAACCATGCCGCGCTGCCGTTTCATCGCGAGCTGCTGCAATGGTTGACCGATGAGCGCCGCGAAGGCCGCCAGATCTGGCTGTGCACCGCATCCAACCAGCGCCTGGCCGAAGCGGTGGCGCTTCATCTGCAATTGTTCGACGGCGTGCTGGCCAGCAGCGACACGCTCAATCTATCCGGCAAGCAGAAGGCCGAAATGCTGGTGGCGAAGTTTGGCAACCGGGCTTTCGACTATTGCGGCAACGACACCGTCGACCTGCATGTGTGGTCGGTCAGCCGCGGCGGCGTGGTGGTCAACGCGCACGGCGACCTGGAGCAGCGCGCGCGCCAGGTCACCGACGTCTACCGCACGTTTGGATCGCCGGGCCATCACGTCCGCGCGCTGTGCAGGCTGCTGCGTCCGCATCAATGGGCCAAGAATGCGCTGCTGTTCGTGCCAGTGGCCGCCGCGCACCGCATCCTCGACCCCACCGCGCTGGGCCATGCCGCACTGGCTTTTCTGGCGTTCTGCCTGTGCGCGTCATCGGTCTACGTGCTCAACGACATGCTCGATGTGGAGGCCGATCGCCAGCATCCGCGCAAATCGCAGCGGCCATTTGCCAGCGGCGCGCTGCCGTTGAAAGCCGGCTTTGCGCTGATTCCGCTGTTGTTGCTGGCCACCGCCGGCATTGCCTGGCTGCTGCCGGTACAGTTCGGCCTGACGCTCGGTGGTTACTATCTGCTGACGCTGGCCTACACGCTGGGCGTCAAGCAACTGGTGATCGTCGATGTGCTGTGCCTGGCCGGGCTTTACACCATCCGCATCGTGGCCGGTGCGGCGGCCGTGGCGGTGCCGCTGTCGCTCTGGTTGCTGCTGTTTTCGCTGTTCCTGTTCCTGAGCCTGGCGCTGGTCAAGCGCTTTGCCGAACTGCAGGTGATGCAGCGCCAGGGCAAGCTGGAAGCCGCCGGGCGCGGCTATCGGCTGGACGACCTGGCTCTGCTGGAAAGCCTCGGCACCGGCGCCGGTTATATGTGCGTGCTGGTGCTGGCGCTCTATATCAACAACCCCGTGGTGGAAACGCTGTATCGCCATCCCGAGGTGCTTTGGGCGTTGTGTCCGCTGATGCTGTATTGGATCACGCGCGTCTGGGTGGTGTCGCATCGCGGTCTGATGCACGACGATCCGGTGATGTTCGCGCTGCGCGACCGCGCCAGCCTGGTGATCGGCGTGCTTGGCGCGATCGTGATCTGGGCCGCCACGTGATATGACGCGCCAGACCGTTTTCTCGTGGGGCCGTACGGCGCCGAGCGAAAGCGATGTGCTGGCCTTGCCGAGCCGCTTCGACACGCTGCCCGCGCTGCGCCCCGATAGCCCGAGCATGCTGCCGTTCGGCAATGGCCGCAGCTACGGCGACAGTTGTCTGAATCCCGGCGGCACACTGCTTTCCACACGCTATCTCGATCATTTCATCGCGTTCGACGCCGCAACCGGCGTGCTGCGCTGCGAAGCCGGCGTGCTGCTGTCCGACATCCTGAAACTGATCGTGCCGCAAGGCTGGTTCCTGCCTGTCACGCCGGGCACTCGCTTCGTCACCGTGGGCGGCGCGATTGCCAACGATGTGCACGGCAAGAATCACCTGAGCCACGGCACCTTTGGCCGCCATGTGCGCGCGCTTGCGCTGCGGCGTTCCGACGGCGCGACGCTGCAGTGCTCGCCGCACGAGAACGCGGACTGGTTTGCCGCCACCATCGGCGGGCTGGGGCTGACCGGTGTGGTGCTGTGGGCCGAAATCCAGATGCGGCCGATCGCCTCGCCGTGGGTCGAGGAACAGACCGAACGCTTCGCCAGCCTCGACCAGTTCTTCGCGCTGTGCCGCGCCTACGCGGACACGCACGAGTACACCGTGGCGTGGATCGACTGCTCGGCCGGCGCGCATCGCGTGGGACGCGGTCTGTTCACGCGCGCCCGCCACGCCCCTGCCGATGCGCAGCCGCCACGCCATGGCGACCGCCCGAGATCGCGCAGCATGCCGTTCACGCCGCCGTTTTCGCTGGTGAACCGCCTCAGCGTCGGCGCGTTCAACACGCTGCACTACCACCGCACCGGCCGCGCGGAGCCGCCGCGCCTGACCCACTGCGATACGTTTTTCTATCCGCTCGACCATATCCTGCAATGGCATCGCATGTATGGCCCGAAGGGTTTCTACCAGTATCAGTGCGTGGTGCCGCCCGAGGATGCGCGCGCGGCGCTACACGCGCTGCTGAGCGAAATCGGCCGTAGCGGCGCGGCATCGTTCCTTGGCGTGCTCAAGCAGTTCGGCCCGCTGGCGTCGCCCGGGCTGCTGTCGTTTCCGCGCGAGGGGTTCACGCTGGCGCTCGATTTTCCCAACGCGGGTCCGCGTCTGCATGCGTTGTTCGAGCGGCTCGACGCGATCGTGGCCGGCACCGGCGGCCGGCTTTATCCCGCCAAGGACGGGCGCATGAGCGGCGCATGCTTCCGCGCCGGATATCCGCAATGGGAAGCGCTGACACCCTATATCGACCCGGCATTTTCGTCGGGATTCTGGCGCCGCGTGACGGATGGGGCCACCCATCGGGAGATGAGCAAATGAAGAAGGTGTTGATCGTCGGCGCGACCTCGGCCATGGCCGAAGCCACCGCGCGGCGCATGGCCCAGCGCGGCGATGCATTGTTTCTGCTCGGCCGCAGCGCGCCGCGCCTGCAGGCCATGGTCGACGACCTGCGCGCGCGCGGCGCGCCGCACGTGCATATGGCCGTGATGGACGCCAACGACTTCAGCGCGCACGACGGCATGATCGCGCTGGCCGACGCCACGCTTGGCGGCATCGACATCGTGCTGATCTCGCACGGCACGTTGTCGGACCAGTCCGCCTGCGCGCAGTCGGTGGATCTGACGCTGGCCGAATTGCGCACCAACGCGCTGTCGGTGGTCGCCATGCTGACCTTGCTGGCCAACCTTTTCGAGCGCCGTCGCGCCGGCACCATTGCGGTGATTTCGTCGGTGGCCGGCGAGCGCGGCCGCCAGAGCAACTATGTCTACGGCAGCGCCAAGGCCATGGTCACCGCGTTCATGTCCGGGCTGCGGCAGCGGCTTGCCAAGGCGGGCGTGGCCGTGGTCACCATCAAACCCGGTTTCGTCGATACGCCGATGACCGGCGCCTTCCGCAAGAACGCGCTGTGGATCGGCCCCGACGCCGCGGCGGGCCATATCCTTGCGGCCATCGACCGCGGCGCGGCCGTCGCCTATGTGCCCGGCTTCTGGCGCTACATCATGCTGATCATCCGCGCACTACCCGACGCGGTATTCCGCCGGCTGGCGCTGTGAGATGCCGGCTGGCGCATTGGCGCGGATGCCGGAAAGCCCATAGCGACATCGAAATGCCATAAATGCAAAATCAGACAAAGTCCTACAGCGCGAGGATCGCCACGGCCTTAATCTTCATCTCAGGACTTGACCCGTCCTGATAACCTCCCCTGCAAGCCCGTCAGGCCTACCGCCTGGCGGGCTCTTTTTTTTGCGGCATGCCGGCGACGTTGGCGACGCCACCTCCGCGCACCCGCTTTGTGCGATTCCGCATGTTTTGCCGTTGCCGGCTCGGGCAATCATCGCCTCATCAGCCGACAAGAGAGGAGACATCAGACATGCGCCAACCACCGGATCTGCTCCGCCAGGCGGGCACCTTTGCCAGCATCCGCGCCCTGCCCGATGCATCGTGTCCGATCGAACCGGGATGGATGCGCAGCGGCACACCGCGCACGCGCTGCAACCAGCATTCGTCGACGCTGGACGGCTTTGCCTGGACCATGGTGTGGGACTGCACGCGCAGCACGTTCGAATGGCACTACACCATCGACGAAGTGGTGGTGGTGCTCGAAGGCAGCGTGCGCGTGACCGACTGCCATGGCGTCAGCCACACGCTGGGCGTGGGCGATGTCGGATATTTTCCCGCCGGATCGTCGTGGTTCTGGGAAGTCGACGACTACGTACGCAAGATCGCCTTCTGCCGCGACGAGGTGCCGCGCGGCCTGCGTCTGCCGATGCGCGTCGTGCGTCGGTTGCAGCGCGAATTCGGCTCGCACCGCAATGCGCTGGCCGTTGCATGGCGCCTGCTGGTTGACGGCTGCCGGCGCGTGGTTCGCCTGGGGCGCGCCACGGCGACGATGATGCTGATGAGCTTTCCGCTCTAGGTGAGACGTGCTTGGGCGTTAACGCGCGGGCGCCGCAGAGCCGTTCGCGCCGCCACCGTCCAGCGCCTGGAGAATCCGGTACGCGGCCTCGACGCGCGCCGGGATCGGCAGGTTTCGATTGGCCAGCAGCACGATGCCGATGCGTCGCCCGGGCACGAACGCGGCATAGGCGCCGAAACCATTGGTCGATCCGGTCTTGTTGATCAGCACGTCTGGCGACGCCGGTTGCGGCGGTTGCAGCGCCGTCACCGGCTGCGCTTCCAGCACCATGCGCGCGGCGTTGCCGGCCAGCAGGTCTTCCAGCGCGACCGGCCACGCATAACGTTCCCAGCCAAGCGCCTGCGTCATGCCGCCGCTCTGGAAATAGCCGGTATGCGTGGCGGACAGCGCCCGGCGCAAAGCGGCGTCGCGGATCGTCGCGCCGTCCATATTCAGTTCGACAAAGCGGATCAGGTCGCCCGCCGTGGTCTTGATCCCGTAAGCCTGCGCATCGAACACGCCCGGCGTCACGCGAACCGCCGTGTCGCCGTTGGCATAGCCCCAGGCGTAATCGCTGGCGCGCGCCTGCGGCACGCGGAGCCAGGTGTGCGAAAGCCCCAACGGCGCAAGAATGCGCTGCGTCATCGCCGTCGCAAACGACTCGTGCAGCGCACGCGCCGCCAGTTCGCCAAACAGGCCGATGCTGGGATTGGAATAGCGGCGATGCGTGCCGGGCGCGTAGGCGGGCTTCCAGGTGCGCAGCCATTGGGTCATCTGCGGCATGTCGGCGATCTGGTCGGGCACCTGCAGCGGCAGTCCGCCCGCGGTGTAGGTGCCGAGTTCCAGCAGGCGGATGCGATCGAACGCGCTGCCGGCAAGCGCCGGCATATAGCGGGATGCCTTGTCATCGAGCGACAGCGCGCCGCGTGCCTGGGCGTAGGCACCTAGCGTTGCAGTGAATGTCTTGCTGAGCGACCCGATCTCGAAGATCGTGGCATCGGTAACGGGCTGACCGCTAGCCTTCGACGCCACGCCAAAATTGAACACACGATGCTGCCCCCCGGCGGTAATCGCCACGGCCATGCCCGGCACCTTGTATTCGGCCATGACCGGCCGAATCGTCGCACTGACGACATCCGCAATGGCGTCCGGCGCGGCGGCTGCGCTGGCCGATATCGACATGGCCATCGCGCCGATTGCGATGCCAGCAATAGGAGCAAGGCGGGAAAGACGCCCGATATGTGGGATCGACGTGCAAAGCTGCGTGTTCATGGCAATTCCTGGCAGGCCACAGGCGACGAATCACTCACTGGCGACGCGGATGGCGGCGCTCGGTGCGGCAAGAACGGGTCAGCATTGTATCCGCCCGCCCGGCACTACAATGGCAGCCTCCCACCCGCCGTCGCCGCCCCATCGTCACGTAGAGCCATGGCTTGCCGAAACCGAGCTGGGCCGACCATGCAGACGTGGCGATCCGACGGACGCGATTCTCCATGGAGCTCTCATGAAACCCCGCATCTCCGTACTGACGATTGGCGTGACCGATCTTGAGCGTGCCGTCGCGTTCTACCGCGACGGACTGGGCCTGCCCACGCCGGGCATCGTCGGCAAGGAGTTCGAGCACGGCGCCGTGGCGTTTTTCGATCTTCAGGCCGGGCTCAAGCTGGCGCTGTGGCCACGGGCCGATCTGTCGTGGGATACCGGCTTGCCGGCCAGCGCGCCATGCCCGACCGGATTTTCGATCGGACACAACGTTGCCAGCAAGGCGGAAGTCGATCAGGTAATGGCGCAAGTGCGCGCGGCCGGCGGCCACATCGTCAAGCCTGCGCGGGACACCTTCTATGGCGGCTACGCGGGCTACTTCCAGGACCTCGACGGCAATCTCTGGGAAGCCGCGTGGAATCCGCAGATCCTGCCGGACGACGCGGCCTGAGCGCCGGCGTGACTCAGGGCGCCGGCTGGCAGAAGCAGATGCGGTTGCCGAACGGATCCTTCACATTCAGCAGCCGCCCCCAATCTGCGTCTTCCACGCCCGGTTTGGCGTACGTGTACTGGCGCGCCGTCAACTCCCCATGTAGCGCGTCGATATCGTCGACGGTCACATAGATCGCCGATCCGGGCGTGGCGTCGCCGTGATGCTCGCTCAGGTGCAAAGTCAGGCCGGAACGCGTGACCTGCGCATAGAGCGGGAAATCCTCGCCAAACCGATGCTCCCAATCGAGCGTGAAGCCGAGAAAGCCCAGGTAAAACTCCTTGGCCTTGTCGACCGAAAAGATGCGCAGTATCGGAATGACGGGCGATAGTTGCATGGCGTTTTGACGAGTTTTGGGCCGGAGGGAACTGAATTGTGGCAGCGCCCAAGTCAATGTGGAACATTCACCACCTCTTTGCGCTACATAGATCACATTTACGCCGTCGCGCGTTTTACTTGAAATTATAGGATCCGTATAATTATTGGAATCCCATAATTCCACATAAACCATGAGCTACCTCTACCGGCGCCCTGAACTCGCCCATCAGATGGCCAGGCAGTTGCTGCATCCCAGCGTGCTGGATGAAGGGCTGCGCTCGGGCCTGTTCCTTTCCGGACTGCGTCGCATTGGCAAGACCACGTTCCTGCTCAACGACCTGATCCCGGCGCTGGAAGATCTCGGCGCCATCGTGATCTATGTGGATTTATGGAGCGATACGCAGCGCAGTCCGGCCGCGCTGATCCTGGCGGCGGTCAAGAAAGTACTGGCCGAGCTGGAATCTCCCGGTGCCAGCACCGTGCGCAAGCTCAAGCGGCTGGCAGGCGCCGATGTGGCGGCCTTTGGCTTCAAGTTCGGTTTCAAGCTCGATCACCTCGGCGAGCCGGGCGGTGCCACGCTGGCGCAGGCGCTTGGCGAGATCGTCGACCAGGCCCGCACCGACGTCGTACTGATTGTCGACGAGGTGCAGCACGCGATTACCTCCGACGAAGGCAGCCAGATGCTGCTGGCGTTGAAGGCCGCGCGCGATGCCATCAATCCGCGTCCCGACACGCCCGGCCACTTCCTGTTTGTCGGCACCGGATCGCACCGCGCGCTGGTTGGCGAACTGACGGCACGCCGCAACCAGGCGTTCACCGGCGCGACTTCGGTGTCGTATCCGGTGCTGGACAAGGCGTATGTCGCCTATCTGCTCGATCGGCTGTCGGCCGAGGGTTTCACCGCCCTGCCCTCGCTCGACGTGGCGGTGCAGGCTTTCGAGACGCTGGGCCATCGGCCCGAGGAAATGATCAAGGCGCTGCGCCAGCTTCATTTCCACTTGCCGCCGGACAGCAACCCCGACGAGCACTTGCCGATGATCGCCACGACGCTGCGGTCGGCGGCGGCCGATATCGAACTGATGAAACTTGAACAGCTCGGCGGACTGGCCACGGCCATTTTCGACCGCATCGCGTCGGCCGAAGGCGACGCACGCGGACTGTTTTCCGCGGACGCCGCCGCCGCGTATTCACGGGCCATCGGACGCGAGGTCAAGGTCGAGGAAGCCCAGCCGGTGGTCAACGAACTGATGGCGACCAACCTGATCATGCGCAAGGGCCATGGCCTGTACGGCATCACCGACCCGTTCGTGCAGCAGATGTGGCGCGAACGCAAGGCGATCGAAGGCAAGCTCTAAGCGGCGGCGCACCTTCGCCCCCCCTCGACTGGCAGCTTCCGCGCCGGCATCCGCATGTCGTCCGCGCCCTTCGGCGGTCCACGCCGCCGCTGGGTTGCGCGGACGGCCGCCATAGACCGCGCGGCTCGTCGAGCTAGTGGAATTCGTTCGCCCGGAACTTCGATTCGGGCAGCAGCCGCCGCACCGCGCCGATCAGGTTGAAATGGCGCACACTTTCGGGCGGCCGATAGTGGCCGCTGTCGTTCGACCAGTAGAACAGCTCGCCGTGGAGAAAAACCAGTTCGCCGGCAAAAAGCACGTCTGCGCCGCGTGTCAGCGACGTATGCCCCCTGACGACCAAATCGCGGCGCGAGCCTCCCACCACATAGTTGCCACGCGACACCGCGCAATAGATGCGTCCCGGATCCTCGACCAGGACAACGAAGACGAAGCGGCCATGCGGTACCGGTACCGGCAGCGTCTGCGGCGATTGCGGGATCAGGTAATAAACATTCTGTGCGACGCGCTCAAGCTGAAACACTTGCGCAGCGCGCGCCGGCCTTTGCAGCCGGGTGGTTGGCCGCATGCCGAGAGGCCGCATTTGCACTCGTTGCGCGTACAGCGCGGCAATGGATAGTCGTTGATCTGGTGTGAGCATATGACGAGTCCTTTCAAACGGGTCCCGAGTCTAGTGACGCCTCGCCGCCTCGCACTGACGCAATGCATATCTGGGTTAGCTCATCGCATAACAAAGGGTTTACACCTAGTTTTCATATAACCAGAAAAGCGTAAGGTTGCGGCTATGCATACCCGGCCGATAACCCTGACCGAGCGCGTGATCCGGTTGCTGCGCGCGGAGATTGCCGATGGGACATTTCCCGTCGGCACACGCCTGCCCACGGGCAAGCAGTTGGCCGAGCGCTACGGCGTGAGCGCGGCCGTGATCCGCGAGGTGTCGGAGCATTTGCGCTCGCAAGGCATGATCGAAAGCCGGCAGGGGCTGGGCAGCACGGTGCGCTCGCGCGTCAGCGACAACGGATTTCGCCTGGCCAGCAGCGCCGACGCCGGCGATCTGGCCGCGATTTTCGAGTTGCGGATCGATCTGGAAAGCGCGGCAGCCGCCATGGCGGCGCGCCATCGCACCGAGCACGATGTGGCGTGCATGCGCGGCGTGCTCGACGCGCTGGCCGCGCAGCTCGACGATCCGGACCACGGCGTGGAGCCGGACATCCAGTTTCACGTCGCCATCGCCACCGCCACGCACAATCCCTATTACGTGCAGTTGCTGCAGTACATGAATCTGCAACTGCACCATGCCGTGCGCACCGCGCGGCTCAATTCGCGCCAGCAGCCGGGCCTGCCCGAGCAGGTCCACGGCGAACACGTGGCGATCTTCGACGCCATCCGCGCGCGCGATGCCGATCTGGCGCGCCGCTGCGCGACCGACCATCTGCGTAACGCCGCCGGCCGGCTTGGCCTGCCGATGCGCCCCTGAATTTCGTAATCGACCGATCGAGTTGCCATCATGTCCGACCCCCTCTTCGCCCAGCGCCTGACCGAATCTCTTGGCCCCGACGTGGTTTCGACCGCCGCCGACGCGGTGGCACCCTGGCTGTCCGACTGGCGCGGCCTGTACAAGGGCCAGGCGCAGGCGGTGATCCGTCCGCGCACCACCGCGCAGGTGGCGCAGGCACTGGCGCTATGCCAGCAGGCAGGCGTACCGGTGGTGCCGCGCGGCGGCAATACCGGACTGTGCGGCGGCGCGGCGCCCGACAGCAGCCAGGCCAACGTCGTGATCAGCCTCGACCGCATGGACAAGGTCCGCTCGGTCGATACCATCGCCAACACGATGGTGGCCGAAGCCGGCTGCATCCTGGGCAACCTGCGCCGTACCGCCGCGGAACACGACCGACTGTTCCCGCTGTCGCTGGCCGCCGAGGATTCCTGCCAGATCGGCGGCAACCTGGCCACCAATGCCGGCGGCGTCAACGTCGTGCGCTACGGCATGACGCGCGAGCTGGTGCTCGGCGTGGAGGCCGTGCTGCCCAATGGCGAGATCTTTCACGGCCTGCGTACGCTGCGCAAGGACAACACCGGCTACGATCTCAAGCAACTGCTGATCGGCTCGGAAGGCACGCTCGGCATCATTACGGCGGCGGCGCTGCGTCTGCTGCCGCGCGCCGATACGCGCGCCGTGGTGCTGGCCGCCGTCGATTCGTCGGAACAGGCGCTGCAACTGTATTCGCTACTGTTCGCGCGTTGCGGCGCGCGCTTGCAGGCCTACGAATTCTTTACCGGCGAATGCCTCGATCTGGTGCTCACGCACGCCGAAAATGTCCAGGCGCCGTTCTCCGAACGTCATCCCGCGTACGTATTGCTGGAAATCGCCGACACGGCATCCGAGGACGTCCTGAATGCGCTGCTGGAAGCGGTGATTGGCGATGCGCTGGAACAGGGCTTGTGCCGCGACGCGGCGGTCTCCGCATCGCTGGCGCAATTGCAGGGTCTGTGGCGTCTGCGCGAGGAAATTTCGGAAGCGCAGCGCGCCGACGGCCTGCACCTCAAGCACGACGTGTCGCTGCCGATCGAGCATATTCCGGCGTTCATGACGTCGATGCAGGCGCGCCTGCAAGCAAGGCACCCCGGCATCCGCCCGTTTATCTTCGGCCACTTTGGCGACGGCAACCTGCACTACAACCTGTCGCGCCCGCTTGGCGCCGATCCCAAATGGGCGCTCGGAGAGGGCAAGGCGGTCAGTGACGAGGTGATGGAAGAAGTGGCGCGCTACAACGGCAGCATCAGCGCCGAGCATGGCATCGGCCAACTGAAGCGCGACGCATTCCTGACACTCAAGGACCCGCTCGAACTCCGGCTGATGCGCGCCATCAAGCAGGTATTCGACCCCAGCGGCATCATGAATCCCGGCAAGCTGCTGTAAAGCGCGGCCACGACGGACGCCGAACGCGTCCTCCGCACTTCGCGCGCCACCGCCTCCGATACCACGCCGTTCGTAGGATGCGGCCGCAGCAATGGGGCCCCGGACCGGCGTCCGGCCCGATGCGGTGGCCCGAAAAATATCCCGGCGATGGTCCGGCGGTGGCCCGGCGACGGACCCTACCCAATGCCGTAATAGCCGGGCGACAGCACGTGCTGGGGGTCCAGCGCCGTCTTGAGCCGGGCCAGCACCTTGGCGTAGTCGTCCGCAGGCGCGGCGGCTTCGTCCATGCCTTGAATCCCCTTGCGATACGGTGGGCATCCGGCGGCAATCAGTTCCGCTTCCATCGCGGCCCGGCAAGCTTCGGCGCGCTGGGCCTGGTCCTCGTCGGCACGATCGAAAAAGATCGCGGCCGTACAGGTGATCGCGCGGTCCGAACTCATGTTGTAGCCGATATTCGGCGCGAAGCCGAACCTCCGATAGCTACGTACAAGGATCGCCTGCACGGCTTCCACCTCGCAGCCCTTGAACGGCAAAATCGGCGCGACCCAGGCCAGGCCTACGCCATCGCTTGAAGGATTCGGATTCGGCCCCGGCGGCACGTCCTTGTCCGCGTAGCACATGTTGAGCCCCATTGCCGAAGGAATGCCGCGATACGGACTGTTTTCGTAGTATTCGACCATGCTGCTCACATCGACGCGCGCGAACCTGCGCAGCGGCGCCGCCAGCTTTCCGAGCAGCCGGGCGCGAAAATCGTCGATAAAGACAAGCTGGCTCGTCACCGGCCCCAGCACCGCGCGAATCCGCTTGCGCCGGGCGCGGCCGATCGCCGCCGTGGGCGACAGGATAACGTCCTCGCCCACCCACTGCGCGCCGCGCAAACGCTGGCGCTCGAACTCCTCGATATCGCTGAACGTGCAGCGCCGGTCCGGCGCGCCGCCCTGCATCATCGCCTGCATGCGCGTGCTGCTGGTCAGGCTCGACGTGGTCGAGAGCGTGCCTTCGAGCCGAAGCAGGCGCAGTGCGTCGATCGCGCTGGCCAGGCTGGCGCGACGATCAATGGTGTAGAAGAACGCCTGGAAGTGCGGCATTGCGCGATCGAGCAGGAATGTCGCCTGCGTGACGACGCCCAGGTTCGATTGCGAAAACAAGCCATCGAGCGCCGGACCGAGCCCCCACTTCGCCACGCCAGCGGCCCTGGCATGTGGGAACCTGCCAAAGCCGGTGCGGATGATTTCACCGTCCGGCAGTACCACCTCAAGGTTGCAGGCGGATCCGAAACGGTCGCCGAGCCGGCCTTTGCCGATGCCCCGCTCCAGGGCATTGCCAATCAGGCTTGCATCGGGCGAACTGCCGATCACCGGCCCGATGAACGCGGCGTTGCGCGCTTTCAGGTAGTCGTGCACCTGCCGGAAAGTGACGCCAGGTTCGACGGTCATGCAGCCCAATGCATCGTCGTAATCGACAATGCGGTTCATGCGCTCGAATGACATCACCAGCGCCGCGCCACGCGGCGGCAGGTTGCAGCCATATCCCCAGTTCTTGCCCGTGCTTTTCGGATGCACGGCCACGCCGTGGCGCGCGGCGCATTGCAGCACCGCCCGCACCGTTGGCGCACTGGCGGGCCTGACCACCGCCAGGATCTCGCTCCGGGACGGAAACGTCGACGTCCGGTACGGCGCCAGCACCGCGTCATCGGTCAATACCTCGCATTCGCCCGCGAGGCCGGCCAGCTCTGCCAGGCATGCGGCCGCGGCCTGTTGTTGTGCGATCGATGCCATGGTCATTTTCCCGCTCCCAGGTTCAGCAGCCTGGCGATGGCCGAAGCGAGTCCCTCGGCGTGTGGCGTCTCCAGGATCGAGAAGTGATCGCCGGTGACACAGGCCGACCTGCCGATTTGCGCGCCGGCGCTTTCCCACGCAGATGCAATGTCGGGCATCGCGCTTGCGGATGCCGCCACGAGGTGCACCGTCACCGACTCTGGCCGCCGTGCATCGGCACAAGCCGCCGGATCGTAGGCCATCGCGAGCTGCCCCAGCACGATATCAAAATGTCGAAGCAGCGGACCATCGATTTGATCGCCATCATTGAGGCGCTCCATCACTTCCGCCAGCAATCGCCGCCGGTTCGGATCGATCCGATGCACCAGCGGCTCCAGGTGGTCCCGCAGCAGCGAGGCGCCGCTCGCTACGCGGCCAGCGCGCAATTGCCGCGAGATCGCGCGCGCCGCATCGGCGCCAAGTACCTGCGTCCAGGGCTTGCAATCGATCAGGATCACATCGACCCGTGCATCGGCTTGGGCATGCATCTGTGTATCGACGGTCGACGCGGAAAGACGACGCGCCATTTCATAGGCAATCGTGCCGCCGAAGGAATGGCCGAGCAGCACGATCGGACCGCCGATCCCTGAGTTGCGCAGGTCCTGCAGATTGCGCTCGACGATCCGGTCCACATCCGCCGCGGCGTCCGTCGTATCGGCTGGCGCAGGATCCAGCGCCACCACCGAAGCCATCGGGCCCAGGGCCTCGGCCAGTGGCCCGAAGCTATCCGCCAGCGCGCCGACGCCGGGCACGCATACCAGCGTGGGAGCCGACGCACCGGATCCACCGAATCGCACCACGCGGCCTTGACTGTCCCGTGCATCATGGCCGTCGATGGCGGCCAGTACGTCCTCGAAGCGCGGATGCCGAAGAATCGTATCGACTCGCAACTCCACGCCAAACTCATCGACAATGGCGCCCGCCATCAGCATGGCTTTGAGCGAGTTGCCGCCCAAGCGCAGAAAGTCGGAGGTCATGTCGACTTGGTCGGTCTTGAGCAAGGTGCGCCAAATCGTTGCCAGTCGTCCGGCGCTGCCGGCGTCGGGCACGGCCCGGGCCGCGTCGGCCTGCGTCGACCGCGGTGCTTGGGTTTGCCGCTGACGCAACTGACTCATCAGGCCGCGCTCATCGACCTTGCCGTTTGACAGCCGTGGGATGTTCGGCACGAAGCAGATCCGAGATGGCCAGACGTACGAAGGCAATGTCGCTTCGATCCAGGCCAACAGCCTGCGCTCGATCGCGCGCAAATCCGTGTCCTTGACCATATGGGCGGCCAAATCGGCGACCATATCGGCGGCCAAGTCGGGCACCACGAATGCAATCAGCGTCTGATCGTCGGCCACCGACACGGCGCACCCGTCAACCAGTCCCGAAGCTTCGATCGCGGCGGACAGTTCGCGCGGCTCGACGCGATAGCCGCGGATCTTCACCTGCGAGTCTTTCCGGCCCAGGTATTCCAATGTGCCGTCGGGCAGTACGCGGCCGATGTCGCCTGTGAAATATGCGCGGTCCGATGCCGAGCCGTCGTCGGCGGGCAACTGCCGGAATGCGCACGCTTGCCCGACGCCTTCGCCCGACGCCAGATAACCCAGCGCCAGCCCGGGGCCGCTGACGGCGATCTCTCCATGACAGCCGGTTGGCACAGTTCGCCCACGCTCGTCGACGATGCGCACGGTCATTCCCGCAACGGGCACGCCGATCGGCACACTGGGGCGATCCGGATCGGACTGCTCAAGCACATGCATCGTGGCGCAAACGGCGGTCTCGGTGGGTCCATATGCGTTGATGCAGCGCGTACCGCGCGCAAGAAAGCGGCGCAACGGATCCGCGACGGCGGGCTCCCCGGCGGAAACCAGCGTTTTCAACGCGATCCCGTACCGGTCGATGGCGCCGATCATCGAAGGCAGCAGCGAGGCGATTGCGACACGCTGTTCGCGCACCAGCGCCGCCAGCAGCGCCGGATCGCGTTGCTGCGCGCGCGATGCGATCACAAGACGTCCGCCTGCCAGAAGCGCCGTGAAGATCTCCGACACGGCGCCGTCAAAGCAGGCCGCGAAGTTGTGCAGGCAACCGTCGCCCGCCGCCACCTGGAATGCGTCGATCTGCGCCAGAACGGTATTGAGAGCGGCCGCATGGGACACCACCACGCCCTTGGGCTCCCCGGTGGATCCCGACGTGTGGATTACGTAGGCTGCCGCAGTGCCGTCGATTGCGGGCGCGCATTCGGCCGCCGGATCGGGCGATTGGGGCACTGCTTCCAGTTGGGCAAGCGCGAGCGAGCGTGGGTCAACAGCCATGACATCGACATCCGCCGCCGTCGCTTGCAGCATCGCAAGCCGATCGGCATCGGTGAGCAGCAGCGCCGGGCGACTGCGCGCGATCACGCCTCGGACCCGGGCGGCCGGCGCATCGACATCGAGCGGTGCATACGTAGCGCCAAGCCGCATCGTCGCCAGCATCGACGCCACCATCGCGACGCCGCGGTCAAGATATAGCCCGACAATATCGCCGCGCCGTACCCCGCGAGCCGCCAGCATATCCGCCAGATGCTGGCCAAGCGCCTGCAACCCGGCGTAGGTGACGGTATGTTCGCCATCGACGATGGCAATCGCATCGGGGCAGCGCTTGACGGCTGCATCGAAATGATCGTGCAGCGTCTGGCGCCCGGCAAGCGATCGAGGCGCGGCCGCGCCTCGCAGCAACGACAGGGCCGGACTCAAGCGCAGATCGTCCACCGTCCGCACCGTGCCGCTGACAATCTGCGAGATCAACCCGCGGTATCGGCGCAGCAACTCGCCGGCCATCTGAGCATCGTAGTGATGGCAATCGAAATGCAGGCGCAGCTGGAGTCTGTCGCCCGGAATGGCCATGATCGACAGCGGATAGCCGGTGCTTTCCTCCGTGAGATCTTGCCGGATTCGGAAACGCTGTCCCTGCCCCGGCGCCTGGGCGCTGCCCGTTTCGTAGTTCTCGAAGACGAACAGCGTGTGGAACAGATCGCGATCGCCGTCGATGTGTGCGGCGGCCTTGATCTGCCCTGTACCGCACTGCTCGTGCGGCAGCTTTTCCTGCTCCGCCGCAGCCAGTCCGCGCAAGCCGTCATCGATGCGCATCGCGCCCGCCATGGGCACGCGCACCGGTGCGGTGGCGACAAACATGCCGACCGCCTGCTGCGGATTCCCAAGACTGGCCAGTGCAATGCGCCCCGACCGCACCGCACCGAACACCACCTCGCCCGCGCGTTGATGCAAGGCGAGCAGTGCTGCCCATGCGTACTGCAGCACCACTGCGGCGGTCACACCCGTCGCCGCGCTGAAGCGATGCAGCGATGCCGTCACCTCCGCCGGCAGCCAGTCGTCTACGATCGAGAAGTCAGTCTTCGGTCGCACCGCGCCGCTGCACATTCTGGCCATCGGCAATGCGGTGGTCTCTTCCCAGCCAGCCAGATATGTGTTCCAGAACGAAGCGCTATCCTGGCGCGTTTCTGACGATGCGTGCGCGCGAACGAACCTGTTGAAGGGCACCGACTCCCGCATCTCGGCAGAGGGTTCGATGCCGGCCCGGCGCGCGTCGTACAGCGCGAACAGGTGGCGCAGCACGTTCATGCTCGACCATCCGTCCAGCGCGATATGGTGGCCGGTCAACGCCACGATGGCGCAATGGTCTGCGCGCACGATCGACAGTTGCGCGAGCGATGGCGACGCCAGGTCAAAGCCCACCTCGCGTCGTGCCTCGACGATGCGCCTTGCGATGGAATCGACCGATGCATCGGGCGTGACGTCGGCAGCGTGGATGTCCACGCGAGGCCGCGCCTCGCGCAGGAAGACCTGCAATGGAGCGCCTACCTTATCCGCAGCGATAAAACAGCTGCGCAGCGCCGCGAAGTGCGCGACGGTGTCCGACCAGCATGCGCTCAGACAGTCGACATCGACGGACTCGTCGAGCTCCACCACCATCTGGCAGATGTAGGGCGGTCGCGCGCCGTTCTCCCGCGCGTACCGGTCTTCCAGCATGATGCCGAGCTGCATGCCGGTCAATGCGGTCACGTCCTCGATCTGGCTGGCATCGTGGCCGACCTGGGCAACATGGTCGATCACGCGCGACAGCGCGTCGGCGCGCAACGGCTCCACATGCGCGATTCGCGACAGCGTCTGGGCCAGATCGAATGCGTCGCCATCGTCGCTGTCGTCGCCCTCGTGCCGGGCGTTACTGGCAGGTGCGCTCCCGGCAATTGCCGCGATCGCCTGCACCGTGCGCAAGCGGAATATGTCAGGCACGCTGACTGCCAGGCCCTCGTCGCCAAGTACGCTGGACAAGCGCATGGCTTTGATCGAATCGCCGCCCAGGCGGAAGAAATCGCTTTCCAGCCCGACATCGGCAATGCCAATGATCGCGCCGAATGCTGCCGCAACCGCGCGTTCGCACGCCGTACGCGGTGGCGTCACCGGGCCAACGGTCGAAACGGCCCTGGGCAGCCGCGCGAGCGCGGCACGGTCGGTCTTGCCGCCCGGTGTCACCGGCATCGACTTCAGCACATTGAACGACTGCGGCACCATGTACGCAGGCAGCCGGTTGCGCACGAAATCTTCGACGAGATCGAGGGGGCCTTTCTGGTGCGCCGCATCTTCGCGGCCGTCACGTGCCAGGCGTTGCTCCAACGAGATCGCGCCACCGAGCAGAATATGGCCAAACGCGGGCGCGGCGCCGCCGCTGGCGGGCGAGCATTCGAACAAGCGCCGGATATGCTCGATAGGCCGGGTGCCGGTAAAGCCGGCCTGGCAGAATCCCAGTCCGTGCGTGTTCATCAGCAGCCGCTGCGCGAATCGCCCGATCTGCACGTGTCCGCGCCAGGTCGTGGCCGCCTCGTCGAAGATGGCGATCGAGAAAGCCGAGCGTTCGAAGGTGGACTGGTTGATGGCCGCAAAGCGCCGTGTCTGCGCAATTTCATCGGCAACGAACGCAAAGCCATCGTCGTCGAACCGGTACAGGCCCTTGCCGGGAAGCCCCATCACGGCGCCGTCCCGATGCACCTGAACCAGCAGGGTGGGATTTGGACGGCGCTCCGCCGCGTTGCACCGAATGCCAAGCGCGATCGTGCCGAAGCTGCATCCGGGCAACGGGACGCTTGCCGCTTGGTTGGCAATATCGCCGCAACAGATGCCGGCGGCCTCGCATGCGGACTCCAGCAGTCCAAACATGTAGCCGGCTTCCACGGTCAGCAGCGCCGTAGACAACTCCCCGTACACCGCCCCGACCTCTTCCGGATCGGCACGCAAATGCAGCGTGACGCAGGCGTGCGCCGGATCCATGGCGCACGCGGCGGCCGGCATGGGCGGCGCCATCCATCCCAGCGTCAGGTCGTCGCGATCGAGACAATAAAACCCGTCCGGCACACCCGCCAGATTGGCGATCTCGACATAGAGCCGCATCGCGTAGATCGCGCCGGCGGACGGATAAAGGTATTTCGGCAATAACCGCGCGGCGCTGCGGAACCGGCCGAAATGGGCCAGCACATGCGCCAGCGACGCGAGCGTCACCGCTGAATCGCCGCAAACGCCCGGCGTCGCCGCGAGCGCGTCGGCCAATGTCGCATGAAGATCGTCGACGGACGCCTCCCCGCCATCGTAGAAGCGATAGGTTTTGCGCTGGAAGGCCAGTGCCATCACATCGTCAACGTGATCCGCCACCGGCAGGACGATTTCCGTACCATCGGCACCGAGTTTGACCGGCCGGTCTGCCAGCTGGTGCAGCGCCTTGCCGGTGTGCGCGGCGTAAAGGTGCATCGAATCGGGCGGCAGATCCGCGCCGTCGATGCCGGCGATTTCGCTCTCATCCACGCACAGGAAGGCGTGCAGGCCGGTGTGCCCGGTCCGTTCGTCGTCGATCGTCATGACCGCGGCCTCGGTCACCCACGGATGCATCTGTACCGTGCTCTCGATGTCGGCCAGTTCGATGCGGAATCCGCGAATCTTGACCTGATCATCGCTGCGGCCCCGGTACTCGAACTCGCCGTCGGCATTGAGCAGCGCCAGATCGCCCGTGCGATAGGTGCGGACATCGGCAGATGTGAGCGGATGTCGCATCGTCACGAAGCGCTCGCGCGTCATCGGCGCATTGTTGACGTACTCGGTCGCCAGTCCCGCGCCACCAAGCCTCAGTTCACCGACGAAGCCAGCCGGAAGCACCGCGCCGCAACTGTCGACCACGGCAGCCAGCGTGCCGTCGAGTGGACGGCCCACCGGCACGCTGCGCCCCAGAACCGGCCAGTCGATCACGTGGTTCAACGCGGCCACCGCCGCCTCGGTGGGGCCATAGCCGTTGATACAACGGACGCCGGCCTGTCGATACTGCTCAAGGACGACGGAGTTTGCCACTTCGCCGGCACTGATCAGCGTGCGCAGCGGCAGGTCGTGAAAACCGATGACGTTCAGATACGACGGGATGAACGTCGCGACCTTGACGTCGTGCCGCCGCATCAGCGCAACCAGCTCCGCCGGATCCATCAAGGTTTCCTGCGAGGTCAGCACCAGGTAGCCGCCGTTGAGCAACGTGCAGAAGATGTCCAGGATCGCGCCATCGAACGAAATCGACAGATTTTGCAGACAGCCGTAACCCACGCGGAAATCGTAGGTGCGACGCACGCCATGCACTGTATTGCCGATGGCGCGCTGGCTGACTGCCACGCCCTTTGGCCGCCCCGTGCTGCCAGACGTGTAAACCACATAGGCCAGTTGGTCGGGCCGCGCTGCGAGGTCGGGCAGCGGCGCTGCCAACGCCGGTGCGGACGCCTCCAGCTGGACGGCGATCTGCCGGCGCCCGCTGTCGTGGTATGGCGCGCCGCCTGCCGTGATGACCGCGACGGGATCGGCGTCGGCAAGCATCTGCTGCTTGCGCTCGGCCGGAAACTGCGGATCCACCGGTACGTACGCGGCCCCCGCGATCAGCGTGCCGAGGATGGCCACAATCAGTTCGGGCGAGCGGCTGACGCAGATCGCGACCAGTTGCCCGCTGCCGATGCCATGACCGCGTAGCTCGCCGGCAAATTGCAAGGCATGCGCGAGAAGATCGCGATAGGTGAGACGCTGCTCGCCGAAGACGACCGCGGGCGCATCGGGCATCGCGCTTGCCACATCGGCAAAGCGCTGTTGCAACGATCTGAACGGCGACTCGGCCGATGTCGCGTCAAGCAACGAGAACGGCAGCGCCAGCGGATACGGCAACGCATCCAGTGCGGTATCGACATCGCGGACCACGCACTCGGCAAAGGCCGTCATGCATTGCGCCATCGCGTGCATCTGGGCGCCAGAAAAGGCGCCGTTATCGAACTGGAAACGACCTTCCAGCACGGGCGACGATGGATCGTAGAAATAGCCGAGGTCGTGTTGGCCCCGTCCGATGCCCGTCTGCAAGGGCGCGGCCGACACGCCGCTCAACCGCAATGGCACGGCATCGATCATGGTTTCGCCGATCATCAGGTTCAGGTCCGGGCCGGACTCGGTCGTCTGCCCGGACAAGGCGATGTCACGGATTTCGGTGAAGTCGAGAACCGGAAGCCTGGAAATGTCCTTGCGATACGCGCGTACAACGTCGAGCAAATGCCTGAACGATGTCCGCGAGTCGATATCGAGCGCCATCGGAAAGCGCGAGATGTAGAAGCCGAGCAGGTCTGGCTGGCCACGCGGGCGTACGTTCACCGGGTAGCCAACCGTCACGCTGTCGCGCGAATGCAATCGCGCGACCATCGCCGCAAAGAGTCCGCTCATGAAGATGAACGGCGTGATGCGCAGCGTCCGGCACAACTGCCGAACGCCCGCTGCCAGTTCCGTTGGGAAGGCGAAGTCGAATTCCTCCATCTGGCCGCTGCGCCGGCGCACGCCCAGATCCGTTGAGAGTCCGCGTCCATGCAGATGCGAACGCCACAACTGGCGCGCGTCTTCGCGCGCCTCATCGGTCACGCGCGCACAGGCATCGAGATAGCGCTGCATGTCGCTGTCGCGCATGACTTCTACGGGCGCACCGGCCAGCGCCCTGCCGTATCCCTGCTCGATCATTGCCATGCAGCTGCGCGCCGTGGCGGCATCCATGAAAATGTGGTGGAACACGATCGTCAGCACATAGGCGGACGCACCGTATCGCGCCAGCGCAATGACGCCTGCGGCAGCCGTGATATCGAGCGTCTGCCGGTTCTGCTGGTCGATCCACGCCAGCGCCGCGTCACGCGGGCACTGGTCGCCCGAGTCGCGCAGGTCCCGGTATGCAAACCGCAGCCTGCTGAAATCCATCGGCGGCAGCACATGCTGGATTGGCTCCGACGCATCCACGATGACCGACCGGCTTGCTTCCATGTTGGCGTACGCAAATTCCAGCGCGCGCCGAAAGCAATCGTGATCGAGATCTCCCTGCAATTCATAACTGAGGAAGTTATTGAATCGATCAGACTTGTCGATGAGATAGGAAAGCCAAAGTTCGTGCTGCTGTTGCGTGAGCGGAAACTGCCGGTGGGTCAACATGGTATTGATGCGGAATACTGTGAGGGTGAAAGGCCAGACGCGCCCATTGCGCGTGGCTGGCGACAGCGCGATCACGCGCCGTAACAAAAGGTCTTTTGCAGGATCGGCCCCGATGTCAGGACATCGAAACACTGACGATGTGCGGTCGACAGATTCAGGTCGGCAACAGCTTCGGCAACGGGCAACCAGCGCCGCGGGGGCAATCCCGCTAACTCGACCGGTCGGCCCGCCGACGACGGGCGCGCGATGGCAACGCCAAGGCAGATTCCATCGGGCACCTCCGGTGCAAAGAAATCCCAAAGCCGCCCAGCGTTTTCCGGAGGAAGCCGGCATTCCGGCATCAACCGATTGAGGCGGTCGAAGGCAATCGCCTTCGGCGGCACGGAAAGCCCTGTCCCGATCGCCTTCAGATACGCCTCCTTGAGCGTCCACAGCCCTAACATGTGCCGCGTATTCAGGGCGCCCGACTGCTGCCGCGGAAGTTCCTGCACTTCGCTGGTGTGGAGTTGGCCAAGCAAGGCGGTCGCCATGCCTGCATCAACATCTGTCGATTCGACATCGACGCCGATACCTTCGACACTCGCCACCGCGATGGCGACAGCCCGTTGGCAGTGCGAGATGCTGAAGTGCAATCCCACGGTGCCGGGCACTGCATCGATACGCGGCCGACCGGTCGCTTCGATGGCAAAGCACCAGCCCAGCGGCGCAATCGACGGGTGGCAGTGCGTCAGGACGTGCCGCAACATCAGCCGGGAAAGCAGATACAGATTTGCCGGCTCGACCGCGGCGAAGCTGCGCCACCGAGAGATTTCATCGCGCGACAGCCCCGTGCCGACCGCCGCCTTGGAGGCGCCGCCGGGCGCACCGGCATCGGACGTACGCACGTACCAGACGCTCGCGAAATGACCTCCATACGGCGGCAACGGCGATCCGTCCTTCCCGAGACTTCGGCCCGCGTGCGCAGCGCCCCCGCCGCCAGTCGATGCGGGAACTGACGCGGGCCTGCCCACGCACGCAGTCACGGCGCGTGGGCGTCCAGATCGTCCACCGAATGCGCGCGCTCGGCCAGGTACGCTTTCATCGCCTCGGCGCAATGCGGTGGAATATCGAGACGGCTCCCGGGCCGCAGCATGGCATTCATCTTGTTCAGCCCATGCTCGCCGTGCCTGGTGAAATAATCGTCGAGAAATGCTCTTTTCTCGGCGAGGAATACCGCGTCCAGCGCAACCATTTCCCGAATCACCAGCAACGGCAATGGCGATTGCAGGGCATGGAAGTTTGCATTCCGAATGCCGGGCTTTTCACATCCTTCGTAAAACTCGCCCAGCATCAGACCCTGCGCCACAAATACCGGCTTCATGCGTTTATGAATTTCCGCAACATCCGCCGGACGGTCGAGTCCGTCGATAATAGTGAGAATGGTTTTGTGGCGCGCCTCGTCACCATCGGTGGGAATCTGGTCCCGATAAATTCCCAGCAGCGCTTCGATGGCATTATCGACGGCCTGGGCGGTTAATCCCGCAACGTCGATCCGGGTGATCCACAACGTGTCCTGCGCAATTGCCACCGGCGTCCACGGGCAGACCACGCCCTTGCGGCCGAGCTCGGGATGGGGCCGGCACAGATATTCCATTACCCATTTCGCGATCGTGCCGACGCCGGCGGATGCGAAACGGTCGTCATCCATTGCTCGGGAAAACGGGATGAGTTCGAATTCGATTGTACTGATTGCACTTTGCATTTCGGGTATTGCCATACGAAAGCCAGACTAAACATGCCAGCGGATTGATGATTAATCCCAAAAATGCCAACGTGCACTGCCCAGCAGTGTGGAGATTACCTGACGTTTCCGGGAAGCATCGGCGATTACCGGATCGAGATCTTGAATCGAACCGAATAGATGCTAGATGCCGAAGTCTATAGACCCGCTGTCATAGCGAGAATGGCACTTCGTCTAAATAAGGGCGTTGTTTATTCCGTTGTTTCAAATTTAAAAAGGCGATCGTCAATATCTGATCATTCGAATAAACTTCACCATTCCTGAGGTAGATGCAATCCCCGTTTGAATTGCGATTCCTGTATATTTGACGCCCATCGTCGGGAGCGAGAACTCCCGCGGCGCACTTTCGCGCTTTCCATCCGCAGGATCCCAAATTGGCCGATCAAGACCTGAGCAAGCTGAAAATCGACCGTAGCGCCATGGCGCCCGTGCAGCGGCGGCGGCGCCCGTGGCGGCGTTACGCAATCATCACCGTGGTCCTCCTGGCGCTGATCGGCGTGGGTGTCAAATTGATGGGCCCGCAGCCCGTGGAAAGCACCACCGTCACCACCGCCTACCCATCCCAGAACTACACGCTGCTCAATGCCACCGGATACGTGGTGCCGCAGCGCAAGGCGGCCGTGGCATCGAAGGCGCAGGGCCGGCTGGAATGGCTGGGCGTGCTGGAAGGGTCGCGGGTCAAGAAAGACGAGATCATCGCGCGCGTGGAAAGCCGCGACGTCGAGGCATCGGCAGCCCAGGCGCGTGCGCAGGTGGAGGTGGCCCAGGCCAACCTGCAATTGCAGCAGGCCGAACTGCGCGACGCCGAAGTCAACCTGAAACGTTCCGAAATGCTGCTGGAACCGAAGGCCATCTCCAAGCAGCAGTACGACGCCGACCTCGCCCGCTACAACAAGGCGCGCGCGTCGATCAGCAATGCCCAGGCGTCTATCGTCTCGGCCAAGGCCAATGCCCGCGCCTCGGAAGTCTCCGTCGAGCAGACGGTGATCCGCGCGCCGTTCGACGGCGTGGTGCTGATCAAGCATGCCAACGTGGGCGACAACATCACGCCGTTCTCGGCCGCCGCCGACACCAAGGGCGCCATCGTGACGATTGCCGACATGGAAACGCTGGAGGTCGAGGCCGACGTGGCCGAATCGAATATCGCCAGGATCACGGTGGACCAGCCGTGCGAAATCCTGCTCGACGCCCTGCCCGGCCTGCGCATGGCGGGGCGCGTGGCGCGCATCGTGCCGACCGTGGACCGCTCCAAGGCTACCGTATTGGTCAAGATCCGCTTCGTTGACCGCGACCAGCGCGTGCTGCCCGACATGAGCGCGAAGATCGCCTTCCTGTCAAAGCCGGTGCCGCCGCAGGACAACACGCCGCTGCCGGCCGTGCAGCCGTCGGCCGTGGTCGAGCGCGATGGCAAGCCCGTGGTGTTCGTAATCGACAACGGCAAGGTGCGGCAAACCGCCGTCACGCGCGGCGCGAAGATCGGCGAACTGCAAACCGTGCAGGGCATCAAGCCCGGCGCTACCGTGGTGCTGGCGCCGGCTGACAAGCTGGCGGATGGCGCCAGCGTGACGCTGGCCAAGAAGTAAGACATGGCCGAACCCCTCGTTTCGATCCGCCATCTGGCCAAGTCTTACCAGCGCGGCGCGCAAACCGTGCCCGTGCTGTCGGACATCTCGCTCGATATCGCCGAAGGCGATTTCATTGCGCTGATGGGGCCGTCCGGGTCCGGCAAGAGCACGCTGTTGAACCTGATCGCCGGCATCGATCGTCCGGACCGTGGCGAGCTGCTGGTCGGCGGCATCGATATCTCCGGGCTGCCCGAAGCGTCGCTGGCCGACTGGCGCGCCGCGCACGTCGGCTTCATTTTCCAGTTCTACAACCTCATGCCGGTCCTGACCGCCTATGAAAACGTGGAACTGCCGCTGATGCTGACGCGACTGTCGCGCGCCGAGCGGCGCGAGCGCGTGGAACTGGTGCTGCGCATGGTCAACCTGGCCGACCGCATGGACCACTACCCCACAGAGCTGTCCGGCGGGCAGCAGCAGCGCGTGGCCATTGCGCGGGCGCTGATCACCGACCCCACACTGATCGTTGCCGACGAACCCACTGGCGACCTGGACCGCTCGTCGGCCACCGAGATCCTGGCCATGCTGCAACGGCTTAACACCGACCTTGGCAAAACCATCATCATGGTCACCCACGACGCCCACGCGGCCGAGGCGGCAAAGTCGCTGGTTCACCTTGAAAAAGGCGAGCTGCTGCATACCGAACAGCGCCGCCCGGCGCCCCGGGACTGAAGATGTTCGTGACCAAGCTGATCGCGCGCAACGCGATGCGCCACAAGCTGCGCACGATGTTGACCGTGCTCGGGCTGGTGATCGCCGTGCTGGCTTACGGACTGCTGCAGACCGTGGTCGATGCCTGGTACGCCGGCGCGTCCGCGGCATCCAACGCGCGCCTCATCACGCGGAACGCCATTTCGCTGACGTTTGCGCTGCCCCTCAATTACGAATACCGGATCAAGGGCGTGGATGGTGTGACGCTGGTGGCGCGTTCCAACTGGTTTGCCGGCATCTATCGCGATCCCAAGAACTTTTTCGCGCAGTTTGCGGTATCGGACAACTATCTGGACCTGTATCCCGAATACATCGTCCCGGCCGAGCAACGCGCCGACTACCAGCGCGACCGGCGCGGCGCGCTGGTGGGCCGCCAGTTAGCCGATTCCTACGGCTTCAAAGTCGGCGATGTCATTCCGCTCAAGGGCACGATCTATCCGGGCACCTGGGATTTTGTCGTGCGCGGCATCATCGATGGGCGCGACGAAAGCACGATCACGCGCCACATGATCTTTCACTGGGACTACCTGAACGAATCGGTGCGCAAGAGGAACCCGCGCCAGGCAGACCAGGTGGGCGTGTTCGTGCTGGGTGTCGACAATCCCGAAAATGCCGCGGGCATTTCCCGCGCGGTCGACAACGTGTTCAAGAATTCGCTGGCCGAAACGCTGACCGAAACCGAGCAAGCTTTCCAGCTTGGCTTCGTGGCGATGTCCAACCAGATCATCGCGGCAATTCGCGTGGTGTCGTATGTGGTGATCGTGATCGTGATGGCGGTGATGGCCAATGCGATGGCGATGAGCGCGCGCGAGCGGATCACCGAATACGCGACGCTCAAGGCGCTCGGGTTTCGCGCCGGCTTCCTGTCGATGCTGGTGTTCGGAGAATCGCTGATCATCAGCGCGCTGGGCGGCGCGATCGGCATGCTCCTGACGCCGCCCGCGGCGAGTTTCTTCAAGCAGGCCGTGGGCGGTGTGTTTCCGGTGTTCACGGTGTCGCATGAAACCATGGCGATGCAGGCTGGCTGCGCACTGGTGGTGGGGCTGGCTGCGGCGATCGTGCCGGCCGTGCAGGCCGCGCGCGTGCGCATCGTCGAAGGCCTGCGGGCAATCGGATAGGCGCAGATGGCGATTCCGCTCCAATACATCGCGCGCAACGTGTGGGCCCGGCGCCTGACCACGGCGCTGACCGCCGGCGGGCTGGCGCTGGTGGTATTTGTCTTCGCCACCATGCTGATGCTCGATGCTGGCCTGAAGCAGACGCTGGTGACCACCGGCGAGCGCGACAACGTCGTAGTGATCCGCAAAGGCGCCGAAACGGAAATCCAGAGTTCGATCACGCGCGACCAGGCGGCCGCGATGGAAATGCATCCGTCCGTGGCGCTCACATCGGAAGGCCGTCCGACGTCGTCGCGCGAGGCCGTGGTGCTGATCTCGCTGACAAAGGCCGGCTCTCAGACCCCGTCGAACGTGGTGATTCGCGGCGTATCGCCGCTGGGTGTATCGATGCGCCCGCAGATCCGGCTGACCGAGGGCCGGGTGTTCAAGCCGGGGTCGGCGGAAATCATCGTCGGCAGCGGCATCGCCAAGGGCTACGGCAACGTGCGCGTGGGCGATCATCTGCGCTTTGCGCAGCGCGACTGGACCGTAGTGGGCCATTTCGACGCTGGCGGCAGCGGCTTCGATTCCGAGATCTGGGGCGATGTGGACCAGTTGATGCAATCGTTCCGGCGTACCTCCTATTCATCGATGGTGGTACGGCTGACCGAAACCGACGCCTTCGACAAGTTCCGCACCGACATCGATGTCGATCCGCGACTGGCCAACGAAGCGAAGCGCGAGCAGCAGTTCTACAGCGACCAGTCCAAGGCGCTGTCGGCATTCATCAATATCCTGGGGCTGACGCTGACCACGATCTTTTCGGTGGCGGCGATGATCGGGGCGATGATCACGATGTACGCGTCGGTGGCCAATCGCGTCGGCGAGATCGGCACGCTGCGCGCGCTGGGATTCCAGCGCAAGAGCGTGCTGATGGCATTCCTGATCGAAGCAGGATTACTGGGGCTGGTTGGCGGTGTCGCGGGGCTGCTTTGTGCGTCGCTGATGCAGTTTGCATCGTTCTCGACCACAAATTTCCAGACCTTCTCCGAGTTGTCGTTCCGCTTCCTGCTGACGCCGGCAATCGTCGCCAAGACGCTGTTGTTCTCAATGGCGATGGGCTGGATTGGCGGGTTCCTGCCGGCGTTGCGCGCGTCGCGACTCAATATCGTCGACGCGCTGCGGGCGCGCTAGGCCTGGCCCATCACTTCCTCGCACACGGCGAGCCACGCGCGCGCCGCGTGCGATAGATAGCGCCCCGGCGACCAGATATGGGCCAGCGCCCAGTCCATGGTCGGCTCAGTCAGCCGTGCGACGGCCAGCTTGTCGCGCGTTTCCAGCCGCGACAGCAGCGGCTCGGGCAGGAACGTCGTGCCAAGCCCGGCGGCGGCCATCGACGCGAGGAAATCCCAGTGGCCGCTTTGCGCCACCACATGCGGATCGATGCGGGCCTCCATAAACGCCTGACGCAGCTTGCGCGTCAGCGAGAAATCTTCGGTCAACAGGATCAGCGGCTCGTGGCGCAGCGCTTCGAGCGTGACGGTGCGTCCACTGGCCCACGCCGCGCGATGCGGCCCGACCGCCCAGATCGGATATTTCGCAAACGCGCGCGTTTCCAGCTGCAGGCCGCTGTCGCCGGGCAATACCGTGGCGCCCACTTCCAGTTCCCCGCTTGCCACCTGCTGCTCCACCACCTGCCCGCCATGCTCGGAGAGAATCAACTGCAGATTGGGATACCGCTTGCGAAACGCGCTGACCGCTGGCGAGAAAAACAGGTTCACCATCGGCGGGATGCCGACGGTCAACTGTCCGCGCCCGAGCGACGACAGGTCAGCCACCTCGAGCGTCAGCCGATGTACCACACCCAGCGCTTCCTGGCCCCGGTCATACACCACACGGCCCACGTCGGTCAGCCGCACGGTCTTGCCTTCCCGAATCAACAGCGGTTGTCCAACCTCGTCTTCCAGTTGCTTGACCATCTTGCTGATGGTTGACTGCGTGACATAGAGCGACGCCGCGGCCTGCGTGAAGCTCTTCAGTCGAGCCGTTTCAACGAAGTAGCGAAGCGCGCGGATATCGATCGGCATGAGCGTATTCCATGAATATTCCGAATAGAAGCTGGAATTTTAAATCATGACGTGAATATTTGCAGCCGGGCTACACTTGCCGTCCTACGCCCTCCTATTCACCACAATGCCGGACCACCGGCACATCACAACCATGGCTGGCTGGCCGCATGCCCGACAGTGGCTGTTTTCGCTGAAGGCATTCGCGGCCGCGATGCTGGCGCTGTATATCGCGCTGTTTTTCGGACTGCCGCGCCCTTTCTGGGCCATGGCCACCGTCTATTTCGTCTCCAATCCGCTGACCGGCGCCACGCGCTCCAAGGCGACCTACCGCGTGCTCGGGACATTGCTGGGCGCCACCGCCGCGGTCGTCACAGTGCCGCAGCTGGTGAACATGCCGATCGTGCTGATGGGTGCGATAGCGCTATGGATCATGCTGCTGGTCTACCTGTCGCTGCTGCAGCGGTCGCCGCGCAGCTATGTGTTCTTGCTGGCAGCCTACACATTGCCGATCGTGGCGCTGCCGGCCGTGATGCACCCCGCCGACATCTTCGACATTGCCGTGGCGCGCATCGAGGAAATCGTGATCGGCATTGTCTGCGCCGCGCTGGTTGGGGCCATCGTGTTTCCCGCCAACGTGGCCAGCGCGCTGCGCGAACGCACGCAAGTCTGGCTCGATGACGCCGCGGCCTGGGCTGCCGATATCGTGCGCGCCAATCCCCGTGCGGCCGCCAGCCGCCACCGGCTGGCGGCGGACATGCTGGCGCTGGACCAGTTGATCGCGCAGATGTCATTCGACGCCGGCAGCCAGCAGACGCTGTCGCACGCGCGCGCGTTACGGGCGCGGATGTCGCGTCTGATGCCCGTGCTGTCCGGTTGGGAAAGCGTGCTGCATGCGATGCGCGGCGAGCCCGGACATAAGCTGTCGCACAAGGCGCTGGCAGAGACCGCCGCCTATCTGCAGACCCGCCAGGATGCGTTGATGCAGTCTTGCATCGCCCTGCAGCGCGCCATCGGCGATCACAACGGCACGTCACGGTCCGAGTCGCTTGCGGCAAGCGGGGCCACCCAGGCGACTGAAGCCGCTGAAGCCGCAGACGCGCAAGCGCTGTACCACGATCACGCGATGCTGTTGTTCGGCGCAGCCTCGGCCGGGCTGGCCGTGTTTTGCGCTGGGCTGCTGTGGATCTTTTCAGGCTGGGAGGATGGCGGCGGCCCGGTGGCGGTAGCGGCAATCGCGTGCTGCTTCTTTGCCACGATCGACGAACCGCGCCCGGTGGCCAGATCATTTATCCGCTGGGCCACCGTCTGCCTGCTGATCTCGTCGTTCTATCTGTTCCTGGTCATCCCGCATGCGCAGACCTTCGAAGCGCTCACGGGCATGCTGGCCGTGCCGTACCTCGGCATCGGCATGCTGATCACGCGACCCGGCTTCAATCTGATCGCGATGCTGCTGTCGGTCAATACGGCGTCATTCGCCAATGTGCAGAGCGTCTATGACGTCAATTTCGTCGGGCTCTTCAACGCCAATCTGGCCAACGCCGCGGCAATGGTATTCGCGCCGCTGTGGGCGATGCTGGCCCGTCCGTTTGGCGCCCATGTGGCGGCCCGCCGGCTGATTCGCGCCAGTTGGCAGGACCTTGCGCGTGCGGCTACCTGGCGCGGCGCCGACACGCACACCCAGGTTGGCGCGCGCATGCTCGACCGCCTGGGGCAACTGATGCCCCGGCTCGGCGCCAGCCGGGGACGCATTGCATCGGACGGTTTCACCGAATTGCAGATCGGCTATTGCACGCTCGCGTTGCAGCGCGCGTTGCCGGCGCTGCCGCCCCACGCGCGCAAACCCGTCCGTCGCGTCCTGAGCATCGTGGCACGGCATTTCCGCGCGCGCGTGAAGTCGGGAGCGCCTCTGGTCGTGCCGCCGGCACTGCATCCGTGGATTCAGGCGTCGTTAGCCGAAATGGCCTGCCTGCAGGATCGGAACATGGCCGCCGACGTTGCCAGCGCGCTGACCGTGCTTGACGTCACGTTGCAGACACATGAAAAAATCGAATGAAAAATTGATTTTTAAATCATCACATGAATGATGCGGCGTGACTACACTTCGTCCCGTGCCGCACCACTCCGATGCGACATCGCCCACAAGGCGTCCAGGACGGCGCATCACCACTCCCCCACCCCCGCACGATGCGCCGTCCACCCAATCAGTTGAAGATCCACATGCACAACTACACGATCAAGACCCTGCTTGCTACCACGATGCTCTGCGCCTGCACATTGGCCTCGGCGCAAACCAGCCAGGGCATGCAAGACCGCGGCGTTCCGGCCGACCGCTACGGCTACGCGACGCACAACGGCACGCGCGACGTCTACACCGAAGGCGCCAACGCCATCGGCAAGCGCGACGTTTATATGGACGGCGCCAACGCGCTGGGCAAACGCGACGTCTATACCGATGGCGCCCACGGTACCGCGGCGATGAACCTGGCCGGCATGGACCTGCATGGCGTTTCCGCCCCGCCGGCGCACACCGCCTGACGGGCTCACGCCCTCCACGCTCGCATTACTGCTTCGTTTTCTTGAGACTTTGTGCCGCGCCCGATTTCCGGGCGCGGCTTTTTTTTCGATCGCGCGCTCAGCCCTGGCGCTTGGCCTGCGCCGTCGCCCATGCACCAAGCGCGTCGAGCAACAGGCCCGTCCCGTGTTCGCGCGATCCGGCGTCGTCATAGCCATCGAGAAACGCGCCATGCTCGGTCAGCGTAAGCTGCGTGCCTTGACCGGCCGGCTTGATCTCGAACGTGGCCAACGACACCGAGATCTTGCGCGCGCCCATGTGCATCTCATAGCTGTAGACCAGCCGCTCGTTGGGGATCACGTCGAAATACACGGCATCGAACGTCGACACCATGCCGTTGTCCCACTTGCCCTGCAGATGCTCGCGCCCGCCGGGCCGTACATCCATCGAGCGCGACACCTCTGTATAGCCTGAACCACCATGAAACCACTGGCCCTTTGCCGCCGGATCGCTCAGCGCGCGGAATACCAGCGCCGGCGGTGCGTCGTAGGTGCGCTGGATCGAGAACGTGCCGTGCGCCACGGACCGCGGCGGTGTTTCCGCGCTGATCCGCGCAACCGTCTTTTCCAGCCGGTCCAGCGTCTGTAACCAGCCTTGCTCCGCGCCGCGCGTGAAATCGCCCGCCGTGGCATCGAGCAAGGTGTATTGCTGGGTCACCGTCATTTCGGTGCCGCCGCAGATGGTTTCAAAGCCGACCGTGGTGTGAGCGTTGAACAGCGGCTTGCCCTCGGTGGTCACTACGGACATGTCGATCACCAAGCGCGCGTGCGGCATGATTTCGACGTAGTGCCCGCGAATCCAGTGCTCGGACTCGCCGCCTTGCGACCGCATGCAGAGGTCGAACTTGCCGCCGGGACGGAAATCGATCTCGCACTCAGGCACGGTGTATCCCTGCGGGCAAAACCACTGCTTCAGGTGTTCTGCGGCGCTCCATGCCTTGAACACCAGATCGCGCGGCGCATTGAAGGCGCGCGATACGGTCAGGGATGGGCTCGGGTCTTGACGCTGTTGCGCGGCTTCGCGCGTTTCAGTTGCGGTTGCCATCGGATGCTGCCTCCTTTTTCATGGTTTCCAGGTACTCGCCCAGTCGATCGAAATGGCCTTCCCATTCCGCGCGCCGCGCGGTGATCCATTGCTCGGCCTCGCTTAGCGCATGTGGCGCCATTCGGCAGGTGCGCACCCGCCCCACTTTCTGCGTGTTGACCAGCCCGGCCTGTTCCAGCACGGACAGGTGCTGCATTACGGCCGGCAGCGACATGGCCAGCGGCCGCGCCAGTTCGGTGACCGACAGCGGCCCGCGAGCAAGTTGCGCGAGCATCGTGCGCCGCGTGGTGTCTGCCAACGCCTGAAAGGTTGCATCAAGCGGATCCGGAGAAGTGGAATAGTTAAGCATGTCCTTTAGTATATCGACGCGCGATAGTTAAGCAAGAACTTTAGTAAAGTATTTACGGGGCGGTCGGAAGAATCAGGAAACGGCCGACGTGGACGCCGCCCCTGCCTGGCGCTGCATCGCGGCGATGCGCGCCAGCACATCGGGCAATTCCGGCGGCGCCTGCAACCGCCCGAGCAGCCATTGCACCGATTCGACCAGCCGGTCGCGGCTGTAGTCGGCAGCGAAGCTGTGCAGCGTGGCGCCGTGCAGGAACAACCGCAACGCCAGCACCTCGGGATCCGACTTGTCGGACGGGCCCTGGCCGAAAAGCCGCTCTGGCACCGTGGCCAGCAGCGGCCCAACGGCGTCGGCCAGGCGCTGGTCGCCGCGCGCCGCCATCCAGACTTCAAGGATTGCCACCGAGGTATGCCGCTGCCTGCGCTGCACCAGCATATGCAGCATCAGGTGCAGGCGTACGCGCGCCGACATCGGGCCCAGCGCGGCCAGGCGTCGGACCTCGGTATCAAGCAGAGCTTCGACCATCGCGGGCAGCAGGTCGTAGCGCCCTTCCGGAAACTGATGGCGCAGCGATCCGCGACTGATGCCGGCGAGCTCGCAGACGCGGGCCTCGCCAAAGGCGGCATAGCCTTGCTCGATCAGCAATGTGGTAGCGGCATCGATCAGCGCCTGACGTGTGAAGGCGCTTCGTTCGGCTTGTGTCGGCATGCGTGGATTGTAGCGATAACGTCATTGCGATGAGTTGAGCATTCAACCAATGCGCCGATGTCACAAAAGAAACATACAAGTTTGTTTATATGTCGTCCGCGCGACTTCCCGGAGCCAACAGGGACGGCGCGCTTCCAAAAACGACAAGGACTTCCACATGTTCAAGCTTCTCCGCACGCGCTGGCCGGCCGCGCTGTGCGCCCTGTCTGCCGTAGCGGCCGCATTGGCCGTCACGGCATGCGGATCCGACGACAACAAGGCGGCGGACAACACCACGCCCGCCGTTGTGGCGCCCGCGCCGAAGACGATCCAGTCGATCAAGCACGTGTTTGTGATCACGCTGGAAAACGAGAATTACGCCACGACATTTTCTGCAACGTCGAAAGCGCCGTATTTGTCCAAGACACTCACGGCTCAGGGCGCACACCTGCAACAGTACTTCGGCACCACGCACGTCAGCCTGGGCAACTACATCGCCATGATCAGCGGCCAAGCCATCACCGCCGATACGCAAATGGACTGCATGGTCTACAAGGACTTTGCCTTGACCGGCATGGGCGATCACGGTCAGGCGATCGGCACCGGGTGCGTGTATCCGGCTTCGATCAAGACCCTGCCCGACCAGCTCAAGGCCGCCAACCTGACGTGGCGCGGCTATATGGAAGACATGGGCAACGATCCGTCGCGTGAAAGCGCCACCTGCGGCCATCCGGCGCTGAATACCACGGACGGCACGCAAGCTGCGCAGGCCGCTACCAGCGGCGGTCTGCCTGCCGACCAGTACGCGACGCGCCACAACCCGTTCATGTATTTCCACTCGATCATCGATTCGCCCGATTGCGCCACAAATGTCGTCAATCTAAACAAGCTCAGCGATGATTTGAAGTCGATCGACACCACGCGGAACTTCACGTTCATCACGCCAAACCTGTGCAACGACGGCCACGACGGCGGCAGCAGCACCTGCGTGAATGGCGATCCGGGCGGCCTGGTTTCCGCCGATGCATTCCTGCAGAAATGGGTGCCGATGATCATGGCATCGCCGGCGTACCAGAAAGACGGGCTGATCATCATCAATTTCGACGAAAGCTCGTACGCCACGCAGTCGCTGGACAACTCGACCACGCCCCCGAAGCTGACCATGGCGTTCTCCGGCAACACCTGCTGCAACCAGCAGGCCGGGCCGAACGTACCGGCATCGTCGTTCCCGATCTCGCAAACCTTCCCGGCATCCGTGTCGCACTACCCGTACGACATCGAATTGTTGACGCAGAACTTCGGCGGAGACCGCACCGGCGCCGTACTGCTGTCGCCGTTCATCAAGGGCGGTACGGTATCGACCACGCAGTACAACCATTACTCGATGCTCAAGACGCTGGAGGACATCTTCCAGCTTGGCGGATACCTTGGCTACGCAGGCCAGGAGGGGCTCGCCACGTTCGGCACTGACGTGTTCACCAACCTGTGACGCGCCGCCGCGGCCGGCAACGGCCCGGCGCGCCCGGCCGCCGCGGGACAGTGCGCCCCGGCGGCTTTCGCCATCATGACGTCTCATTCTTCCTTTCTGCGCTGGCTGGGCGCTGGGCTGCTGTGTCTTGGCATGCTTGCCGGATGCCAGCCCCGGCACGGCGCCAGCCATGCCACCAGTACTCCAAGCGGCACCGCCGCATCCGCACCGGGCGGCACCTCCGCAGATGCGCGGATGGCGCCCGCCGCTGCCGACCCCGATGCCGCAACGCTGGCGCGTCTGGGCAAAGCGATGTTTTTCGACCCAACGCTGTCGGCCTCGGGTCGCCAATCGTGCGCCAGCTGCCACGATCCCGATCATGGCTACGGCCCGCCAAACCGCCTGGCCGTACAACTGGGCGGCCCCCACCTCGATCGCCAGGGCAAGCGCGCCACCCCGGCGCTGGCCTATACGCTCAATGCCACGCCGATCTGGACTCATACCCAGGCGGCAAGCCTGACCGAGCGCCTGACCGAAACCGATAACCCGCCCAAGGGCGGCTTGATGTGGGATGGCCGCTTCAACAGCCTGCACGACCAGGCCGCCGGGCCACTGCTCGATCCTGACGAGATGGCCAACGAAAGCCGCGCCGCGGTGGTCGAAAAGCTTTCACGCGCCAGCTATGCCGACGCCTTCCGCGCCGCATTCGGCGCCAACGTGTTCGACCAACCGGAGCAGGCATTTGCGCTGGCGATGCGCGCGCTCGAACGCTTCGAACTGGATGACCCCAGCTTTCATCGCTTTGACAGCAAGTTCGACGCCTATCTGGACGGCAAGGCCGCACTGAGCGCCGCCGAAATGCGCGGGCTCAGGCTGTTTGCCGATCCCGAAAAAGGCAACTGCGCGGCCTGCCATTTGATCGACAAGCGCGCGGACGGCTCGCATCCGCTGCTGACCGACTACCAGTTCGCCGCATTGGGCGTGCCGCGCAACCCGGAGATTGCCGCCAATGCCGATCCCGCATATTTCGATCTTGGCCTGTGCGGCCCCAAGCGCGCCGACAAGGCCGAGCGCGCCGATTACTGCGGCATGTTCAAGACCCCGTCGCTGCGCAATACCGCAAAGCGCGGCGCGTGGTTCCATAACGGGCGCTTTCACCGGCTGGAAGATGTGGTTCGATTCTATGTGGAACGGGATCTCAAGCCGGGCAGTTGGTATCCGGCCGCGGGCAGGAGCCCGAGCGAAGTCACGCTCTACGATGACCTGCCCATGGCGCTGCGCGGCAATGTCGACCACGTCGATCCGCCATTCGACCGCAAGCCCGGCGCCAGGCCAGCGCTGAACGATGCCGAGATCCGCGACGTGGTGGCCTTCCTGAAAACGCTCGACGACGGCTACGTCCCCGCCGCGCGCAAGCGCCTTTAAGGCGTCTTGCTGCGAGCGAACCCGGCCGTGAGGCCATTGACGACTCCGATGGCCGGCTCGACGCGGGGAACATCCAACAGCCCGCGCCCTGCCATCCCTCGCTATATATGGTGAGTGCGCTGCGCACCGTGCCCGACGCCCCGTGTGACGCGCGCGGGTCCATCCGGCGGCAAGCCCGGGGGAAAGTCCCCTGCCTGACGTCGATCTCCCGGCCTGGCTTTGGCTGCCGCGCAAGACCCTGGCGAAACCACGGCATCAGGTCAAGCCGATGCCGCTGTGCCCCCTGCGCAACGTGCAGCGGCGAGGGAATCGGCGTATTCTGGCGAACTTGTCATTCCTGCGTCGTAGGCGTAGTGTTTCGCATCGCCACGCACCCCCGGGTGCCGCAGCCGCCCCACCTGATTGTCGACGGATGAACCAGAACGCCCCCAAATTCCCGGACGAGCCGCCCTTGCCGTCCACCTGGGATGCCCGCATTGCCCGCCATCTGGTGCGGCCCCTGAAAAATACCCGCATCACCCCGAATCACCTGACCACGCTGCGCCTGCTGATCGGCCTGGCCGGCATCGCCTGCATCGCGTGTGGCGGCTATGCCTGGACCAACTGGGGCGCGCTACTGGTGGTGATCTCGAATTTCGTCGATCACACCGACGGCGAACTGGCGCGAATTAGCGGCAAATCGAGCAAGATCGGTCATTTTTACGACCTCGCCAGCGATGCGCTGATTACCGTGCTGCTGTTCGTCAGCTTTGGCATGGCGACCGCCGCGACAGGCGCCGCCGCTGACGCCATTGGCCCGGTTTGGCGTGGCACCGTGGCTGGCCTGGCCGTGGCGCTGATCTTCTTCCTGCGCATGCGTATAGAATCGCGGGTTGGCAAAAGTGGCACCAAGCAGGCGTCGGCCGGAGGTTTCGAAACCGAAGACGTGTTGTACCTGCTTCCGCTGGTCACGCTGACGGACGGCATCGGACCGTTCCTGGCGGCGGCTTCGATCGGCGCTCCGCTGTTTGCCGTCCTTGTCATCATCGATTACTGGCGAGTCATGCGGCGCCCCCAGCCAGTGGCCACTACCACCGATCATTGAGATAGCCCATGCGTGAGCCAGTTATCAGCGACATCGCGCTCGATCCGCCCGTATCCCAGCAAGCCGCCCGCACTGCCCCTGCCGCCCAGGCCGGCCAAGCCGCGCGCCGTCCCGATGCCGCTGTCGCCAGCGTCGTCGCCCAGCTCGACACCGCGTCGCTGCGCGCCGATTTCGAGCGCCAGGGCGCGTTCCTTTACCTGGACAAATTTCTCGCGCCGGAAGAGACCGCGCAGCTGGTTGCGCTGGCGCGCTCGCTGCAGGCCGATCTGAACCGCAACTACCTGCCCGGCCACAAGCAGGGCGGCAGCGTCAGCCGGCACACGATCGACGAGAAGGCACCGTTCATTGCCGAGCTGTACCGCTCGAAGGCGCTGATCCACTGGCTCGAACAGGTCACGGGCGACAAGCTCCAGCCCTGCCCCGATTCCGACCCGCACACCTACGCGCTCTATTACTACACGCGCCAGGGCGACCATATCGGCTGGCATTACGACACCTCGTATTACGACGGCCGCCGCTATACGCTTTTGATCGGCGTGCTCGACGAATCGTCGTGCCAGCTGGAATACGAACTGCACACCCGCAACCCCGATGTGGCCGACGAGCCCGGCGCGGTGCGCATCCCGCCGGGCGGCATCGTGCTGTTCGATGGCGACAAGCTGCGCCACCGCATCACGCCGGCCGGGCCCAACGAGATCCGCGTGTCGCTGACGTTCGAATACGTGACCGATCCGGGCATGCGCCCGTGGCTGCGTTTCATCTCGAACATGAAGGACGCGGTGGCCTATTTCGGCTTCCGGCAGGTTTTCCGGCGTTTGCTGGGCGGGAAGTCACGGGCGTGAGTCGTGCAGCATTCCTTCTGTTGTCGGTAGGCGCGGCGCTGTTCGTCGGCCTGCTGGCGTGGCAGGGCTTTGGCGCGGTTACCAGCACGCTGCTGTCCGCCGGCTGGGGCCTGGCCGTGGTTGCCCTGTTCCACCTGATTCCGCTGGCGCTCGACGCCGGCGCCATTGCCGTCCTGCTCGACCGCAAGACCCGCCACGGGTCGTTCTGCAGCTCGCTGAAGGCGCGCTGGGCCGGCGAGGCGGTCAACAGCCTGCTGCCGGCTGGCCAGATCGGCGGCCCGGTGCTGATGGTGCGCTACCTTGCGCATCGCGGCGCGCGGATGCGCGATGCCGCCGCGGCCATTACCGTCAGCACCACCACGCAGGCGCTCTCGCAGATGCTGTTCGCGCTGCTCGGCATCATGGTGTTCGGCGCCAACGATGATCTGTCCGACTACCGCGCGCCGATCGTCGCTGTCACGGTGGTGCTCGGCGCTTGCGTGCTGGGGTTCTGCGTGCTGCAGCGCCGCGGCATGTTTGGCCGCGTGATGCGCATCGGCCAGAAACTGTTCGGCAAGCGCGCCGGCAATAGCGAAGGCAATGACGAAGGGGCGGCAGCCGACGCGAAGCCGGGCCGCTGGGCCGGGCTGGCGCTGCGCGCCGATGCCGTGGACGGTGCGATTCGGGAACTGTATCGCGATCGAAAAAAGGTCGCGGCCAGTTTTGGCCTTAACCTGCTGGGGTGGATCGTCGGCACGGGCGAGGTTTGGTTGATCCTGTATTTTCTTGGCCATCCCGTGGGCTGGCACGAGGCCCTGCTGCTGGAAAGCGTGGGCCAGGCGATCCGCGGCGCCGCGTTTGCCATCCCCGGTTCGCTCGGCGCGCAGGAAGGCGGCTACCTGCTGCTGGCGCCGCTGGTCGGCCTGCCGCCGGACGCCGCACTGGCGCTGTCGCTGGCCAAGCGCGTGCGCGAACTGGCGCTGGGCATCCCCGGACTGGTGTATCTGCATTTCAGCGAGCGCAAGTTCCAGCGCCGCCGCGCCGCAACGGCCCTGTCGACCGAACGGGGCTAGCAAAACCGTCTCAATCTGCATGTGAGAACAACATAATGCGAGCAATCATTCTTGCCGCGGGCCTTGGCCTGCGACTTCAGCAACAGCCGGGCAAGCAGTTCCCGAAATGCCTGTTGCGTTTTGACGGAGTCACGCTGCTGGAGCGTCACCTGCGCATGCTCGACGCCGCCGGTGTGACCGAAGTCGTGCTGGCACTCGGCTTCGAGCCGCAGCAGGTGCAGGACGAATTGGCCCGCATGGGCCGCAACCTCGAAATCGTCATCAACCCGCGCTACGACCTCGGCAGCGTGCTGACCGTGCACACCGTGGCGGACGCCATGACGCGCGGCGGCGATGTCCTGCTGATGGACGCCGACGTGCTGTACGACGAACGCATCATGGCCAAGCTGGTGGCCGGCGACACCGTCAACCGCCTGCTGATCGACCGCGATTTCGAAGCCGGCGACGAGCCCGTGAAGCTGTGCCTCAAGGACGGCGTACCGGTGGAATTGCGCAAGCAGCTGATGGCCGACCTGCAATACGACACCATTGGCGAATCGGTCGGCTTCTTCCGCTTCAAGGAAGACTGCGCGCGCCGCCTGGCCGAAATCGTCAAGGGCTACGTCGACAGCGGCCGCGCCAACATGCCGCACGAAGAAGCGGTGCGCGACCTGCTGCTGGAACGCTCGCACGTGTTCGATACCGCCGATGTCACCGGCGCGCCCTGGATCGAAATCGATTTTCCCGGCGACGTGGCTCGCGCCGCCGAAGAAGTCCTGCCCCAACTTCTGCCCGTAGGAATCGCACAATGAACGCCATCGACCCGAACCTGCTCGCCACCTCGCGCGCCGCCCGGCTGCGCCAGATGCTGCTGTCCAACGACCTCGAATTCATCATGGAGGCCCATAACGGGCTGTCCGCGCGCATCGTGCGCGAGGCCGGCTTCAAGGGCATCTGGGCGTCCGGGCTGGCGATCTCCGCCCAGTTCGGCGTGCGTGACAACAACGAGGCCAGCTGGACCCAGGTGGTGGATAACCTGGAATTCATGGCCGACGCCAGCGATCTGCCGATCCTGCTCGATGGCGACACCGGCTACGGCAATTTCAACAACGTGCGCCGCCTGGTGCGCAAGCTCGAGCAGCGCGGCATTGCAGGCGTGTGCATCGAAGACAAGATCTTCCCGAAGACCAACAGCTTCATCGGCGGCGAACAGCAGCCGCTGGCCGATATCGACGAATTCTGCGGCAAGATCAAGGCGGGCAAGGATTCCCAGGCCGATGACAATTTCTCGATCGTGGCGCGCGTGGAAGCGCTGATCGCGGGCTGGGGCATGGAAGAAGCGTTGCGCCGCGCCGAAGCGTATCGCCAGGCCGGCGCCGATGCGATCCTGATCCACAGCAAGCTGTCCAAGGCCGACGAGATCGTCACGTTCGCGCGCGAATGGGCCGGCCGCGCACCGCTGGTGATCGTGCCGACCAAGTACTACAGCACGCCGACCGACGTGTTCCGCAAGGCCGGCATCAGCCTGGTGATCTGGGCCAACCACCTGATCCGCGTGGCGGCATCGGGCATGCAGGCCGTGGCCAAGGAAATCCACGACAGCGAAACGCTGATCAACGTGGAAGACCGCATCGCCACCGTCAACGAGATCTTCCGCCTGCAGGATGCCGACGAATACTCGGCCGCCGAGAAAATCTACCTGACCGGCGGGCAGGCGCCGAGCAGCGCCGTGGTGCTGGCCGCGGGCCGTGGCAAGGGCCTCGAAGCGCTGACCGAGGACAAGCCGAAGGTCATGCTGCCGGTGGCCGGCAAGCCGCTGCTGCGCTGGCTGGTCGACGGCTTCAAGAACCAGGGCATCAACGACATCACCGTGGTGGGCGGCTACAAGGCCGAGGCGATCGACGCCGCGGGCATCAATCTGGTGCGCAACGAACGCCATGCCGAAACCGGCGAACTCGCCTCGCTGGCGTGCGCGGCCGACACGCTGCAGACCGACACCGTGATCGCCTACGGCGACCTGCTGTTCCGCAGCTATATCCTGCGCGACCTGCTGGAAACCGACGCGCCGTTCAGCGTGGTGGTCGATTCGTCGGAATCGGCGCCGTCCAACCAGAGCGTTCGTGACTTCGCCTGGTGCTCGGCCGCCGATGACCGCGACCTGTTCGGCCAGAAGATCCTGTTGCGCAAGATTGCCGACGAGGTGCCCGCCGGCGACGCTCCGCATGGCCGCTGGATTGGCCTGCTGAGCGTGCGCGGCGAAGGCCGTGTGCGCCTGCAGAAGCTGCTGGGCGAACTGCGCCAGCGCGCCGATTTCGACAAGCTCGACCTGCCCGACCTGCTCAACGCACTGGTCGCCGCCGGCGAACAGGTCGAGGTCAAGTACGTGCACGGCCACTGGCGCGGTGTGAATGACCTCGAGGATTTCCGTCGCGCCGGCGATTTCGCGCATACGCAAACGCCGTACGCGCTGGGCAACAACGCTGGCGAGGCCGCTCGATGATCGAGGCGGTTCAATTCGTCCAGGCCGCGCGCGAGCGCGGTTTCGAATGGTATGCCGGGGTGCCCTGCTCGTACCTGACGCCGTTCATCAACTACGTGGTGCAGGACCCGTCGCTGCACTACGTGTCCGCCGCCAACGAGGGCGACGCGGTGGCGTTCATCGCCGGCGTGACGCAGGGTGCGCGCAACGGCGTGCGCGGCATCACGATGATGCAGAATTCGGGGCTCGGCAACGCGGTGAGCCCGCTGACGTCGCTGACCTGGACCTTCCGGCTGCCGCAGTTGCTGATCGTGACGTGGCGCGGCCAGCCCGGCGGCGCGGCGGACGAGCCGCAGCACGCGCTGATGGGTCCGATCACGCCGCAGATGCTCGATACGATGGACATCCCGTGGGAACTGTTCCCGACCGAAGCGGATGACGTCGGCCCGGCGCTGGACCGTGCCGTGGCGCATATGGATGCCACGGGCCGCCCCTACGCGCTGATCATGCAGAAGGGCAGCGTCGCGCCCTACCCGCTGACCTCGCAGACGCCGCCCGAGGTGCGCGCCCGCGCCACGCCGCAACGCGCGTTTGCCGGCGCCGCGCAGCTGCCGAGCCGCCAGCAGGCGTTGCAGCGCGTGATCGCCCATACGCCGGTCGATTCCACCGTGGTGCTCGCGTCCACTGGCTTCTGCGGGCGCGAACTCTATGCGCTCGACGACCGGCCTAACCAGCTCTACATGGTGGGCTCGATGGGCTGCCTGACGCCCTTCGCGCTGGGGCTGGCGCTGGCGCGTCCGGACCTGAAGGTAGTGGCCGTCGACGGCGACGGCGCGGCGCTGATGCGCATGGGCGTGTTTGCCACGCTGGGCGCCTACGGTCCGGCCAACCTCACGCATGTGCTGCTCGACAACAACGCGCACGACTCGACCGGCGGCCAGGCCACCGTGTCGCACAACGTGTCGTTTGCGGGCGTGGCGGCGGCGTGCGGCTATGCGTCGGCCATCGAGGGCGACAACCTCGAGATGCTCGACGAGGTGCTGGCGGGCACGGCCACGGCCGCGTCGGGGCCACGCTTCGTCTGCCTGCGCACGCGCCCGGGATCGCCCGACGGCCTGCCGCGCCCGTCGGTGACGCCGGTGGAAGTCAGCACGCGGCTGGGCCGCCAGATCGGCGCCGATGCGGGCAACACTCGCCCCGCCTGATCACCGCATGCCGCGCCACGCAACCCACGCCACGCCTCATACGAAAAATCGCCAAGGAACACCATGCTGCTGCTGAACCCGGGCCCCGTCACGCTATCGGAGCGCGTACGCAAGAGTCTGCTGCAAACCGACCTGTGCCATCGCGAAAGCGAATTCTTCGACCTCCAGGACGAAGCGCGCCAGCGCCTGCTGGAAATTTACGCGCTCGACCCCGCCGCGTGGTCGGCCGTGCTGATGACCGGTTCGGGCACGGCCGCGGTGGAAAGCATGATCGCCGGGCTGGTGCCCGCGCAGGGCAAGCTGCTGATCGTGCAGAACGGCGTATATGGCGAACGCATCGCGCAGATCGCGGCGCAATACGGGATCGCGCACACGCTGGTCACGCATGACTGGATGGAAGCGCCCGATCTGGCACGCATCGACGCCGCGCTGGCTGCCGATCGCGCCATCACGCACGTTGCGGTGATCCATCATGAAACCACCACGGGCCGCCTGAACGATCTGCCGGCCATCGACAAACTGTGCCAGGCGCGCGGCGTGCGGCTGCTGGTCGATGCGGTGAGCAGCTTCGGTGCCGAGGCGATCGACTTCGGCGGCAATATCGACGCCGTCGCGGCCACGGCCAACAAGTGCCTGCATGGCGTGCCCGGCGCGGCGTTCGTGATTGCGCGCCGCGATGCACTGGCCGGCGCGGCAAGCCGCACCTATTACCTCGACATCGCGCGCCACGCCAAACTGCAGGACCAGCGCAACACGCCGTTCACGCCGTCGGTCCATGCGTATTACGCGCTGGTCGAAGCGCTGCGCGAACATCGCGACGAAGGCGGCTGGCAGGCGCGCCACCAGCGCTATGCCGCATTGGCCGAAGAAGTGCGTAGCGGCCTCGCGGCACTGGGCGTCGAGGCGCTGTGGCCCGCCACGCAGTCGTCGGTGGTGCTGCGAGCCTACCGGCTGCCAGCAGGCGTCACGTACGAACAGCTGCACGATGGGCTCAAGGCGCGCGGCTTCGTCATCTATGCCGGACAGGGTGGCCTGTCGTCGCAACTGTTCCGCATCTCGACCATGGGCGCGTTGCACGCATCGGACATGCATCGCCTGATCGCGGGCTTCCGCGAAATCCTGCACCGGTAAAAGCGCGCCGCGTCGGCCGCCTTTTTTGTTGCGACGATGGCGCAACGATCAAGGCGGCGGCAGGCGCGGTCGCTGCGTCGCACGGCCGGCGCGGCCCGCCGGCCGCTAGAGCTCGCCCTCCACCGGTAGAATCCGCATCACGCCCTGCTTGAACTTGTCCCAGGCGTTCATGTCGGGCTCGCTGGTGTACGTGCGCAGCACGCCGCCCTCGCGCGTGATCCACTGCATCGCCCCGTCTTCGAGCACGACCTGGTACGCCGCATCGAGCAGCGACTCGTCGACGCCGCTGCCGAGCATTTCGCACAGCTCCTTGCTGTCGACCACGATCCCCATTTCCGTATTGAGTTTTGCCGAGCGCGGGTCGAGGTTCAGCGAGCCGATGAACAGGCGCTGCCGATCCACCATATACGTCTTGGCATGCAGGCTGGCGCGACTGCTGCCGCCCGGCCCGCGACGCCTCTTTTCCTTGGCAATCTCCGCATAGGCGCTCGGCTTCAGTTCGTACAGGATCACGCCGGCCTCCAGCAGCGCGCGGCGCTTGGGCGCGTAGCCGGCATGAACGATCGAGACATCGGTGGCGCCATAGGAATTGGTCAGGATCCGCACCTGCACGCCGCGCTTCTGCAAGTCGATCAACCAAGCCATGGCCGCTTTCGACGGCACGAAATACGGCGAGATCAGCGTGAGGTCGTGCCGGGCGCTGCCGAGAAACTGCACGAGCTTCGGGATCGCGTGGGTCGAATCGTCATCGGGCGGAGACAGCACCTTGGCCGCGCGGTCGGCGATCACCGTTGCGTCGCCCCAGAATTCGGGCAGCCGATCCTGCTGGATCAACTGCACGATGCCGGTTTCCAGCACCGACTTGCCGTACGGCGTGGCGCGCATGGCCACGGCGTGTTCGTCCAGATAAGTGCGCAGCTTCTGCTGTTGCGCCGCGGCCTCGTCGCCGCTCAGGGGCCGGGCCAGCGCCGACAGCGGATAGGCGGCCTCGCTGTTCCAGTAGTCGTCGAACACCGCGGAGACCTCCGGCACCACCGGTCCGGCCGCCAGCAGATCGAGATCGGTGAAATCGGTCTCGGATGCGCCGTAGTATTCGTCGCCGACATTGCGCCCGCCGACGATCGTCAACTGGTTATCGGCGGTCAGCGACTTGTTGTGCATGCGCCGGTCAATGCGCCGGAAATCGGTCACGTATTCGAACAGACGCACGTCGCGGCTGGCGAACGGATTGAACAGCCGCACCTCGACATTGGGATGCGCATCGATCGCGGACAGTGCATGATCCAGCCCGGCGAGGTGAATGTCATCGAGCAGCACGCGCACGCGCACGCCGCGGTCGGCGGCGGCCATGATCTCGGCCAGCAGCGTGAGGCCCGTGTTGTCGGGCTCGAAGATGTAGTACTGGACGTCGAGGCTGCGCTGCGCGGTGCGCGCCAGGGCGATGCGCATCGCGAACGCGTCGGTGCCCGACAACAGCGGATAGAACACGGCCTGCCCCGGATGGCTTGCCAGCCGCGGCGCCAGCCCACGCGCCAGCGCGGTGTCGCTGGTGTCCTGCAGCGCGTGCTCCGGCGGCAGTTCGGGCCGCGGCGGCAGCCCCGCGCATGCCGCGGTCAGCAACGCCAGCAGCAGCATTAGCGGCCGCGCCAGCCGGCCCAGCGCCGTGTCGTAAGTCGCATGCGTACCGTGAGTCATTCCGCCCTCCGAGATTGTTCCAGTGGGAACAACGTAGCGATACTAAATCGCCGCTTGCGATAGTACCGCGCACTGCTATGCTTTCGTTACTTTCAACTTGATAGCTATATAGCTTTCGCACATATCGTTATGCCGACACTTTTCGACCCCCTGCAGATTGGTAGCCTCCGCTTGCCCAACCGGATCGTCATGGCGCCGCTGACGCGGCTGCGCGCGGCCGATCCGGTGCATGTGCCGAATGCGCTGATGGCCGAGTACTACACGCAGCGGGCGAGCGCCGGCTTGCTAATCTCCGAAGGCGTGCCGGTGTCGCCCGATGGCGTCGGCTATCAGAATGTGCCTGGTCTGTGGACCGACGAACAGGTGAGCGGCTGGAAACAGGTGACCGATGCTGTGCATCGGGCCGGCGGCCGGATCGTTGCCCAGCTGTGGCATGTCGGCCGCGTGTCGGACCCGAGCCTGCTGAACGGCCGCACGCCCGTGGCGCCGAGCGCCATCGCGCCGGCCGGCAACGTCAGCCTGCTGCGTCCGCAACGGCCGTTCGTCGTGCCGCGCGCGCTGACGGTCGACGAAATCCGCCAGGTGGTGGCCGATTTCGGCCGCGCCGCCGCCAACGCCCGCGCGGCCGGCTTCGATGGCGTGACGATCCACGCGGCCAACGGCTATCTGCTCGACCAGTTCCTGCAGGACGGCAGCAACGTGCGCGACGACGCCTACGGCGGCTCGATCGAAAACCGCGCGCGCATCTTGCTGGAAGTGACGGACGCGGTCACGGCGGTGTGGGACGCCAGCCGCGTCGGCGTGCATCTGGCGCCGCGCTCGCCCAGCCATTCGATGGCCGACAGCCAGCCCGCGCAGACCTTCGGCTACGTGGCGCAGGCGCTGGGGCAACGCGGGATCGGTTTTCTGTTCGTGCGCGAGGCGCCGGGAGAAGGCGCGCTGCTGCCGCAACTGAAGCAGGCATTCGGTGGCGCGGTGATCGCCAATGACGGATTCGACCAGGATGCCGCCCAGGCCGTGCTGGACCGCGGCGATGCCGACGCCGTGGCGTTCGGTCGTGCGTATATCGCCAATCCGGATCTGGTGGAACGGCTGGCCCGGGGCGCAGCACTCAATGCGCTCGACCCGGCCACGCTGTACGGCGCGCCAGACGGCTCGCCAGCGCGCGGCTACGTCGACTATCCGACGCTGGACGCGCTGCAGGCGGGCTGAACCTGGCCGCAGGCATCAACCCTGGACGGGCTGGATTGGAATCACGGTGCGCGCGCCGCATTCGCGCAGCAGGTCGCGCAGTTCCTTGATGACCGGGAAGACCTCGTGGTTCCAGTCCTCGCCCTGGCGGTCGTGCGCGGCCTGCTCCATTTCCACGATCTCGCGGTCTTCCTTGAAGATGCGCTCGGTAAACCAGACCAGCAGCGGCCAGGCGATGTCGAGCGCGAACGGCACGCCCGGTCGGCGGATCGACAGCATGCCGAAGGTGCGGTTGGTGCGCTGCGCGGCGTCCAGCGGCACATAGGCGATCCACAGGTCCATCACCAGCGTGCCCGACCCGGAGCGAATCTGCAGCGTCTGATACGGATAGACGGTGCGCACCGTCATCACATCCTTGTTGTTCTGGCCGCCGTCGTTGCCGAACACCAACGCCTCGCCTACCGGCTGCTTGCCGCCTTCACGCGTGAAGGTGTAGTCGACCTCGACAAAGCCCTCGCCGCGCCGGCGCCCCAGCGACCGCGCGCGCATCATGCCCATCTGCTTGCGATGCAGAAACTGATGGTTCATATCCATCAGGTTCTCGTGCATGAACGAGTAGTGACATTTCACCTCGCGGCCGAAGCGGCGCGTCTTGTACTTGGGATCTGCAACCGAGGCAAATTCGGGCAGCGGCGTCTGCTCGGCCAGCATCGGATTGCCCGGGAACACGAAGATCAGGCCGGCGCGTTCCTCGCACGGATAGGCGCGCACGCCGTTGGGCAGGCGTTCCTTGCCCAGGTAAGGCACGTCGATGCAGCGGCCCGTGCAATCGTAGGTCCAGCCGTGGTAGCAGCATCGGATCGATTCTCCATCGACCACGCCCGCGTGTAGCGGCACCTGCCGGTGTGCGCAGCGGTCTTCCAGCGCGAAGATCTTGCCGGTTTGGGTGCGCACCAGCACGATCGGATCGCCGGCGAACTGCACGCCATGCGCGCGCCCGGGCTTGACCTCGCGCGACCATGCCAGCGGATACCAGTGATCAGGATGAATCGGGACACGACGCAGATCTCGCGGCGGCGCTTCGGGCAACACGGGCGCGCCGGGCGCGCTGGCGGGATCGGTGGCACGGCGGTCAAGCGCGGACTCTGCATACATGCGGGGCGTCTCCTTCGTCGTCCTGGAAACTCGCGCGGGGCCGGTACGGCCGTGCCGGATACGTCGAGCGAGTGAATCCCGACGAGTCTAACCCAATGCCGCACGGCTGGTCTGTCGGCTTTTCTCCGACTGGCGCCAAATGACTCAGACATGAGGGCGGGCGGCGCGGCGCTGGGCGCGCATTGGCACGCCGCGCCGCCGGGCCGCGGGACCGGCCGTGCGATGGATGGCGCGGCGCGCCGATTCGGGGTTATCCTTACCGCCACCATACAGAGACATGCCATAACGATCATGTCCCGATCCAGCCGGACAGTGACCCCCGACCCCGCCCCCGCGCCCGCCGCCGACACCGGCAACGCCCCCGCCTCATACCGCACGCTGGTCGAATCGATCAGCGACTACGCCATCTTTTCGCTCGACGCCCGCGGTTACATCACCAGCTGGAACGCCGGCGCGGCCCGCATCAAGGGCTATACGCGCGAGGAAATCATCGGACAGCATTTCTCGCGCTTCTACACTGAAGAAGCCAAGGCGCGCAACTGGCCCGCAACCGAACTCGAAGCCGCCGCGCGGCTGGGCCGGTTCGAGGACGAAGGCTGGCGCGTCCGCAAGGACGGCGGCCAGTTCTGGGCCAATGTGGTGATCACCGCGCTGCGCGACGAGCATGGCCGCCTGATCGGGTTCGGCAAGGTCACGCGCGACATGACCGAGCATCGCCGCACGGTCGAGGCGCTGCGCCAGAGCGAGGAGACATTTCGCTTGCTGGTGGAAAGCGTCAAGGACTACGCGATCTTCATGCTCGACGTCGACGGCCATGTCATGAGCTGGAATGCCGGCGCGTCATATATCAAGGGATACCGGCGCGACGAAATCGTCGGCAAGCATTTCTCCGTGTTCTACACGCCCGACGACATGGCCGCGGGCAAACCCGAGCGCGAACTGGCCACGGCCCGCGCGATCGGCCGTGTGGAAGACGAAGGCTGGCGCGTGCGCAAGGACGGTTCGCTGTTCTGGGCCTACGTGACGATCACGGCGGTCTACGATGGATCGCGCGAGCTGCGCGGCTTCGCCAAGGTCACGCGTGACATGAGCGAACGCAAGCGGCTGGAGGAACTGGAACAGTCGGAGCGACGCATGAACGAATTCCTGGCCACGCTCTCGCACGAGCTGCGCAACCCGCTGGCGCCGATGCGCAACGCGCTGACGGTGATGCAGATGCGTCGCGACGATCCCGCCATCATGCAGCGCAGCGTCGAACTGATCGATCGGCAAATGTCGCACATGACCCGACTGGTCGACGACCTGCTGGACGTGGGCCGGATTGCCGCCGGCAAGATCCAGCTGCAGCTCGAACACCTCGACGCGGCCGAAATCATCGCGCATGGCATCGAGGCGGCCGAGCCCGCCCTGATCGAAAAATCGCAGACCGTGCAAGTGACCAGCGACACCGCGCCAATGCCGCTGATGGCCGATCACACGCGGCTGGTTCAGGTGATGCAGAACCTGCTGCTCAACGCCTCGAAGTTTTCACCGCCCGGCACGGCCATCGACATCTCGGCGACGGTGCGCGACCGCATGCTGATCATCCAGGTGATCGATCACGGCCGCGGCATCGGGGCCCACGCGCTGGAATCGGTCTTCAATCTGTTCGCGCAGGAAGACCGGCCCGGCAGCAGCGCGCAAGGCGGTCTCGGCATCGGCCTGTCGCTGTGCCGCTCGCTGGTGGAAATGCACGGCGGATCGATCGCGGCGGCCAGCGAGGGCGCGGGACTGGGCGCCACCTTCACGGTGCAGTTGCCGCTGGCGGCGGCATCCGAATCCAGCCTCCAATCCGACGAGACGCCGCCCAGCCACGGCCGCACGCGGCGCGTGTTGCTGGTCGACGACAACCGGGACGCAGCCGACAGCATGGCGATGCTGCTTGAGATGTCGGGACACACGGTCGTCACCGCGTACGACGGCATGGAGGCGCTGCACGTGGCCGCACGCGTGCGCCCTGATATCGCGCTGATCGATCTGGCCATGCCGGGCATGGACGGCTTCACCGTGATCCACGCGCTGCGCGCCATGCCCGCGCTGTCCGACACGCGCTACGTGGCGCTGACCGGCTTCGGCCAGGCGTCGGACCGTGCACAGACCGCGGCGGCCGGCTTCCATGTGCACCTCGTCAAGCCCGTGGAAGTGGACCTGCTGCTGAAGATCGTCGCAGGCGACGCGGACGCGCCGTGATTGGCCGCAGTGGCCTCACCCACGCCGCCGTCGCCGATCATTCCACCCTAGCCACCCTCCCCGCCCGGCGTGCTGCCGGTTTCCCCGCGCCATCCAGCCGGCCGCGTCAGCGCGGCGGCAAAGCCCACACCCGTCCACCGCCCACCGCATAGAGGCGCTCGCCCGCGCCGGCGCGCATCGTGGCATGGCCCGTAAACGCCCCGAATGCAGGCAGGATCATGCCGTGCGGCGCGACGACGAAACATGGCAGGCGCAACGAATCCGCGCCCGCGCCGCGCAGCACGCAGGCCGGATGCAAATGGCCCGCCATCACATAGCCATGCGGCGACGCGCCCGGCGTGTGACACAGCGCGAACGGCGCGACGATCAACGGTTCGGCGACCACCTCGATGCCCAGACCTTCGGGTGGATCGCCGGCATGGGCGTCGTGGTTGCCGCGCACCAGCGTGCAATGCACGCGCGATGGCATCGCGCGCCGCCAGTCGTGCAACGCCAGCAGCACCGCCGCGGTGCGTGCCGCGCGCGCATGCAGGAAATCGCCCAGAAACACCAGTTCGCGCGCCGGGAAGCGGCGGACCAGATCGGCCAGCCGGGCCAGATTGTCGGCGGTCGTACCGTGCGGCACCGGCTGGCCCAGCGCGCGGAATGCCGCCGCCTTGCCAAGGTGGACATCGGCCACCAACAGCATCGCGGCGCGGGGCCACCAGACCGCATGCTCGGGCAGCAGCCAGAGCGTCTCGCCAGCAATCTCGACGATCTGCGCGCCGGCTTCCCGCACGGCCGGGTCCTGGTTCGTGGCGGCGCTCATAGCAGCGGCAGCGGTTTGGACGGCTTGCGCGGACGGCGCGCGCCGCGCGGCTTTCGTGTGCCATCCGCCGTGCGCGCGCCCGGCGCCCGGGCGTGATCGGCCATGCCAAAGCGCGCCAGTTCGGCCACGCGCTCGGCATCCACCGCGGGCGGCGAATCGTGCATCGGCCCGCGATAGCGGCTGGCATCGGCACTGGCCCGCGTGCGGCCTTGCCGGCTGGCGCGGGCCTCGCCGCCGGGGTCGGCATCGGGCTGCGCCGCGGCCAGCTCCAGTTCGGCCAGCATGCGCGCGATGCGGTCGGCCAGCTTCTCGGTGCTGAGCTTTTCGCGCAGGAATTCCACGATAAGCGGAAACGACAGCGGCGACGGGCGTTGCAGCGCGCGCAGGTCCAGCCGCAGCGCAGCCAGCCGCGTCAGCGTATCGGCCAGCCGGTGCGCGTCCAGTTCCTGCATCAGCACTTCGCGTTCGGCCTGGCCCAGTAGCAGGTTGCCGGGATCGTGCTTGCGGAACACCTCGTAGAACAGGCTCGACGACGCCTGCAACTGCCGCGCGCTGTGATGCGCACCGGGGTAGCCCTGGAAGATCAGCCCGGCCACGCGCGCGATCTCGCGAAAGCGTCGCAGCGACAACTCGCCCACATTGAGGCTGCCCATCACGTCGGCAGCAAGATCGCGCTGGCGCTCCTCGGCCAGCACCTGCGGCAGCCAGCGCGCCCAATCCATCGGCACCGACGACAGCAATTCCAGTCCGTAGTCATTGACCGCCACGGAGAACGTGGCCGGCACCTTTTGCCCGAAGCGCCATGCCAGCAGGCTGCCCAGCCCCAGATGGACCGAGCGCCCCGCGAACGGGTAGAGAAACAGATGCCAGCCTTCGCGCGAATGGAGCGTTTCGGCCAGCAACGTATTGGGCGATGGCAGCGCCGACCAGCGCGCCTGCAGTTCGACGATCGGCGCGATTAGTGGCAGCTCGGGCGTGCTGGCCGGATCGAGCCGGCCCGCTTGCACGGCGTCGAGCGTCGCCACCACGGCATCGGCCAGTTCCGTCGACAACGGCATCTTGCTGCCATTCCAGCGCGGCACCGCCGGGCGTTTGCCGCTGGCGCGCCGCACATACGCAGTCATTTCCTGCACGCGCACCAGTTCCAGCAGGCGCCCGCCAAACAGGAAGCAGTCGCCGGGCGCCAGCCTTGCGATGAATCCTTCCTCGACCGTGCCCAGCGACGCGCCGCCACTGCCGGCGCGCGTCCAGAAACGCACCTGCATGGTGGCGTCGCTGACAATGGTGCCGACGCTCATGCGATGGCGCCGCGCCAGACGGGCATCGGGCACGCGCCACACGCCATGCTCGTCGGGCATGGCGCGTCGATAGTCCGGATACACGGACAGCGTTGGGCCGCCCTGCCGCACGAAATCGAGACACCAGCGCCATTCGTCGTCGGTGAGATCGCGATAGGCCCACGTGCGCCGTACCTCGTCGCGCAGCGCTTCGGCCTGGAATCCGCCGCCCAGCGCCACCGTGACCAGATGCTGCACCAGCACGTCCAGCGGCTTGTCCGGCGATTCGCGCGCTTCGATGCGCCCGGCCTCGATTGCCATGCGCGCCGCCACCGACTCCACCAGTTCCAGCGAATGCGTGGGCACCACGGTCACGCGCGAGGCACGGCCCGGCGCGTGGCCCGAACGCCCCGCGCGCTGCAGCAGCCGCGCCACGCCCTTGGGCGAGCCAATCTGCAGCACCCGTTCCACTGGCAGGAAATCGACACCGAGATCGAGGCTCGATGTGCAGACCACCGCGCGCAACGCGCCGTTCTTCAGGTTCAGTTCCACCCACTCGCGCACCGCGCGATCGAGCGATCCGTGATGCAGCGCGATCTGGCCGGCCCAGTCGGGCCGCGCGTCGAGCATGGCCTGATACCAGATCTCTGCCTGCGAGCGCGTATTGAGGAACACCAGCGAGGTGCTGCTCGATTCCAGTTCGCGCAGTACGTGCGGCAGCATCGACAGGCCCAGGTGCCCAGCCCACGGAAAGCGCCCGGCGCTGTCGGGCAGGAGCGTATCGACGATCAGCGTCTTGGGCGTGTGGCCGTGCACCAGCACGCGCCGCGCCTCCGGCACACCGGCCAGCAGCACGTCGCGCGCGTGATCGAGATTGCCGAGCGTCGCCGACAGGCCCCACACGCGCAGATCGGGCTGCCAGCGATGCAGCCGCGCCAACGCCAGTTGCACTTGCACTCCGCGCTTGCTGCCGATCAGTTCGTGCCATTCGTCGACCACCACCAGCCGCACGCGGCCCAGCGCTTCTCGCGCATCGGCACGCGTCAGCAGCAAGGACAGGCTTTCGGGCGTCGTCACCAGCGCCGTGGGCAGCCGCCGCGCCTGCGCCGCGCGCTCGCTGCTGCCGGTGTCGCCGGTGCGCAGCGCCACGGTCCAGTCCAGCCCCAGTTCGGCCAGCGGCGCCTGCAGCGCGCGCGTGGTATCCGCCGCCAGCGCGCGCATCGGCGTCAGCCACAGCACCGTCAGCGGCGGCGGCAGCGCGTTGGGCCGTGCCGGCGGCTCGGCGAATGCCAGCAGCGCGCCGAGCCACGCCGCATAAGTCTTGCCAGTGCCCGTGGTGGCGTGCAATAGCCCGCTTTGCCCCTTGCCGATGGCGTCCCACACCTCGCGCTGGAAGTCGAACGGTTGCCAGTGGCGCGCGGCAAACAGCGCCGGCAGCGACTGTGCCACCGGCGGCGCCTGCACAAAAGGCGTATCGCCGGCGCTCATGCGGCGTCCCTGGCCTGCGGCGCGGGCAGCATCGCTTCAAGCGTGGCCAGCGTATCGGCTTCGTCGACCGGCTTGTCGGTGCGCCAGCGCAGCATGCGCGGAAAGCGCACGGCAATGCCGCTCTTGTGCCGGCCGCTGCGCGCGATGCCCTCGAATCCCAGCTCGAACACTTGCGTCGGCGTGACGCTGCGCACCGGGCCGAACGACTCCACCGTGGTGCGCCGCACGATGGCGTCGACCGCACGGATTTCCTCGTCGGTCAGCCCGGAATAGGCCTTGGCGAACGGCACCAGCGCGCGGTCAGGCGCGCCGGGCGGCGCATTCCACACCGCGAACGTGTAATCGGTATAGAGGCTGGCGCGCCGTCCGTGTCCGCGCTGCGCGTACACCAGCACCGCATCGACCGTGTAGGGATCGATCTTCCATTTCCACCAGACGCCAACGTCGCGCGTGCGTCCCGCGCCGTACGCGGCGCTGGCGGCCTTGAGCATAAAGCCCTCGACGCCCAGCGCGCGCGATGTCTCCCGCAGACGGGCGAAGTGCGGCCAGTCATCGGCCTGGACCAACGGGCTGAGTTCCAGCGCGGGATGCACGTGATCGGCGATCACGCGCGTCAGTTGCGCACGGCGCTCGGCCTGCGGGCGCGCGCGCCAGTCCTGGCCCTGCCATTCCAGCAGGTCATAGGCCATCAGGATCGCGGGCGCCTCGCGCAGCAGCTTCGCGTTCAGCGTCTTGCGCCCGATCCGTTGCTGCAACAGCGCGAACGACTGCACCTGGCCGTCGATCCAGACGATGATTTCGCCGTCGAGCACGGTGCCGTCCGGCAGCATGCGCGCGGCCTCGGCAAGTTCGGGAAAGCGCTCGGTGATCAGCTCTTCGCCGCGCGACCACAGCCACGACTGGCCGTCGCGACGCACCAGCTGCGCGCGGATGCCGTCCCATTTCCATTCCACCAGCCATTGCGCCGGATCGCCGAGCACCGTGTCGAAATCGTCGACCGGCGCCTGCAGCGGATGCGCAAGGAAGAACGGATACGGTTGGCCGCCGCGCGGCGTCGCCTCGCCTGTCGCCGAGGTTGGCGCGATCAGCGCCAGAAAGCGCTCGGGCGTGGGCCGCGCGGAGATGTCGGTATAGCCGACCAGCCGCTCGGCAACGCGCTTGGGATCGACGCCCGCCACCTCGCCCAGTGCGCGCGTGACCAGTAGCTTCGATACACCGACCCGAAACGCGCCCGTGATCAGCTTGAACAGCACCAGCCGCGCACGCGCGTCCAGAGGGCGCCACAGCACGTCGAGCGCCGCCGATAGCGTCTCGGGCGGTTGCCCGCGCAGCGGCAGCAGACGCTGCTCGACCCATTGCGCCAGTCCCGCCGTATCGGCGTGCTCGGCCTGCGGCAACAGCAGCGCGATGGTCTCGGCGAGGTCGCCAACGGCTTGATAGCTTTCCTCGAACAGCCACTCGGGCAATCCCGCCGCGCGTTGTGCAAGCTCGCGCAGCGCAGCGACCGGCACGATCTGGCGCGGCTTGCCGCCTGCCAGAAAATAGACCGCCCACGCGGCATCGGCAGGCGGCGCGGCGCGAAAGTACTCGACCAGCGCGGCCAGCTTGGCGTTGCTCGATGTGGTGCCGTCCAGCGCGCTGTAGAGATCGGCGAAGGCCTTCATGCCGTCATCTCCGCGGCGGCGCCGGTGCCGTCGTCATCGTCACCGAATTCCGTCGTAAACGCCTCGGCCGACAAGCCCTGCTCCGACAGGTAGCGCACCATCACCGGCACATTGCCATGGGTGACGATCACGCGCTGCGCGCCCGTGGCGTCGATGGCCGACAGCAGGCCCGGCCAGTCGGCGTGGTCGGACAACGCAAAGCCACGATCGACGCCGCGGCGGCGGCGCGTGCCGCGCAGCTGCATCCAGCCGCTGGCGAAAGCATCGGAAGCGCTGCCGAAGCGGCGCAGCCAGGTGGAGCGCTGCGCCGACGGCGGCGCAACGACCAGCGCGCGCTGCAACGCCGGGCTGCGCGCGGGCAGGTCCGCGGTGGTGAGCGTTGGCGGCAGGGCCACGCCGGCCTCGGCATAGGCGCGGTTCAGGTTGGTCATCGCGCCATGGATCACGATGGGCCCGGGCATCTCCAGCGCCGCGCCCGCGTGGCGCATTAGTCCATGCAGGATGCGCTGCGCCTTGCCGAAGGCATAGCAGTACAAAACGCTGGCGCGCCCCGCCGCGGCGTTGACTCGCCACCAGTGAAAGATTTCGGCCATCAGCGTGGCCTGCGTGGGCCACCGATAAATCGGCAGGCCGAATGTGCTTTCGGTGATAAAGGTGTCGCAGCGCACCGGCTCGAATGGATCGCAGGTGCCGTCGGCTTCCACCTTGTAGTCGCCTGACGCCACCCAGACCTGACCGCCATGTTCAAGCCGCACCTGGGCCGACCCGAGCACATGTCCGGCGGGATGCAGGCTCAGCGTCACGCCATGATGCGTCATGCGCTGGCCGTAGGGCAACGTGTCGAGCGAAATCCCGGGCAGCCGCGCCAGCAGCACGCCGCGACCGGGTTCGGCGCACAGGTAGTGCGCGTGGCCAAAGCGGGCGTGATCGGAATGGGCGTGCGTAATCACGGCGCGCGCCACGGGCCGCCAGGGGTCGATATAGAAATCGCCGGGCGGGCAGTACAGCCCTTCCGGCCTTGCCACGATCAGGTCCGCCGCCATCGCCGCCGTTGCTGTCTTTGCCGCCAGATGCCTTGCCGCATTCGTCCTCCGGATCAGCCCACCGGCCCGCTTGCCGCCGCGTCCGGCCCGCGTTGGTCACCTTGGCTGTCACCTTGGCCGTCACCCGGTCCGCCATCGCGCCGCGCCTTGCGCGCTTCGGCCTGGCCTCGCAAGTTCAGTGCCGCCAGCGCAAACTGCAACACCACCAGCGCCCAGGCGCCGGTATGCAGGCCCCATCCCACCCATAGCGCGTTGCTGAACAGGAACACCCAGAAGCCGATTTTGCGCTTGCGCGGCGACTGGCACCCCACCAGCCATGTCGCCAGCACCGTCACGGCCATCGCGGGCCACTGCAATGCATCGAGCCAGTCCACGCTCGCCTCCGCCTGTGTCTACGTCTACGGCCTTTTTGCGGCCTGATGCTCACAGGCTAGGCTGAGCGCAACGCTTTCGTCACCGGCCCCGGTCCGCTTCGCCTGTCGGCGCATTCTCACAGGTGCACCAATTCTGGCGCTAACTACACCCGTTTTGGTTGTTTCGTCAATCAGCCGGAAGCCGATAGTGTGATCTAGCCATCTCTCCTACAATGATTCGATCACCTCCTGCCGACGCTGTCCTGCGGCCGGCGTCCCCAACCCCATTCGATACTCGTCATGCGCCCCGAAAACCAGCGACTTGCCGATCTCCTGCGTAACGAGCAGGACAATGTTTTGCGCGGCTGGGCCGCGGAATACCAAAGCGCCGCCGATGGCCGCGGACTGACCCAGAATCTGGCCGGCGACCAGCAGGCGATCCTGCGCGGCTTCGAGCGCGGCCTGCAGGCGGATGGGGCAGCCACCGGCTTTGCCACGTCGCCGGCGTGGTCGGCGCTGCGCGACACGCTCGCGCAGTTGTCGTCGGCGCGCGCCGCGCAAGGCGAAACTGCGGACGTCACCAGCGCCTTCGTGCTGTCGCTGAAACGGCCGATCTTCGACGCGCTGCAACGCCAGGCCGCCACCGGCGGGCTGGACTCGCAGATCGACGCGATCTGGGCCACCTCGGCGCTGGTCGACCGCATGGCGCAATGGACCGTTTCCACCTACACCCGCACGCGCGAGGACATCATCACGCGCCAGCAGCATGAACTGCTGGAACTCTCGACGCCGGTGATCAAGCTCTGGGAAGGCGTGCTGGCGGTGCCCGTGATCGGCACGCTGGACAGCAGCCGCGCCCAGATGGTGCTGGAGACGCTGCTGGATCGTCTGGTGGAGACCAGCTCCGAACTGGCCATCATCGACATCACGGGCGTGCCCACCGTCGATACGCTGGTGGCGCAGCACCTGATGAAAACCGTCACGGCCATCCGCCTGATGGGCGCCGAATGCATCATCAGCGGCATCCGCCCGCAGATCGCGCAAACCATCGTCCATCTGGGCATCGATCTGCAGGGCATCATCACCAAGGCAAGCCTGGCCGACGCGCTTGGCGCCGCCATGCGCATGACCGGCCACACCGTCGTGCGCAACGCCAGCTAACCGGGAGCACGAGGTAGCCATGGAACGGATTCCAATCTTGCGGATGGGCAAGTATTTGCTGGTGACGATCCAGATCGACATGCAGGACCAGACCGCGCTGCTGCTCCAGGAAGACCTGGCCACGATGGTGGAAAAAACCGGCGCGCATGGTCTGCTGATCGACGTATCGGCGCTGGAAATGGTGGACTCGTTTATCGGACGCACGCTGGTCGGCATTTCCGGTATTTGCCGCATCCTCGGCGCGACGACCGTGGTGGTCGGCATCCGCCCGGCGGTGGCGATCACGCTGGTGGAGCTGGGGCTGTCGCTGGGCGGCGTGAAGACGGCACTCAACGTGGAGCGCGGCATGGCGATGCTCAACGCTGCGCAGGACGCCTGACGTGGCCGGCGAACTGGCCCCGACCGGCAGCGCCCCGGTCCGCGACGAACGCGACATCGTTCAGGCGCGCGCCGTGGTGCGCACACTGACGGCCCAGCTGAAGTTCTCGCTGGTGGAGCAAACTAAGATGATTACGGCGGCCAGCGAGCTGGCGCGCAATGCGATGGTGTACGGCGGCGGCGGGGAAATGCGCTGGGAGATCGTCCAGGACGGCATCCGGCGCGGGCTGCGCCTGCATTTCGAGGATCAGGGCCCGGGCATTCCCGATGTCGAACAGGCGCTGGTGGATGGCTGGACCACCGGTGGTGGCCTGGGCATGGGCCTGTCGGGCAGCAAGCGGCTGGTGAACGAATTCGCGATCCGTACCAAAGTTGGCGAGGGAACCTGTGTCAGCATCACTCGGTGGAAGTAGCAACCACGGACCCCATATCGTCGTGCCGATGGGCGATGCGAGCCGCGTGGGCGAGGCGCGCCGCCTGGCCGCCGAGTTGTCCACGCGCCTCGGGTTCGACGCCACGGTGGCCGGACGGCTGGCGGTGGCGGTCAACGAGCTGGGCAACAACCTCGTGCGTTATGCGCAGGGCGGTCGCCTGTTGCTGGCCGCGCGCGAGGTCTCGGGCAATCTGGCCATCGAGCTGCTGTCGATCGACGACGGCCCCGGCATGGACGACCTGCAGGCCTGTCTGCGCGACGGCCATTCCACGGGCGGCAGCGCCGGCCAGGGGCTCGGTGCAGTGAGCCGGCTGGCCGACGATTTCGACATCCACACCAGCCCAGGCCAGGGCAGCCTGATCCTGGCGCGCTTCTACCGCGACCGCGTACCGGGCGGCGCCGCACGGCGTCCCGGCGGCGGCTTCGCGGTAGGCGCCGTCTGCCTGGCCGCGCCAGGCGAAAGCGTCAGCGGCGATGGCTGGGGCGTGGCCGTGCACGACGGGCGCGCCGACGTGGTGGTGGTGGACGGCCTCGGGCATGGCCCCGACGCCGCCCACGCCGCCACGGCCGCCCTCACCGCCTTCGACGCCACGCACGGCGGCGCGCCGGGTGCTTACGTGGAACGGGCGCACGGCGCACTGCGCGGCACGCGCGGCGCGGCGGTCGCGGCATACCGGATCGACGCGGGCGCCAACCGCATCCGCTTTGCCGGCGCCGGCAATATCCTGGGCCGCGTCATCTCCGGCATCGGCGACCGCACCATGATCAGCCAGAGCGGCACGGCCGGCATCCAGGTGCGCAGCGTGCAGGAGCAGGAGCTGGACTGGCCCGCGCATGCGCTGGTCGTCGTGCATTCCGACGGCATCCAGTCTCGTTGGCAGTTGGACGATCCCACCTTGCTGCAGCGCGACCCGGCCATCGTGGCGGCATTCGTGCTGTGGAAGTTCTGCCGCGGCCGCGACGACGCCACCGCCGTGGTGATCCGACGTGCAAAAGACTGATATGAACGCGCCCACCTTGCCCCCATCGCCCATGACTTCCGACGATATTGCCGCGCTGCAGGCCACGCTCGAAGCTCGCACGCAGGAAGTGCTCGCGTTGCGCGCGGAACTGGAAGAGACCAATCGCGGCGTGGTGGCGCTGTACTCGGAGCTCGACATGCAGGCCGAGCAGCTGCGCCAAGCGACCGAACTCAAGAGCCGCTTCCTGGCCTACATGAGCCACGAATTCCGCACGCCGATCGTGTCGATCCAGAGCATCACGCGGCTGCTGATCGACCGCGTCGACGGCCCGCTGACCGCCGAGCAGGAAAAGCAGGTCAAGTTCGTGCGCGACACGGCGGCCGAGTTTGCCGAGATGGTCAACGACCTGCTCGACCTGGCGCGGCTCGAAGCGGGGCGCGTAGACGTGTCGCCGGCCTGGTTCGACATGGTGGCGCTGTTCGACGCGCTGCGCGGCATGTTCAAGCCCGTGCTGACCAATCCCGAGGTCTCGCTGATCTTTGAGGAGCCGCATGGCGTGCCGAAGCTGTTCAGCGACGACCGAAAGGTGTCGCACATCCTGCGCAACTACATCTCCAACGCGCTGAAATTCACGCCCAGCGGCGAAGTGCGCGTGTCGGCGGTGTGCGAGGCGCCGGACACCATCACGTTTTCCGTGCGCGACACCGGCATCGGCATTCCGGCCGCTTCCCACGGCGAGGTTTTCCAGGATTTCGTGCAGATTGATTCCCCGCTGCAGCGGCGCTACCGGGGCTCTGGCCTGGGCCTGGCGCTGTCCAAGCGGCTGGCCGAACTGCTCGGCGGGTACGTCGGCTTCGAAAGCGAGGTCGGGGTGGGTTCGCGTTTCTACGTGACGCTGCCTACCACGTACCCTGCCGCCACGCCCGTTTCCGGAGCCGATCATGCCGGATGATCCGCAGCGCAACTCTTCCGCACCGGCCGGCCGCGACGGCGCCTGGCTGGCCGCCCCACATAGCCCAGGCGCAAGCGGCGCCGATGCCGCGCACCAGTTGGTGCTGGTGGTGGACGACAATCCGGTCACGCGCTACGCGACGGTGCGCGTGCTGGCCGCGGCGGGATTTCGCACCGCGGAGGCCGACAGCGGGCAGCAGGCGCTGCAACTGGCCGACACCAGCGTGTCGGCAGTGGTGCTCGATGTGAACCTGCCGGACATCGACGGCTTCCAGGTGTGCCGCATCCTGCGCGAGCGGCCCGATACCACCACGGTGCCCGTGGTGCACCTGTCGGCCACCTACGTCGCCGATTACGACAAGGTGCGCGGCCTGGACGCCGGCGCCAGCGCCTATCTGGTCCATCCGGTCGAACCGACGGTGCTGGTCGCCACGATTTCGTCGCTGCTGCGCGCCAGCGCGGCGGAACGCTCGATGCGCGAAAACGAGGCGCGCCTGCGCGCGATCTACGACCAGGCGATCGGCGGCATCTGCACGCTGGACCTGGACGGCCGGCTGGTCGACGTGAACCCGGCCATGCTGACCATGCTCAAGCGCCCCGCGTCCGAACTGGTGGGCCAGCCGGTGTCCGCATTCGCGCCGCCGTCCTGGCGCGAGCGCGTGGCCGACGCCACCGGACACTCGCGCCAGGACGGCTGGCAAGGCACCTTTCCGCTGGAAGACGCCCACGGCGAGACCATGCACCTGGAGTGGAGCATTTCGCCCGCGCTGGAAACCGGCATCAAGGTGGCCGTGGTGTCCAACATTACCGACCACGTCAACCTCGAACGCCAGCGCGAACAGTTGATCGAACGCGAGCAGGCCGCGCGCGCCGCGGTGGAACGGCTCAATCGCATGAAGGACGATTTCATCGCGATCCTGTCGCACGAGCTGCGCAATCCGCTCAATGTGATATCGGTCTGGACCCATGTGCTGACGCGCCATGTCAACTCCGATGAGGGCCGGCGCGGACTGGCCGCCGTGGAGCGCAATATCGCGATCCAGCGGCGGCTGGTGGCCGATCTGGTCGACGTGTCGATGCTCAACGTCGGCAAGATGAAGCTCGAACGCGAGCGCGTGGATCCGGCCGACGTGGTACGCGGCGCGATGGAGAGCATGCAGGCGCAGGCCGAGGAGCGCCAGGTGACGCTGGCGATCGAGCTGGCGCCCACGCTCACGCACACCGCGTGGCTGGACGCCGCACGCTTCCAGCAGATTCTGTGGAACCTGATCTCGAATGCGATCAAGTTTTCGCCCGAAGGCGGCACGGTGCGCATCCAGGTGTCCTCCGATACCGAATCGCTGCATGTGCGCGTGATCGACAACGGGCGCGGCATCCCGGCCGAATTCCTGCCGCTGCTGTTCGACCGCTTCACGCAGAGCGAAGACGCTAATCGCCGCAAGCACGGCGGACTGGGACTCGGGCTGGCCATCGTCAAGCATCTGTCCGAAATGCATGGCGGCACGGTGCGCGCCTTCAGCGCTGGACTGGACCAGGGCTCCACGTTCGACGTGACCATCCCGCTGATGGGCCGCGCCGAGCCCAATCCCGCCGACACGCTGGCCGACACGCCCCCGCTGCAGCAACCGGCGCCGCTCAGTGCACTGGACGTGCTGGTGGTGGAAGACGACGCCGATGCCGCTGCTGCGCTGTCCGCGATCCTGGCCGACTATGGTGCCCGCGTGCGTACCGCGCGCGACTGCGAGGAAGCGCTCGACCACGTCTCGCGCAGCCGGCCGGACCTGATGATCAGCGATATCGGCCTGCCCGGCCGCGATGGCAACGACCTGATCCGCGATGTACGGGTGCACGAGGCGCTGCAAGCGCTGCCGCGCATGCCGGCCGTGGCGCTCACCGCGTTCACGCGCCAGCAGGACCGGCGCGCCGCAATCGAATCGGGCTTCGACGCCGTGTGCGGCAAGCCGCTGCGCCTGCAGGAACTGATGGACGCCATCGAGGCCGCGCTGGCGTTGGGCCGGTAGCGCGGTAGCGCGCGGCAGCCGGGAGTCCACGGCAGGCGCGCAGAAGCCGGCCCGCACGTCGGCCATTCAAAACGAAAACGCGATGCGCGAGGCGCCTCACACCACGCCTGCCTCGCGCAGGCCCGCGAGATCGGCCTGCGTCAATCCCAACGCGCAATAGACTTCCGCATTGTGTTCCCCCACCGACGGACCGCTGCGTGCCGGCACGGCCGTGTAGCCCGAAAAGCGCGGCACCACGCACGGCGCCGGGATCGAACCGAGATCGGGATCGGGCAGGCGCACGATGGCTTGGCGCGCCTGGAAATGCGGATCGTCGACGATATCGGCGATCGAAAAAATCTTGCTGAACGGGATTTCGTGCGCCTTCAGCGCCTGCGCCACGTGCGCGTGCGGATGGGCCGCAAACCACTGGGCGAGCACGGCGTCGAGCGCCTCCAGATGGCGCACGCGCGCGGGGTTGCTGGCAAAACGCGCATCGTCGGCCAACTCCGGCTGGCCGATCGCATCGCACAGGCGCCGGAAGATCGCGCCGGACGATGCCACAAGCGAAATCCATTGCCCGTCGGACGTTGCGTACATGTTCGATGGCGCGGTGTAGGTGGCGCGGTTGCCGGCGCGCTGACGGATCTGTCCCAACTGCTCGTATTCCACGGCCAGCGGCTCCAGCACGCGGAACAGCGCCTCGGTGGCCGACAAGTCGATGTCTTGCCCCGGCATGTCGGCGTTGCCCGGCCGGCGGCGTTCGGCCATCGCGCTGGCAATCGCGAACGCGCCGAACAGGCCCGCCACCATATCGCCGATCGGATAGTTCATGTGCAACGGCGGGCCGTCGGCATCGCCGGTCAGGTTCGTAAAGCCGCTCATGGCCTCGAAGATGCGCGCAAATCCGGCGCGCTGCGCATAGGGCCCGGTCTGCCCGAAACCGGTCAGCCGCAGCACCGTCAGGCGCGGATTGGCGCGTTGCAGCGTGGCGAGGTCCAGGCCCCAGCGGTCCAGCGTGCCGGTGCGGAAGTTCTCGATCAGCACATCGAAATCGGGCAGCAGCCGCAGGAACAGTTCGCGCCCGGCCGGTTTGCGCACGTCGAGCGTGATACCGCGCTTGCCGCGGTTGGTGACCTTCCAGTACAGCGCCAGGTCGTCCTTGACCGGGGACAGGCCGCGCAGCGGATCGCTGCCGTCGGGCAGTTCCAGCTTGACCACATCGGCGCCCATGTCGGCACACAGCGTGCCGGAAAACGGTGCGGCGATCACGGTGGCCATGTCGAGGATGCGCACGCCCGCCAGCGGGCCTTGGGTATTGCCTTGCATATCGTCGCGGTCCTGTCGATTAGTCCAGCGTGGTGCCGGTAGATTTGACCAGCGCGCCCCACCACGCGCCATCGGCCTTGATCTGCTGCGCGAACTGTTCCGGCGTATTGCCGACCGGCTCGGCGCCCTGCTCGATCAGCCGCTTGCGGATATCGGGCCGCGCCAGCACCTTGACGACCGCGTGGTTGAGCTTGTCGATGATCGGGCGCGGCGTGTTGGCCGGCGCCATCATGCCCTTCCACGCCGTCACCGTATAACCCTTGAGCCCGGCTTCCTCGGCCGTTGGCACGTCCGGTGCGCCCGAGGCGCGCTTGTCGCTGGTCACGGCCAGCGCGCGCAGCTTGCCGGACTGCACGTGCGGCCACAACGCCGGCATGTTGTCGATCATCAGTGTGATATGCCCGGCGATCAGGTCCGCCACGGCCGGGCCGCTGCCCTTGTATGGCACGTGCTGCATGCGAATGCCGGCGGTCTGGTTCAGCAATGCGCCGGCCAGTTGCGCCGGGCTGCCGTTGCCGGGCGATCCGAACGTGACGTCGTTCGGGTGCGCCTTGGCATAGGCGATGAACTCCTTCACGTTCTTCACCGGCAGCGACGCATTGACCGCCATCAGGTTGTGATCGCGCGCGATCATCGTCACGGCAGCCAGATCGCGCGCCGGGTCGTAGCTCATCTTCGCGTACAGGCTCGGATTGATCACGATCTGGCCTGCCGCGGCCATCAGCAGCGTGTAGCCGTCCGGCGCCGCCTTGGCGACGATATCGCCGCCGATATTGCCGCCTGCGCCGGGACGGTTGTCGACGATTACGGTTTGCCCCAGCTCTTCGCGCAGCGGCTCGGCGATCAGCCGCGCCACGATATCGGTGGATCCGCCCGGTGCGAACGGCACCACCAGCCGGATGACTTTGCTCGGATATGCGGCATCGGCGGCGTGCGCGGGCAGCGCCGCCACGCCGCCCAGCAGCGCGGCGGCTGCCAGCAGGGGCTTGAACATGGGTGTCTCCTCGTTGTCTGGGTGCCGCGGCGCGTCAGCGGCCGCCCGCCTGCGCAAAGGTGCGCTTGGCGATGTTGAGTTGATGGATCTGGCTGGTGCCTTCGTACAGGCGGAACAGGCGGACGTCGCGATAGAAGCGCTCGATGCCGTGGTCGGCGATGTAGCCGTAGCCGCCAAACAGCTGCACGCAGCGGTCCGCCACGCGGCCGCACATCTCGGAAGCGAAGTACTTGCAGATCGACGCTTCCATCGTCACGTCCTGCCCCTGGTCCCGCTTGCGCGCGGTTTCCATGATCAACGCGCGTGCGGCGTGGATATCGGTCTGGCAGTCGGCGATCATCGCCTGCACGAGCTGGAAATCGGCCAGCGGCTGGCCAAACTGCTTGCGCTGCGTGACGAAGCGCACGGCGTCGTCGAGCATGCGAATCGCCGGTCCCGTGCACAGCGCAGCCAGATGGATGCGCTGCTTGTTAAGCACCTTCATCGCGGTGCGAAAGCCCTGCCCTTCCTCGCCGCCGATCAGGTTGGCGGCCGGCACGCGGCAATTGTCGAAATGCACCTCGGACACCGGCGACCCGGCCTGGCCCATCTTCTGATACGGCTGCCCGGTGGTGAGCCCGAGCGTGTCGCGCGGCACGATAAACGCCGAGATGCCGCCCGCGCCGGCGCGCGCCGGATCGGTACGCGCCATAACGGTAAACAGCCCGGCGATGGGCGCGTTGGTGATGAAGCACTTGGTGCCGTTGAGCACATAGTGATCGCCGTCGCGTCGGGCCGATGTGGCCAGCGCGGTGGCATCGGACCCGGCATCGGGCTCGGTCAGCGCAAACGCGCCGGTGACGGCGCCGCTGGCGAGCAACGGTAGCCACGTGCGTTTCTGTTCGGCCGTGCCGTCCGCCACCAGGGCCTCCGATCCGATTCCGGTATTGGTGCCCACGCGGGCGCGGAACGCGACCGAGCATTGCGACAGCTCGATGGCCGCCAGCACCAGTTCCTCGGTGGTCATGCCGGCGCCGCCGTACGCTTCGGGAATCGAATAGCCGAACATGCCCTGCGCAGCCATCGCGTCGACGAGATCCTGCGGCACCTCGTCGCGTTGCGCCACTTCCGCTTCACGCGGAACCAGCTGTTCGCGCACGAAGCTGCGCAGCGTGTGCAGGAATGCCTGGAAGGATTCTGCGTCTCGGATCATCTTGTCTCGCTCCTGAGGGGTGGATGTTGTCGTCGTTGCCGGATCGCGCCGGCCGCGCGCCAGCGGTTCACTGCGTTTTTTTGATGGTCCCGAGCGTACGCCTGGCTTCGAAATACCGGCACGCTTGTTTCGCTATCTTGAACATCGGCCGGGATAAAAGGCGGCCGCTTCGGTAAGATCGTCGCCAATGACTACGTTGCCGTCTCATTCGCCTGATGCGCCTGACGGGCCGCGCAAGCCGCGCCCGCGCCACCCCGACCCCGCCTTCGCCACGACGCTGGCCCACGGGCTGGCGCTGCTGCAGTGCTTTGGCGTGGGCGACGCCGCGCTGAGCAACAAGGAATTGGCCGAACGCACGCAGCTGTCGAAGGCCACCATCAGCCGGCTGACGTACACGCTGGCGGCGCGCGGGCTGCTGCTGTATGACACGCGCCTGCGCCGTTACCGGCTGGGATCGACTGCGCTGTCGCTGGGCTATCCGCTGCTGGCCAGCCTGCGCATTCGCCAGGTAGCCCGGCCGCTGATGAAGGCGCTGGCCGACCGCGTCGGGGGATCGGTCTCGCTGGGGCTGCGCGACCGGCTGCGCATGGTCTATGTGGAAACCAGCCGCGGGCACGATGCGATCGCGTTCCGGCCCGATATCGGCGCATCGCTACCGATGCTGACGTCCGCAATGGGCCGCGCCTGGCTGGCGCAGGCGCCGGCGGACGTGCGTGCCGCCGTGGTCGACGCCTTGCGCGAGGCCAATTCCGGCGACTGGCAGCGCCATGCCGAGGCCATCGCCAGCGCCGTGCACGATCTTGCCGCGCTTGGCTTCACGCGGTCGGCCGGCGACTGGCTGCGCGACGTGCATGCCGTGGCCGTGCCGATGCGCCGGGCGATCGACGGCGAAATCCTGGTGTTCAATTGCGGCGTGCCGATTGCGCGCATGTCGCCGCGCAAGCTCGAACGCGAAATGGGCCCACGGCTGATCGCGCTGGTGGAAGACGTCGAGGCGCTGCTGACATGACGCGCCGTACCGTTCCGGGCGGACCGGCCGATCCCGTCGATCCCGCTGGTCCCGCTGGTCCCGCTGATTCAGCTGATCCCGGCGGTGCAGCCGACCCAGCCATTGCGGGCGGATCAGGTCGATCTGGCCGCAATGACTGCTCTGGCGACTCCGACACCATGGTGCATGAGATCGGCTTGGCCGATCCGAACGCCCCGGCCGACGCGCCCCCGAAGGATCCCCAGTTCGCCACGACGCTGGCCAGCGGCATCGACATCCTGCTGGCATACCGGCCCGGCGACGCGCTGCTGGGCAACAAGGACTTCGTACAACGCACCGGGCTGTCGAAGTCAACCGTGGCGCGGCTGACCCATACGCTGTGCGTGCTGGGCTATCTCCGTCACGAGGCGGCGCTGGGCAAATACCGGCTCGGCGCGCCGGTGCTGGCGCCCGCCTATCCGCTGCTGGCCAGCATGCAGATCCGGCAGGCGGCGCGCCCGCTGATGAAGGCACTGGCCGACGAAGTGGGCGGCGCCGTGTCGCTGGGCATCCGCGACCGCACGCAGATGATCTACGTGGAAACCGCGCGATCGACCGACAACCTCGTGGTCCCGCCCGATATCGGCGCCGCGCTGCCGATGCTGACCACCGCCATCGGCAAGGCATGGCTGTGCCGCGTGCCGGCCGCCCTGCGCGACCCGGTGCTCAACCGGCTGCGTCTGCAGGATGGCGACGCGTTTCGCCGCGCCGCGCCCGGTCTGGCGCAGGCGCGCGAAGATCTGGAAACGGTCGGCTTCTGCTCGAATCGCGCCGAATGGCGACACGACGTATTTGCGTTTGCCGTGCCGCTCTGCAAGCCGGTGGACTCGCAGTGGTTCGTCATCAACACCGGCGTCCGCGCGCGATCGGGAGCGTTCGAGGCGTTGCGCCGGACCGTTGGCCTAGGTCTGGTCGCGGTCGCGCATGACCTGGAGTCGCTTCTCGGGCTGCGATAGCGCGCGTGGCGGAACGACACCGCGCCCAGATGGCCCACCGGATCCGGCCATCGGATCGCCCACGGGTTCGCCCACGACATCGCGACAGATCGACCCGGATCAGCGATTTTCCTCGGCAAAGGCTCGCTTGACTCGCCGCCTGCAACGGTTCGGGCCCGGTCCTGTTCAACGGAAAAGCGACACAAGAGCCATGCCGCCGTGAGGCTTTCCTTGACGCATCAATTGTCCGATGGGCATCATGCGCACTGATTACGTAATGCGAGTCGTTCGCATTCGTGTTTACATTTACATCTACGAGCCACCGTACCATGATGTCCACTTCGTCGTCGGCCCTGCGCCGGCCGCAAGCGCCTTCGCGCGTTCGTCCCCTCGCCGCATTTGCCCGCCTCGCGGTCGTCGCGGGATTTCCGCTATGCGCAACCGCGTACGCCCAGACCGCCCCGGAGACGGCGCTGCCCGCCGTGACCGTCAGCGCGAAGCAGGATATCGAGATCGGCCAGCCGCTCGACAAGAAAACGTCGGGCGGTGCGCTTGGCAGCAAATCGCAACTGGACACGCCATTCTCGACCGCCGTGTTCACCAGCGACGACCTCGCCGACCGCCAGGTGGCCAAGCTGGGTGACGTGTTCTTTACCGATGCGTCGGTCTCGGACAACAGCAACGCGACCAATGCCTGGGCGGCCTACACCACGGTGCGCGGCCTGCAGTTGGACTGGCGCAATGCGTTCAAGATCAACGGCATGCCGTTCATCAGCTACGGCCTGACGCTGCCCTACGAGCAACTCGAACAGGTGGAGCTGCTCAAGGGCGCATCGGGCTTTATGTACGGCTTTGGCAATCCCGGCGGCACGATCAACTACGTGACCCGGAAGCCGACCGACACATTTACCGCCAGCGCGGAACTAGGCTTCCGCTCATCGCACGTCTGGTCCGAGCATGTGGATGTGGGCGGCCGCGCCGGCCCGGACAACATGTTCGGCTATCGGCTGAACCTGACGCACGAGGAAGGCAAGCCGTCCAACGCAGTGGGGCTGAATCGGAATTCTGTGTCGCTCGGGTTCGATGCGCGCATCACGCGCGATCTGACCTGGACATTCGACGGCATTTATCAGGACCGTAACAGCTGGGGCGGCACGCCGTCGTTCTATGTCGGCGGCATTGCGCCCAACGGCCAGCTGCCGAGCGTGATCAGCGGCCGCGGCGGCCGGTACGGCGGATCGGACACCCATTTCTATTCGAACCTGCAGGTGTATCAGACCGGACTGCGCTACAAGCTCAACGACGACTGGACGGTCAGCACTCTCTACAGCTTCAGCAAGCAATCGCGCAGCCGCAATGAATCGACGCTGTTCCTGTCGAATGCGGCCGGCGACTACACCGATCTGCGCTACGACGGCGCCGAAAGCCAGCAGTTCAGCAACTGGACGACGATGGTCGAAGGCAAGTTCCGCACCGGTCCGTTCAAGCATGAACTGGTGGCGGGCCTGAGCTGGCAGGAACAGATCGATCGCTACAGCAGCAACTTTGTCAACACGCCGCTGGCAAGCGGCAATCTGTTTGCGCCGTACACCGGCGTCTATTACAGCGCGACCGCATTCAACAAGTACCGCGCCAGCGACACCACGCAGAAGGCCGCTTTCGTCAGCGACACGATCCAGTTGACCGAGCGCTGGTCCGTACTGGCGGGCCTGCGCGTGACGAACTACGAGCAGAACGGCTATGGCGTACCGGGCAGCACCGGCGGCGACACGCAATACACCAAGAACGGCCTGCTGACGCCGACGGCGGCCATCATGTTCAAGCCGCTGCCGAGCACCACCCTGTACGCGAGCTATGTGGAATCGTTCGATGGCGGCGGCGTGGTATCGACGTTCTATGCCAACTCGGGCGCCGCGCTGACGCCGGCCAAGAGCCGCCAGTACGAACTGGGCGCAAAGACCGAGCAAGGCAACTGGAACGGAACGGCTGCATTGTTCCGCATCGAACGTCGCGCGGAGTATGTCAACTCGCAGAACGTATTCGTCCAGGATGGCCAGTCGATCTACCAGGGCGCCGAACTGGCTGGCGCCGCGCGCATCGGGTCGCAATGGGAAGTGGGCGGCAGCGCCATGTACCTCGACAGCTATTACAGCGAAGGCGAATTCAACGTCGGCAATCGCGTCGCCGGCGCACCCAACTTCATCCTGACAGGCCGTGTTGCGTACCGCGTGCCTTTTGTGCCGGGCCTCAAGCTCGGCATCGATGGCAAGTACACGGGCACTACCAAGGTGCGCCCCGAGGGCGACCTGACGCTGGGCGGATACACGGTGTTCAACCTCGGCGCCACGTACAACACGCGCGTTGCCGGCAAGTACCTGACGCTGCGCGCGGCCGTGACCAACCTGACCAACAAGCGCTACTGGGGCTTCCAGTACGCCAACTACATCCAGCCCGCCGATCCCCGCGCCATCAGCCTGAGCGCAAAGATCTCGTACTGAAGCACCGGATTTTCGGGACGTCGGATCGCTGGATCGCCATGCGACGGTCCGACGATCCGACGGGTTGATGCCCTGACGCCCCGATGCGTCGATCCGTTGCCCCCCGCCTGGCGCCTGCCGCCTGCCGCCTGCCGCCTGCCGTCTGCCGCCTGCCCGAGGATGCCCCCAACCGAGCGATCGGCGGGGCAATTTCGTTTTGTGGCCCCACCTGTCCGGCGCGGCCGCGGGCCGTATACAATCGCGTTTTTCTTTCCCTGCCCGAGCCGCCCCATGACCACTCTTGGAACCCCCCTCTCCCCGTCCGCCACCAAAGTCATGCTGCTGGGCTCCGGCGAGCTAGGCAAGGAAGTGCTGATCGCACTGCAGCGGCTGGGCGTGGAAACCATCGCCGTCGACCGCTATGAAAACGCGCCCGGCCAGCAGGTGGCGCATCACGCGCGCACGATCACCATGAGTGACGGCAAGCAGTTGAAGGCGCTGATCGAAGCCGAACGGCCCGATCTGGTTGTGCCGGAAATCGAAGCGATCGCGACGCCGATGCTCGAAGCGCTGGAAGCCGCCGGCTTGGTCCGCGTGATTCCCACGGCGCGCGCCGCGCGCCTGACGATGGATCGCGAAGGCATTCGCCGCCTTGCCGCCGAGACCCTGAACCTGCCGACCAGCCCCTACAAGTTCTGCGATTCGCTGGAAGAACTGCAGGCCGCGATCGACGGCGGCATCGGGTATCCGTGCGTGGTCAAACCCGTGATGAGCAGCTCGGGCAAGGGCCAGAGCAAGATTGACGGCCCGGCCGACGTCAAGGCGGCATGGGACTACGCCATGGCAGGCGGCCGTGTCAGCCACGGCCGCATCATTGTCGAAGGCTTTATCGACTTCGACTACGAGATCACATTGCTGACCGTGCGCGCGCCGGGCGCCAATGGCGAGGTGGAAACACATTTCTGCGAGCCGATTGGTCACGTCCAGGTGGCGGGCGACTACGTTGAAAGCTGGCAGCCCCACCCGATGCATCCCAAGGCCCTACAGACCGCCCAGCATATCGCGCGCGCCGTGACTGCCGATCTGGGTGGCCAGGGCCTGTTCGGCGTGGAACTGTTCGTCAAGGGTGAACAGGTCTGGTTCAGCGAAGTCAGCCCGCGTCCGCACGACACCGGCATGGTCACCATGATCACCCAGTGGCAGAACGAATTCGAACTGCATGCGCGCGCAATCCTGGGCCTGCCCGTCAGCACTGCCCTGCGCGCACCGGGCGCCAGCGCCGTGATCTACGGCGGCGTGGACGCCGAGGGCATCGTCTTCGACGGGGTGGACGACGCACTGCGCGTTCCCCAGACGGAACTGCGACTGTTCGGCAAGCCCGAATCGTTCACCAAGCGCCGCATGGGCGTGGCGCTGGCTTACGCCGACGACGTCGAGACCGCACGCGCACGCGCCAAGGAAGCCGCCGGCAAGGTCAAGCCGCACAAGGCCTAGCCGTAGCACCGCAGACCATCGCAGGGCCAGCCGCGGTATTGCAGTCCGCGGTGTCGCAGTCCGCGGTGTCGCAGTCCACGGCGTTGCAGTCCGCGGCGTTGCAGTCCGCGGCGTCGCAGCAGTCCGGCGTGCCGCAATCAGTCGTGTCGCCGTCCGCTGACACCGCCAACCATCACGCTACCCGGTCCGCGCGGTCCGTATGCGCGCCGACCGGGTCGCGCGCGCCCGGATCGGCGGCCGCCGCCGCCAGAGCCGCATGGGCACCCTGCGGAGAATGATCGCGCAGGCCGCTCAGATCGGCACCGGACGGCGCCTGATAGAGCCGCAATCCCAGCTCGGGCAGGATCGACAGCAGGTGATCGAAGATATCGCCCTGAATGCGCTCGTAATCCATCCAGCCCGTGCGCGTGCTGAAACAGTAGACCTCGATCGGAATGCCCTGCGAGTCGGGCTCCATCATGCGCAGATTGAGCAGCAGGTCCTGGTGGATATCGGGATGGGCGCGCAGGAACGCGATGCCATAGGCGCGGAACGTGCCGACATTGGTTAATCGGCGGCGATTGACGGGGTCGGTGTTTTCGCCCAGCAGCGCCCGATTGGTCTGTTCCACTTCCTGCTGCTTGACCTCGAGATAGTCGTGCAGCAGCCGAAAGCGCATCAGCGCCTTGACCTCGGCGTCGTCCAGGAACCGCACCGTCGTGGCGTCGATACGCAGCGTGCGCTTGATCCGGCGCGCGCCGGACTCGAACATGTGACGATAGTTGCGATAGCTTTCCGAGAACAGCTTGTAGGTAGGCACCGTGGTGACGGTGTTGTCCCAGTTCTTGACCTTGACCGTGTGCAGCGCAATGTCCATCACAAAGCCATCGGCATTGGATTGCGGCATCTCGATCCAGTCGCCGATACGCAGCATGTCGTTCGACGTCAGTTGCGTGCTGGCCACCAACGACAGCAGCGTGTCCTTGAAGACCAGCAGCAGCACCGCCGACAGCGCACCGATACCGGACAGCATCCACAACGGCGAACGGTCGATCAGGATCGACAGCACCAGCACGGCGCAGACCAGCCACAGTGCAAGCTGGGCGATCTGCACATAACCCTTGATCGAGCGCGTCTGCGCGCGGCGGCTGTTGGCAAAGACGCTCTGCCAGGCACCGAGCACGCCGGAAAGCATCAGGAACACGCTGATCCAGGTGCCCGCGTGCGCCAGCCGCTCGATCAGGATCGAAAACTTGCCGAGGTTGGGCACCTGGCTCACGCCGACCGTGATCACGGCCAGGAACACCGCGTAGCCCAGCCGGCGGTAGGTGCGGTGGCGCAGCAGCGCGGTGGCCCAGTCGGCATTGCCGGACAGGCTCAGCACGCGGTAGACCAGGCGTCCCACGACGCGCGCAACCAGCCACTGCGCGATGCCCGCGATCAGCACCAGCGCCAGCACATACAGCGATACCTGGGCCCACGGATGAGCCGGAATGCGTTGCTCGAAAAGCTCAAGCAGAGCGTCGAAATTCATGGGGGATGATGCATGGATTCAGCCAGACAAGCCGCAAGTCTACCCGCCGCGCGCCTTGCTGCCATCATTTGCGGCGGCGGATTCTGGCATTTCCCCGATTTTTCAGAATCGTCTCAGGCGATCGGCACGGCCGCCCGCGGCGCGCGGCGCGCGCACAGGCGGCCGCCGCGCCGTCATCTGGCGTGCGGTGCGTACATCGCCATCAGTTGCTCGTCCGTGAAGCCCCACTGGCGCGCGTCCTCGAAAGCGATGACGGTGTCCTCGCTCTGCGTGAGATCCAGCACTTCGGGCGGCAGCGGACGCGACTCCGCCACGGAATAGAACGCCATGACGCGCGGGCGCAGCGCTTCGTTGTCGTTCTGGCCGCAGACCACGGCAAGGCGCCCCGAGCGCAGGCGCAGCACGGTGCCCAGCGGATAGATGCCGACCGTGCGCGTAAACGCCTTGAACACGCGGCGATCGAACAACGTGTCCACCCGCACGGCGATGTATTCCATCGCGCGCGCCGGCGACCACGCCAGATGATTGGGTCGCGGCGAGGTCAGCGAATCGTACGTATCGCAAATTGCCGCGATCTTTGCGTGGATGCTGATTTCGTGCTCCAGCAGACCGAACGGATAGCCGCGTCCGTCCACCCGCTCATGGTGGTGCACGCAGACATCGAGCGGAATGTTGGTATACAGGCGCGCCTCGTTGAGGATCCGATAGCCGGCCGACGGGTGGCGGCGCATCTGCTCTTCCTGCGCGGGCGTCAGGTCGCCGGCCTTCATCAGCAGCGATTCGGGCAGCGTGAGCTTGCCGATGTCGTGCACCAAGCCGGCCAGCCCCAGCTCGCGTACCTCGCCATCGGGCAGCTTGAGGTTGCGTCCGACCGCGATCATCAGCGCGCAGACCGAAAACGAATGCAGATAGGTGTAGTCGTCCTTGGCCTTGAGCCGCGCCATCGCCAGCAGCGCCTGGGAATGGCGCGACAGCGACGCCGATGCCGAATCCACCAGCAGCAGCGCGCCATGGGTTTCCAGGGCACGGCCCATGCGCACGTCGTTGAACAGGTTGCCGATCAGCGCGCGGCCCGACTTGATCAGCTCACGCGCGCGCTCCAGTTCTTCTTCGAAGCTGCATTCGGGGGCGTCGTCGACATCGGCCTCCATCATCTCCGGTGCGGCCGGAGTCGGCAGATTGCGTCCCTTCAATATGTCGATCCAGACATCCTGCACGTTGGCCGCCTGGATCTGCTCCACCTGCTCGTCGCTGGTGACCAGAAAGCGCGAGCGCCAGAACGGATGGTTCATCCATGGTCCGCCCAGCCTTGCCACAAACATGCCTATCTGCAGTTGCTCTGCCTTGATTCTTCTCAGCATGTACTTGCCCCTATCAATGGGTGCGAAGCGCGCTTCGCGCATCCCGTGAGCGGGGCTCTTGGCAGGCCCCTTCTCTGATACTTCTTGTTGGCCGCCATTATCGGCAGGCAACCGGAATTCTTTAGCTTTTTCTGACACGAAGCCGATCCGACGCGCGATCCAACCCGTTTCGCCGCGCTTTCGCGCGCCGACGGACAGCATGCCAAAAGTCCGGGCCATCCCATCGTCATGCGCCAAAATACAACACCGCTGGCTTCGGCCGCGATTTGGCGTGGTGACGCCATGTTGCGCCGAACGTGCGCGCTTTGTTCGCCAGCCCGCAGACCGGCCGGCGGGCCGGCATCAACAATCGGCCACGGTCGGCCCAGCTGCGCGCGGCGCTGCGGACTTGAAAAAAGCGGCCGTATTGCCGTTATTTGTTGTCGACCACCGATATTGCGTCCTTCCCGCTTGATGCATACCCATTACGACAACCTCAAGGTTTCACGCGATGCGCCCCCGGAAGTGATTCGGGCCGCGTACAAGTCATTGAGCCAGAAGTACCATCCCGATCGCCATGCCGACAGCGACGAAGCCAATCGCATCATGCGACTGCTGAACGCGGCTTACGAAGTGCTGCGCGATCCGGCGCGGCGCGCCGAACATGATCAGTGGATTGCCGCACAGGAAAAGCGCGAGGCGGAACAGAAGCAGCGGCGCGCCCAGGCCCAGCGAGCGGCGGCTGCGGCGCAGGCGCAGCGTCGGGCCACGCAACCGCCGCCACGGCCTGCCGCCCGGCCGGCACCGCAGCCCGCGCCCGAGCCCGAGGCCGAACCCGACTGGGATGCGCCGCCGCGACGCCGCAAGGCCCGCCGTCCCCGTCCCGATCGACAGGACCGCAACGACGGTCCGGCGATGCCGTTGCCCAGGTACGGCTCGTTCGCGCTGTACGCGGCGGTTGGCGCGGTGATCGTGATCCTGCTGGGCGACTGGTCTGGCGCGAGCGAAGCCACGCCCGAGCACCGCGCGTCGCAAATCATCAAATCCGCACAGGCAAGCGGCGCCACGGCAGCGCCCCGGGCCGCCGCGTCAGAGACGGGCGCGGCCGCGCGCACCGGCAAGTATCAGCGGCCCGCGCTGACACCGCGCGGCCTGCCATGGCCGGCGCATTCTGGATATCTGTCGGGCTATCCGGTGCTGAACGACCGTGGCCTGTCGACGCTGACGGTCGACAACGCGCGCAGTCTGTCGGACGTGCTGGTCAAGCTGGTGGCCCTCGACGGCAATACGCCGCTGCCGGTGCGGACGAGCTTCGTGCGCGGCGGATCGTCGTTCACGATGGAGAACATCTCGCCGGGCAGCTACGACATCCGTTATCAAAGCCTCGATACGGGGGAGATTTTTCGCTCGGAGCGCTTCGAACTGTCGCAAGCGAAGGAGAACGGCGGCACCAGTTTCGGACGTACCATCCTCACGCTGCAGACGGTGCCGGAAGGCAAATCGCGCTCGGCGATGATCAGCGAGCGCGATTTTCCCTGACTCAGTTGGCCTTCGGCTGCTGGCCGTCAGGCGTCCATGGCTTGGGCTTCGGGGCAGGCGCCGGCAGGTTGCCGTAGAGCTTTTGCCAGCGCGACTTCAGGCCATCGGCAATTTCTTTCTGGTTGTACTGGTCGGCAAAGTCGATCACCGTCATGCCCTGCTGGTTTTTCAGGCGCATGTCGGCGCCCTCGTCCAGCAGCAGCTTGACGGTCTCGATATGACCACCGCGCGCCGCCATCATCAGCGGCGTGGTGCCGTTGGGACTTTCCGCATCGATATAGGCGGCGTGGTCGACCAGATACTTCACCACATCGTTGTGGCCGTTGGTGGCCGCATAGTGCAGCGGCGCCCAGCCCTTCTTGTTGACCTCGGCTTCCATGCCGTCGACCATCAGCTTGACCATGTCTAGCTCGCCTTGCAGGCTGGCCATCATCAGCGCGTTCTCGCCGGCCGGATTGGTCTTGTCGAAGTCGATATTTTTCGCCTTGATCAGCGCCGTGGCCGCCTTGGTCGATTTCTCGCGCAGCGCCACCACCAGCATTGGATTGCCGCGGTTATCGACCAGGTTTGGATCGACACCCTTGGCCAGCAGCTTTTGCACCGTATTGCCGTCGTCGAATTCCACCGCCTTGCGCATATCGTCGGCCGGCGCGGCGTGCACCAGCGCGCAACCCGCCAGCGCGCCGCAGCCCACCAGCGCCATCGCCGCGGCGAGTCGTCGAATCTTCATATCAAGCATGAGCATTCCTATCTATGTGCTTGAACAAACGGAAGAAATTTTCGGTCGTCTGTTCCGCGACGGTTTCCACGGGCACGCCGCGCAGGCCGGCGATGAATTCGCCGACATGACGGACCCATGCCGGCTCATTCGTCTTGCCGCGATACGGCACGGGCGCCAGGTACGGCGAATCGGTCTCGATCAGCATGCGGTCCAGCGGCACCTTCTTCGCAGTTTCCTGCAGGTCGGCCGCGCTCTTGAACGTGACGATGCCCGATAACGAGATATAAAAGCCCTCGTCCAGCGCCTGCCGGGCGATGTCCCATGTCTCGGTGAAGCAATGCATCACGCCACCCGCTTCGCGCGCGTTTTCCTCGCGCATCAGTCGCAGCGTATCGTCCGCCGACGACCGCGTATGGATGATCAGCGGCTTGCCGGTCTGCCGCGCCGCGCGGATATGGGTGCGAAAGCGCTCGCGCTGCCATTCCATCTCGTCGATGCTGCGGCCGTTCAGGCGGTAGTAATCGAGGCCGGTTTCGCCGGTGCCGACCACGCGCGGATGCGCGGACAGCGTTACCAGCCGTTCCAGCGTCGGCTCTTCGGCATCTTCCTCGTAATCGGGATGCACACCCACCGACGCATACAGGTTGGGATGCTGCTCGGCCAGCGCCAGCACACGCGGGAAATCCTCCAGCGTCACCGAGATGCACAGCGCATGGGTGACCTGGTTGGTCTTCATGTTTTCGAGCAGTTGCGGCAGACGCTGCGCCAGCTCGGGAAAATCGATATGGCAATGGGAATCGACAAACATCGGGATTCTCGGTTTTTTGGACGCGGACGGTGTCGCGCCGCGTCAGTCCAGGCGACGGCCGACGATCACCAGATCGCGTTCGATGCCATCGAGCACGGCCACGCGCGGCAGATCGCCCCATCGCACGAAACCATGCCGCTCGAACAGCGCCAGGCTTGGCGCATTGTGGCCGAAGATGAAGCCCAGCAGCGTATTGACGCCGACCTTGGGCGCATGGGCGATAGCCTGTTCCAGCAGATACCGGCCCAGCCCCTGGCCGCGAAACGCTTCGTGCAGATAGATCGACACCTCGGCGGTGGCGCCGTAGGCGGGACGGCCATAGAAATCGGAAAAACTGACCCAACCGGCCATCCGGCCGTCGGCGGCCGTACACACCCATAGCGGGCGGCGCTCGGGCTGGTGGGCGTCGAACCATGCTTCACGCGACTGCACAGTGACCGGCGCCGTGTCGGCCGTCACCATACGCGACGGCACCGTGCTGTTATAGATGTCGACGATGCCAGGCAGATCCTGACGCGTGGCAAGGCGCACGGTGAAACCAGAATTACTCATAAATACAGGTATTTGCGCAATAATCTTCGCGCAATTTATCAGGTTACAAAGTCTGCGTGGGACGCCCCGATTCGACGGTCTTGCCCAACAGTTCCTCGACCGCGCGCTTCAGGGCGCGGCCGTTGTCGTCATCGGGCAGGTGCACGCCCACGCCGGGCGTCTTGAGCGGCGTGCCGACAGGCGTGATCCATGCCACGGTGCCCTGGATCTGGTATTTCTGCGGCCGATCCAGCAATGAAAGCACCAGAAAAACCTGTTCGCCAAGCCGGAACGGGCGGTTCGACGGTACAAAGATGCCGCCGTGCGTCAGGAATGGCATGTAGGCGCCGTAGAGCCCGGCCTGGTCCTTGATCGACAGCGACAGCACATTGGGACGCTGCGGCGCGCCCGGAGCTGCCGCGCCGCCGCTGGCGGCAGGCGGATTCCCAGGCGCAGCCGTTGCCGCGCGTGGCGGCATCGTGACTGGTGCATTCATTGTTTGACCCCTTGCTGCATGCCCGCTTTGCGCGGGCTATTTATCGTGGAACTGCGTCGCTCGATTTTTACCACGTGCGTATCACAATGCCTATGGCTTTGTCGCCCCGCGCCATCACTTTGCAGCGCCGGACCCGAACAATTGCCGATAGTCGAGAAATACCGATTCCATCACGAGCCGGGCCGCCAGCGGATGGTTTTCGCTGCGGCGATGATTGACCAGCCGGCCTGCGAACGCCTGCAGCCGATGCGCGTCGGTAGCGCGGGCGCAACGTTCAAGCGCGGCGTGTTCCTTGGGGAAATACCGCGCCACGCCGGTGCCCAGGCAGAGCGCCAACAGATCGTAGGTCCAGCGCTGCAGCGTGCCGAGGATCGCCGGCACGGGCAGCTTCTGCAATTGTTCGGCGGCGGCGAACGCATCGAACGCGGCGCCGTTGCCGAGCTGACCGACCAGCCAGCGCTGCAGCGGCTGTTCCTCTGCTTCGGCGGCGTGCATCGCGGTCAGCGGCGAACCGCCCGCCAGCGCCAGTTGCGCCTCGACATCGGCCACGCCCTGGCTGCGCAGCCAGGCCAGCGCCTCATCGGCCGTCGGGCGCGTCACGGAAAACTGGCGGCAGCGCGACAGGATCGTCGGCAGTACGCGGTCGATACGGTCGGTCACCAGCAGGAAAACGGTCGACGGCGGCGGCTCTTCCAGCGTCTTGAGCAGGGCATTGGCGCCTTCGGTCTGCAATGCGTCGAGCGGATACACCACGACGACGCGCAATCCGGCCCGGTGAGTGCCGACGCCTACCGCCTCGATCAGCGCCCGCACCTGCTCCATGCGGATGATCTTGCTGGGCGCCTTTTTCTTGCTGCCACTCTCGGCGTCGCTGTCCGCATCGCCGCCCGCGCCGGTCTCCAGCGCCTCCGGCCGCACCACGGTGAAGTCCGGATGGTTGCCTTGCCCAAACCAGTGGCATGCGCTGCAGCCATTGCACGGCTGCCCGTCAGCCAGTGGCGTTTCGCACAGCAAACCCTGGGCGAAATGCAACGCCAGATCGCGCTTGCCGATGCCTTGCTGCCCGTGCACCAGCAATGCATGGGGCAGCCTGCCGCGTAGCGCAGCCAGCTCTTGCCAGTCTTTTCGTTGCCAGGGATAAAGCATGCGGATTCAGTAAGTTATCGCCACTTTCTCATGTGTTGTCGCAGTAACTGCCGGCGACATCACGATGACGATATAAACCATAAAAATCAAAGAATTGAGACGATTTCATCAAGTTCTTGACGAATTTCCTCGATCGACCGCGTGGCGTCGATCACGCGGAAGCGATGTGGCGCCTGCGCCGCGCGCCGCAGGTATTCGGCGCGCGTGCGCGAAAAGAAGGCGCGCGACTCCGCTTCGAACTTGTCTGGCGTGCGCGCTCCGGCCAGGCGCTCGGCGGCGGTTTCCAGCGGCACGTCGAACAACAATGTCAGATCCGGCTGCAGACCGCCCTGCACCCACTGCTCCAGGACTTCCAGGCGCTCGCACGGCAGGCCACGACCTCCGCCCTGATAGGCGAAGGTGGCATCGGTAAAGCGGTCCGAGATGACCCAGTCGCCGCGCGCCAGGGCCGGTTCGATGACTTCGGCGATGTGTTCGCGGCGGGCCGCGAACATCAGCAGCGCCTCGGTTTCCAGATGCATCTTGCGATGCAGCAACAGGTTGCGCAGGTCCTCGCCCAGCGGAGTGCCGCCCGGCTCGCGCGTGGTCACGACCGGTGCGCGTGCGCGCAGGCGCTCGGCCACCCATTCGATATGGGTGCTTTTGCCCGCGCCGTCGATGCCTTCGAAGGTGATGAATTTGCCGCGCATGAAGTTATGGCTTGCCGCGCTGGTATTTGTCGACCGCGCGGTTATGTTCGGGAAGTGAATTGGAAAAATGGCTGCTGCCGTCGCCGCGCGCCACAAAATACAGCGCGTCGGTTGGCGCCGGCGCGGTGGCTGCGGCCAGCGAGGCCAGGCCCGGCAGCGCGATCGGCGTCGGCGGCAGGCCGGTGCGAGTGTACGTATTGTACGGGGTGTCGGTCAGCAGATCCTTCTTGCGCAGATTGCCGTCGAACGACGGACCGATGCCGTAGATCACGGTCGGATCGGTCTGCAGCATCATGTTCTTGCGCAGCCGATTGGCGAACACGGCGGCAATCATCGGCCGTTCGGCCGCCTGGCCGGTCTCCTTCTCGACGATCGACGCCATTACCAGCGCCTCGTACGGCGACCGGTACGGCAGGTCCGGCGCGCGTGCGTTCCAGGCGTCGTTCAGGCGCCGCTGCATGGCGCGATAGGCGTGCTTGTACAGCTCGATATCGCTGCTGCCGCGCGCAAACAGATAGGTATCGGGAAAAAACAGCCCTTCCGGCGAGGTTTCCGATGCGCCAATCGCCTTCATCAGATCGGCATCCGACATGCCCTGCGTATCGTGCTTGAGCGCCGGATTGGCATCCACGGCCGCACGCATCTTGCGGAATTCCCACCCTTCGATCACGGTGACCACGTAGTGCGTGACCTCGCCCTTGGCCAGCTTGTCGATCACGCCCAGCGGCGTCACGCCGGTTTCGAACTGATAGCCGCCCGCCTTGAGATCGGCGCCATGGCCGGTGATGCGCGCCAGCAGCTGGAACAGGTGCGAATCGATGGGCACGCCGCCGCGCTGGATTTGGCGGCCCACGCTGGCCACGCCCGAATTGGGCTTGACGATGACTTCCACGGGCGACGTGACAAGGACCAGCGGCTGATTGGCCCACCATGCAAAACCGCCGGCGGCGGCGATGGCAAACACCAGCAGGACGCCAAGCAGGCGCAGGAACAGACGTTTCATGTGAGATGGCAAGGACTGGCCGCCATGTCCCCGCCGGCGGGTCGGGATCAGCGGGGCGGCCGGTCGGAATGGCGACAGCCCCATATAATACCGGGAGCCTTGTGGCCGATGTGCCACTACGCGAGAAGCGTTACACCATGCATCGTCGCGATGCCTTGTATCGACGCCCGATCGCCCCCATTCATTTGTATCTTTCACCGCCTTTCAGGACCGCCTGCATGTCCGCCACTGATTTCCCGACCCTCGCCGACAGCCTCGCATCGCTGCACAGCGCCGGCATTGTGTCCGCGCCCGCCGGCCTCGGCCTGATCCGCGTGGCTGGCGACGACGCCGCCACCTTCCTGCACAGTCAGCTCACCAATGGCGTCGAAGATCTGACCGCGGACGCCGCGCGCCTGGCCGGCTACTGTTCGCCCAAGGGCCGCCTGTTGGCCAGTTTCCTGATGTGGCGCGACGCCGAGGGCATCGTGCTGCAGTTGTCCGCCGATATCCAGCCGGCAATCCAGAAGCGTCTGACGATGTTCGTGCTGCGCGCCAAGGCAAAGCTGTCGGACCTGTCCGCCACGCATCGCGTGCTGGGCGTGGCCGGTGCGGGCGCCGAAGCCGCGCTGGCGCAGGCCGGCCTGCCCGCGCCGCACGCCCCGCTGGCCACGGCCCATGCCGACGGCGTGACGGTAATCCGGCTGGCCGACGCCGAAGGCGAGCCGCGCTGGCAGATCGTCGCCGCCGCCGATCAGGCCGATGCGCTTCACGCACGGCTGGCCCAGGCGCTGGCCGGCGCCGCGCCGGCATTCTGGGATTGGCTGGAAATCGGCGCGGGCATTCCGCGCATCGCCGCCGCCACGCAAGAACAGTTCGTGCCGCAGATGATCAATTTCGAACTGGTCGGCGGCGTCAATTTCCGCAAGGGCTGCTATCCGGGCCAGGAAGTGGTGGCGCGCAGCCAGTACCGCGGCACGCTCAAGCGTCGCATGTGGCGCGTGCATGGCGATGGCGATGTGCCTGCCGCGGCCGCCGAGGTGTTTCGCCCCGAGGATCCCGAACAGCCGTGCGGCATGATCGTCAATGCCGCCGCCGCGCCGCAGGGCGGCTGGGACGGCCTGGCGGAACTGAAGATCGATGCGGCCGCCGGTGCGCTGCATCTGGGCCGCGCCGATGGTCAGGCGCTGGCCACGCGTGCGCTGCCGTACGAAGTGCCACTGCCAAACGAGGCGCACGCCGCCGGCTGAACGCCACGGGAATCACGTCATGAGCGATCATCTCTACGTCTATTTCAAGGTGCCGGACGAGCGTGCCAGCGCCGCGCTGCCGCACTGGCACCGCTGGATGGAAACCGTGGCCGAGGCCACGGGAATTGGTGGTACGCTGATGCGCAGGCCGGAAACCCGCGCCGGCCTGCAGACGTGGATGGAGTGTTACGCCGATGTGCCGCCAGCGTTCGACGCCACGCTGGACGGGTTGTGGCGCCAGAGCGGGCTGGCGCAGTGGATCAGCGGCGAGCGGCTGTCCGAGCGTTTTGTCGACCTGGACGCGCTGTGAGCCGCCGATGATCCGCACGCAGCAACGCGCAGCAAAGGAAGCGATATGTGCCTGATATTGGTGGCCTGGCAATCTCACCCGGACTATGCCCTGGTGGTTGCCGGCAACCGCGACGAATTCTATGCCCGCCCCGCGGCGGCCGCGCACTGGTGGCAGGACGCGCCCGGGGTGCTGGGCGGTCGCGACCTCGCCGAGGTGATCGGCGACGCCGGCACGTGGATGGGCGTCGCGGGCGGCAACGCGCAGCACGGACATCACGGCGCGCACCTGCCGGGCCCGCGCTTTGCCGCGCTGACCAACTACCGCGCGCCGTCGGAAAAACGCATCGACGCGCGGTCGCGCGGCGAACTGGTCGCCCATTTCCTGCGCGGCCAGCAGACGCCCGATGAATATCTACACGCCCTGGCGGGCGCGCACGGCGCGTACAACGGCTTCAACCTACTGGCCAGCGATCTGCACGATCTGTGGTGGTACAGCAACCGCTCGAAATCGCGCCAGCCGCAGAAGCTCAAGCCGGGCCTGTATGGCTTGTCGAACGCGCTGCTCGATACGCCGTGGCCCAAGGTGCGCAGCCGCGTGGGCGCGTTGTGCGAGGTGCTGGCTGCGGATCGCGGGCAACTGGGATCGAGTCCCGAAGCCTATCTGCAGATGCTGGCCGACGACCGCCAGGCGCCCGACTGGGAACTGCCCGACACCGGCGTGGCCGCCGATTGGGAAAAGCTGCTGTCGTCGGCGTTCATCCGCTCGCCAAGCTACGGCACGCGCGCCAGCACGGTTCTGCGCGTCAAGCACGACGGCCGCTTCGATTTCGTCGAACGCAGCTTCGATGCCGACGGCCAGACCGGCGAGGTTTCGTATCAGGGCCGCCTGAACGTGGCGCGCGATACCGGCACGATCCCCGCGCCGCGCTGAGGTTCGCGCCGCCGATAGGCCTCAGCCCAGCCGCTTGCGCATCTCGATGTGCGGGATGCCGGCCTCCTCGAATTCTCCCCCCACCTGTTCGAAGCCCACGCGCGCATAGAACGGCGCGGCGTGGGCCTGCGCGTTGAGGATCAGCTCACCGTAGCCCAGCTCGGCGGCCTTGGCCATCAAGGCGTCGAGCACGCTGGCGCCCATGCCGGTGCCGCGCGCGACGCGGAGCACGGCCATGCGGCCGATATGCCCGTCAGGCAGCAGGCGTCCGGTGGCCACCGGCGTGCCATCCTGCGCAAACGCCAGCGCGTGCCAGCTCGGCGCGTCCATATCGTCCCACTCCAGTTCCACCGGCACGCCCTGCTCTTCGACGAACACGCTGTATCGAATGGCCCGCGCGCGCTCGCGGGCAGTATCCCAGTCACAGACCAGTACGGCGGAAGCTGGCGCCTCGGTGGACGGCGTTTGGACAGGCGTTTTGTCGGACGATGCGGGCATGGCGGTGAGCAAAAGGAGTTTGCGAAGAGGCGCAATCATACGCCGACGCGCACCCGCGTGAACCGACGTGAACTGGCGCGAACCGACCCAAATGGGGCAAATTGAGGCGAATCCACGCGAACCGGCGCAATCGAGGTCGGACATGCGCGAATGCGCCGTGCAACGCGCGCCATCGCCCCACCGGCTAGATCGCGCGATTATCGGCCAACCTGCGCAACAGGGCAGGGATAACCCGCCTGCCATCCGCCGGTGAAATTTGTATGATGACCTGACTACCGGATGACGTGATGGCGATGTTCGAAAAAGTTCCTGCGCGCGCGCTGACCGACAGCGTGGCTGAGCAACTGCTGGAAAAGATACAGGGCGGCGTCTTTGCGCGCGGTGCGAAGCTGCCGACCGAAGCCGTGCTGTCCGAGGAATTCGGCGTGAGCCGCACGGTGATCCGCGAGGCCATCGCGCGGCTCAAATATGAGGGACTGGTGGAATCGCGCCAGGGCAGCGGCGTGTTCGTGACCGAACAGGCCGGCATCCGGCCGCTGCGGATCGACTACACCGACGTCGATGCACTGGAATCGGTGCTGCAGATTGTCGAGCTGCGCCGGTCGATCGAGGCCGAAGTCGCAGCGCAGGCCGCGCGGCGGCGCACCGATGCCGCGATGGCCAATATCGATGCGGCGCTGGCCCGCATCGATACCGAAGTGCTGGCGGGCGGCGACGGCGTGAGCGCCGACGTGGCGTTTCATCGCGCCATCGCCGAGGCCACCGGCAATCCGTACTTCCTCAAGACGCTCGCGTTCCTGAGCCAGTATCTGGAAACCGCCACGCGCGTCACGCGCACCAACGAGGCGCGGCGCGAAGACTTCTCGCGGCAGGTTCGCGAGGAACACCAGGCCATCGCCGCGGCAATTCGTGCCGGCGATCCCGATGCCGCGCGCAATGCCGCGCAAAACCACATGTACAACGCGGCGCGCCGCCTTTCGCAGCTTGGCACGGACGAATCGGCCGCCGGAGCGGCGCCGTCGGGCCCCGCGCATTAATCCCGAATTCAGGAGACATTCATGTCCAGAAAGATTGGCGTCATTGGCTTGGGCGCGATGGGCAATGGCGTGGCGCATTCGCTGTTGCGCGCCGGCTTCAAGGTCCATGCCTGCGATCTGCGTGCGCCGGTGCTGCAGCGCTTTGCCGACGCGGGCGGCGTGCCTTGCGCCGATCCGGCCGAATTGGGGGAACGCTGCGATGTGGTGATCACGCTGGTGGTCAATGCCGCGCAAACCGAAGCGGTGCTGTTCGGCGCGCAAGGCGCCGCGACGACGATGGCGCCTGGCAAGCTGGTGATCGCCAGCGCCACGGTGCCGCCCGGTTTTGCCGAAGCGCTGGGCCGGCGGCTGGCCGAGCGCGGTGTGCTGATGCTCGATGCGCCCGTGTCCGGGGGCGCGGCCCGCGCGGCCAGTGGCGAGATGACGATGATGACGTCCGACCCGGCCGAAGCCTATGCATTGGCCGAGGACGTGCTGGCCGCGATTGCCGGCAAGGTGTACCGATTGGGCGATGCGCATGGCGCAGGATCTAAGGTCAAGATCATCAACCAGTTGCTGGCCGGCGTGCATATCGCCGCCGCTGCCGAGGCCATGGCACTGGGCCTGCGCGAAGGCGTCGATCCCGACGCGCTGTACGACGTGATCACGCACAGCGCGGGCAACTCGTGGATGTTCGAAAACCGCGTGCCGCACATCCTGTCCGGCGATTACACACCGCTGTCGGCCGTCGACATCTTCGTCAAGGATCTTGGCATGGTGCTCGATACCGCGCGCACCAGCAAGTTTCCGCTGCCGCTGTCCGCCGCGGCGCACCAGATGTTCATGATGGCATCCACCGCAGGCCACGGCGGTGAAGACGATTCGGCCGTCATCAAGATCTTTCCCGGTATCGCACTTCCCACGGGCAAAGCCGCCGCAACCGACCAGCCCGGCGACCCGTCCGCGCGCCAGTCCGCCGACAAGCCCAGGGAGTGAGCCGATGACCCGCAACCGTCCGCTGCTTGGCTGCATCGCCGACGATTTCACCGGCGCGACCGATCTGGCCAATACGCTGGTGCGCAACGGCATGCGCACCGTGCAGACCATCGGCCTGCCGGCGTCGGCCAGCGGCGCCGATGTCGATACCGATGCCGACGCCATCGTCGTCGCGCGGAAGTCGCGCACGATCCCCGCGCGCGATGCCGTCGCGCAATCGCTGTCCGCGTTACGCTGGCTGCGCGAGCAAGGCTGCCGCCAGTTCGTCTTCAAGTACTGCTCGACCTTCGATTCGACCGACGCGGGCAACATCGGCCCCGTATCGGACGCACTGCTCGATGCGCTGGGCAGCGACTTCACGATCGCCTGTCCGGCCTTCCCCGAGAACGGCCGCACGATCTTTCGCGGTCACCTGTTCGTGGCCGACGCGCTGCTGAACCAGTCGGGCATGGAACACCATCCGCTCACGCCGATGACCGATGCCAACCTCGTACGTGTCTTGCAACGGCAAAGCGCGTCGAAAGTGGGCCTGCTGCGTTACGACACGGTGGCCCAGGGCACGGGCGCAATCGGCGCGCGCATCGACGCACTGCGCGGCGAAGGCGTGCGTCTGGCCATTGCCGACGCCATCTCGGACGCCGATCTGCTGGCGCTGGGCGAAGCCTGTGCAGCGTTGCCGCTGATTACCGGCGGTTCGGGCATTGCGCTGGGCCTGCCCGAGAACTTTCGTCGCGCTGGCTTGCTGCCGGCGCGCAGCGACGCCGCACTGGTGCCGCCCGTCGACGGACACGGCGTAGTGCTGGCCGGCAGCGCATCGCGCGCCACCAACGCGCAGGTCGCCCACTGGATCGCGCAGCAACGCCCCTCCCTGAGGATCGACCCGCTGCGGCTGGCGCGCGGCGATGCGGTGGTCGACGAGGCGCTGGCCTTCGCACGCGATCACGATGCGGCCGTGCTGATCTACGCCACCGCGCAGCCGGACCAGGTGAAGGCCGTGCAGGCCGAACTGGGCGTGGCTCGCGCCGGCGAGCTGGTGGAGCACGCGCTGGCCGGCATCGCAGCGGGCCTCAAGGCGCGCGGCACGCGACGCTTCGTGGTGGCCGGCGGCGAAACGTCGGGCGCCGTGGTGCAGGCGCTTGGCGTGCAGGCGCTGCGCATCGGCAAGCAGATTGCGCCGGGCGTGCCGGCCACCATCACGCTCGATGCGCAGCCGTTGGCACTGGCGCTGAAGTCCGGCAACTTCGGCGGAGAGAACTTTTTCGACGAGGCGCTGCGTGCGCTGGGAGGCGCGTAATGAGCCAGGTCACGCCCCATCAAATCAGCCGGGAAAACGCGCTGCGCGAGGAAATCTGCCGGGTCGGCGCCAGCCTGTACCAGCGCGGCTATACCGTCGGCACGGCCGGCAATATCAGCGCGCGGCTCGACGACGGCTGGCTGATCACGCCAACCGACGCATGCCTCGGTACGCTCGACCCCGCCCGCGTGGCCAAGGTGGCCACGGATGGCAGTTGGGCGTCGGGCGACAAGCCGTCGAAGACGCTCGCACTGCATCGCTGTGTCTACGACAACAATCCCGCCGCGCAGGGCGTGGTCCACACGCATTCAACGCATCTCGTCGCACTGACGCTGGCCGGTGTCTGGCAGGACGACGACGTTCTGCCGCCGATCACACCGTACTACGTGATGAAGGTGGGACATATCCCGCTGATTCCGTATCACCGTCCCGGCGATCCCGCCGTGGCCGCGCGCGTGGCGCAACTGGCCAACGAGGTGCGTGGCGTGCTGCTGGCGCGGCTCGGCCCGGTGATGTGGGAAGACAGCGTGTCGCGTGCCGCCTATGCGCTCGAGGAGCTAGAGGAAACCGCCAAGCTCTGGCTGATGCTGGCGAACAAGCCCGCGCCGCTCGATGCCGACGCGCTGCAGGAACTGCGCGAGACCTTCAAGGCAAGGTGGTGACGCACAGCGCGTTGCGCCCGCATGACTAGCCATGATGTGCGGCGTTCAATGACCGACGTCCCTGCGATTGTCGTCACGAACATCCTCGGGCACAGCGCTGATGGGCGCCACGGGCTTTGCCATTGCTGCGCCGCTCACCCACAATACGCCGGTGGCCATCGCGGCGCTGTCGATCGCTGACGCCGGCGAAGCTGGTCAACCGCTGAGCCCTTTTCTGAATCCGCTGTTAGACGTGTTGCAAGGAGACCTGACATGCCGCGCTTTGCCGCGAACCTCTCGATGATGTACACGGAGCACGATTTCCTGGACCGGTTTGCTGCCGCGGCCCGGGACGGCTTCCAAGCCGTCGAGTACCTGTTCCCGTACGACCATCCCGCTGCCGAGATCCGCAAGCGGCTCGACGACAACGGCCTGACCCAGGCGCTCTTCAACGCGCCGCCCGGAGACTGGGCCGCCGGCGAGCGCGGCATCGCCGCACTGCCCGGCCGCGAAACCGAGTTCCGCACGGCCTTTGCCCGCGCGCTTGAATATGCCGCCGTGATCGGCAACGACCGCGTGCATGTGATGGCAGGCATCGTCGCGGCCGACGCCGACCGCGCGCAATGTCGCGCCGTTTATCTGGAAAACCTCGCCTATGCTGCAGCGTCGGCGGCCGCGCATGGCCTGACCGTGCTGATCGAGCCGATCAACACGCGCGACATGCCGGGCTACTTCCTGAACCGGCAGGACGACGGCCAGACCATCTGCCAGCAGGTGGGCGCGGCAAACCTGAAGGTTCAGTTCGACTGCTACCACTGCCAGATCGTGGAAGGCGATATCGCCAAGAAACTGGCGCGCGACTTCGCCGGCATCGGTCATATCCAGATCGCCGGCGTGCCCGAGCGACACGAACCCGATATCGGCGAACTGAATTACCCGTATCTGTTCGACGTGATCGATCAACTCGGCTACACGGGCTGGATCGGCTGCGAATACCGCCCGCGCGCCGGCACGTCGGAAGGACTGGGCTGGCTCAAGCCGTACCTGAAGAGCTAAACACAGGGAATACCGCCATCATGAATGTTCTGATTACCGGCGGCGCCGGTTTCCTGGGCCTGCAACTGGCGCGGCTGCTGCTGCAGCGCGGCGCATTGCAGCTCGACGGCAAAGCCGTCGCCATCGATCGCCTGACACTGCTCGACGTCGTGGCGCCGCAGATCGACGATGCACGGGTGCGCGTGGTAACCGGCGACCTGTCCGATCCGGCCGTGCTCGCGCAAGCAATCGATCGCGATACGGGCGCCATCTTCCATCTGGCCGCCGTCGTAAGCGGCCAGGCCGAAGCCGACTTCGATCTCGGCATGCGTGTGAACCTCGACGCGTCGCGCGCGCTGCTGGAGACCTGCCGCCGGATCGGGCACGCGCCGCGCGTGGTGTTCACCAGTTCCGTCGCGGTCTATGGCGGCGAGCTGCCGCCCGTGGTGCAGGACGACACCGCGCTGAATCCGCAATCGTCGTATGGCGTGCAGAAGGCGATCGGCGAACTGCTGCTGTCCGACTACAGCCGGCGCGGCTTTGTCGACGGGCGTGTGCTGCGGCTGCCCACGATCAGCGTGCGTCCGGGCAAGCCGAATGCCGCCGCGTCGTCGTTTGCCAGCGGCATCATCCGCGAGCCGCTCTCAGGCATCGCGGCCAACTGTCCGGTGGCGCCCGACACGGCGTTGTGGCTGCTGTCGCCGCGCGGCGCGATCCAGGCGCTGGTCAACGGCATCGAACTTGATGGCGCACGCCTGGGCAATCGTCGCGTGGTCAATCTGCCGGGGCTATCGGTGACGGCGGCGCAGATGGTGGAAGCGCTGCGGCGCGTCGCGGGCGATGCGGTGGCCGACCGCGTGTCCTGGCAGCGCGAGCCGCGCGTGGAAAACATCGTCGGCACCTGGCCAGCCGCGTGGGATGTCACGCGCGCGAAAGCGCTGGGCTTCGAGAGCGATGCGAGCTTCGACGATGTGATTCGCGCCTACGCCCAGGAAGCCGGCATCGCTCTGTAAGGCGCTCTGCTGCGGATGCGGGCCGACGCCGATCTGTCGGCCCGCGGTCTTTCCTGCCGGCGCGCCGGTCAGGCCGCCGGCTTTACCACTTCCCACGCGGCGATCGTTTCCCTTACCTGCGCGGGGATCGGCGCCGACGTCTGCGTCTTCGGGTCGGCGCACACGTAGACAATCTCGCCGGTGATCAAATGCTGGTCGCCGCGATACATCTCCACGCGGAACAGCATGCTTGAGCGCCCAAGCCGCGCCATGCGTCCCCGGATCTCCAGCATGTCGTCGAAGCGCGCCGAGGCGTGGTATTCGAGCGTGGATTTCACCACGAAGATATCGACACCATGCGCGTGCAGCACGTCTTCGGGGTAGCGGATACCTACCGCGCGCCAGTATTCGGTCACGCAGATATCGCAGTAAGTAAGGTAATGCGCGTTGAAGACGATCGATTGCGGATCGACTTCGGCCCAGCGTACGCGCAACGGCACGCTGTGACGAAAATCCTCTTTGGCCATCTGTCGGGGCTCCAATGAAAAACGGGGCGCCCGTGTCGAGCGCCCCGTTGTCTTGCAATGCTTACTGACCCTTGGCCAGTCCCAGCTTTTCGATGATCGCGCGCTCGCGCTTGACCGTATCGGCCGCGAACGCCGCGTACTGGCTGCTGCCCATGTAGTACGGCTCCATGTCGAACTTGGCCAGCGACTCGCGGTAGTTCGGCATTTCCATCGCCTGCTTGAATGCGTCATGCAGCTTCTTGACGATGGCCGGATCGGTGCCCTTCGGCGCCACCAGGCCAAACGGCGAGGTCTGCACGATGCCCATGCCCAGTTCCTTGAGCGTCGGCACATTGGGGAAGCGCGCCGAGCGCTTGTCGCCCCAGGTGGACAGCAGGCGCAGCTTGCCCGATTCCACGTACTGCGCCCATGCCGGCGTGTCGGCCACCGACATCACGTGGCCGCCCAGCAGCGCCTGCATCGATTCCGAATTGCCCTTGTACGGAATATGCGAGAACTGCACGCCCTGGCGCATCGCCAGTTCTTCCATCGTCAGGTGCAGCGTGGTCATCGATCCCGGCGAGCCGTAGGTCAGCTTGCCCGGGTTCGCCTTGGCATAGGCGATGTAGTCCTGCATCGTCTTGATCGGCGAATCGGCCGGCACCACCAGGCCGAAGGAATAGCCGGCCAGGTTGATCACGTAGGTCAGGTCCTTGACCGGATCCCAGTTGATCTTGGTGGTGTACGGCAGGCGATACACCGGCATGGCCACCTGCGCGAGCGTGTAGCCGTCCGGTGCGGTCGATTGCATCATCTGCGCGGGCAGCACGCCGCCTGCGCCGGGCTTGTTCTCGACGATCACCGGCTGACCGAGGATCTTCGAGGCGTTGTCCGCGAGCACGCGGAACGGAATATCGGTGGACCCGCCCGCGGTGTAGCCGATTACCAGGCGGATCGGCCGATTGGGAAATTTGTCCGCCTGGGCGTGGGCCGGCATGGCGGCCAGACCGATGGCGGCCGATGCGGCGAACAGGCCCGCGCGGGCCAGAAAGTGGCGGCGTTGCATAAGTCTTGTCTCCTTCTTCTGCTGCAAAAATGCGCTATTGCGACTTCGATAAAACCATTGCGGGCCGCCCCTGATTCTTGTGCGGGGTCGGCCCGAAAACTTGCTGGCGCCTACGCCATGCCGAACGCGCCCTTCAGCGCGGCGACGGCATCGGCGTGGGCGCCCGCTACGGCGGCGACAAAGCGGCCGAGCTTGAAAAAATCGTGAATCATCGTCGGATATTCGGCCAGCGCCACGTCGACACCGGCCGCCGCGAGCTTGGCGGCATACGCCACGCCTTCGTCATGCAACGGGTCATAGCCGGCCACCGCGATCCAGGCCGGGCACACGTTTCGCACGTCGGCCCCGCGGCCGCCGCCGTCGAGCGGCGCGAAGCGCCAGTCGTCGCGGCTGGCGTCGCGATCGAGATACTGCGCAAAAAACCACTGGATCATGTCGGACGTCAGCAGATAGCCATCGGCCAGCGCGCGGTGCGACGGCATGTCCTGGCGTGCGCTGGTGCCGGGATAGATCAGCATCTGCAACACCGGCTTCAAACCCTTGTCGCGCGCTTCGACGGCGCAGGCCGCGGCCAGCGTGCCGCCCGCACTGTCGCCACCCAGCGCGATCCGCGCCGGATCGGCGCCCAGCCGCGCGGCGTCTTCGAAGGCCCAGTGCAAGACATCGAACGCGTCGTTGGCCGCGGTCGGAAATTTCCAGTCCGGCCCGAGCCGATAATCGACTGACAGCACCAGGCACTGTGCGCCGTTGCAGAACATGCGGCACAACGGGTCATGAGATGCGATGCTGCCCACCGTAAAACCGCCGCCATGAAAGTAGATCAGCAACGGCAGCGGATCGGCCCAGCTAGCCTCGCGTGGCGCGTATAGCCGCACCGGAATCGGATAGCCATCGCGCGCGGTCACGGTGAAATTCTCGACGCCGTGCACGGCAGCCGGCGAAATATCGAGAATCGGCGCGCTCTTTTCATATCCGATCTTCGCGTCCGCCGGATCGAGCGTATGGATGGCCGGCCGCTTGGCCCGCGCGATCAGCTCCAGCAGCTGCGCGACCTGCGGGTCGAGCGGCTGGTCGGGCAAGCCGGGCGTGGACGGAGAAGGCTGAGCGGACATGTTGACGGTCGAAATCGGACAGGCGGTCGATGGTAGACCGGCGACCGACCGGGGCATACCACAACCATGGGGTTCGAATAGTGAACGATCGTTCGATTTCCGTATCATGCCAGCGTTTGTGGCGTGCAGCATTCCGAAATAACCCTCAAGACAACCGCTGTCGCAGCTTTTGCGCGATCACCGGCCATGCTGCCAACCGCACGTTCGCCGCCTATGCTTGGAAGACGCCACACGACACACGACACAAGCCACCAGTTGGTCCTATCAAAACAGGAGACACCATGACAGGCGAACACTTGCAGGTTGTGCACGGGGATATCACGCGGATGGAAGTCGACGCGATCGTCAATGCGGCCAATAGCGGGCTGCTGGGCGGCGGTGGCGTCGATGGCGCGATCCACGGCGCGGGCGGTCCGGCGATCATGGAAGCCTGCCGCGCCATCCGCGATGCGCAAGGCGGCTGTCCGACCGGCGAGGCGGTCATCACGACGGGCGGCCGGCTGCCGGCGCCGTACGTGATTCATGCGGTGGGACCGGTGTGGCAAGGCGGCGGCCAGAACGAGGATGCGCTGCTGGCCAGCGCCTATCGCAACAGCATACGCATCGCTGCGGCGCACAATCTGCGCACGCTGGCGTTCCCGAACATCAGCACCGGGATCTACGGCTTTCCACGCGAGCGCGCCGTCGACATTGCGATCGCCGCGGTACGCGAGGCGCTGGCCAAAGCGCCGTCCATCGAACAGGTCACCTTTGTCTGCTTCGACGACCAGAACTATCGGCTCTATCGCGAACGCCTGACCTGAAGCCGCATCGGCTGCGCGCCGCGCGCAAAACGCCAATGGCGCCCGGTCAAGGCGCCATTGGCTTATACACGGCCCGCTTGGGCCCGTCAGGGCAGCGCGCTGCGGATCAGCAGGTTGATCCGTTCGGGCTGTTCATGAATCACCCAGTGCGTGGCTTCGGGGATCCGTTCCAGTCGCATGTCGGGCACGAATTCTTCGAGTCCGTCTACCAGCGATTTAGGCAATGCACGGTCGTTTTCGCCCCAGATCACCAGCGTCGGCACGCGCACCACGAACATCGACGGATCGAGCCGCGAAATGTCGGGCGCGGTCTCGCCGGGCGCGGGCGGATGCATCGGCGACGCGCGGTAATAATTCACGCCGCCCGTCATCGGATGCGAACCGTCGTCGCCCGACTGTGACCATGCGGCGTGATAGCGCGCGCGGGTTTCGCCGGCAAACCACGTCGGCAGACGGTCCGCCCCGCCGGCCAGCATGTTTTCCAGCAGCGCGAAGTCGTTGGCCGCCAGCGCTTGTTCGGAGCCCGGCTTGCGCAGCCAGTTCATGTACGCCGACGCCTGCTGCTGCGCCGGATCGGATGACAACGCACGCGCAAACACATACGGATGCGGCGAGTTGATGATGATGAAGCGGTCGATCAGTTCGGGGAACTGCGCGGCCAGGTTCCAGCAGATCGCGCCGCCCCAGTCGTGGGCGACGATCGTACAGCGCTGGTAGCCCAGCACGCGGATGAACTGCACCAGATCCTCGACCAGCTGCTTCGGCTTGTAGGCCTCCACCGCAGCCGGCTTGCTGGACAGGTTGAAGCCGCGCAGATCGGGCGCGACCGCGAAATGCGTCTGGCCGAACTCGGCCAGTTGATGTTCCCATGCGTACCAGAACTCCGGAAAGCCGTGCACGAACAACATCAGCGGCTTGCCCGGCTCCCCTGCACTGCCGTAATGCAATCGCGTGCCGTTGGGCAGGTTCGCGAATTGCAGGTGATGAATCACGGCGGGTGCAGTCATCATGGTCTCCCTGGCTATCTCTGCCATCACAGGTCTCCCGATCGACGATGCAAGAAAGTGGCCAGGTCAGCCGCGCAGTGCGGCAACCAGGCTGGCGCGGACTTCCGGCTTGTCGCCGAACGGATCGCCAGGATTGCGCTGGTTGACGATGTCCTCCATGCGATGCCGAACCGTGGCCAGGGCCTGTGGGTGGGAATAAATATAGAAGCTTTCGTCGCGAATGGCGTCGAACGTCATCTGTGCAACATCGGCGGCAGTCACCTTGCCCGAATTGACTGCCTTGTCCGACAGCGCCTGCGACACCATCTGCGAGCGCGTGGGCGGTGCGTCGTTGGACAGACCCGCGGGCCGGTTGCGTTGCGACTGGCTGATGCCGGTCGGCACAAAGTACGGGCATAGCACCGAGCAATGCACCTGCTCGGTGACCAGGCTCAGATCCTGATACAGCGATTCCGACAGCGACACGACCGCGTGCTTCGACACGTTGTACACGCCCATGGCCGGCGGATTGAGCAGGCCCGCCATCGACGCAGTATTGACGATATGACCCTGGAACGACGGATCCTTCTGCGCGGCGGCCAGCATCAGCGGCGTGAAGATGCGCACGCCGTGGATCACGCCATACAGGTTCACGCCAAGCACCCAGTCCCAGTCCTTCTCGGTGTTTTCCCAGAGCAGGCCGCCGGCGCCCACACCGGCGTTGTTGAACAGCAGATGGACTTCGCCAAACGCGGTCATCGTGGCGTCTGCCAGCGCCTGCACCTGCTCGGCCTTCGACACGTCGGTGCGCAGGCCGATCACCTGGACACCCTGGGCCTTGAACTCGGCCACGGTGGTGTCGAGCGCATCCTCCTGGACGTCAGCCAGCACCAGCTTCATGCCAAGTTGCGCGCCGATTCGTGCAAATTCCTTGCCGAATCCGGACGCGCCGCCAGTGATCACGGCCACCTTGCCTTCGAACTGCTTCATGGTTGTCTCCTCCGCCTCTGATTTTTTGTGTCGGATGAATGCGTTCAGGCCGCGGCCTGGACGTGATAGTTCTGTCGCGGGAAATGCACGTTGACCGCACCAGCACGCGGATCCTGGCGACGGATCGTGACCACGCGCTCGCTCAGCGTCAGCAGCAGGCCGGACACCGGGTCTTTCGCGTAGTCGGTCGGTGTGACCGTCACGGCGTCGCCCGCGGCAAAGCCACCGCCGGGCAGAATCGTCGTGTCATGCGGCAGCGGATCGTGGTTGTACGCTTCGGCCACGGCCGATTCGGACGGAATCACGCGCAACTTGCCGTGCCCATACGCCTGCATGCGCGCGAACCACGTCTTGACCAGCGGATAGCCATCGAGCAGCGCGGCCAGCGGAGTGGCGCGGCGGATGAACCAGATGCAATGGAACAGCGAGAAATCCGCGATCGACAGCTCCGGACCGGCCACATGCTGCACGCCCGCCGCGAACTGTTCCTGCAAGCGCGCCAAGGTTTCGTGCAGCATGGCCGCCGCTTCGGGCAACGGCATGCGCAACGCGTTGGTATCGCCGCGCATCGCCTTGCGGTCGGCCATGAACGCCTGGATCTGTGCCGGCGTCAGGTGCGCCAGCATGGCCTGCACACCGGCCGGCTGCATGGTGTACGCCACCGTTGCCGTGAACAGCGCGCTGTCGATCCACGCCGCCGCGAGGCGCGACTGCGCCGCTTGCAAAGCAGGATAGAGCGGCGGATTCGGTGCCAGCCGGTCAAGTACTTCGCAGATCAGCGCCGAATCGCAGTAGATATCCGCGCCGATCTGCATCACCGGCGTGCGGCGATAGCCGCCGGTCAGCGCGATCACGTCGGGCTTGGGCATGATCGGCGGGATTTCCACCGCGTTCCAGGACAAGCCCTTGGCGCCCAGTACAAGGCGGACTTTTTCCGAGAACGGCGACGTGGCGTACTGGTGAAGAATGATGTCAGGCATCCTGCCTTTCCTTTTCGAGTGAGAGTGCAACCCTCTTAATCGAGCAGATCCGGCTGTTCTTTAACGATCCGCGCGTAAAGCGGCTGGAACTGGAACCATCCGGCCTGCGCCGTGCCGACGATCGAGTACGCCTGGCGCGCCGCCGCGTCGCTGATCGTGCGCGGCGGCTCGCCCGTGCGGGCCGCGGCCGATTCGGCCAGGATCTGCACCTGGCACGAGCGCTCCATCGTGATGAACCACCACGCGGCTTCGTCCACGGTCTTGCCGACCGTCAGCAGGCCATGATTCTGCAGGATTGCCGCCTTGTTGGCGCCCAGCGCGTTGGCAATGCGCTGGCCTTCGTCCAGTTCCACCACCACGCCACCAAAATCGTCGTACAGCGCGTGATCGTTATAGAACGCGCAGACGTCCTGTGTCAGCGGATCGAGCTTGCGGCCCAGTGTCGACCAGGCGCGTCCATAAGTGCTGTGCGAATGCGCGGCCGCGACGGCGTCGCTGCGCGTCTGATGCACGCGCGAATGAATCGCGAACGCGGCGGCGTTGACCGGATAATCGCCCTCGACCACGTTGCCGTGGTGATCGCAGCGGATCAGGTTCGATACCCTGACCTGGCTGAAATGAACGCCGAACGGATTGACCCAGAACGTGTCGGCAAACTCGGGGTCGCGCGCCGTGATATGGCCGGCCACGCCTTCGTCGAAGCCGAACTTCGAAAACAGCCGGAACGCCGCCGCCAGCCGTTGCTTGCGATGCAGGCGCTCCTGCGCCGGGGTGTCGAAGCTCGGTGGTCGCGGCAGGTTGCGGTAGCGGGCCTTGACCTCTTCGGACAAGCCCGCGGCGATGTCGTCGTTGTCCGCTGGCGATTGAGGGGCGTTCATGGCTGTCTCCGGTTCTTTTGCGGGAAGGTCGTGGCGCCGATACGCGCGGCGCCGCGCGGGTCAGGCGAGCTTGACCAGTTGCTTGCCGAAATTCTTGCCCTTGAGCAGGCCCATGAATGCTTCGGGCGCGCTGGCCAGGCCTTCGGCGATGCTTTCGCGGAACTTGAGCTTGCCCTGCGCCACGAAGCCGCCAAGCTCCTTGAGCGCCTGCGGCCACACGTCCATGTGCTCGGAAACGATGAAGCCTTCGATCTTGCAACGCGACACCAGGATCGCGCGCGGGTTGCGCATCGGCATGTCCTGGCCGTCGTAACCGGCGATCAAGCCGCACACGGCGATGCGGGCAAACGGATTCAGGCGGGCCATCACCACATCGAGAATGTCGCCGCCGACGTTTTCAAAATAGCCGTCGACACCCTTGGGCGTGACCGCCTTGACCATCGCGTAGAGTTCCTTGGCGTCCTTGGCGGCCTTGTAGTCCACGCAGGCGTCGAAGCCCAGTTCGCCGGTCACGTAGTCGCACTTTTCCTTCCCGCCGGCCACACCCACCACATAGCAGCCCGCCAGCTTGGCCAGTTGGCCAACCACGCTGCCCACGGCGCCGGAAGCCGCGCTTACCACGATGGTTTCGCCCGCCTTCGGCGCGATGATCTTGTTCAGGCCGTACCACGCCGTCACGCCGGGCATGCCGACCGAACCCAGATAGGCCGAAAGCGGAATGTGGGTGGTATCGACCTTCTGCATGCCGCCGCCATCGGTCACGCCGATTTCCTGCCAGCCAAACATGCCGACCACCTTGTCGCCAACGTTCCACTTCGGATTCTTGCTGGCGATGACTTCGCCGACGGTGCCGCCGATCATTACCTCGTTCAGCGGCTGCGGATCGGCATACGACTTGCCTTCGCCCATGCGGCCGCGCATGTACGGATCCAGCGACAGGAAATGATTGCGGACCATCACCTGGCCATCGGCCAGTTCGGGCACGGGCACTTCCTCCAGACGGAAGTTATCGGGCGTGACCGCTGCAGTGGGGCGCGAGGCCAGGACGATGCGCTTGTAGGTTTGCTTCGACATATTCGCTTCCTTCGCTCTTGTGGAGGTACGTGAGTGGAGTGGAACAGCGCGACGGCGATCGGTCGATCAGCCGTCCGCGCCGGAATCGGCCGCACCGATCTGGCGCTTGGGCGGCTTGCGGTTGATGAACTTGAACGTGCCCGACGCCTTCGACACGATCTTGTCGTCGGCATCGACGATCTCGCCTTCGCAGAACACCATCGTCAACGTGCGATGCACGGCAACCCCGCGCGCCCTGAGCTTGCCGCGCCCGGGCGCCATGAAGCTGGTCTTCATTTCGATCGTCACGACGCCGCGGCCTTCGGCATCGGTCGAACGGCCGGCAATGGCCATGGCCACATCGAGCAGCGTCATGAGGACGCCGCCGTGCGCCATGTCCCAGCTGTTCTCGTGACGCTTCTGCAGGTCGAGCTCGATCTCGCTGCGGCCGCCCTCCATGTAGTTGCACAGCACGCCGAGATCGGCAAGAAAGGGAATGTTGAGTTGGCGTTGAGTCATGGTCTGGGGCAACGAAAATATGTGGGCCGCATTATGCGCCCGGTTGCCGTGTCCGCATCGATGGACGCACGGCAAGCCTCTGCGCTGTCAGACTGCGCTCACGCCACCATCCACCGCCAGCACCTGGCCGGTGATGTGCTTGCCGGCGTCGCTGGCAAACAGCAGCGCCGCGCCCTTCAGGTCTTCGTCGTCGCCGAGCCGGCGCAGCGGCACGCCTTCGCACATCTTTTCCACGCCAAGACGCTCCAGCGATCCCTTGGTCATCTTCGACGGGAAAAAGCCCGGCGCCAGCGCGTTCACGGTGATGTTGTGCTCGCCCCATTCCGCGGCCAGCGTGCGCGTGAAATTGATCACCGCGCCTTTGGACGTGTTGTAGGCAATGGTGTCCATCGATCCGGGCGGGTTGCCCGACAGGCCCGCAATCGACGCCACGTTGATGATGCGGCCGTGCCGGCGCGGGATCATCGACAGCTTGCCGATCTTCTGCGACAGCAGAAACAGCCCGCGGATGTTCAGGTTCATCACCTTGTCCCACGCTTCGATGGGATGGTCTTCGGCCGGCGCGCCCCAGGTGGCGCCGGCGTTGTTGACGAGGATGTCGACGTGGCCGAGCTTGGCCAGTGTTTCGTCGGCCAGCCGCGCGATGTCTTCGTCGCGCGCGCCGTCGGCGGCGATCCATTCGGCCTCGATGCCGCGCGCCTTCAGGTGCGCCTGCGCCGATTGCAGTTCGTCGGCCTTGCGGGCCGACAGCACCAGACGCGCGCCCTGCTCGCCCAGCGCCTCGGCAATCTGCAGGCCCAAGCCGCGCGAGCCGCCCGTGATCAGCGCGGTGCGGCCCTTGAGGTCGAACAGTTGTTGAATGCTTCGCATGTTGTCTCCCATTTCTTGATAGTTCTCGCAGGAGCGCCCAGCGCAGTGCGCTGGCGCTCAGCGGTTAAAACCAGGCGTCCTGCATGTCGAGCGTGGTGCGGTCGAGCGACGCCAGCAGATCGAGCTGCGGGTAGATCCTGGGCAGTTCGAAGCGGAAGAAATACGCAGTGGCCGCCAGCTTGCCGCGATAGAAGTCGGCGTCGTCGCCCTGGGCCGACGCCATCGCGGCGTGCGCCACCAGCGCCTGTTCGAGCCAGATCCACGCCACCACGACGTGGCCGAACGCTTCGAGATAGACCGATGCGTTGGCCAGCGTCACGTTCGGATCGCCGGCCGCCCACAAGGTGCGCGTGACTTCGGCCAGCCGCGCGGTGGCCGCGCCGAGCGCGCGGGCCTGCTCGCCCAGCGTGGCGTCGCCGCTGTTCGCCGCCTGTTCGCAGGTGGCCTGCACCCGCTTGCCAAGCAGCTGGAACGCGGCGCCATCCTGCATCACGACCTTGCGGCCCAGCAGGTCCAGACCCTGAATGCCATGCGTGCCTTCATGGATCGGGTTGAGGCGATTGTCGCGATAGAACTGCTCGACGTTATATTCGCGTGTGTAGCCATAGCCGCCATGCACCTGGATCGCCAGGTTGTTGGCTTCCAGGCACCACTGCGACGGCCAGCTCTTGGCGATCGGCGTGAGGATATCGAGCAGCAGCGAAAGCTCGCGCTGTCGATCGGCCTGCCCGGCCGCCTTGGCGGCGTGTTCGTCGTCCACCAGCCGCGCGCAATAGAGATTCAGCGCCAGGCCGCCTTCCACATAGCTCTTTTGCGCCAGCAGCATGCGGCGCACATCGGCATGTTCGACCAGCTTGACCTGCGGCGACGCCGGATCCTTGCCTTGCGGGCCCATCGGGCGGCCCTGCGGGCGATTGCGCGCGTAATCGAGCGCGTGCAGGTAGCCGGTATAGCCCAGCGCGACGGCGCCCAGGCCGACGCCGATGCGCGCCTCGTTCATCATATGGAACATGCAGGCCAGGCCCTTGTGCGGCTCGCCCACCAGATAACCGATGGCGCCTGCCTTGCCGTTCGGGCGGTGTTTCATGCCTTCGCCGAAGTTCAGCAGGCAATTGGTCGTGCCGCGATAGCCCATCTTGTGGTTCAGGCCGGCCAATACGACATCGTTATGCTCGCCGAGCGACCCGTCCTCGTTGACCAGGAATTTCGGCACGATGAACAGCGAGATGCCTTTCACGCCCGGGATCAGCTTGCCATCCGGGCCGGGGATCTTGGCCAGCACAAGATGCACGATGTTGTCCGACAATTCGTGCTCGCCGGCCGAGATCCACATCTTGTTGCCACGCAGCCGGTATTGCTGGCCCAGCGGCGATTCGCCCTCGTAATCGGCGCGCGTGGTGATGTCGGACAGCGACGAACCCGCTTGCGGCTCCGAGAGACACATCGTGCCAAAGAACCGCCCTTCCAGTTCCGGTCGCACGAAGGTATCGATCTGCGCCGGCGTGCCGTGGGTCAGCAGCAGGTTTGCATTGCCGATGGTCAGAAACGGATATGAGCTGGTGCCGACGTTGGCGGCCTTGAAGTACGCGAATGCCGCTTTTTCCAGCGTCACCGGCAATTGCATGCCGCCGTACTCGTAGTCCTGCCCGGCCGCCATCAGGCCGGCCTCGCAGAATGCCTTCAGCGCGACCTTGACTTCGGGAATGATGGTGACCGTTTCGCCATCGAAATGCGGCTCCTGCGCGTCGCTTTTCTTGTTGTGTGGCGCGAACAGATCGGTGGCGATTTTCTCGCAGGTATCGAGCGCGGCGTCGAAAGTTTCGCGCGAATGATCTGCGTAGCGGGGAATCTGCGTCAGTGACTCGGCCTTCAGCCATTCGTACAGGACGAAATTGAGATCACGGCGGGAGAGAATCAGCGACATGGGAGAAGTGACTCCGGGCTGAAAACTGCGCGGCAGACAGCCGTCGCAAGGGATGGAAAATCACGCCTTCCCCGGCGTGCGGGAAAGGCGTGAAAAGCGTGTACCGGGCCGCGCAGGCCCGGCAGGCATTACAGAACTTCGAACAGGCCGGCAGCACCCTGGCCGCCGCCGATGCACATCGTCACGACGACGTACTTGACGCCGCGGCGCTTGCCTTCGATCAGCGCGTGGCCGACCAGACGCGCGCCGGACACGCCATACGGGTGGCCCACGGCGATCGCGCCGCCGTTAACGTTCAGGCGATCCATCGGGATGCCCAGCTTGTCGGCGCAGTACAGCACCTGCACGGCGAACGCTTCGTTCAGCTCCCACAGGCCGATGTCCTCGACCTTGAGGCCGGTCTTCTTGAGCAGCTTTGGCACCGCGAACACCGGGCCGATGCCCATTTCATCGGGCTCGCAACCGGCCACGGCAAAGCCGCGGAACACGCCCAGAGGCTGCAGGCCCTTGGCGGCCGCCACGCGTGCGTTCATCACCACCGCGGCCGACGCGCCATCCGAAAACTGCGAGGCGTTGCCGGCCGTGATCACGCCGCCCGGCATTGCGGTGCGGATCTTCGAGACGCCTTCCAGCGTGGTGTCGGCGCGGATGCCTTCGTCGGCGTCAATGGTGACTTCGCGCGTCATCAGTTGGCCGGTCGCCTTGTCGGCTACGCCGGCCAGCACCGTGATCGGTACGATCTCGTCCTTGAACTTGCCGGCTTCCTGGGCAGCGGCGGCGCGCAACTGGCTCTGCACGCCGTACTCGTCCTGGCGCTCCTTCGGGATGTTGTAGCGCTTGGCGACGTTCTCGGCGGTCTGCAGCATGCTCCAGTAGATTTCCGGCTTATTCTTGTTCAGCCAGCTTTCCTGGATCATGTGGCGGTTCATCTCCTGCTGCACGCACGAGATCGATTCCACGCCGCCGGCCACGAAGATGTCGCCTTCGTCGGCGATCACGCGTTGCGCGGCCATGGCGATGGTCTGCAGGCCGGACGAGCAGAAGCGGTTCACGGTGGCGCCGGGCACGGTCACCGGGCAGCCGGCGCGCAGGGCGATCTGGCGCGCGATGTTGGCGCCGGTGGCGCCTTCAGGGTTGGCACAGCCCATCAGCACGTCTTCCACTTCGCCCGCTTCGATCTTGGCGCGCGCAATCGCGTGCTGCACGGCATGGCCGCCCAGCGTGGCGCCGTGGGTCATGTTGAAGGCGCCCTTCCAGCTCTTGGCCAGCCCGGTGCGGGCCGTGGATACGATGACTGCTTCGTTCATGTGTTGCTCCTCGGTATCTTGGTGTCTCTGCTAACTGCGAGAAATATTCGGTGGATGCGGTATCGGCCGTGCGTGAAGGTTTCAGGATTCGGGCAGCCAGGGATTGTGCGGATGGGCGGCAGCGGACAGCAGCGCTTCAGATGTCGTGCGTTCGACACCGGCATCGGCGAGCGCTCGCCATGCCCGGTCGAGCGATCCATCCAGATCGATCGCCCGGCACGCGTCCTCCACCACCACCGCATCGAAGCCCGCGGCGCGCGCATCGAGCGCGCTCCAGGCCACGCAGAAATCCGTTGCCAGTCCGACGCACACCACCCGGCGCACGCCGTGTTCGCGCAGGTATCCCGCCAATCCGGTGCGGGTGGTCCTGTCCGCTTCCACGAACGCGCTATAGCTGTCGACGCCGGCATGATGACCCTTGCGGATCAACAGCCGGGCATGCGGCACATGCAGGTCCGCATGCAACGCCGCGCCGTGCGTGTCCTGAACGCAATGCTCGGGCCACAGCACCTGCTCGCCGTACGGCAGCATGATGGTCTGGAACGGCGTTGCGCCGGCGTGGCTGGCGGCAAACGACGCATGCCCCGCCGGATGCCAGTCCTGCGTCAGCACCACATGCTCGAACGCGCTTGCCAGCCGGTTCACAACGCTCACCACTTCATCGCCACACGGCACGGCAAGCGCGCCGCCCGGCATGAAGTCGTTCTGAACATCGATCACCAGCAGGCAATCCTGCGCGCCGTAGGCCATGGTCCTGATCCCTATTTCCTATTCCCTGTTCCCTATGCCTTCCGATTCACGTCGTCGGTATCAGCCGTTGAAGCCCTTGCCTTCGTCCGCCAGCTTCTGCAGCAGCGGGGCAACCTGCCAGGCTTCGCCGTGATAACCCTTGGCGTAGCGCTTCATCGACTGGGCCACGTTGAACAGGCCGACCTGATCCGCGTAAAGCATCGGGCCGCCGCGGAACAGCGGGAAACCGTAGCCAGTCAGGTAAACCATGTCGATGTCCGAAGCCTTCGACGCGATGCCTTCTTCCAGAATCTTGGCGCCTTCATTGACCAGCGCGAACACCAGGCGCTCGACGATTTCCTCGTCGGAAATCTTGCGGCGCGTGATACCGAGTTCCTTGGAATGCTCGACGATCATGTCGTTGACCTGCTGGTTCGGGTACGGCTTGCGGTCGCCCGCCTTGTAGTCGTACCAGCCGGCGCCGGTCTTCTGGCCGAAGCGGCCGAGTTCGCAAAGCTTGTCGGCGGTCTTCGAATACTGGATGTCCGGCTTGTCCACGGCGCGGCGCTTGCGGATGGCCCAGCCGATGTCGTTGCCGGCCAGATCGCCCATGCGGAACGGGCCCATCGCAAAGCCGAACTTCTCGATCGCCTTGTCGACCTGTTCGGGCAGCGCGCCCTCGTCCAGCAGATACCCGGCCTGACGGCTGTACTGCTCGATCATGCGGTTGCCGATAAAGCCGTCGCAGACGCCCGACACCACGGCCGTCTTCTTGATCTTCTTGCCGAGTTGCATGACGGTGGCCAGCACGTCCTTGGCGGTCTTCTCGCCGCGCACCACTTCCAGCAGCTTCATCACGTTGGCAGGGCTGAAGAAGTGCATGCCCACCACATCCTGCGGGCGGCGCGTGAACGAGGCAATCTTGTTCACGTCCAGCGTGGACGTGTTGGAGGCCAGGATCGCACCGTCCTTCATCACTTCGTCCAGCTTCTTGAACACCGTTTCCTTGACGCCCATTTCCTCGAACACGGCCTCGATGACGAGGTCGGCGTCCTTGATATCGTCATAGGACAGCGTGGTGGTCAGCAGGCCCATGCGCTGCTCGACCTTTTCCTGCGTCAGCTTGCCCTTCTTGGCGCTGTTCTCGTAGTTCTTGCGGATGATGCCCACGCCGCGGTCGAGCGCTTCCTGCTTGGTTTCCAGCATCGTCACCGGGATGCCGGCGTTCAGGAAGTTCATGGTGATGCCGCCGCCCATGGTGCCGGCGCCGATCACGGCCACCTTCTCGATCTTGCGCACCGGCGTGCCTTCGGGCACATCGGGAATCTTGCTGGCGGCGCGCTCACCGAAGAACGCATGGCGCAGCGCGCGCGATTCCGGCGTTCCGACCAGGTACATGAAGCCTTCGCGTTCTTCCTTCAGGCCGGCCTCGAACGGCTTGAGCGAGGCCGCCACGGCGTCCACGCACTTGGCCGGCGCCGGGAAATTCTTGGCCACGGCGGCCACGGTATTGCGCGCAAAGGCCAGGAAGCCTTCCGGGTTCTCGTGGCGCACCTTCAGGTCGCGCACCTTCGGATGCGGGCCAGGCGCAGCCGCCACGCTCTGCGCAAACTTGACTGCGGCGGGCAGCACGTCGCCGTCGACCACTTCGTCAAACAGCTTCGAGCCGGCAAACTTTTCCGACGGAATCGCGGTGCCGGACACGATCATGTTGAGCGCGTGCTCCAGCCCGATCAGACGCGGCAGGCGCTGCGTGCCGCCGGCGCCCGGCAGCAGGCCGAGCTTGACCTCGGGCAGTGCGATCTGCGCGCCCTTGGCGGCCACGCGATAGTTGCAGCCCAGCGCCAGTTCCAGTCCACCGCCCATGGCCACCGAGTGGATCGCCGCCACGACCGGCTTGGTCGAGGCTTCCAGCGAGCGGATCACCGAATGCAGCGTCGGCTCCTGCGTCGCCTTCGGCGTGTTGAATTCGCGGATGTCGGCACCGCCCGAAAAAGCCTTGCCGGCGCCGGTGATGACCACTGCCTTGACGGCCGAATCATCCAGCGCACGGGTCAAGCCTTCGACGATGCCCAGGCGGGTACTGTGACCGAGGCCGTTGACGGGGGGATTGTCGAGCGTGATAACGGCTACGCCGTCCTGAACCTGATACTGCGCTGTCATAACGCGTTCCTTTGATGAAGTTTTTGTCTCGGGATTCGAATTCTCGAATGTAGGTACCGCCAGGATGCGGGTGGGTTCTGTTTGTGCCCCGCAATCCCTTGCCGCACAAGCCCTCCGGCTTGAAAGCGGGTCAAGCATACACAAAATAGCACGGTCGTTCAATTTCATTTTTCGGCCATGGAAATCGCGTCATGCGTGCTCTTCATGACGGGATTTTCCGGCGTTCATGTTGATCCCGCGCGCGTCGCGAAACCCTAAGGGGGAACCCCTACACCAGCGGTGCTGATGTGCTTGCAGAATGCTGCACGCCGCACATTCGCCCGGCCATCGCGACGCCAGAACGATTTTTTTGACGCCGGCCTCCAATCCACTAAAAAAGACACGGTAGACTCGCGCCTTTTCGTTTTTCGGCAGGCCGTCGCGCCCTTCCGGCCCACAAGGCACATTCGCGCGAGCCAACCACGCCGACGATCCAGCGACCCTGATGCCATCCCACCCACATCCCCATCAGCACCCCGTCGTCGAGCACGACGATCTGCACCGAAAACTCAAGGCCCGGCACCTGACGATGATTGCCCTGGGCGGCGCCATCGGCACCGGCCTGTTCGTGGCGTCCGGCGCGTCGATCGCGCAGTCGGGGCCCGGCGGCGCGTTGTTGGCGTACTGTCTGATCGGCCTGATGGTGTATTGCCTGATGACCAGTCTGGGAGAACTGGCGGTGCATATGCCCGTGGCGGGTTCGTTCGTGACGTACAGCGCGCTGTATGTCGATGAAGGTTTCGGCTTTGCCTTGGGCTGGAACTACTGGTTCAGCCTTGCCGTGACGATCGCGGTGGAGCTGACCGCCGCGCAACTGGTCATGCAGTACTGGTTCCCCGACGTGGCGGGCGTGTACTGGAGCGCGGCGTTCCTGTTCCTGATGTTCGTGCTCAACGCATTTTCGGTGCGTGGCTTTGGCGAAGCCGAGTACTGGTTCGCGCTGATCAAGGTGATTACGGTCATCGTGTTCCTCGGCGTTGGCACGCTGATGATCTTTGGCGTGCTCAAGGGCGGCCCGCAATCGGGCTGGCACAACTTCAGCGTCGGCGAGGCGCCCTTCGTCGGCGGGCTTCCCGGGATGTTCGCCGTGGCGATGATCGCGGGCTTCTCCTTTCAGGGCACCGAGACCGTTGGCGTGGCCGCTGGCGAGGCCGACGATCCGTCCCGGACGATTCCGCGCGCCATCCGGCAAACGTTCTGGCGCATTCTGATGTTCTACGTGGTGGCGATTCTGATCATCGGTGTGCTGATTCCCTACACCGACCCCAGCCTGCTGCGCAACGACGTGACCGATGTCGGCGTCAGCCCGTTCGCGCTGGTATTCCGGCACGCCGGCCTTGCCTTCGCGGCGGGCCTGATGAATGCCGTGGTGTTGACCGCGTTGTTGTCGGCCGGCACATCAAGCATGTATGTGTCCACGCGCATCCTGTACGGCCTGGCCGTCAGCGGTCGCGCGCCACGGGCATTCAGCAAGCTCACGCGCAGCGGCGTACCGTTCAACGCGCTGCTGCTCACCACAGCCATCGGCGCCTTGTGCTTTTTCAGTTCGCTGTTCGGCGACAAGGCGGTGTATCTGTGGCTGCTCAACACCTCGGCGATGACGGGATTCTTCGCGTGGTTCGGCATCGCCATCAGTCACTATCGGTTCCGCAAGGGACTGATCGCGCAAGGCTACAAGGTCACCGACCTGCCTTATCGGTCGCCGCTGTATCCTTTCGGCCCGATCTTTGCGGGCGTGCTTTGCCTGGTGATCGTGGCCGGACAGAACTATCAGGCCTTCAGCGATATACCGGGCCGCTGGCAGGAAATCCTGGCCACCTATATCGGCGTACCGGTGTTCCTGGCCTTGTGGCTCGGTTATCGACTGGCGAAGGGCACGCGACTGATCGATTACGAGGACATGCCGTTCGATCTCGTGAAAAGGGACTGAGCCGGCCTGAAGGCCAGCGGACGCCACGATCCAGATTGAGGACGAGGCGTCCAGGGAACAGGCGCCGCACGGGCGCCTTTTTTCATGCGCGCGGCTTGCAGCCCGGTATCAGACTTCGAGCCATTCCTTGCGGATTTGCGTGTTGGCTTTGAGTTCGGCGGGCGATCCTTCGAACACGATGTGCCCGTGGCCCATCACGTAGACACGCTGCGAGATGTCGAGTGCAATCGCCAGCTTCTGTTCGATCAGCAGCACCGACACGCCCCGCTCCTTGAGGGTCTTCAGGAATTCTCCCACCAGCGTCACGATCATTGGCGCCAGGCCTTCGGTCGGCTCGTCGATCAGGATCAGATCGGGATCGCCCATCAGCGTGCGGCACAGCGTCAGCATCTGCTGCTCGCCACCGGACAGAACGCCCGCGGCAGTGTGCTCGCGCTCCTTCAGCCGCGGAAACATGCGGTACATGTCGTCCACGCTCCAGCGCGGCTTGGCCTGCCGTGGATTGCGCTTTTCGCCGAGCAGCAGGTTCTGGCGCACGGTCAGCGTGGGGAAAATGTCGCGGTTCTCCGGGACGTAGCCGATGCCGGCATGGGCGATCTCGAAGGTGCGGCGGCCGAGGATTTCTTCGCCGCGCAGGCGTACCGACCCTTCGGCCTTCACCATCCCCAGGATGGCCTTGGCCATGGTCGAGCGGCCGACGCCATTGCGTCCCAGCAGCGCCACGATCTCGCCCGTGTCGACGTGCGCATCGACGCCGTGCAGGATGTGGCTCTTGCCGTAGTAGGCATGCAGCCCGGAAACTTCCAGCATGGGCTGGCTCATGCGTGCGCTCCTTCGACGGCCGGCTCGTCCAGCGTGGTGCCGAGATAAGCTTCCTTGACGCTGCGGTTGTTGCGGATCGCCTGCGGCGTATCGGTGGCGATGACCTCGCCGTAGACCAGCACGGAGATGCGGTCCGCCAGGCCGAACACCACGCTCATGTCATGCTCCACCATCACCAGCGTCTTGCCGACCGTCACCTTGCGGATCAGTTCGACAGCATGATCCGATTCCGACCGGCTCATGCCCGCCGTGGGTTCGTCGAGCAGGATCACCTCTGCGCCGCCGGCGATGGTGATGCCGATTTCCAGCGCGCGTTGTTCCGCGTAGGTCAGCAGCCCGGCCTGCGTTTGGCGTCGATGCTGCATGCCGATCAGTTCCAGCACCTCCTCGGCGCGCTCGCGCGCATCGCGCAGCGCCGCCAGGCGATGCCAGAACGAATACTTGTAGCCCAGCGACCATAGCACCGCGCAGCGCAGGTTTTCGAACACGCTCAGGCGATGAAAGATGTTCGTGATCTGGAAGCTGCGCGACAGCCCCATGCGGTTGATCTCGAACGGGCGCATGCCGGCAATGCTTTGCCCGTTAAGCTTGACCGTGCCCGAAGTCGGCGCGAAGCGGCCCGAGATCAGGTTGAACGTGGTCGATTTTCCCGCGCCGTTCGGCCCGATCAGCGCGTGCCGCTCGCCCTTGCCAATCGACAGCGTGACGCCACGGATGATTTCGGTCTGGCCGAAGCGCTTGCGAACGTCGTTCAATTCCAGTGCGGCCGTCATGCCACGCCTCCCGTTTCCGCCTGGATGGCGTCCAGTTGCGCGCGCACCTTCGCGCCGGCCCATCGCCATGCGGCATAACCGATGCCCCACAACGCCGCGGCCACGATCCATGGGGCCAGCGTGGCGGCGTCGAATCCAATGCCCAGCAGCGTCATGGCGGTCCCGTTGGCGCTATCGACCTGCACCTTGTAGATCATTTCGACGGTCAGGATCGTGGCGGCCAGCAGCACCAGCCCCGCGGCGCCGGCCTGCGCATACGATGGCAGCATGCGGCCCAGTTTTTTCCTGGCCAGCAGGGGCACCTGCATCAGCAGCAGGCTGGCGATACCGCCGGGCACGAACATCACCATCATCACGAAGAACAGGCCCAGGTACAGCAGCCACGCCTTGGTCAGGTCCGACAGCGCCACCGCGAACAGCGTGAAGACGATCGCGCCGATCACCGGGCCGAAAAACACGCCCGCGCCGCCGATAAAGGCCGCCAGCAGCACGCCGCCCGAACGCACCGCGCTGACATTTTCTGCCGAGACGATTTCGAAGTTGATCGCGGAAAGCGCACCTGCGATGCCGGCGAAGAATGCCGACAGGATCAGCACCAGGTATCGCACGCGCTGGGTGTTGTAGCCGATGAATTCGACGCGCTCGGGATTGTCGCGCACGGCATTGGCAATGCGGCCGAGCGGCGTCTGCGTCCAGGCATACATCGCCACCATCGACAGGAAGCACCAGATCGCGATCAGGTAGTACACCTGGCGCCCCGGGCCGAACGTGATGCCAAGGAACGGATCACCAACCACGCGGTTGGTGGAAATGCCGCCTTCACCGCCGAAGAAATCCGGGAACATCAGCGAACTGGCGAAGACCATCTCGCCGATCCCCATGGTGATCATCGCGAAGGTGGTGCCGGACTTCTTGGTGGTGACGTAACCGAACACCACGCCGAAGAACGCGCCCGCCAGCCCGCCCACCAGCGGCAGCATCGACACGGGCAGCCAGACCTTGCCGGCGCCCACCATGTTCAGCACGTGCACCGCGATGAACGCGCCGAGGCCCGAATACACGGCGTGCCCGAAGGACAGCATGCCGGTCTGCCCGAGCAGCATGTTGTACGACAGCGCGAAAATGATCATGATGCCCATCTGCGACATCAGCGTCACGGCGAACCCGCCCGTGAAGATCAGCGGCATCACCAGCATCACCAGGGCCGTGGCGCTCCAGATGATCCAGCGCGCCAGATTCATCGGCTGGTAGCGCATGGTGCGTCCCGTCACCACCGGTTGCGGGCTTTGTTGCATCGTCGTCGACTCCATCGCCTAGCTCTCCCGGGTGCCCATGAGCCCGCGTGGGCGGAAAATCAGCATCACCACCATCAGCAGATAGGGCAGCACCGGAGCCACCTGGGCCACGGTAAGGTTCCACAGCGAGCTGAATGGCGTGGCGGCCGTGACCGTCATGCCGAGTGAGCCGAACAGGCCGGCCAGCGATGCGTCAACGGTGATCGCGAACGTCTGCAACACGCCGATCAGGATCGACGCGATAAACGCGCCGACCAGTGAACCCATGCCGCCGACCACGGCGACCACGAAAACGATCGATCCCACCGCGGCCGCCATCGACGGCTCAGTGACGAACGCATTGCCGCCGATCACGCCGGCCAGCCCGGCAAGCGCCGCACCGCCGCCAAACACCATCATGAATACGCGCGGCACGTTGTGGCCCAGCGCCTCGACCATTTCGGGATGGGTCAGCGCGGCCTGGATGACCAGCCCGATGCGGGTGCGCGTCAGCACCAGATAGATCGCCAACAGCATGCCGAGCGACACCAGCATCATGAAGGCGCGGTACTTCGGGAACGACGAAGTGAACACGGTGAAGAGCGGGCCGTCGAGTTCGGCAGGGATCCGATACGGCACGGCGGCCAGCCCCCACACCAGCTTGACGCCCTCCTCGATCAAATACGCGAGCCCAAACGTAAACAGCAGCTCGGCCACGTGGCCGTACTTGTGCACCGTGCGCAGCCCGAAGCGTTCCACCAGCGCGCCGGCCCCGGCCACCAGCAGCGGCGCCAGGATCAGTGCGGGCCAGAAGCCGACCTTGCCGGCCAGCGTATAGGCGAAGTAGGCGCCCAGCATGTAGAAGCTGGCGTGCGCGAAGTTGAGCACGCCCATCATGCTGAAGATCAGCGTGAGTCCCGACGACAGCATGAACAGCAACAAGCCGTAGCTGATGCCGTTCAGTAGCGATATGACAAAGAATTCCACGGCAAGTCCTCAGGGCCTTATTCAGGCGCCGGCGTCTGACCCGGCAAAAGCCATATTGTCAGGGGTTCCGGCGCAAGGCGGAACCCCGTACCGCATGTGGCCCGGGCGTCAGTTCGGCCGCTTCATCTGGCACGACGTCGGCTGCGCCGCGACGAACTGGTCGAGCGCGGCGTCGGTCTTCCAGCCATAACCAGTGTTTTCCTGGTCGAACTTGATGTCCTTGCCGTTGACCTTGGTCCACGTCGCAACGACCAGCGGCTGCTGCGCCTGGTGGTCGGTGTTACGCATCTCCACGGTGCCGTTCATGCTCTCCACCTTCATGCCTTCCAGCGCCTTGGCCACCTTGACCGGATCGGTCGAGCCGGTCTCCTTCATGGCCTTGGCCAGCATGGCGATGCCCGTGTACGAGGCCATCACGTAGAAGTCGTCGTTGTACTTCTTCTTGAAGCCCTCGACGATGTCGCCGCCGCGGAACGTCGGATTGTTCGGGTTGTAATAGCCGACGTACTTGACGTGTTCGGCGCCCGACGCGCCCATCGCCGTCGGCACGCCGGTGGTAGCCGCGTAGTAGGTGTAGTAGTTGACCGGCAGGCCGGCGTCCTTGCCGGCCTTGATCAGCAGCGCGAGGTCGCTGCCCCAGTTGCCGGTGATCACCGTGTCGGCGCCCGATGCCTTGATCTTGGCCGCGTACGGCGCGAAGTCCTTCACCTGCGCCAGCGGATGCAGGTCGTCGCCGACGATCTGGATGTCGGGACGCTTGCGCTTCAGGTAATCCTTGGCCGCGCGCGCCACCTGGTGGCCGAACGAATAGTTCTGGTTGATCAGGTAGACCTTCTTGACCGCCGGATCCTTGGCCAGGAACGTGGTCAGGGCCTCCATCTTCATATCCGAATTGGCGTCGAGACGGAAATGCCAGTAATTGCACTTGCTGTTGGTCATGTCCGGGTCCACCGCCGCGTAGTTCAGGTAGACGATTTCCTTGCCCGGATTGCGCTCGTTGTGCTTGGCCACCGCGTCTTCAAGTGCCAACCCCACCGACGATCCGTTGCCCTGGACGATATAGCGGATGTTCTGGTCGACCGCCTGCTTCAGGATCGTCAGGCTTTCCTGCGGGCTGAGCTTGTTGTCGAAGCCCACCACCTCGAACTTGTGCGCGCCGGCCCAGTTCTTCTGATTGGCGACATCGGCCACGTATTGCCAGCTCTTGAGCTGGTTCTGCCCGACCGGGGCCATCAGTCCCGACAGCGGATCGATGAAGGCGATCTTCACCGTATCGGCCGCCGCCACTCCCGAAACCAGCGCGGAACCCAGAGCAACTACTGCTGCCACACCGTTTACCAGCGGACGCAACTTCGTCATACCTGTCTCCTTCACGTTATTGTGGTTGGCCGATAGCAGCCGCCAACGCCCTCCTCGCGCGGGCGGCCGCATATCCGGTCATTTCTTCAGGATCGAACCACCGCGACAGCCCGGCGCCGCTGCGACGCAGGCCGGCGCGGCTTCAGGCGGGCAGCCTGTAGTCCTTGAACTGTTCGCGCAGCTTCAGCTTCTGCATCTTGCCGGTTGCGGTCAGCGGAATCTCGGTCACGAACGCCACGTCGTCCGGAATCCACCACTTGGCCACCTTGCCCTCGAAGAAAGCCAGCAGTTCCTCGCGCGTGACATCCATGTTGGCGCGCTTGACCACCACCAGCAGCGGGCGCTCGTCCCATTTGGGGTGATAGGCGGAAATGCACGCGGCCATGTGCACCGCCGGATGCGCGGCGGCCACGTTCTCGACGTCGATCGACGAAATCCACTCGCCCCCCGACTTGATCACGTCCTTGCTGCGGTCCGTGATCTGCATGTAGCCTTCCTCGTCGATCGTGGCCACGTCCCCGGTCGGGAACCAGCCATCGACCAGCGGATTGTTGTCGTTGCGATAGTAGTGGTCGATGACCCACGGGCCGCGCACCAGCAAATCGCCGAACGCCTTGCCGTCCCAGGGCAATTCGTTGCCCTCGCCGTCGACGATCTTCATGTCGACGCCGTAGATCACGCGGCCCTGTTTTTCCAGGATCTTGTGGCGGGCATCCTCTGGCAGGTCCTTGTGTCGCGCCAGCAGCTTGCACGATGTGCCCAGCGGCGACATCTCGGTCATGCCCCAGGCGTGGATCACTTCCACGTCCAGCGCCTCGAGTGCGCGGATCATCGCCGGCGGCGCGGCGGAGCCGCCGATCACGGTGCGGCGGAAAGTCGAGAACTTGAGCTTGTTCGACTGCACATACTGCAGCAGGCCAAGCCACACCGTCGGCACGCCGGCGGAGAACGTTACGCCTTCCTGCTCGAACAATTCGTAAAGCGATGCGCCGTCGAGCCGGGCGCCCGGGAACACCAGCTTCGCGCCGACCAGCGGCACCGAGTACGGCAGACCCCATGCGTTGACATGGAACATCGGCACCACCGGCAGGATCACGTCCTTGGCCGAGCAGCCCAGTGCATCGGGCAGCGCCGACGCATAGGAATGCAGCACCGTCGAGCGGTGCGAATACAGCGCGCCCTTCGGATTGCCCGTGGTACCCGACGTATAGCAAAGGCTGGACGCCTGGTTCTCGTCGAGATCGGGCCACGTGTAGTCGCCGTCCTGCGCGTCGATCAGATCCTCGTAGCAGAGCAGCGGAACCTTTGGATCGACCGGCATGTGCGCGCGGTCGCTCATCATCACCCAGCCCTTCACGTTCGGGCAATGCGGCGCCACGCCTTCCACCAGCGGCAGGAACGTGGCATCGAAGAACACGTACTGGTCGTCGGCGTGATTGACGATGTAGGCGATCTGCTCGGGAAACAGCCGCGGATTGACGGTATGGCAGACCGCGCCCATGCCGGACACGCCGTAGTAGATCTCGAGGTGACGGTAGCCATTCCACGCCAGCGTGCCCACCCGGTCGCCCTGCTGCACGCCCAGCGCCCCCAGCGCCTGCGCCAGCTTGCGCGCGCGCAGCTCGCAGTCCCGATAGGTATAGCGATGCAGATCACCTTCGGTTCGCCGCGAGACGATTTCCGTGCTGCCGTAGTAGCGTGCAGCGTGCTTGATGATGGAGGAAATGAGCAGCGGCGCGCTCATCATTTGACCCATCAATGCCATGAAGCGGTCTCCCGTCTGATTGTCTCGATCAAGAAAAAGCGAACAACCGTGCTTATTTTCGGCCGATCGCCCTCATACCCTGCAGCACTCAAAAAACTCTGAACTTGTCGATGATGATGTTGGTGGACTGACGCGCAGCGGACCTCTCTCGGGAACCGTACGCGCGCCCTGCCATGCATGGGATTGATGTCCACCATATGCGTCGCTTTTTGATTGGTCTGCGAGCAGCGGACAACCCTTGGCCGACAGGGGAAAACCGGTGCAAGTACAATACTGCGAGCCCCGATGCGTCTCAATATGTCGTTTTCCCCTAGCGCCGTGCACTGCACGCCCGCGCGCGCAAATGGGACAAGCCCACGGACGCATCTTTTCGATCGCGAATACGCAGCCGCAACACAGGCCACGACACAGGCAGCCGCCCCCAATGCCCACCGAATCCGACACCGCACCGCCGCGCGCGGCCGCTCCCGTAGCCTTTCCCGTGCCGTTCAACACGACGCCCGGCATTGCCTCGCTTGGCGAGCGTTTCTTTACGCGCCTCGCGCCCACGCCGCTGCCGTCCCCGTACCTCGTCAGCGTGGCGCCCGCCGCCGCGGCGCTGCTGGGCTGGGATGAGCCGGGCCTGCAGGCCGCTTCCAGGGACCCGGCCTTCCTCGACACGTTCGTCGGCAACCTCGTACCCGATTGGGCCGACCCGCTGGCCACGGTCTATTCCGGGCACCAGTTTGGCGTCTGGGCCGGCCAGCTTGGCGATGGACGCGCGATTCGCCTCGCCCAGGCGGCCATGCCCGACGGCCCGTGGGAAATCCAGCTTAAGGGCGCGGGACTGACGCCCTATTCGCGCATGGCCGATGGCCGTGCCGTGCTGCGCTCGTCGATCCGCGAATACCTGTGCTCCGAAGCGATGCATGCGCTGGGCGTGCCGACCACGCGCGCGTTGTCGATCGTCGGCTCCGATGCGCCGGTGCGGCGCGAAACCATCGAGACGTCCGCGGTGGTCACGCGGCTGGCGCCGAGCTTCCTGCGCTTCGGCCATTTCGAGCATTTCGCGGCGCGCGAGGATCATGCCTCGCTCCGGCAGCTCGCCGATTTCGTGATCGACAACTTCTATCCCGCATGCCGCGATGCGGCCAATCCATACCAGGCGCTGTTGCGCGAGGTTTCGCTGCTGACGGCGGACATGGTGGCGCACTGGCAGGCGGTGGGTTTTTGCCATGGCGTCATGAACACCGACAACATGTCGATCCTTGGCCTCACGATCGACTACGGCCCGTTCGGTTTCCTGGACGCCTTCGAGGCCAATCACATCTGCAACCATTCCGACCAGCAGGGGCGCTACGCGTATAGCCAGCAGCCGCAAATCGCGTTCTGGAACCTGCATTGCCTGGCGCAGGCGCTGCTGCCGCTGTGGCGCGATGCGTCGGCGGCCGACGCCGAGGCCGCCAAGAACGACGCGGTGGAGGCCGCGCGCGAAGCGCTCGATCCGTTCCGCGATCGCTACGCAGAGGCGTTTTTCCGCCACTATCGCGCCAAGCTTGGCCTGCGCGCCGCGCACGAACAGGACGAGGCGCTGATGACGGACCTGTTCCGCGTGCTGCACGCCAATCGCGTCGATTACACGTTGTTCTGGCGCGGCCTGGCGCAGGTGGATTCGCGCGATGGCGCGCACGATGCGCCGGTGCGGGACCTGTTCCTCGATCGTGCCGCCTGGGATGCGTGGGCCGCCGAATATCGCGCCCGGCTGCAGGCCGAACAATCGGACGACGCTGCGCGCAGGGTTGCAATGCTGCAAGTCAACCCGAAATACGTGCTCCGCAATCATTTGGCGGAAACCGCGATCCGCGCGGCGCGCGACAAGGATTTTTCCGAGGTGGACCGTCTGCTCGCCGTGCTGTCCAGGCCATTCGACGAGCAACCGGAAGCCGAGCACTATGCGGCCTTGCCGCCAGACTGGGCATCGGGGCTGGAAGTCAGCTGCTCGTCGTAGCAGCACCCCAAACCGCCTTGCACCCTCGACCACGAAACAGGAAGCGAGATGACCACCACCAAGACCGACGCCGAATGGCGTGAGCAGTTGTCCGATATCGAATACCGTGTGACGCGCGAAGCGGCCACCGAACGCCCCTTCACGGGCCGCTACTGGGACCACTGGGACCAGGGCATCTACCATTGCGTGGGCTGCGGCACGCCGCTGTTCGAATCGGCCACCAAGTTCGACGCCGGATGCGGCTGGCCGAGCTACTTCCGGCCCATCAACGGCGAGGTGATTTCCGAACATGTCGACCATACGCACGGCATGACGCGCGTGGAGGTGCGCTGCAAGGAATGCGGCAGCCACCTGGGACATGTGTTCGAGGACGGCCCCGCGCCAACCGGTTTGCGCTATTGCATCAACTCGGCTGCGCTAAAATTCGACGATCGCGATCCGGCCGACCGCGGGTGAAGCCACCCGCACCCGGGACGCCTCGTCCGATCCGCCACGCGGATCGCCAGCAAGCCCGGCCGTCGGCCGGTCTTGCCTATCAGCCCTGGCCCGCATGAAATTTCTCTTCGACCTCTTCCCGGTCATCCTGTTTTTCGTCGCTTTCAAGCTGTTCGGCATCTATCCGGCAACCGCCGTCGCCATCGGCGCCACGGTGCTGCAAATCGCCTGGGTGCGCTTCCGGCACGGCAAGGTCGAGCCGATGCAATGGGTCAGCCTGGCCATCATTGGCGTGTTCGGCGGCGCGACGATCGTGCTGCACAACGACACCTTCATCAAATGGAAGCCGACCGTGCTGTACTGGCTGTTCGCGGTCACGCTGATCGGCTCGGTGATCGGCTGGCGCAAGAATCTGATCCGCGCCATGATGGAAAAGCAGGTAACACTGCCCGATCCGATGTGGGGCCGGCTCAACACGGCCTGGGCCGTGTTCTTCGCTGCCATGGGCGCGCTTAACCTGTATGTCGCCTATCAGTTTTCCACCGACACGTGGGTCAACTTCAAGCTGTTCGGCAGCATGGGCCTGATGCTGGTGTTCATTGTGGCGCAAAGCATCTGGCTGTCGCGCCATATCCAGGAAACCCCTTCCCAGAACGGCCGTCCGGACTGACCGGCTGGCTTTCCGCCCCCACCCCATTTGCAAGGAATCCGGATGGCAGCCGATCCCGCCACCATCGAGGCGCTGCTCCGCGCAGCGCTGGCCCCCACACACCTGAACGTGCACGACGACAGCGCGGCCCATGCCGGGCACGCCGGAGCGGCGTCGGGCGGGGGACATTACAACGTCCTGATCGTCAGCGAGCGGTTCGCCGGGCATTCGCGCGTGACGCGCCATCGTATGGTGTATGATGCGCTGCGCGAACTGTTCCCCTCGCAAATCCATGCGCTGGCCGTCAGCGCATACACCGACCAAGAATATCAATCCCGCGAAGCATCACGCGACGCTACTCGCAACTCTCAGATCTGACTCCATGAAGACCACCGTCCTCTCGTTCAGCCTGGCGGCTGTGCTCGCTGCTGGCAGCCTGCCCGCAATCGCCCAGAACGCCGCCGTTGTGAATGGCAAGCCCATCCCGTCGGCCAAGGTGGACAAGCTGATTGCCGGAACCGGCCAGCCCTCCTCGCCGGAACTGCGCGACCGTGCCCGCACCATGCTGATCGACCGGGAACTGCTGCTGCAGGAAGCCAACAAGCGTGGCATCACGCAGCGCCCCGATATTCAGGAGCAACTGGAACAGGCACGCCTGAATGTGCTGGCCGGCGCGGTATTCGAGGACTACGTCCGCACCCACGGCGCCAACGACGACGAACTGCGCAAGCAATACGACAAGATCAAGTCGCAGTTCGGCAACGGCAAGGAATACCATGCCCGCCACATCCTCGTGGAGAAGGAAGCCGACGCCAAGGCGCTGATCGCCAAGATCAAGGCCGGCGCCAAGTTCGAGGACGTCGCCAAGGCTTCGTCGAAGGACACCGGATCGGCGGCCAATGGCGGCGACCTGGACTGGGCCAACAGCAGCAGCTACGTGCCCGAGTTCTCGGCCGCGATGACCGGCCTGAAGAAGGGTCAGATGACCGATACGCCGGTCAAGACGCAGTTTGGCTGGCACATCATCGAGCTGGTGGACACGCGCGACGCGAAGATCCCGTCGTTCGAGGAAGTGAAGCCGCAGCTGCAGCAGATGTTGATGGGCGACCAGGCCTGGCAGCGCGAGCAATTCCAGGCGATGATGAAGTCGATCAAGGACAAGGCAAAAATCCAGTAAGCGGTGTTGCACTGGACATGAAAACCGGCGCCACTGCGCCGGTTTTTTATGCCCATTTGCCATCGTGCGGGCTTCGGCACACATCGACACTATTGCCTTGTTTTCTCGGCGCGTGGCTCTCGGTAATATCGAAGCCATCGTCCGGGGCCGCCGCGCCATCGGTGTCCGATCGGCAAAACGAGGAAATTTGAGTCATGGGCGTTACGAGCGGCTACTGGCAGATGTGGCACCTCTACTCCAGTGGCATCGTCTACTGCGCATTGGGGATGCCCCACATCGAATGCACCGGCTCGCGCTGGCGCCAGCTTCACCCCCACCTGCCCGCGCGCGACCGGTACGCGCAGTCCAAGCTGCTGCAAGCCACCATCGCCTTCATGGAAGTGCGCGGCGAGGTACCCGTGCCGCCGGGCTCGGACTGCCTGCGGCTGCTGTACTCGCGCTACCTGCCCTGGAGCGCGCGCCAGCATGCCGAGCCGATCCGGCCCGTGGTGCAGCCGAACCCCGCCGCTTGAGATAACCGCGCCGACGGCGCTACCCGTGGGCACAAGCCGCGCAAGCCGCACGCCCACCTCCGCATCCGGACGAAAAAATGCCCGCCATTGCAGCGGGCATTTTTTCATCTCGGCGTGGGCCTGTCAGCCGACCCACTTGCGCGCGTTGCGGAACATGCGCATCCACGGGCTGCCGCCATCGGGAATGTCCTTCCACGCATCGGGCGCCCAGCTCATCGTGGCGGTTCGGAACACGCGTTCCGGGTGCGGCATCAGCGCGGTGAAGCGCCCATCGACGGTGGTCACCGACGTAATGCCCTGCGGCGATCCATTCGGGTTGAGCGGATACGTCTGCGTCACCACGCCGCGGTTGTCGACGAACCGAAGCGCCACGTCGACCTTGCCGATATCGCCCTGCTGCGAGAAATCGGCAAACCCCTCGCCGTGCGCGACGGCGATCGGGATGCGGCTGCCTTCCATGCCGGCAAAGAAAATCGACGGCGACTGCTGCACTTCCACCGTCACGAAGCGCGCTTCGTACTGTTCCGACTGGTTGCGCGTGAACTTCGGCCATGCGCCGGCGCCCGGAATGATCGGGGCCAGGTTGCTCAGCATCTGGCAGCCATTGCACACGCCCAGCGCGAAGGTGTCCTGACGGTTGAAGAACGCGGCGAACTGCTCGGCCATCTGGCCATTGAACAGGATCGTCTTGGCCCAGCCCTCGCCCGCGCCCAGCACGTCGCCGTAGCTGAAACCGCCGCAGGCCACAAAGCCCTTGAAATCGGTCAGGTTGGCGCGGCCGGCGATCAGGTCGCTCATATGCACGTCAACCGTCTCGAAGCCGGCCAGATCCATGCTGTAGGCCATTTCGATCTGCGAATTGACGCCCTGCTCGCGCAGGATGGCAACGCGCGGACGGCTGCCGCTGGCGATAAACGGCGCGGCGATGTCCTGCGCCGGATCGAACGTCAGCACCGGGCTGATGCCGGGATCGGCGGCGTCGAGCAAGAGGTTGTACTCGCTGTCCGCGCAGTCCGGATTGTCACGCAGGCGCGCGATACGCCAGCTCACTTCGCTCCAGGTGCGCTGCAGGTCGGCCCGCGCGGCGCCGAACACCTTCTTGGCATCGCGATAGATCTCGATCTGGTCGTTGGCGTTGGGCTTGCCGATCACATGGCTGCAGGCCGAGAGCCCAGCCTCGCGCAGCACCGCGAACACCGCGTCGCGCTCCTCGGCGCGCACCTGGATCACGGCACCCAGTTCTTCCGAGAACAGCGCGCGCAGCGTGCGGTCGTTGCGCAGTCCGGCAACCTGTTGCGCCCAGTTCTTGGCGTCGCCGTAGTCCTGTTCCTGGTTCGGATCCAGCGTCAGCATGTCGACGTTCAGCGACACGCCGGTATGGCCAGCAAACGCCATTTCGGCCACCGCTGCCATCAGGCCGCCATCCGAGCGGTCGTGGTAGGCCAGCAGCTTGCCTGCGCGGTTCAGGCGCTGGATGACGTTGAAGAAATTCTTCAGGTCTTCCGGGTTGTCGACGTCCGGCGCGCGATCGCCCACCTGCTGCGACACCTGCGCGAGGATGCTGCCGCCCATGCGGTTCTTGGCGCGGCCCAGGTCGATGGCGATCAGCACGCTGTCGCCCAGGTCGGTGCGCAATTGCGGCGTCAGGGTCTTGTTGACGTCATCGACGGCGGCAAAAGCCGAAATGATCAGCGACACCGGCGCGACCACTTCCTTGTCGCCATCGGCATCGCTCCATTTGGTGCGCATCGACAGCGAATCCTTGCCCACCGGGATGCTGATGCCAAGCGCGGGGCACAGTTCCATGCCGACCGCGTGAACCGTGTCGTACAGTTTCGCGTCTTCGCCGGCCACGCCGCAGGCCGCCATCCAGTTGGCCGACAGCTTGACCTTGTCGAGGCTCTTTACCGGCGCGGCGGCCAGGTTCGTCAGCGCCTCGCCAACGGCCATGCGTCCCGAAGCCGGCGCGTCGATCACGGCCAGCGGGGTGCGCTCGCCCATCGTCATTGCCTCGCCGGCGCGGCCCTTGTAGTCGAGCGTGGTCACCGCCACGTCGGCCACCGGCACCTGCCACGGGCCGACCATCTGGTCGCGCGCATTCATGCCGCCCACGGTCCGATCGCCAATCGTGATCAGGAACGACTTGCTGGCCACGGTCGGATGACGCAGCACATCGCGCACCGCCTGTTCCAGCGAGATGCCGGTGACATCGACCGGCGGCAGTTCCTGCGCCACGCGCTGCACGTCACGGTGCATGCGCGGCGGCTTGCCCAGCAGCACGTCCATCGGCATGTCTACCGGATAGTGTTCCTTGAGCGCGGCGTCCACGCTGGCGTCCACCAGTTGCAACTGCTTTTCTTCCGTGGCGATGCCGACTACGGCGAACGGCGAGCGCTCGCGTTCGCACATGGCCTGGAAGCGCGGCAGGTCGTTCGGGGCGATCGCCAGCACGTAGCGCTCTTGCGACTCGTTGCACCAGATTTCCGCCGGCGACAGGCCGGATTCTTCCAGATGCACCTGGCGCAGGTCGAAGCGCGCGCCGCGGCCGGCGCCATCCACCAGTTCCGGGAAGGCGTTCGAAATACCGCCAGCGCCGACGTCGTGGATCGACAGGATCGGGTTGTCTTCGCCAAGCTGCCAGCAGGCGTTGATCACTTCCTGCGCACGGCGCTCCATTTCGGGGTTGCCGCGCTGCACGGAGTCGAAATCGAGATCGGCCGTGTTGGTGCCGGTCGCCATCGAGCTGGCGGCGCCGCCGCCCATGCCGATGCGCATGCCGGGTCCGCCCAGCTGGATCAGCAGCGTGCCCGGGGGCAGCGGGTTTTTGTGGGTGTGGTTCGCATCGATATTGCCGATGCCGCCGGCGATCATGATCGGCTTGTGATAGCCGCGCACGGTGCCGCCCACGTTCTGCTCGTAGACGCGGAAATAACCGCCCAGGTTGGCGCGGCCGAACTCGTTGTTGAACGCCGCGCCGCCGAGCGGCCCTTCGATCATGATCTGCAGCGGCGATGCGATGCGGTCCGGCTTGCCGGTCACGCGGGGCTTGTCGTCGGGATTGCGGTGCGCCACCGGCTGGGCCGCGTCGCGCGCGTTTTCCCACGCTTCGACCGCATCGGGCAGCATCAGGTTGGACACGGTAAAGCCGGTCAGGCCGGCCTTGGGCTTGGCGCCGCGGCCGGTCGCGCCTTCGTCGCGGATTTCGCCGCCGGCGCCAGTCGATGCGCCCGGGAACGGCGAGATCGCGGTCGGGTGGTTATGAGTTTCCACCTTCATCAGCGTGTGGGTCAGCGCTTCATGGCGACCGTACTTCTGGTCCGCGCCGCGCGGGAACCAGCGCTCGGCGACATCGCCTTCCATCACGGCCGAATTGTCCGAATAGGCGACGATCGAGCCCTGTGGATTCAACTGGTGCGTATTGCGGATCATCGCAAACAGCGATTTGTCCTGCGCAACGCCGTCAATGGTCCACGTGGCATTGAAGATCTTGTGGCGGCAATGTTCGCTGTTGGCCTGCGCGAACATCATCAGCTCGACATCGGTGGGATTGCGGCCGAGCTTGCCGTAATTCTCCAGCAGATAGTCGATTTCGTCCTCGGACAGCGCCAGACCCATCGCGGTGTTGGCCTCGACCAGCGCGCTGCGGCCAGCCGAAATGTCGACGAACTGCAGCGGCTTGGCAGGCAGCTCCTGGAACAGGCCGGCCGCCTCCTCGCGCGAGGCGACGACGGTTTCGGTCATGCGATCGAACAGGTGCGCGGCCACGGCGGCGCGCGTACCGGCGTCGAGCGACTTGCGGCCACGCAGCAGGCCCTTCTTGCAGATCACCGTGATCTCGATGCCGCGCTCGATGCGATGCACGTGCGTCAGGCCGCAGTTGTGGGCGATGTCGGTGGCCTTGCTGGCCCACGGCGAGATCGTGCCAAAACGCGGGATCACCACGAAGCGGTCGCCCTCGGTCTGGGCCGGGAACGGCGCGCCGTAGGTCAGCATGGCGCCGATGCGCGACTGATCTTCGGCGGAAAGCGGCGTGTCCGAATCGACAAAATGCACGAACTGGCCGTGCACGGATTCAATATCGGCGTCGATTTGTTGGAGAGCGGCAAGCAGGCGTTGCTGACGGAAGGCAGAAAGCGCCAAAGCGCCGGGGAAGCACGAGAAATGCGCCATGATCGGTACGGTCAGGAGGCGAAGGAGGGTCGGGGCAGGCGGCCGCCGACACTGCTGAATGGAATGCCGGCTGGCGGGAAGCCGCTATTGTACCTTGTTGCGGCCCGCTTTTTGCATTGCGCAATGAACCGGCGGAGATTGGCGAGGCGAAAACCGGCCGCCAACGCCCGCCGGTGGCGGATCCGGCGCCCGGCGCAGACCGCCGTGCGTGGCCGCAGACCGGCTTGCGGCGCCCTTCAGAGTGACGTTGCCGAGCGCGCGGCCTGCTCGTACAGGCCGGTCAGCACGCGCAGCAGGCGTGCCAGTTCGCCGATTTCGACGTTTTCTTCGCTGCCTTCGGTGAAATTGCTGGTCAGGCACTGCTCGCGGATCTCCCGGTATTTGGCGCACGCGGCGGCGCCGGCGACGGTGGTGGCGTAGGTGGCCTCCTTGCCGACGCGTTCGCCGGCCACCAGGTCCAGACCGACGAGCTTCTTCAGCGAATACGTCACCAGATGGGTGTCCTCGACGTTGAGCACGAAGCAAATATCGGCCAGCCGCTTGGCGCGCCCGCGATGGTTCACATGGTGCAGCACCAGCACATCGAGGAAGGTCAGGTCGCGCACGCCGGCCGCGCCCATGCAGCGCACCACCCAGCGGCTGTAGGCGTTGTAGGCGGTATTCAGGCCGAATTCGAACTCGGACAATTCCGGACTGCGCACGGACACCAGATGCGAGGACGAGACGATGTTCACGCCTGGGGCGCGTGCCAGCGGCGCGGCCCGGCCGGCGCCGGCGTCGGATGCGGCGTCTGGCTGGCGGACCGGGGCGGGCTTGCGGGCCATGGAAATCTCCGTAGCTGAGACGAGGGGGTGACGATAGGAATGGCGATAGGTGAAAGCCCGAAGCGGCTTCGGGCAATTTCAGCTTGACAGTTTATCGGCGAATTATGAGCATGAATACCTTATTTCACCGAGGCAATGCGTGAATGCGGTCCGGTTCCGCGACGCCCTTCAGATGGTTAATCGCGCATGCTGCCTCACGCTGAATCGCCGGAATCGCCCCAACCTATCCAATCGCTGGAATCGCTTCACACCGCGCTGCGCGCCGGCGTGGTCGACCGTGCCGGGCTGATCGCGCACGGCGCGGCGCGCGCGCAAAGCGAAGCCGGACGCGCGGTCTACCTGCACCAGACGTTCGCGGCCGCCAGCCAGGTGGCGCGCGCAGCAGATGCCGCCGCGGCTGCCGGCAAGCCTTTGCATCCGCTAGCCGGGCTGCCGGTTTCGATCAAGGATCTATACGACGTGGCCGGCGAAGTCACGCGTGCTGCGTCGGCCGCGCGCCATGACGCCGCACCGGCCGCCGCGGATGCCACCGTCGTGGCGCGGCTGCGCGCGGTCGGCGCGGCGTTGGTCGGCCGCACCAACATGACCGAATTTGCCTTCTCGGGCGTCGGCATCAATCCCCATTTCGGTACACCGGTGAACCCGTGCGACGCAGCCGTTGCACGCATTCCGGGCGGATCGTCGTCCGGCGCGGCAGTGTCGGTCGCCATCGGTTCGGCCGTCGCCGCGCTGGGCAGCGATACGGGCGGGTCGATCCGCATTCCCGCTGCGCTGTGCGGCATCACGGGCTACAAGCCCACGGCGCGGCGCGTGCCGCTTACCGGCGCCTACCCGCTGTCGTACACGCTGGACACCGCTTGCGCGATGGCGCGCACGCTGGCCGATTGCATTGCCGTCGACAGCGTAATCGCCGACGATGCGGTGATCCCCGCCGTGACCGCGCCTGCCGCGCTCCGGCTGGCGATTCCGCGCCAGCTTGTGCTCGACGACCTCGACGAGACGGTGTCGCGTGCGTTCGACCGGGCCATCGGTCGGCTGTCGGCGGCAGGCGTGCGCATCGAGCACGTCGACATGCCGGAGCTGAACGAACTGGCCGCGCTCAACGCCGCGGGCGGTTTTTCCGCACCGGAAGCCTTCGCGCATCATCGAGCGCTGATTGCCACGCATCGTGATCGCTATGACCCACGCGTGCTGATGCGCATCGAGCGCGGCGCGCAGATGAGTGCGGCCGACTATATCGCCCTGCATCGCGCGCGGCTGGACTGGATTGCGCGCATGACCGCGCGGCTGGCGCCGTTCGATGCGGTGGTGTGTCCCACGGTGCCGATGGTGGCGCCGCCGATCGCCCCGCTGGTGGCAGACGACGCGCTCTTCGTGCGCACCAACGGACTGCTGCTGCGCAATACATCCGTGTTCAATTTTCTCGACGGCTGCTCGGTATCGCTGCCGTGCCAGGCGAGCGACGAACTGCCGGTCGGGCTGATGCTCTCGCACGGGCCGATGCGCGACGCGCAACTGCTGGGCACGGCCCTTGCATTGGAATCGATCGTTCAACCGTCACCGCGCGGGGGCTGAGCCACCTCCTTGCCGTGACTGCAGTACCGCGCCATGTCGCATACATCCGCGACCTGCGCGGCGGCAGTTCCAGGTAGTGCCAACCCGCGCGTACGGCCAGGCGCCCCGCGCAAAACACCAGGAGAGATCGAGATGCGAGTCAAGGCAACGGCAGTCGCGGCGGCGGCATTGCTGCTGGCCGCCACGGCGGCACGGGCGGATACCAAGTGGGACCTGCCGACCGGATATCCGGCCACCAATCTGCACACGGAAAACCTGCAGCAGATGGCCAACGATGTGGAGAAGGCCACGGGCGGCAAGCTCAAGATCGTCATCCATCCGAACGGCTCGCTGCTCAAGGCCAACGAGATCAAGCGCGGCGTGCAAACTGGCCAGGTGCAGATGGGCGAGATCCTGATGTCGCTGCTGGCCAACGAAAACCCCGTGTTTGGCGTCGATGCGGTGCCGTTCCTGGCCACCAGCTATGCGGAGTCGTACAAGCTGTGGCAGGCGTCGAAGCCCGTCACCGACAAGGTTCTGGATCGCCAGGGCATGAAGCTGCTGTACGCCGTGGCTTGGCCTCCCCAGGGCATCTATGCCAACAAGCCGATCAACAGCGCCGCCGACATGAAGGGCCTCAAATGGCGCGCCTATAACCCGGCCACGTCGAAGATCGCCGAACTGGTCAGCGCCCAGCCCGTGACGATCCAGGCGGCCGATCTGGCCCAGGCGCTGGCCACCGGCACCGTCAACTCCTTCATGTCGTCGGGCGCGACCGGCGTGGACACCAAGGTGTGGGAGTCGGTCAAGTATTTCTACACCGTCGATGCCTGGCTGCCCAAGAACATGCTGGTGGTCAGCAAGAAGGCCTTCAACGCGCTCGACAAACCCACCCAGGATGCGCTGCTCAAGGCAGTGGCCGATGCGGAAAAGCGCGGCTGGCAGGTTTCCGAGCAGAAGACCCGCGACTATCTCGCCACGCTTGCGAAGAACGGCATGACGGTGGCGCCGCCCTCCGCCCAGCTCAAGACCGACATGCAGAAGGTGGGCGACACCATGGTCGGCGACTGGGCAAAAAGCGCGGGCGAGGACGGCAAGGCCATCCTGGACGCCTATCGCAAGTAATCCCGCCCGGCAGGGTAGTCATCGGCCCGGTCCAGCCGCGCGCGCCACGCGCCCGCGCCGACCGGGTTCCCTCGTGTTGGCTGTGCCGCATTACAGGTAGCCTGTTACCGATATGGAAGCCCCCCTCCTTCGCAAGCGATGGCTCGACCATCTGCTTGACCTGTTCGCCGTGCTCGGCGCCCTTTGCATCCTTGCGGTCTGCATCATGATGATCGCGATGTCGGTCTCGCGTGAGACGCTGATCGTCCTGAAGGGCGGCGACGACATCGTCGCGTGGCTGTGCGCCGCGTCCGCATTCCTCGTGCTCGGCCAGACTTTCCAGCACGGCGGCATCGTGCGCGTGGAAATGATGCTCGACGCCGTCGGACCCCGTCGCCGCTGGGTGCTGGAAGCGCTGTCGCTGTCGATCTGCCTGGTGTTCGCCGCGTACGCCACCTGGGCGCTTGGCACGTTCGCGTGGCAGAGCTGGGACATCGGCGATGTTTCCCAGGGCCAGATTGTGATTCCGCTCTGGATGCCGCAAAGCTTCGCGGTACTGGGCGCCGTCGGCTTCATGCTGGCGGTCGGCGACGAATGGCTGCGCGTGATGCGCCGCCGCAAGCCGCGCTATCAGTTGGCGCAGGAAGCCAAACTCGCCGCGGGTGACTTCGGGGAGACCGTCTGATGAGCACGATACTTGTTGCGCTGGTCCTGCTGCTGGTGATGATCGTCTTCCTGGCGATCGGCGCGTGGATCCCCGTGGCGATCGCCGTCACGTCATGGGTGGGATTGGTGGTCTTTTCCGATCACGACGCGCTGGTCAACCTGGCCAATGCGTGGTGGTCGTCCAGCGCGTCGTACACGCTGGCGTCGCTGCCGTTGTTCGTGTGGATGGGCGAAATCTTGTTTCGCACCAAGCTGTCGGAGCAGATGTTCAACGGCCTGTCGCCGTGGCTGAACTGGCTGCCCGGACGCCTGATGCATGTGAACATCCTGGGCTGCGGCATCTTCGGGTCGGTGTCGGGCTCATCGGCGGCCACCTGCGCCACCATCGCCAAATCCGCCCTGCCCGAACTGACGCGGCGCGGCTACGATGAGCGCGTCACGCTCGGATCGCTGTCGTGCGCGGGCACGCTCGGCATCCTGATCCCGCCGTCGATCACCATGGTGGTGTACGCGGTCTCGGCCGATGTGTCGATCATCCGCGTGTTCCTGGCCGGCTTCCTGCCCGGGCTGCTGCTGATGCTGCTGTTCTCCGGCTATATCGTGGTGTGGGCGCTGATGAATCCGGACCGGACGCCCGCAGCCGAAACCTTCGGCTGGCGCGCGCGCATGGCGTCGATCAGGCAACTGATGCCGTGCATCATCCTGATCGCGTTCATCACGTGGATCATGGTGGCCGGCTATTCCACCGCCACCGAGGCCGCGGCCTACGGCGTGGTGGCGTCGCTTGCGCTGGCCTGGGCGGGCGGGTCGCTGACGCGCAAGGCCTTCTGGGAAAGCCTGATGTCGGCCACTCGGTTGACCGCGATGATCATGTTCGTGCTGGGCGCCACGTCATTCCTGTCGGTCACCATGAGCTTCACGGGCATTCCGCGGGCGCTGGCCGAATGGGTGGCCGCGCTGCACCTGTCGCCCTGGGCGCTGATCGCGGTGCTGACGGTGATCTATATCCTGCTGGGCACGGCGCTGGACGGCATTTCGATGATCGCGCTGACCACCGCCACGGTCCTGCCGATGGTGCAGGCGGCCGGCTTCGATCTGGTATGGTTCGGCATCTTCATCGTGCTGCTGGTGGAGATTGCCGAGGTGACGCCGCCAGTCGGCTTCAACCTGTTCGTGCTCCAGAGCATGACCGGCAAGGACAGCAACTACATTGCGCGCGTGTCGTTGCCGTTCTTCATGATGATGGTGCTTGCCATCGCCATCGTCACCGTCTGGCCGGCCGTGGTCACGTGGCTGCCCGACGTGGTGATGGCCAAGGAGATCAAGTAGCCAAATAGCAAGTAGCAGCCACGCGCGGCACATCGACAGGGATCACCCAACCCCATGCACGTCATCGTGATCGGTGCCGGCGCCATCGGCGTCAGCACCGCGTGGTATCTGCGCCAGGCGGGTTTCGACGTCACCGTGCTGGAGCGGCGCGGCGCGCCCGCGCAGGAAGCCAGCTTCGGCAATGCCGGTGTGATCGCCCCCGGCTACGTGACGCCATGGGCCGCGCCCGGCATGCCGGGCAAGATCCTGCGCGCGATCTTCGCGCGGGAATCGCCGGTGCTGTTCCGGCCCAGCGCCGATCCCGCGATGTGGCAATGGATCGCCCGCTGGCTGCGCGAATGCCAGCTTGACCGCTACCGCGCCAACAAACTGCGCATGCAGCGCCTGGCGTTCTACAGCCGCACTTGCCTGCACGCGTTGCGCGCCGAACTGGCAATCGAATACGAACAGTCGCGCGGCTATCTGCAGTTGTTCCGCGCGCAGAAGGATCTCGACCTCGCCGGCCCGGCGCTGGCGTTGCTGCGCGAAAACAAGGTGCCGCATCGTCTGGTGGACGCGGTCGCCTGCCGGCAGATCGAGCCAGGCCTGACCACCGACACGCCGCTGGCAGGCGGGCTGCATCTGCCCGACGACGAATCGGGAAACTGCCCGATGTTTGTGCGTCGGCTGCATCAGCATGCCGAAGCCGCCGGCGTGCGATTCCGCTTCCACGCCGATGTGGCGCGGCTGCGTGTGGGCGCGGGGTCGGCGTTGCAGGTGGAACTGACGCCCGCGCATCCCGGCACGGCCACCGAAACGCTCGTTGCCGACCGCGTGGTGATGGCCGCCGGCGTCGGCAGCGCGCGCCTGCTGCGCCCGCTGGGATTGCGGCTGCCGCTGTATCCGGTCAAGGGTTACTCGGCCACGGTCATGGTGCGCGACGAACTGCAAGCGCCGCTCGGTGCGCTGATGGACGAATCGTTCAAGGTAGCCATTACGCGCCTGGGCAACCGCCTGCGCGTGGCCGGCACGGCTGAGCTGGGCTCGCGCAAACTGGATCTGCGGCCGGCCGCACTGAATACGCTGATCCGGGTGGCGCGCGACTGGTTTCCAGTCGCCGGACACTACCAGGAAGCGACACTTTGGGCAGGCGCCCGCCCGATGCTGCCGGACGGTCCGCCAGTCATCGGCGCGACGCGCATCCGCGGTCTTTTCCTGAATCTTGGCCACGGATCGACGGGCTGGGCGATGAGCTGCGGATCGGGCAAAATTGCCGCAGACCAGATTGCCGCCAGCGCTGGCCAGGGCGACGGGCCCGCCATCGACATGGAGGGCCTGACGCCGGCGCGCTATCGGCTGGCACCCGAGTCATCCGACACATGAATACCACCGCGCCCCCCTCTTCCGCTTCCAACCCGGCGCCGGACGCCGCATCGGCTTGGACCACGCTCGACGCCGCCGGCCGCGAACCGACGCCGCTGTACGACGTCGCAACGATCCGGCGCGTCGAACACGCGGGGCTGGCCGCGACGCCTGCGTTCACGCTGATGTCGCGCGCCGGCGCCGCGGCCGCCGAGTGGGTCGGCCAGCATGTCCCGCACGGACGCATCCTGTTTCTTGCGGGACAAGGCAACAACGGCGGCGACGCCCTCGTTGCGGCGACGCGCCTGCATCAGGCCGGGCGGCTGGTGGAAGCCTGGCTCGTGGCCGATCCTGACCGTCTGCCCGACGACGCCGCGCGTGCGTGGCTGGAGGCGCGCACGGCCGGCGTGCCCCTGCTGGTCATGCATGACGATCCCGACGCGGCGCTGCCGCCCTGGCCGTCCGGCTGCGCCGCAGTGGTCGACGGACTGCTCGGCATCGGACTCAACCGCCCGGCCGACGGCAGCATGGCGCGCTGGATCGATCATCTGAACCACGCGCATCTGCCCGTCTATGCGCTGGACATCCCAAGCGGGCTTTTTGCCGATACCGGCGCGGGCCACCCTGCCATTCGCGCACACCGCACGCTGACGTTTCTGGCGGCCAAGCCGGGCCTGCTGACGCTTGACGGCCGCGATTGCGCGGGCGAAATCGACATCGCGCCACTTGGCCTCGACTATCCCCCGGCAGAGCTGCCGGCCGCGGTCGTCAACCAGCCTGGCGGGTTCGACGCAACGCTGCCGCGGCGCGAACATTCGGCCAACAAGGGCCGGTTCGGCAGCCTGGCGGTGATCGGCGGCAATCTGGGCATGACGGGCGCGCCGTTGCTCGGTGCGCGAGCAGCGCTGCAGCTCGGCGCCGGTCGCGTTCATATCGGATTTCTCGCCCAGCCCGCGCCGTTGATCGATCCGATTCACCCGGAACTGATGCTGCATCCGGTTTCCGACCTTGCGCTCGACACCATGTCGGCGTTCGTGGTCGGTCCCGGCATGGGCAGCGGCGGCGTGGCGCGCAAGCTGCTGGCGCAAGTGATCGACGTTTGCGCCAATGCACAGCCTGGCTTGCCGATGGTGCTCGATGCCGACGCGCTGAATCTGCTGGCCGGCAACGCGGTGCTGGCTGAACAGTTGCGCGACAGCGGCGTGGACATCGTCATGACCCCACATCCGCTCGAAGCCGCGCGGCTGCTGGGCAGCGACGTTGCAACGGTGCAGCGCGACCGGCTGGTCAGCGCCCGCGCCTTGGCCGTCCAATGGCGCGCGACGGTCGTACTGAAGGGCTCGGGCACGGTGATCGCCACGGCGGACAACGCCCCGCCCGCCATCAATCCCACCGGCAATGCGGGGCTTTCCACCGCTGGCACGGGCGACGTGCTGGCGGGCATGATCGGTGCGCTGCTGGCCCAGGGCATGCCGATCGTCGCGGCGTCACGCGCGGCGGTGTGGATACATGGCCGCGCCGCCGATCGGCTGGTCGCTGAAGGCATCGGGCCGGCCGGCCTGACGGCCAGCGAGCTGTACCAGCCGGCCCGCGCCATCTTCAACGCGCTGCTGCAAGGCGACGCAGCGTGAACCCATCGGCCACGGCAGCCAGTGGCATGGACACCCGCCGGCGCCTGCTGACGGGCATCGCGCTGCTGGTCGTGGGCCAATGGATCCTGAGCCTGCTCGACGCCACGGGCAAGACGCTGACCCAGCAGGGGCTGCCCGTGGTCGCCGTGGCGTGGATGCGCTATCTGGGCCATGTGGTGGCGATTTTCCTGCTGCTTGGCCCGGCGCGCTGGCAGCAGCAGTCGCGTCCCGCACAGCCTCGGCTCCAGTGGCTGCGCGGCGCACTGATGCTGGCTTCGACGCTGGTATTTTTCAGCGTGTTGCGCCTGATGCCGCTGGCCACTGCAACGGCGCTCAATTTCTGCGCGCCGCTGATCGTGGTCGCGCTGTCGCCGTGGCTGCTTGGCGAACGCCCAGGGCTTCATGCGCGCTGGACGCGTTGGCTTGGCGTCGGCATCGGCTTTGCGGGGATGCTGGTGGTGGTGCGCCCCGGCGGCGAACTCGATGCGTTCGGCGTGGGCCTGGGTCTGTTGTCGGCGCTGCTGTTCGCCTTGCTGCAGATGCTGACCCGACGCATCGCCGCACATGATGCGCCGATGACCACGCTGATCCAGAGCGGCGTGACCGGCGCCGCACTGACCACGGTGCTGGTCCCGTTCTTCTGGTTCGAGGCAGTTCCCACCGTTACCCAAGGCATGTTGCTGCTGTCGGCCGGGCTGACTGGATCGATCGGGCACTACTTCGTGATCCGCGCGTTCCAATACGCCGATGCATCATTTCTCAGTCCCTTCCTGTATCTGCAGATCCTCTCGGCAACGGCCATCGGCTATCTGGCCTTCGGCCATCTGCCCGACTGGACCACCGCCATCGGCATCGGCATCATCTGCGCAGGTGGCGTCTGCGTGGCGGGAGGCGAGCCGCTGTTGCGACGCATTGCCGCGCGCCTGCAGCGCTGAGGCGCCCGCCCGCGCACAAATCCCAATTCCCACGCGCGCGTCGGACATCGCCCGATACGACGCCGCACCGCGGCCTGCTACCGTTTGGGAGGACGTCGCAAGCAGCGTTACGATTTGCTGCCTTATCCCGTTATTGGGATCACATTGAGGCGATATACTTGCAACCGGCCCATCCCCCTGGGCATATTCCCGATTCTCAGAAGAACGCATGCCGACTGAATTCCACGCCTGGACCGCCCTTCGTCACCACTACGATGCCATCCGCGATACGCCGATGCAGGAGTGGTTTGCCGAAGCCGAGGCCGCCCGTCGCGTTGAGGATTTTTCGCTCGAAGCTGCGGGTCTTTATCTGGACTACTCGAAAAATCGCATCACGTTCGAGACCTTCGCGCTGCTGATGAAGCTGGCCGAGGAAGCGGGCGTGCCGCAGCGCCGCGACGCCATGTTCGCGGGCGAACATATCAACACCACCGAAGATCGCGCCGCGTTGCATGTGGCGCTGCGCGCCCTGCCCGACGCACCGTTCAAGGTGGACGGCCACTCGGTGATGTCCAGCATCCATGACGTGCTGCATCGCATGCGCGACTTTGCCGATCGGGTGCGCTCGGGCGCGTGGACCGGATTCACGGGCCAATCGATCACGGACATCGTCAATATCGGCATCGGCGGCTCCGATCTCGGTCCGCGCATGGTGTGCCGCGCACTGGCGCATCTGGCGGACCCGAGCGGTCCGCGCATGCACTTCGTCTCCAATGTCGACGGCACCGAACTGGCCGAAACGCTGGTGCGGCTGGATCCGTCGCGCACGCTGGTAATCGTCTGCTCGAAGACGTTCACCACGCTCGAAACCATGGCCAACGCATGCAGCATGCGTGAATGGTTTCTGCAGAATGGCGTGGCCGAGGACCAGCTCGCGCGCCATTTCGTCGCCGTGTCGACCAACCGCGAGGCGGTGGTCAAGTTCGGCATCGATCCCGCCAACATGTTCGAATTCTGGGACTGGATCGGCGGCCGGTTTTCGCTGTGGTCGTCGGTCGGTCTATCGATCGCGCTGGCGGTTGGCTTCGATGCCTTCGACGATCTGCTGCTCGGCGGCCGGGCGATGGACGATCACTTCCGCACCGCTCCGCTGGCGCGCAACATGCCCGTCGTGATGGCCATGATCGGCATCTGGTATCGGAATTTCTTCGGCATGCCGACCAGCTGCCTGGCGCCGTACTCAACGTCGCTGGAACTGTTCCCCGCGTTCCTGCAGCAGCTGGAAATGGAAAGCAACGGCAAGTCGGTGCAGTTGAGCGGCGATGCGGTCCATGTGGACACATCGCCGGTGGTCTGGGGATCGGCTGGCACCAACGGCCAGCACGCGTACTTCCAGATGATCCACCAGGGCTCACAGATCGTGCCCGTCGACTTTGTCGCGCCGCTGGTGCCGCCCCGCGCCCTGCCGGGACACCACGCCAAATTGCTGGCGAACTGTTTTGCCCAAGCCGAAGCGCTGATGCGCGGGCGCAGCGCAGAGGAACTGCGCGCGGCTGGCGTCACCGACGAAGCGCGTCTGCCGCATCTGGTATTCGAAGGCAACCGCCCCAGCAATACGCTGCTGATGGAAGACCTGACGCCGCATGTGCTGGGCGCGCTGATCGCGCTATACGAACACCGGACGTTCGTTCAGGGCGTGGTGTGGAATATCAATTCGTTCGACCAGTGGGGCGTGGAGCTGGGCAAGATCCTGGCGCGCCCGATCGAATCGGAGCTGACCGGCCGCGGCACCGCCGCGCACGATGCGTCGACCGCCGCCCTGATCGCGCGCGCGCGTCGTGTGCTCACGCGCGGCTGATCGCCTCTGTTTGCCAGGCGCCCTGTGCGCCTGTGCGTCTTCAGCTTTAGACTGCGGTACCCATCAGTTCGTCACTGGCCACCCGGCCGGTGTCGATCGTCAGGATGCGGCCACAGCGGGCGGCCACGGAGCGGTCATGCGTGACCAGGACCAGCGTCGATCCGGCATCGCGATTCAGTTCGAACATCAGCGCGATCACGGCCTCGCCGGTTGCCGTGTCGAGGCTGCCAGTCGGCTCGTCCGCGAACAGGATGTCCGGGCGCGCCACAAACGCGCGAGCCAGCGCCACGCGCTGCTGTTCACCACCAGACAGCGTGCGCGGATAGTGTGTCAGCCGCTTGCCAAGTCCGACCCGCTCGAGCATTTGGGTGGCGCGCTCGCGCACGCGATCGGTCTCGCCGCGCAATTCGAGCGGCAGCATGACATTTTCGAGTGCCGTCAGATGGCCGACCAGCTGAAACGACTGGAACACGAAGCCGACATGCCTGCCGCGCAGTGCTGCGCGCCCGTCCTCGTCAAGCTGGAACAGGTCCTGGCCGTGCAGCCGGACGGCGCCCGTGGTCGGCAGATCGAGCCCGGCCAGCAAACCGAGCAGCGTCGACTTGCCCGAACCCGACGCGCCAACAATGGCCAGCGTCTCGCCGGCCGTGACGGAAAACGAGACGTCATGCAAAATCGTCAACGAACCCGTGGCGTCGGAAACGGTCTTTCCGAGTGACTCGACAGCAAGAATGGATGAGGACATGCGCGAGAGAATAGGAAACGTTGTACGCCGGCGATTGCTGGCGGCTTGTTGTTGTGCGACCGCCTTCGCGGCATTCGGTTCACAACTGGCGCTGGCCCAGCCCGCACCGCGCGCCGCTCCATCGCTGCTGATACTTGGCGACAGCCTGTCCGCCGAGTATGGCATCGCGCGCGGGACCGGCTGGGTCAGCCTGCTACAGGAACGGCTGCGCCGCGAGCGCTTCGATTATAGCGTTGTGAACGCAAGCATCAGCGGCGAGACCACGGTCGGCGGCAAAACCCGCCTGCCCGACCTGCTGCAGCGGCACAAGCCCGCCATCGTGCTGGTCGAACTGGGCGCCAACGACGCCTTGCGCGGACTGCCCCTGCCGTCGACCGAAACCAATCTGCGCACGATTGTCGGCAGCGCGCAAAAGGCCGGGGCGAAAGTCGTGCTGATCGGCATGCGCATTCCGCCCAACTACGGCCCCGACTATACGGAGCGCTTTTTTCAGCTGTTTCCGAAAGTCGCGAAGGAATCGGGCGCGCAACTCGTGCCGTTCCTGCTGGACCGCGTCATCACGCGGCCCGACTGGTTTCAGGACGACCGCATCCACCCGACTTCGGCAGCCCAGGCCACGTTGCTCGACAATGTCTGGCCCGTGTTGAAACCGCTGTTGAAGCCGGCTGCATCTTCGCGTTGATCGCCTAGGCCGATTTGCACCGGCCTTTACTCCACGCTTGCGCTCACCGCGTCGACAAAACAAAAAGCCCCTGCGGCCAATGCCTGCAGGGGCTTTTGTCGCTCGGGATCCGAGCGACCTAGCGCGCGTCAGCCTCGCTGGCGGGTGCTGCATCCTCGGTCTTCGTCGGATGCAGGATCTTCACCTTCGCCTGGGCCTTCAACGCATCATAGAAGGCAGCGAGTTCTGTCTGGCCGGCCAGCTGGCTCAACTGCTGCGCGTCGGCATCCCGCTGCCCCGGATTCGAGGGCGCGGGCGTGCCGACCTTAGTGATCCGATAGATGGCATAGCCATCGGCACCGAGATCGACGCCGACCAGCGAAGGCACCTTCGACGCATCGGCGCGCATGATCGCTTCCAAGGCCTTCGGAGACACACCATCGGCCTTGGTGCGCGACACGGTCATCACCGGACCGAAACCTTCGGCAGCACCGCTCTTCTTGAGCGTTTCCAGTCGCGCTTCGCCATCCTTGCGGGCAAGTTCGGCCGCTTGCTGGGCAATATAGGCCTGGCGCACCTGCGCTTCGACGTCCTCGAACTTGCGCGCCGCCGCGGGGCGGTAGTCGACGATGCGCGCCGATACCAGCGTCGTGGGGCCGACCTGAACCGCTTCGATGTTGCGCTTGCTCTTGATCGCATCGTCGCTAAACAGGGCCTTCAGCGCCTTCTCGTTGTTCAGCGGGCTATCCTTGAGCGCCGGGTTCGGCTGGCGCGTCACGTCGTCGGCGGTCTGGATCGTCAGCTTGAACTTGTCGGCCGCCGGCTTGAGGCTGTCCGACTGCTCGTAGACCATGTTGCCGAACGCATCGGCCTGCTCGGCGTATTTCTTGCCGGCCAGTTGCTTCTTCAGTTCACCTTCCAGCTCCGCACGCACCGCTTCCAACGGCTGCGTCTGCGCCGGCTTGATGCCGGTGAGCTTGATGATGTGGTAGCCGTAGTCGGTCTCGACGAGGTCGCTGATCTGGTTTTCCTTCAGCGCATACATCGCATCTTCGAACGGCTTGACCAGTGCGCCGCGGCCCATGAAACCGAGATCGCCGCCCTTTTCGGCCGAGCCGGGATCCTGCGAATTCTTCTTCGCCACATCGGCAAACGTCTCGGGATGCTTGCGCACTTCGTCGAGCAGCTTCTGCGCCTTTTCCTTGGCGGCCTGGCGGTCCGCCGGCTTGGCGTCCTTGGGCGAGGTGATCAGGATATGGCTGGCGCGCCGTTGTTCGTCAACGCGGAAGCGCTGGATATTGCTGTCGTAATAGGACTTCAGCTCTTCCGGGGAAACCTGCTGGCTGGCGGCCAGCGCATCGCCAGACAACACGACGTACTCGACCTTCGCCTGCTCCGGCGTGGTGTATGCGGCCAGATGCGATTCGTAATAGGCCTTCAGCGCGGCGGCGTCGGGCGAGACCTTCGACGTGAAATCCGCAGGCTTGATCGTCAGCGCCTGCACATCGCGCTGCTGGTCACGGATGGCAATCAGCCGGTCCAGCAAGGACTTCGGAACGAAGGCCGTGGTGCCGACGGCAGCGCCAAGCTGCTGCGATGCAAGCTCGAAGCGAATGCGCGAATCGAGTTGATCCGGCGTCATGCCCTGCGCGGCCAGCAACTGCACATAGGCCTTTTCGTCAAACTTGCCATCCGCCGTACGCAACTGCGCGACTGCGGGAATGCTCTGGATTGCCTGGCGCACCTGCTCGTTCGAAGCGGTCAGATATTTCTTCGCCGTCACGTCGGAAATCACGCGCTGCAGGATCAGCTGATCGAGCACCGACTGGCGCGCGGCGGCACCTTCGAACATGCGCGGGTCATAGTTATTGCCGAGCATCTGGCGCATGCGTTCGCTCTGATCCCGTACCACGTTATCAACTTCCTGGACGGTGATGGCCCGGCCGTCGACCTTGGCGGCGTCGTGCGAGCTGTCCATGAAGCGCGAGTAGCTCTCGACGCCGAAGAACACGAACGACGGGAAGACGAGCACCAGCAGCAGCAAAAGCATCAAGCGCCGGTTATTGCGTACGAAATCAAGCATGCTGATCGGGTAAAAGGTTGGGCCTTGGGCCGATGGTCAAACCTTGCGATTCTAGCAGGTATGGAACTCCAGACAGCGGCAATCCCACGCTTGCGCGCAATATCTGACGCGAAAGGGATTTACAGTGCGTGCGCTGCGCGATGCGTCGCGCGCTCGCGGCGCAAGGCTTTCCGCATCGAGCCGACACGCATCGGATCGAATATGGAATGCATGCCTGAAAAACAAAAAAGCCCGCTGATGCGGGCAATTTTCGTTTGGCGGAGTGGACGGGACTCGAACCCGCGACCCCCGGCGTGACAGGCCGGTATTCTAACCGACTGAACTACCACTCCGTGTCGGTCCCTGGCTTGGCAACATGCTGGCGTGCAATGGTGAAGTGGTGGGTGCTGAGGGGCTCGAACCCCCGACCTACGCCTTGTAAGGGCGCCGCTCTACCAACTGAGCTAAGCACCCACTAAACCATTGCAAGCGATTGCCTGCAGGGTAATCTCGCTTCGCACGATTCGGCGGTTACTGCTTTGTTGCCGCTGTTTGCGTTGCGAGGCCGCGATTGTAATACGAGAGTTTTCGATTTGCCAAGTCTTGATTGCAAGATTCTTGCGGGCCTCGCCTGCCATATCGAGTGACCGGATGCGGGCGCCTGTGCACGCAAACAAAAACGCCGCAGGAATTACCCTGCGGCGTTCGAACGGCGGATGACGCGACGCTCAGTGATGAATACGCTCGACCTGCGCGGCGGCCTTGTCTGCCACTTCGGCAGGCTTGGCTTCTTCGTCAGGCAGCGGCTCGGGCTTGCGCTCGAGTGCCAGCTCCAGCACCTTGTCGATCCAGCGCACCGGCACGATCTCGATGGCGTTTTTGACGTTGTCGGGGATGTCCGACAGGTCCTTCACGTTTTCCTCAGGGATCAGCGCCAGCTTGATGCCGCCACGGTGGGCTGCCAGCAACTTCTCCTTGAGGCCACCGATCGGCAGCACTTCGCCGCGCAGCGTGATTTCACCGGTCATTGCGACGTCGGCGCGCACTGGAATGCCCGTTAACACCGAGACCAGCACCGTGGTCATCGCAATGCCTGCCGATGGGCCATCCTTCGGCGTGGCGCCTTCGGGCACGTGGATGTGAATGTCGCGCTTCTCAAACATCTCATCCGCGATACCCAGACGGCGCGCACGCGAGCGCACGACCGACCGCGCCGCTTCGACCGATTCCTTCATCACGTCGCCGAGCGAACCCGTACGCGAGATGTTGCCCTTGCCCGGCATGATCGCGGCTTCGATCGTCAGCAGATCGCCGCCGACTTCGGTCCACGCCAGACCGGTCACCTGGCCCACCTGGTTTTCCTTGCCGGCCAGGCCGAAGTCGTACTTGCGTACACCAAGGAATTTATCCAGGTTGTCGGAATCCACCTTCACCGCACCGGATTCCTTCTTGAGCAGCAGCAGCTTGACCACCTTGCGGGCAATCTTCGACACTTCGCGTTCCAGCGAACGTACGCCCGCTTCACGGGTGTAGTAGCGGATGATGTCGCGGATCGCTGCCTCGGTGACCTCGATCTCGCCCTGCTTCAGGCCATTGTTGCGAATCTGCTTCGGCAACAGGTAGCGCGTCGCAATGTTGACCTTCTCGTCCTCGGTGTAGCCGGACAAGCGGATCACTTCCATACGATCGAGCAGCGGCGGCGGGATGTTCAGCGAGTTCGACGTCGCCACGAACATCACGTCGGACAGATCGAAATCGACCTCGATGTAGTGATCCTGGAACGTGTGGTTTTGCTCGGGATCGAGCACCTCCAGCAACGCCGACGAAGGATCGCCACGGAAATCCATGCCCATCTTGTCGATTTCGTCGAGCAGGAAAAGCGGATTGCGCACGCCGACCTTCGACAGGCTTTGCAGGATCTTGCCCGGCATCGAGCCGATATAGGTGCGACGGTGGCCGCGGATCTCGGCCTCGTCACGCACGCCGCCCAGCGCCATGCGCACGAACTTGCGGTTCGTGGCGCGCGCCACCGACTGGCCGAGCGAGGTCTTGCCCACGCCGGGAGGCCCAACCAGGCACAGAATCGGCGCCTTGAGCTTGTCGACGCGCTGTTGCACGGCAAGATACTCGAGGATACGTTCCTTGACCTTTTCGAGGCCGTAGTGATCCTCGTCGAGCACGCGCTCGGCGTTTGCCAGGTCGTTGTTGACCTTGCTCTTCTTGCGCCACGGCAGGTTTACCAGCGTGTCGATGTAGTTGCGCACGACAGTCGCTTCGGCCGACATCGGCGACATCAGCTTGAGCTTCTTGAACTCCGCTTCGGCCTTCTTCTTGGCTTCCTTGGGCATGCGGGCCGCCTTGATTCGCTTGTCCAGCTCTTCAAGATCAGCGCCTTCCTCGCCCTCGCCCAGTTCCTTCTGGATCGCCTTGACCTGTTCGTTCAGGTAGTACTCGCGCTGACTCTTTTCCATCTGGCGCTTGACGCGGCCACGGATGCGCTTTTCCACCTGCAGGATATCGATCTCGCCCTCGAGCTGCGACAGCAGGCTCTCCAGACGCTCGGTCACCTTCACCATTTCCAGGATCTTCTGCTTTTGCTCGAGCTTGATCGGCAAATGCGCGGCAATGGTGTCGGCCAGGCGGCCGGCCTCGTCGATGCCCGACAGCGACGTGAGGATCTCCGGGGGGATCTTCTTGTTGAGTTTTACGTACTGGTCGAATTGCGACACGATCGCACGGCGCAATGCCTCGGTCTCGGCCGATTCGACGGGTGCTGGCGGCACAGGCACGGCTTCGCACATGAAGTGCGAATCGTCCTCGCTCACCTCGGTGATGTTTGCACGTTGCGTACCCTCGACAAGCACCTTTACGGTCCCGTCGGGCAGCTTCAGCATTTGCAGGATATTGGCGATGCAACCGACCTCGTAGAGGTCTTCGGCAGTCGGTTCGTCTTTGGCGGCCGCTTTTTGCGCCACGAGCATGATGCTCTTACCCGACTCCATCGCAGTCTCAAGCGCCTTGATGGACTTCGGGCGACCCACGAACAGTGGGATCACCATGTGCGGAAACACCACCACGTCGCGCAACGGCAACAGTGGAAGGCGAATCGGCTCAGCCGGGAGGAGTTGTGTTCCGGACATCATTTTCCCCAGTCAGTCATTTAAGGCGTAAATAGGGTCACGGGAATCGATTGCAAGATACCCGTCATCAATTCCGTGCACAAAACGTGCTGCAAACTGCACCTGTGACCCCCAGTGAAACAGCATACCCGCGTTTGCTCCCGTTCGTTTGTGGAATTGAAGAAAAAAAGCCGTTCGCTTCCCTGCGAACGGCCGCTTGAAAATTTCGCCAGTCTGGTAAGGACCCCGCGGGTCCGGCGCATACGGCGTCAGTGCGATCTCCGCGTTCAGTTGGACCCCGCCACCTTGGGCTGCTGCTCCTCATACATCAGGAGCGGCGGCGCATCGCCGGTGATGGTGTTTTCGTCGATTACCACTTTCTGGACGCCCTTGTAGTTCGGCAGGTCGTACATCACGTCCATCAGCGATTGTTCGAGGATCGAGCGCAGTCCACGGGCGCCGGTCTTGCGGCGGATCGCCTTGCGGGCAATGGCCGTCAGCGCGGCCGGACGGATTTCCAGTTCGACGCCTTCCATCGCCAGCAGCTTCTGATATTGCTTGACCAGCGCATTCTTGGGCTCGACCAGGATCTGCATCAGCGCGGCTTCGTCCAACTTGGCCAGCGTGGCAACCACCGGCAGGCGCCCGATCAGTTCCGGAATCAGGCCGAACTTGATCAGATCTTCCGGCTCGGTCTGCGGCAGCACTTCGCTCGCGTCGCGCTCTTCCTTGCTTTGCACTTGCGCGTCGAAGCCGATACCGGTCTTGTCCGAACGCTGCATGATGACCTTTTCGAGGCCGTCGAACGCACCGCCGCAAATGAACAGGATGTTGGTGGTGTCCACCTGCAGGAAATCCTGGTTCGGATGCTTGCGGCCGCCCTGCGGAGGCACCGAGGCCATGGTGCCTTCGATCAGCTTCAGCAGCGCCTGCTGGACGCCTTCGCCGGACACGTCGCGCGTAATCGACGGGTTATCCGACTTGCGCGAGATCTTGTCGATTTCGTCGATGTAGACGATGCCGCGCTGCGCCTTTTCGACTTCGTAATTGCAGTTCTGCAGCAGCTTCTGGATGATGTTCTCGACATCCTCGCCGACATAGCCGGCTTCCGTCAGCGTGGTGGCATCGGCGATCACGAACGGTACGTTGAGCAGGCGCGCCAGCGTCTGGGCCAGCAGCGTCTTGCCCGAACCGGTTGGGCCGATCAGCAGAATATTGCTCTTGGAAAGCTCGACGTCGTCCTTCTTGCCGAGATGCTTGAGGCGCTTGTAGTGGTTGTACACCGCTACGGCCAGAATTTTCTTGGCCTGCTCCTGACCGATCACATACTGGTCAAGGCTTTGGCGGATTTCGTGCGGCGTGGGCAGGTCGGAGCGCGCAGCTGCGGTGGCGTCCTTGTCGGTCGCCGTGGCCTCGTCGCGGATGATCTCGTTGCACAGGTCGATGCATTCATCGCAAATGAACACCGACGGGCCAGCGATGAGCTTCTTCACCTCGTGCTGACTCTTGCCGCAAAACGAGCAATACAGAAGCTTCTCGCTGGATGAACCTTTTTTGTCCGCCATAGGAATCAGTCACATTAGCAGTGTGGCCCCCGCCGGAAATACCCTGACGGGAAACGCATTAAACGCATCATACGCCAAAACAATTGGCGCAGTCGGCGGCATCCCCTGCATGTGGGGCAAAACGCAAAAACGAGGCACGCGGCCTCGTTCCGGTGTAGCCTGCGTCATTTGGGACGATGCAGACTTCGTCGGCAGAAGCCCGGCATCACCGGACCCGGCTCGGATAATTCCGAGCGAATCCGCCGAGCCGACATGCCGTCACACTCGCTCCATTGTTAGCCGCGGCGCGAAATCACCTTGTCGATCAGGCCGTAGTCGACTGCCTGGTCGCCACTCATGAAGTTGTCGCGATCGGTGTCGCGGGCAATCTTCTCCACCGGCTGACCCGTCACTTCCGACAGGATGCTGTTCAGACGTTCACGCAGGTAAAGAATCTCGCGCGCCTGGATCTCGATGTCCGACGCCTGACCACGCGCACCGCCCAGCGGCTGGTGAATCATGATCCGCGAATTCGGCAGCGCGCTGCGCTTGCCCTTGGCGCCTGCTGCCAGCAGGAATGCGCCCATGCTTGCCGCCATCCCCATGCACAGCGTTTGCACATCGGGCTTGATGAACTGCATCGTGTCGTAGATCGCCAGCCCAGCGGAAACCGAACCGCCCGGCGAGTTGATGTACAGCGACACGTCCTTGTCCGGGTTCTCGCTTTCCAGGAAGAGCAACTGGGCCACTACCAGATTGGCGGTCTGGTCGTTGACTTCGCCAACCATGAAAACGACACGTTCCTTGAGCAGGCGCGAGTAGATATCGTACGCGCGCTCGCCCCGGCCGGACTGCTCGACGACCATCGGCACCAGTCCGAGACCCTGGGTCTCCAGGGCGGAAGCCTGCGTGGTAGCGAGACGATCAAGCAAATCATTGCGAGTCATGCAGGTTCTCCAGATATACAGGAATAGCGTCGATCGGCCAGCGCGCCAGGCCGATCGACGTTGCCCGGCGCCGCGTCATTCACGGCTGCCGGCCAGCCCGACGTCAGGCTTGCGCCGGGGCGGCGGTGAGTTCTTCGAACGACACCGTCTTGTCCGACACCTTGGCCTTGTCGCACACGAAATTTACCACGTTGTTTTCGAGCACGTAGGCTTCCATCTCGGCCAGGCGTTGCTGGTCGCCGTAGTACCAGCGCATGACTTCCTTCGGATCTTCGTAGCTCTTGGCGAAGTCCTCGATCTCGGCCTTGACCTGCTCCGGCTTGGCTTCCAGGCCGTTGGCCTTGACGATCTCGGCCAGGATCAGGCCCAGCTTCACGCGGCGCTCGGCCTGTTGCGTGAACATCTCGGCCGGAATCGGCATGTCCTTGGCATTCGGCATGCCGCGCTGTTCCAGATCGCGACGCGCCATTTCCACCAGACGCTGCTGATCCTGCTCGACCAGGGCCTTGGGCACGTCCAGCTCGCTGACCTTCAGCAGAGCTTCCATGACCTGGTCCTTGAGCATCGAATGCGTACGGCGCTTGACTTCGCGCTCGAGGTTTTCGCGGATGTCGGCGCGCATCTTCTCGACGCTGCCGTCGGCGATGCCGAGCGACTTGGCGAAAGCGTCATCGACTTCCGGCAGATGCGCCCACTCCACCTTCTTCAGCGTGATCGTGAACTCGGCGGTCTTGCCGGCCACTTCCTTGCCGTGGTAGTCCTCGGGGAAAGCCAGCGGGAACGTCTTGCTTTCGCCTTCCTTGAGACCCAGCGCGGCCTGCTCGAATTCGGGCAGCATGCGGCCTTCGCCCAGCACGAAAACGAAATCTTCCGCCTTGCCGCCGGGGAATTCGACGCCGTCGATCTTGCCAACGAAATCGACCGTCACGCGGTCGCCATTCTGAGCCGCCACATCGCCGCCGCCGTCGCCATGCGCGCCGGCTTCGCCGCGGGCGTGGTAGTGCACGCGCTGCTTGCGCAGGATGTCGACGGTCTTGTCGATTTCCGCGTCGCCAATTTCGGTCTTCGTGCGCGTCACTTCGGCCGAAGCCAGATCGCCGATCTTGACTTCCGGATAGACCTCGAACGTTGCCTCGAAGGCCAGTTCGTCATCGGCCACGCCTTCGGTCTTCACGTCGAACTTCGGCTGGCCGGCAACCTTTACGTCCTGGGCCTGCGTGATGTCGAAGAACTTGCGGGCGGCCTTGTCGAAGCGGACTTCGAACTCGACTTGCTGGCCGTATTGCTTTTCGACCATCTTCATCGGCACCTTGCCCGGACGAAAACCGGACATCTTCACGGTCTTCGACAGGCGAACCAGACGCTCCTGGGTTTCCTTCTGCACTTCGGCCTTGGGGATAGCCAGGGTTACCTTGCGGTCCAGCTTGCCGAGGTTTTCAATGACGTTCGACATGGTCGTTAATCCAATCCAGAAATGTTGTTGTCAGCGCATCCGCTTGCGCGACCGGGAATGCTCGCGAGCGTGGTTCTCCGCGCAAACGGAAAACGCGGATTATCGCACGGATTTCATTCGCTTCCGGCAGTTTTTACCCTTGCCGGCATTAAGCGTGCTCAGAATGGGGATCCGGCCCGTCGCCTGCGCGCCCGTGCCGCAAGGCACGCAACAACAGACGCGCCGGGTCCAGCGCATCCGCCAGGTCGGCCTCCAGCGGCAACGGCTCGCCCTCGATCTGCGAGACGATCAGCTCCGCGCCCAACGCTGCCCAGGTGAGGCCGCGCGAGCCATACGCAAGGGCGGCGTAGAGGCCCGGCAGCCGCGGCACATCGCGCAGATGCGCGCCGCGCAGCGCTTCGGCGCGCGCCAGCGCGGCGGTGTCGTCGGCGATGCGGCCGATCAGCGGCAGGCGGTTGTGCGTCACCGTTCGCACGCCGACATAACCACGCAAATTGGCCGGATCCAGCCGCCCGATCGCTGTGCCGCAGTCGGGCAATAGCGACGCCAGCCGCGCAAGATTGGCCGCGTGGGTATCGGCACATTCGACCAGCGGCCCCTGGTCCTCGTCGTAGCTCGATCCCACGCGCGCATCGCCCCGCTCGCCGCGCGGCAACAGGTAGCCGTTGCCGGTGACCACGCAATCGGGCCACGCGCCCAGCGCCTCCACCTGCCGGGGGTCGAGATCGGTCAACTGGCCGCGAATGCGCCGCAGCGCGAGGAACCGGCCCGATACCAGCCGTTCGGCTTCATGCGCATTTGCCAGCACTGCCAGCGGCGCGCGCGCCAGCAGTTCGCCGCCCTCGCCCAGCGCATGCCATTCGCCATCGACATGCGTCAGCGACGCCACGCGGCAGTTGAAGCGCGCATCCACGGCGGCCCCGGCCTTGGCCAGTTGTGCGCGACAGATATCCGGCGGCGCGACCCAGCCGCCTTGCGGAAACCACAAACCGCCGCGCGGCACGGGCGCATCGTGCTCGCGCGCCGCCTCGTCGGCCGACATCCAGCGCACGAACGATTCGGGGAATCCGAGCGTCTGCAGGGCCGCGCGTTGCGCCGCATTGTCGGCAGCGTCCTCGCCGATCTGCAGCACGCCGCAGCCGTGCCAGCCGACCTGATGGCCGGCCGCCTCCAGCGCATGCCACGCCCGCAACGCATGCAGATTTCCCGCGCGCGACAGGCGCGACAGCACACTGTCGTCGGCCGACACATGCGCATGCATCGCGGCTGCGCGGTGAGCCGACGTCTGCCGGGCCGGCGCGTCGTGCTGATCGAATAGCGTCACGCGCCAGCCGCGCGCGGCCAGTCGCTCCGACACCGCACAGCCGGCCAGTCCGGCGCCGATCACGATGGCATGCCGGTCCGGCCAGTGCGCGGCGTCGGGCGGCGCATAGCGGCGATTTTTCCAGGCCGGGGCGAAATGCGCGGCGATCATGTCGCGCTTGCCGGCAAAGCCCGGCGCTTTTGTCACCACAAAACCCGCGGCCTGCAACCCGCGGCGCACGTAGCCGGCCGCGGTATAGGTGGCCAGCGTGGCGCCCATCCGGGCGAGCCTGCCCAGGCCACGAAAGACCGAATCCGACCACATGTCGGCATTGCGCGACGGCGAAAAACCGTCGAGATAGAAACCGTCGGCGCCGAGCGCAAGCCGCGGCAGCATCGTCTCGATATCGCCGAAGGCGAGCGTCAGCGTTATCGCGCCGTCCTCGAAACTCAACCGGTGCAGTCCCGGCAGCGCATCGGGCCATTGCGCCTGCAGTTGCGTGGCCAGTGGCAGCAGATCGCCCAGCGCGGCGTGCAGCCGCGCTAGGCCGTCGCGCGTGAACGGGTGCTTTTCGATCGAGACGAAATGCAGGCGCCGACAGCGCTGCGGATCGTCACGCCAGGCCTGCCAGGTCGCGAGGAAATTGAGCCCCTGCCCAAAACCGGTTTCGACGATGACGAATTGCTCGCGCCGCGCCCAGTTGCCGGGCAGGCCGTTGCCGCCCAGGAATACGTGCCGCGCCTGTTCCAGGCCGCCGGCGGTGCTGTGATAGACATCGTCGTAACGCGGCGAATAGGGAATGCCGTCTTCGGAGAAAACGGGCTCGGCAGGCTCGAGAGCACGCGACATGGCGGATGGATATACGGCCGGAAATGGCGGCGGATGGTAGCATAGCGCCCTTCCCGCAAACCGCCCGGAATACCAAGCCCAACCGGATTCCCACGCGACATTTGCGCGCCGTCATTCCCCGCCGCCATGCTCAGTTATCGTCACGCCTTTCACGCCGGCAATCATGCCGATGTTCTCAAGCACGCCGTCGTAGTCCAGTTGCTCGACTACCTGACGCAGAAGGACAAGCCGTTCTGGTATGTCGACACTCACGCCGGCGCCGGACTCTACGCGCTGGACCATGCCTATGCGCAAAAGAAGTCCGAATTCGAAACCGGCATCGGGCCGCTCTGGCGCGCGTCGGCCGCCGGCACGGCGCTGCCCGGATTGCTGGAGGCATACCTGGAACAGGTGCGCGAACTGAACCCGGACGGCGCACTCAAGCATTACCCTGGCTCGCCATGGCTGGCGTGGCAAATGCTGCGCGACCCCGACCGCCTGCGACTGTTCGAGCTGCACAGCACCGAGATCCAGGTGTTGCGCGACAACTTCCGCGGCGCCGGCCGCAAGGTCATGCTGTACGACGGCGATGGCTTCACCGGCATCAAGGCGATCCTTCCGCCCCCGCCGCGCCGCGCGCTGGTATTGATCGATCCGTCCTACGAGGACAAGCAGGATTACGCGCGCACGCTCGATACGCTCAAGGCCGGCCTGGAACGCTTTGCCACGGGCATGTACGCGATCTGGTATCCCGAGGTACAGCGCCGCGAATCGACGCAATTGCCGGCGCAGCTCAAGCGGCTGCCGCTCAAGAGCTGGCTGCATGTCACGCTGACCGTCAAGCATCCCGTCGAAGGCGGATTGGGTCTGCACGGCAGCGGCATGTTCATCGTGAACCCGCCATGGACGCTCAAAGCCGCGCTGCAGGACGCCATGCCGACGCTGGTGGACCTGCTGGGCCAGGACGACGGCGCGCGCTTCACACTCGAATCGCTCGATAGCTGAAAAGCATGCCGATCGCGATCCCGCAGGCATCGGCCACCAGGTCGAGCCACGAGGCGTCGCGATAGCCGGTCATCGACTGCAGCAACTCGATCAAGCCGCCGTAGGCGATCATGCCGACCAGCAGACGCCACGGCCGCCCCGGCCAGCCGCGCGCGCCCAGCATCGTCAGCACTCCAAACGCCAGCAGATGATTGGACTTGTCCCAGCCGGTGGTCGGCTCGGGCACCGATGGCGGCAGCAATGCCAGGATCAGCACGACCAGCGCGCAGACGGCGAATAACAACCGGAAATGTGAAGTTGCGAGACGAAACACTGCGCTGATTGCACGGAAGGCGGAACCGGGACGCTGTCAATCATTGCACAGTCAGAAACAGCGCTGTGTGGCGCACTGCACCGACCTTGCCGAGCCAGGCGCGCCTTGTCGACCCGTCTCGCGGCGCTGGCCCGCCTCCACGCACTCACGTCCCCAAGTCCCCAAGCTCCCAAGGGGGATCGGGCGGCGTTTGAGCGGCATTTCCCGTGGGGACGTATATTGCCGGATCCTGTAACGTCCGCCGGCATGTCGCGAGGGCACTGCGGCGGCGATCTTCCCTACGATGACCAAGACCCGCATCGACCCGACCACGCTGTTCCTGCTGACATTCCCGCCGCTGGCCTGGGCCGGCAACGCGATTGTCGGCCGCATGGCTGCCGGGACCATTCCGCCGATCACGCTGAATCTCGTCCGCTGGATCATTGCCGGCCTGTTGCTGGCGCCCTATGCGTGGCGCGGCGTCGTGGCCCATCGCGACACACTGCGGCGTCATGCGGGCATTCTGACCGCCATGGGCCTGCTGTCGATCGCCAGCTATAACGCATTCCAATATCTGGCGCTCACCACATCGACGCCGATCAACGTCACGCTGATCGGCGCGTCGACTCCGCTTTTCCTGCTGATCATCGGCGCCGGGTTCTTCCGGGAGCGCTTCCGCGCGTGGCATGTGGCCGGCGCGCTGCTGTGCCTGGTCGGCGTGACGTTCGTCCTGATGCGCGGCGAACCGCAGCGGCTGACGCAACTCGCGTTCGTCCCCGGCGACCTCTATATGCTTGCCGCAACCGTCGCATGGAGCTTCTATACGTGGCTGCTGCGCAAGAACCGCCCCGACCTGCCGTTGCCCGCGCTGCTGCTCGCGCAGATCGTTACCGGCGTGATCGCCAGTATTCCACTCTCCGTCTGGGAAATCAGCGTGCTCGCGCAACCGCTGGAGTGGAACGGCAAAGTCGCGTGGATCCTGCTCTACGTCGGCACCGTGCCGTCGCTGCTGGCGTACTTCGTCTGGGATCGTGCGATTGCCAGCGCCGGCGCCCAATTGCCGGTATTCTTTATTACGCTCACTCCGCTGTTTGCGGCCGTGCTTTCAACCGTGCTGCTGGGCGAGTCGCCGCATTGGTATCACGGGATAGGGTTGGCCTTTATCGCGGTGGGCATCTGGCTCGCCCAGCGTCGTTAGACACGGCGGCCTCGCTAAAACGCCCCCTTCACCCGCCGCGCGACAAGCGGACGCGATCCGGCCGGCGATCTCCGCGCGCAATCACGTCCGCAAATATTGCGCCGCACCTGCGCCGGCCACCTGTCCACTGGCGAAGCACGCCGTCAGCAGGTATCCGCCGGTGGGCGCTTCCCAGTCCAGCATTTCGCCGGCGCAGAACACGCCGGGCATGGCGCTCAGCATCAGGCGATCGTCCATTGCCTCGAAGCGGACGCCGCCGGCCGAGCTGATAACTTCGTCGATCGGCCGCGCCCGTACCAGGCGCAGAGGCAGCGCCTTGATGGCCGCGGCGAGCGCCACCGGATCATGCATCGCGTCCTTGTCGAGCACCTCGCGCAGCAATGTCGCCTTGACGCCCGTGATGCCCAGCCGGCTCTGCAGATGGCTCGATACCGAGCGCGAGCCACGCGGTCGCGCCACCTCCGCGGCGACATTCTCGACCGAGCGGCCCGGTGCCAGATCCAGCGTGACGGTGGCGTGGCCATGCGCGTCGATCAGATCGCGGATCGGTGCCGATAGTGCGTAGACCAGACTGCCTTCGATGCCGGATTCGCTGATCACGAACTCGCCCTGGCGCTGCCATACCGTGCCGTCCAGCGCGGTGACGCCGAGCGCCACCGATTTCACCGGATCGCCCGCATGGCGGACGCGGAACAGCTCGCTCCACTCGACATCGAACCCGCAATTGGCCGGCCGCAATGGCGCCATGTCCACGCCGCGCGCCGCCAGTATCGGCAGCCACGCGCCGTCGGATCCAAGGCGCGCCCAACTGCCGCCGCCCAGCGCCAGCACCACGGCCCGTGCCGCCACCTCGACTTCGCCTTCCCGGGCGGCAAGGCGCAGCACATGCCAACCATCGCTCGACTGGCCAAAGCCGATCCAGCGATGCCGGGTATGGATCCGCACGCCCGATTCGCGCACCCGATGCAGCCACGCACGCAGCAAGGGCGCGGCCTTCATGTCGGTGGGAAACACACGGCCCGAACTGCCGACAAACGTGTCGATGCCAAGCGCATGCACCCAGGCGCGCAGACGCTCCGGACTCAACGCGTCAAGCATCGGCCCGATCCGGTCCGCACGCGCGCCATAGCGGCGCACGAATGCGTCCGCCGACTCGGAATGCGTGATATTCATGCCGCCCTTGCCCGCCATGAGGAATTTGCGCCCAAGCGACGGCATGGCGTCGTAGAGATGCACCGCGACGCCCTGCGCGGCCAGTGTTTCGGCCGCCATCAAGCCGGCAGGCCCGCCGCCGATGACAACGGCGCCTTCATGGCGAATAGGATCAGAGCGAGGGGAATCGGGCATGGCATCCGCAGAATCGAAAGACCCCGTCAATGGCGCGGTATCGCTACCCAAAGCGGCGTTGCGCGGCCCTGTCGCCATCGAAGAACGGCTCGGGAGCGGTGCTGCGTGCGAGTACCGCGAACGGGGCACGCTCATCCGGAATTCGTGGTGCGAGGGAGGGGACTCGAACCCCTACACCATTGCTGGCGTCAGGACCTAAACCTGGTGCGTCTACCAATTTCGCCACCCTCGCGGTCCTTGGACGGCGTTTGACAAAACAAAAAAGGCGGCTGGAACTGCCCGCCTTTGTTGCTCGCGGCGCCGGGAGCGCCTGGAACGTCGTCCGTGCCGCCGGCGCAACTTCGGCCTGCGGCGCAATAAGGATGCGGATTGTAGCGCAAGGCGCGGGGGGAATCCAGCCCCCTGCGCCCTGCCCGCCGGCGCCGCCGGAATTACGCGCGGGCGCGGATGAAAACGACGACCAGCACCGAGGCGCAGAACTCCAGCGCCGCCACAAAATACAGGCCAGCGGCCAACTGGCCGGTGTTGGTCTTGAACCAGCCGATCATGTAGGGCGCGACAAAGCCCGCCAGGTTGCCGATCGAGTTGATCAGCGCGATCCCGCCCGCGGCGGCCGTGCCGGCCAGGAATGCCGAGGGCAGCGACCAGAACACCGGGAACGCCGCCAGGATGCCGATCGACGCCACGGTCAACGCCACCAGCGCCAGCACTGCGCTATGCAGCAGGGAGCCCGTCAGCGTCAGGCCCACCGCCGCCAGCAGCGTCGCCAGCGCGCAATGCATGCGGCGCTCGCCGGTCCGGTCCGAATGGATGCCGTTGAGCACCATGGCGATGGTGCCCGCCACGAACGGAATCGCCGACACCAGCCCAATCTGCAGATTGCCGTGCACACCCAGTTCCTTGATGATCGAAGGCGACCAGAACGCAATCGTCGCATTGCCGCTGACCACGCAGAAATAGATGGCTGCGCAGATCCACACGCGCGAATTGGCGAACGCATCCTTCAACGACGAGTGCTTGGCCGGATCGCGTGCCTCGGCCTCCACGTCGCCGGTGACGATGGCCTGCTGGGGCTGCGTCAGCCATTTCGCGCTGGCCGGCTTCTCGGGCAGGTACAGCAATACGGCGATCCCGGCCAGCACCGACGGAATCCCCTCGATCACGAACAGCCACTGCCAGTTGGCCAGGCCGTCGACGCCGTCCATCGCGCTCATGATGAAGCCGGCGATCGGACCGCCGACCACGCCTGCAATTGCAAACGAGGTCATGAACAGCCCGTTGATGCGCGCGCGGCGCGCGGCCGGGAACCAGTACGTGAGATACAGCACCACGCCCGGAAAGAAACCCGCTTCGAAGACGCCGAGCAGAAAGCGCAGTGCGTAGAACTGCGTGGGCGTCTTCACGAAAATCATCGCCATCGACGCCAGGCCCCAGAGAATCGTGATACGCGCCAGTGTCTTGCGCGCGCCGATCTTCTCCAGCAGCAGGTTGCTCGGCACCTCGAACAGGAAGTAGCCGATGAAGAAAATGCCGGCGCCGAGGCCGTACACGGCCTCGCTGAACTGCAGGTCCTGCAGCATCTGCAGCTTGGCAAAGCCGACGTTGACGCGATCGATCCAGGCCAGCACGAACAGGAAGACGAGAAACGGGATCAGGCGCACGGTGATCTTGTGATACGCCTCGTTGCGTTGCTGCGCCAGCTGCGCTGGCGGCAAATTGTCCATGGCGCGTGGCGCGCCAGTCATCACGGAAGACATCGGTGGCTACTCCTTGGGTGTGGTTGACGGGGCTTTGCTACATTGGCAAAGCCCTCTCGCAGGGCGTTGTGCTGGCGTGGGAATCCGCCCGTCACTTCAATTTCGATGCGACGACATCGCGCGCGGCGTCACGCCAGCGCTTGCTCGATAGCGGCGGACACTTGCAGCACGCGCGCATCGCGGCCGTGCAGTCCGCAAACGCCAAGCCCCATGCCGTCGCCCATCGGCAACGAAGCCGCGCAGCCATCGAGGAAATTGATCACGCTGGCGTTGCGCAACACCAGGCCATTGGTTGCAAAGAAATCCTCGTCGCGTTCCAGCGCATCCAGACGCGGCGGCCGCACCGCGACGCTCGGCATCAGCCAGGCGTCGGCATCGCGCAGCCGCTGCGCAGCGCTTTGCTGCATCGCGCGCCGCTCGGCCAACAGGACGATGTAGTCGGCGGCCGTCAGTTTTTCGCCGCGACGAATCCGCTGGGCCACGCGCTGGTCATACTGGTCGCCCTTTTCCTGGAGCAACGTGCGATGCCAGGCCCACGCCTCCGCGGCGGTCAGGCCGCCAGCGGCGTTGATTTCGGGCAGGCGCCGCAATTCCGGGAAATCGAACTCAACGATTTGCGCACCCTGCGTCGACAGCAGGCCGAGCGTCGCCTCGAATGCCTGCGCCACGGCGGCGTCGAGCCCTTCGCCGACGAAATCGCGCGTCACATACAGACGCGCGCCGCGCAAGTCCGCCGCGCGCGTGTCGAGCGTCTCGCCGCTCAGTACCGCATCCATCGCCACGCAACATGCCACCGAGCGCGCCAGCGGCCCCGCGGAATCGAGCGACGTGGAGAGCGGCACCGCGCCGTCGAGCGGCACGCGCCGCGCGGTCGGCTTGAATCCGGTGAGCCCGCAGAATGCCGACGGAATGCGGATCGAGCCGCCCGTATCGGTACCGAGCGCAGCCACGGCCATCTCCTCGGCCACGCTCACCGCGCCGCCAGAGGTGGAGCCGCCGCTGATGCACGCGGCGTCAAACGGCGTGCGCGGCGTGCCGTAGTGCGGATTGAGGCCCAGCCCCGAGAACGCGAACTCGCTCATATTGGTGCGTCCGATCAGCACCGCACCAGCGGCGCGCAGACGCGCCACCGCCGGGGCATCCGCCTGCGCCGGGGCGCTGCCTTCGAGCGCCTTCGATCCCGCGCGCGTCACCTGGCCGCGCACGTCGAACAGATCCTTGATCGATATCGGCAAGCCGGCCAGCGGCGACGCCACGTAGCCGGCCGCGCGCGCCTGATCGGCGGCGCGTGCCTGCGCCAGCGCACCCTGTGCGTCCACGCTCATGAACGCCGCGCCGCCGGCATCGCGATGGCGCTCGATCTTGGCCAGCGCGGTCTCGGTCAGCGCCACACTGGTGGTGTGGCCCGCCGCCAGCGCTGCCGCCAGTTCCGCGATCGTCGGGGCCTTCGGCCCGGATGTCATCGGCGCGCTCATTCCGCCACCGCCAGTGCTTCGACGCGATACGCGTGGCGCAGCGTGCGGTTGCGCACGGGATCGTGCAGCTCCACCTCGAAGGCGTCGCCGTGGCCCAGTTCGCCGATGACTGCCTGCGTGCCGCAGAACATCGCGGTACCGGGCGGCAGTTGTGCTTCACCGGTCAGCCGCTCGATCAGGTCGCGCGGGTCCAGCAGGCGCGTGACCTTGCCTTCCTGATACAGCGCGCGCTGGCCGTCGCGCACGCGCCAGCAGCGCATTTCCAGCGCGTCCCAGTGATCGGCGACCTCATCGAAACGCCACACTTCGTGGCCGATCGGCTTGGCGCACATCTGCTTGGAGACGGTGACGTCGTAGGCCTCGACCTTGCGGTCCGTGTGATCCGATCCGATGCCGATGTAGAGCGCATCGGCGCCTTGCAGCAGCACGAATTCGGTTTCGCCCGACGAATCGCCGCGCGGCACTTCCAGCACGTCGTCGGTGGTCAGCAGTTGGGCGGCCAGCGGATAGAAGGTCGGCACGGTGGCCGGCGGCTTGACGCCGATGGCCTTCAGTTCGTCGATGTGATGCTGGACGGCGTCCAGGTCGCGGCCGGTCCAGCCGGCGATGATCAATCGTTCGATGTCGAGGGCGAGCGCGCCCCCGCCGGCTACCTGGAGATGCAGTGTCGGCATGGCTTACTACCTTGTTACGAGGGGAAAAATTCGGTCAGAGCGTCCGGATGATGTTCTTCCGGAATTCGTCGATGTGTTCGCGCACGGCCTCGCGCAGCGCGGGCACGTCGCGCCGTTCCAGCGCGTCGATGATCTCGAGGTGCTCCTGATAGACGTTCTCGAGGTGTTGCGGATCGGACAGCGAGAGGAACCAGAAACGCGCCTGCTTCTCATGCAGGCCGCGCAGCAGTTCGGCCAGTACGCGGTTGCGCGATGCGGCCGACATCGCGGTATGGAACTTCAGGTCCAGCGATGCCAGCGCGGGAATATCGCGGCGCGCGATCAGGTCCGGGGAGCGGTCGACGATCTCGCGCATCGCCTTGAAATCGCTGTCGTGCCCGCGTTCGCAGGCCAGCGTGGCGCACAGCACCTCGTTGGTGGCGCGCACTTCGATCATATCGAGCACTTCGTTGAGCGACAGCGGCGTCACCAGTACGCCCTTGCGCGGCAGGATCGAGACCAGCCCTTCCACTTCCAGCCGATGCAGCGCCTGATGCACGGGCGTGCGGCCCAGGCCGAGCAGCGTGGCCACCTGCGCTTCGTTGAGCGGCTCGCCCGGGCGGAATTCGCACGCGATGATGCGGCGCTTGATTTCGGTATAGGCCTGCTCGCGCAGCGCAGCGCCGCTCTGGGCGGGCGTCAGCGCAGCGGGCGCGGCGGCAGCGGCGGCGTCAACCAGCCGGATCGGATTCACCATGGCGACATCTCGGTCTGCATTTGAAGTTGCAGTGATACTAGTGTGATATTTCACTGCGCACAACCGGGAAATATCTAGGGGTAAACACTAGAACGCGACAGTTTTGGCGCGCGCCCGGTATCATGCCGCATCCGTTCCGAATCGATAATCGATTCATATATATCTTGGTGCAATATCCAGCCATCGTGGTGCAGCCGATCACAGCGATGGTGCCGCCGATCCAATCCTTATGAGCGCAGCCGACGACGACCGCCCCGACCCGCTGTTCAACCAGTCACTGGAAAAAGGGCTGCAGGCGCTGCGCGCTTTCGGCGCGGTTCACCGCACGCTGACGCTGGCCGAACTGGCCGAACTGGCGGGCATGTCCAAGAGTTCGGCGCAGCGCACCGTGCACACGCTGGAACGGCTCGGGTACATCGACAAGCACCCGCAGACGCGACGCTTTCGGCTGACGCCGAAGGTGATGGAGATCGGCTACAACTATCTGGCCGCCGATGCGCTGATACCGATCGCCAGCCCCTATCTCTCGCAACTGGCCAACGCGAGTGGCGAAACCGCGAATCTGACCGAGCCGGTCGGGCTCGACATGGTCTACGTGGCGCAGTTGATGACCGCTAAGCACATGCCGGTACTGACGCCCGTCGGCATGCGCATTCCGATGTACTGCACGAGTTCAGGCCGCGCGTGGCTTAGCACGCTGCCCGACGATCAGGCCCGGGCAATGCTGGAAGCGTCAGCGCGGCCGGCACGCACGCCGGCCACGCTGACCGATGTCGACCAGATCATGCAGCGCGTGGTGGCCTGCCGCAGCGTCGGCTATGCCTGCAACGAGGAAGAGCTGTTCCTGGGCGACATGGGCATCGGCGCGCCCATCGTGAACAGCCGCGGCGAAGCGGTCGGCGCGGTGCACGTGTCGCCGCCCGCCAGCCGCTGGACGATGGAAGAGGCGCAGAAAAAACTGGCGCCGCTGGTGATCGAGTGCGCGTGGGCAATTTCCCGATCGATCTCGCATTGACCGCCGGGTAGCGGCGCAGCCTTACTGTCTGCCGCCAGCGTGCTCGAGCATGGCCTGCAGCAGCACATTGGCGCCCGCCTCGATATGTTCGGGCAGCGCGTCTTCGAGTTCGTTGTGGCTGATGCCGTCCTTGCACGGCACGAAGATCATCCCCGTTGGCGCGCGTTGGGCGATGTACACCGCGTCATGACCGGCCCCGCTGACCACGTCCATATGCGGCAGTCCCAGGCGCGCGGCGGCGCGGCGCACGCTGTCCACGCACGCCGGCGCAAACAGGCACGGTTCGAACTTGACCACCTGGCGGATCTCGACGCTGACGCCCGCCGCCTCGGCGATGCCCGCAAACGCGCCGCGCATCGCCGCATCCATGCGGTCGAGGCCATCCTGCGACAGATTGCGGAAGTCCACCGAAAAATCCACGCGCCCGGGGATCACGTTGCGCGAGTTCGGCTTGACCTCGACAAAGCCAACCGTGCCGCGCCCATGCGGCGCCTCGTCGCGCGCGATGCGATTGACGGTCTCGATCATCCGTGCCGATGCCAGCAGCGCGTCGTGGCGCAGCGCCAGCGGCGTGGGGCCCGCGTGCGCGTCCTGGCCGATCACGGTCACGTCGTACCATTGCTGTCCGAGCGCGCCGGACACCACGCCGATCGGCAGGCCCGCTGCTTCCAGCACCGGCCCCTGCTCGATATGCGCCTCGAAATACGCCGCATACATGCCGCCCGGCACATCGCCCGCGCGCTGCGCGCCACGATAGCCGATCGCACCCAGCGCATCGCCCACGCTGATGCCGTCGCGATCCTGCTGCGCGCAGGCGAACGCGGCGTCGAACACACCCGCGAACACGCCCGATCCCATCATCACCGGCGTAAAGCGGGTGCCCTCCTCGTTGGTCCAGAACGCCACCTCCAGCGGCGCGCGCGTGCGGATGCCGAGGTCGTTGAGCGTGCGCATGACTTCCAATCCCGCCAGTACGCCGAAGTTGCCGTCGAACTTGCCGCCAGACGGTTGCGTGTCGATATGGCTGCCAGTCGCCACGGCCGGCGCGGTGGGATCGGTGCCCGCGCGGCGCGCAAACACATTGCCGATCTCGTCCACGCGCACGTCCAGCCCGGCCTCGCGGCACCAGCTCACCACGAGGTCGCGCCCCTTGCGGTCCTCCTCGGTCAGCGCGATACGGCACACGCCGCCCTTCGGCGTGGCGCCGATCGCGCCGAGATCCATCAGCGATTGCCACAGGCGGGCGCCATTGATGCGGGGAGTGAATTGCGAATCCATGTCTTGGTTGTCTGCAGTGAGTGAGCGTCGGCATCGATCCAGCAAGAAGCAGACCACGCGAAACGCGTTGATGCATGCCCACGGTGATGGTGCACGGCACTGGCACATCAATTGCTAGATCGAACCCGGCCTTCCCATCGTCCATTCCTCAATCAGGAGTTCAGCCTGTGATCCCCACCCAGTTCTCCCATGCGAAAGGTTTTTCCGCGGCGGCCCGTTCGATCTCTGCCGCCGTTGCGCTGTCGCTGCTCGCACTGCCCGGCGTTGCGATGGCGGAAAAGGTACTGCGTATCGGCATGACGGCCGCCGACATTCCGCGCACGCTTGGCCAGCCCGACCAGGGCTTCGAAGGCAATCGCTTCACCGGCATCCCAATGTACGACGCGCTCACGCAATGGGACCTGTCCAAGAGCAACGGCCCCAGCCTGCTGATCCCCGACCTGGCCACCGAATGGAAGGTCGACGACAAGGACAAGACCAAGTGGACGTTCAAGCTGCGGCCCGGCGTGAAGTTCCACGACGGTTCGGCGTTCAATGCCGACGCGGTGGTCTGGAACGTCAACAAGGTGCTCGACAAGACCGCGAAGCAGTTCGATCCAAGCCAGGTTGGCGTGACCGCGTCGCGCATGCCGACGCTGCGCAGCGCGAAGAAGATCGACGACCACACCGTGGAGCTGGTGACGTCCGAGCCTGATTCGTTCCTGCCGTACAACATCTCGAACCTGTTCATGGCGTCGCCCACGCAATGGGAAAAGAAATTCGCAGCCGTGCCGGCCTCGGTGACGGACCCCGCGGAGCGCAGCAAACAGGCATGGGTGGCGTTTGCCGCCGATGCGTCGGGCACCGGCCCGTTCAAGATGACGCGCTTCGTGCCACGCGAGCGGCTGGAGCTGGCCAAGAACGCCAGCTATTGGGACAGCAAGCGCGTGCCGAAGATCGACAAGGTGGTGATGCTGCCGATGCCGGAGGCCAACGCGCGCACCGCCGCGCTGCTGTCGGGTCAGGTCGACTGGATCGAAGCGCCCGCGCCTGACGCCGTGGCACAGATCAAGAGCCGCGGCTTCGAGGTCTATGCCAACGCCCAGCCGCATATGTGGCCGTGGCAGTTGTCGTTTGCGCCGAATTCGCCGTGGCTGGACAAGCGTGTGCGCCAGGCGGCCAATCTGTGCGTGAACCGCTCGGGGCTCAAGACGCTGCTGGGCGGCTACATGGCCGAAGCGAAAGGCATCGTCGAATCGGGCAATCCATGGTGGGGTAATCCGAAGTTCGACATCAAGTACGACCCGGCCGCGGCGCGCAAGCTGATGACCGAAGCCGGCTATTCGGCCGCCAAGCCCGTCAAGGTCAAGGTGCAGGTGTCGGCGTCGGGATCGGGCCAGATGCAGCCGCTGCCGATGAACGAATACGTGCAGCAGAACCTCAAGGAATGCTTCTTCGACGTGGATTTCGACGTCGTCGAATGGAACACGCTGTTCACCAACTGGCGCATCGGCGCGAAGGACGCCAGCGCGCACGGCGCCAACGCCATCAACGTGAGCTTCGCGGCGATGGACCCGTTCTTCGCAATGGTCCGCTTTGTCAGCACCAAGACGCAGCCGCCCGTATCGAACAACTGGGGCTTCTTCGGCAATGCGGAGTTCGACAAGCTGATCGAAACGGCGCGCACATCGTTCGCCGAAAAGGACCGCGACGCCGCGCTGGCGCGCCTGCATGCGCGCATCGTCGAGGAGTCGCCGTTCGTGCTGATCGCGCACGACGTGGGTCCGCGCGCGATCTCGAAGAAGGTCAAGGGCGTGGTCCAGCCGCAAAGCTGGTTTATCGATATCGCGACGATGTCGATGGACTGACCGCGCAAGCGCGCCGCCGCTGGCGGCTGGCGCGCTTGCGTGGCGCTGCGGCGTCAACCGTCTTCACCCCTTTCCCGCCGCACGCGGCGCATAGGCAAAACCACAACCACCCACAAGCCGGCCCAGACCATGACTTACCTGCTCCGCCGCATCGTGTATGCGTTGCCGATCCTGCTTGGGGTCGCCCTGCTGTGTTTCTCGCTGGTTCATATCGCGCCGGGCGATCCGCTGGTCTCGGTATTGCCGCCCGATGCGTCCGAAGAGCTGCGGCGGCAACTGAGCGCGCTGTACGGCTTCGACAAGCCGTTCCTGGAGCAATTCATCCACTGGCTGCTGCGCGCGCTGCATGGCGACCTCGGGACCTCGATCGCGACCAACCGGCCGGTCATGACCGAGGTTTCCACAGCGGTCGTCAATTCGATCCGGCTCGCCGCGGTGGCCACGCTGATCGGTTTCACGTTCGGCTGCCTGTTCGGCTTTGTCGCGGGATACCTGCGCGACTCCGTGTCCGATCGCATTGCATCGTTCCTGTCAGTGCTGGGCGTCAGCATTCCGCACTACTGGCTGGGGATGGTGCTGGTGATCGCGTTCTCGGTGCTGCTGGGCTGGCTGCCAGCCACGGGCGCCGGTCCGGGCGGATCGGGCGACTGGGCATGGGACTGGGAGCACGTGCAGTACATGCTGCTGCCGGCAGTGACGATGTCGGTGATTCCAATGGGCATCGTGGCGCGCACCATCCGCGCGCTGGTCGCGGAAATCCTTTCCAACGAATTCATCGTCGGGCTGCGCGCACGCGGCTTATCGGACATGGCGGTGTTCCGGCACGTGGTCAAGAACGTAGCGCCCACCGCGCTCTCGGTCATGGGCCTGCAGCTTGGCTATCTGCTCGGCGGCTCGATCCTGATCGAGACCGTTTTCTCGTGGCCCGGCACGGGTTTCCTGCTCAACTCCGCCATTTTCCAGCGCGATTTTCCGCTGCTGCAGGGCACGATCCTCGTGCTGGCGGTGTTCTTCGTGATGCTCAACCTGCTGGTGGACGCGCTGCAAACGCTGTTCGATCCCCGCATTCAACGTAACTGAGGACGCCATCATGGACGCGACACTGAACAAACCCATGGCGGCGCTACCGGTGGAGCGTTCGCCCGGCTACTGGTCCACGGTCGGCCGCCGCCTGCTGCGCAACCGCCTGGCGATGCTCGCCGCGCTGATCCTGCTCGCGCTGATCGTGATGGCGATCTTCGCGCCTGCGCTGATGCCGGCAGACCCCTATGCCTCCTCGATTCTCAAGCGCCTCAAGCCGATCGGCTTCGCAGGCTATCCGCTCGGCACCGACGAACTGGGACGCGACATGCTGTCGCGGCTGATGCTCGGCGCGCGCCTGTCGCTGTTCATGGGCATCACGCCGGTGCTGATGGCGTTCGTGCTGGGCAGCGCGATCGGCATCGTGGCTGGTTACGCCGGCGGCTGGACCAACACGATCATCATGCGGCTGACCGACATCCTCTACGCGTTTCCTTCCGTGCTGCTGGCCATCGCACTGTCCGGCACGCTCGGCGCGGGCGTGGGCAATGCGCTGCTGTCGCTGACGATCGTGTTCGTACCGCAGATCGTGCGCGTGGCCGAAAGCGTGACCACGCAGGTGCGCAACCGCGAGTTCGTCGATGCGGCGCGCGCCTCGGGCGCTTCGTCGCTGACCATCGTGCGCGCCCACATCCTCAACAACGTGCTCGGACCGATCTTCGTCTACGCCACGAGCCTGATCTCGGTGTCGATGATCCTCGCCTCGGGCCTTTCGTTCCTGGGCCTTGGCGTCAAGCCGCCCGAACCCGAATGGGGCCTGATGCTCAACACGCTGCGCACGGCGATCTACACGCAGCCGTGGGTCGCCGCGTTGCCCGGCGCGATGATTTTCCTGACCTCGATCTCGTTCAACCTGCTGGCCGACGGCATTCGCTCGGCGATGGAAATCAAGGAGTGAACATGACCGGCAGAATTCCGATGCCTGTGTCCGCCGCCGCCACCGATGTCGGCGGCCCCGCACAGCCGCTCGTCATCGCGCGCGATCTGATCAAGCACTTTCCGCTGAAATCGCCGATCCCGCTGCGCAAGGGCGGCGTGGTGCGCGCGGTCGACGGCGTAAGTTTCGACGTGCTCAAGGGCGAAACGCTCGGCGTCGTCGGCGAATCGGGCTGCGGCAAGTCCACCACCGCGCGATTGCTGATGCAGCTGACACCGCACGACAGCGGCGAACTGATTTTCGACGCGCAGGCAGTGGGATCCGCGCAACTGCCGATGAAGGCATTCCGCAGCCAGGTGCAGATGGTGTTCCAGGACAGCTATTCGTCGCTGAACCCGCGCCTGACGATCGAGGAATCGATCGCCTTCACGCCGCGCGTGCACGGCCTGCCCGCACGCGAAGCCACCGAGCGCGCGCGCTATCTGCTGGAGCGCGTGGGGCTGGACGCCAAGCGGTTTGCGGGACGCTATCCGCACGAACTGTTGGGCGGGCAGCGCCAGCGCGTGAATATCGCGCGGGCGCTCGCGCTACGTCCGCGGCTGGTGATCCTCGACGAAGCGGTGTCCGCGCTGGACAAGTCGGTCGAGGCGCAAGTGCTGAACCTGCTGCTCGACCTGAAGGCCGAGTTCGACCTCACCTACGTCTTCATCAGTCACGATCTCAACGTGATCCGCTACCTGTGCGATCGCGTGATGGTCATGTACCTCGGCAAGGTGGTCGAAATCGGCGACACCGAGACGGTCTACGCCAATCCCGCGCATCCCTATACGCGCGCGCTGCTGGCGTCGATGCCGTCGATGGATCCCGACCATCGCACGCTGGCCGCGCCGCTGGCAGGCGATCCGCCCAATCCGATCGATCCGCCGCCCGGCTGCAGTTTCCACCCGCGCTGCGCGCGCGCCGAACCGGTCTGCGAACGCCGCGCGCCCTCGTTGACCGACGCGATCGCCGGCCATCCCGTGTCCTGCCTGATGGCCATGCCGGACGGCGGCCATTCGTTGCCGCTGCAGCGCCTGACGCCGGGCCTGCACGCCGCCACGCCCTGATTTCGCGGAGATATCGATGTCCCATCCCTCCCCAGCACCCGCCATATCGGTACGCGACCTGCACGTGACGTTCTCGGGCGGCGGCAAGACGATCCAGGCCGTCAACGGCGTATCGCTCGATGTCGCCCCGGGCGAAGCCGTCGCGTTGATCGGTGAATCGGGCTCGGGCAAGAGCGTGACGCTGCGCGCGCTGATGCGCCTGCATCCGCCACGCCGCACCACGATTGCCGGCAGCATCCGCGTGGAAGACCAGGACGTGCTCAAGCTGGACAAGCGCGCGCTGGCGCGCCTGCGCGGCGGCACCGTGGCGATGGTGTTCCAGGAGCCGCTGCTGGCGCTCGATCCGGTCTACACCGTTGGTCAGCAGATCGTCGAATGCATCCGCACCCATCGCAAGGTGTCGAAGCAGGAAGCGCACGCGCTGGCGCTCAAGGCGCTGCAGGCGGTGCGCATTCCCAGCCCGGAGCGGCGCCTGGCCGCCTATCCGCACGAGATGTCGGGCGGCATGCGGCAACGCGCGATGATAGCGCTGGCGCTCTGTGCGCAACCGCGGATCCTGCTGGCCGACGAGCCGACCACTGCGCTCGACGCCACGGTGCAGATCCAGGTGCTGATTCTGTTGCGGGAGCTGCAGCGCGAGCTTGGTTTGTCGATCGTGTTCGTGACGCACGACATCGGCGCGGCGGTGGAAATTGCCGATCGCGTCGCGGTGATGTATGGCGGGCGCATCGTCGAGGAGGGCCCGATCCGCACGCTGATGCGCGAGGCGCGCCATCCCTACACGATCGCGCTGCTGCAAAGCCGCCAACACGGCATGGCGCGCGGCGAACGTCTGCAAACGATCGGCGGCGCCCCGCCCGATCTCGCCGCGCTGCCCGCCGGCTGTACCTTCGCGCCGCGCTGCGCGCATGCCAGCGCCCGATGCCTGGCCCAGGTGCCGGCGGCGGTGTCGCTTGGCAATGGCCACCGCGTCAGCTGCGTGCTGGTGGGCGCGCCAGCCGCGACCGAATGCGCCGCGTAATGCGTCTTTCCCAGCGACGTTTCAAGAATCGAGGAATCCGAACATCATGAGCCTGTCCACCCATCCCGCCCGCGCATTCCTGCCTTATCCCGAGGCGGCTGTGCCCAACGCCGCCAGCGGCCCGCTGCACGGCCTGCGCTTTGCCGTCAAGGATCTGTTCGATGTGGCCGGCTATCCCACCGGAGGCGGCAACCCGCACGTGCTGGCGCGCTCGGGCATCAAGACATCGACCGCGCCCACGGTTCAGAAGTTGCTCGATGCCGGCGCGAGCTTCGTCGGCAAGGTCCATACCGACGAGCTGGCGTTTTCGATGAACGGCCAGAACCATCACTACGGCGGTCCGTACAACGGCGCGGCGCCCGACCGCATCACAGGCGGATCGTCATCGGGATCGGCGTCGGCGGTCTCGCACGGGCTCGCCGATTTCGCGCTGGGCACCGACACCGGCGGCTCGGTGCGCGCCCCGGCCAGCCATTGCGGGCTATTCGGCATCCGTCCTTCGCATGGGCGGATTTCGCTGGCGCAATGCATGCCGCTGTGCGAATCGCTCGATACCTGCGGCTTCTTTGCGCAGGATATCGCCACGTTCGCCCGCGTTGCGGACGTGCTGCTCGGCACCGACGGCGATCCGCTGCCCGCCAGTCCGAAGCTGCTGCTGGCCGCCGATCTGTTTGAACTGCCCACGCCCGAAGCCCGCGCGGCGCTGGCGCCCGCCGTCGCGCGTATCGAAGCCGTGTTTGGCAAGGCGGTGCCCGTCGATGTGGCGGATCGCCCGCTATCGGACCTGTACTGGGCATTTCGTTACGTGCAGGGCTGGGAAGCGTGGCAGGCCGACGGTGCGTTGATCGAGCAATACGGACTGCAACTGGGCCCCGACGTGGCGGGCCGCTTTGCCTTCAGCAAGGCCGTGACCCACGCGCAATTCGAAGCGTCGAACGCGGTCCGGCGCGAGTTCACCGCACACCTCGGCCGCCTGCTGGGGCACGACAGCGTGCTGGTGCTGCCGACGATGCCGGACATCGCGCCGCTGCGCACCACTCCGATGGAATCGCTCGAGGATTACCGTACGGCTGCCGCGCATACGCTGTGCCTGACGCCGCTGTCCGGCTTTCCGCAGATCAGCCTGCCGTTGGCGGGCCGCGCTGGCGCCCCGCTGGGCATTTCGCTGATCGGCCCCAAGGGCAGCGACCGAAGCCTGATCGCGGCAGCGCAGACGTTGATGGCGACATCGGTCTGAACTACGCTGGTAGCTGGCCGCTGCGGGCGGCGGCCAAGGCAAGGCCCAATCCTGCTGCCCCACTTTTACTCGCCCTTTTGCGGTCGCCTCGCGGGGCCGCGCCAACCAGAACGACGACAACCACAACCACATGACCCGACTGCGCATGACGGCCGCCGGCCACACCTTTATCGCCGAAACTCACCCGGACGCGCCGCAGACCGTGGCCGCGTTCCTGAAGCTGCTGCCATACCGGCAGAAACTGATCCACGTGCGCTGGAGCGGTGAAGGCTGCTGGATCCCGCTTGGCGAATTCAAGCTCGGCGTCGGCTTCGAAAACCACACCAGCCACCCGTCGGTCGGCGACATCCTGTTCTATCCCGGCGGCTATAGCGAAACCGAGATCATCCTGGCCTATGGCAGCTGCTGCTTCGCCAGCAAGATGGGCCAACTGGCGGGCAACCACTTCCTGACCGTGGTCGAAGGAAAGGAAAACCTGCGCGCGCTGGGCACCAAGGTGCTATGGGAAGGCGCGCAGGACGTGTTGTTCGAACTGGCCGAGTAGCACGATCGGCGGCGCGGACCGCGCGCCGCCGGGCGTCAGCCGGCCGTCACGACGCCGCGCGCGTCGTCGGGGGGCGGCTTGACGCGGAACCATGTGGCATATAGCGCCGGCAGGAACAGCAGCGTCAGCACCGTCGCCACCACCAGTCCACCCATAATGGCCACCGCCATCGGCCCCCAGAACGTCGAGCGGGACAGCGGGATCATGGCCAGCACCGCTGCGGCCGCGGTAAGGATAATCGGTCGGAAGCGACGCACCGCGGATTCGACGATCGCCTCCCAGGGCGGCAGGCCAGACTTGATATCCTGCTCGATCTGATCGACCAGAATCACCGAATTTCGGATGATCATGCCCAGCAGCGCGGTAATGCCAAGTTGCGCGACGAAACCCATTGGCGCGTGCAGCAACAGCAGCGTCGCGGCTGCGCCGATCAGCCCCAACGGCCCGGTCAGGAACACCATCACCGCGCGCGAGAAACTGTGCAACTGCAGCATCAGCAGCGTGAAAATCAGGAAGATGCACAGCGGCAATTGCGCGGCAATCGACGCGCCCGCCTTGCCGCTTTCCTCCTGCGCGCCGGCAATGGTGATGCGGTAGCCGGGCGGCAGCGCGGATCGGATCGGATCGAGCTTGGGATCGATCTGCGCCGTCACGGTCGGGCCCTGGATGCCGTCGACGATATCGGACTGCACGGTGATACCGAAATCGCGGTTCTCGCGCCAGATCACCCCTGGCTCCGACTTCAGCGCTATCCGTGCGACCTGCGTCAGCGGCACTGCGCGCCCGCTGCTGGTGGGCACCAGCACGTTGTTCAGGTCGGCCATCGTGTCGCGTTCGCTGCGCGGCGTGCGCATGATGATGTCGATCAGCTTGTCGGCGTCGCGGTACTGGCCCACCGGTACACCGGTCAGCACCGCTTGCGTGGCGCGCGCGATGGCGTTGGTGGTCACGCCGAGCGCGCGCGCCTTGTCCTGGTCCAGTTCGAGACGCAGCATCTTGACGTTCTCGTTCCAGTTGTCGTTGACGCCGACGGTGTTCGGATTGGCCGCCATCACCGCGCGAACCTGGTCGGCCGCCTTGCGCACGCCAGCCGCGTCGGGCCCGATCACGCGAAACTGCACGGGATACGGCACCGGCGGCCCGTTCGGCAACAGCTTCACGCGGCCGCGCAACTGCGGGAAATCGCTGGCCAGCACGCGCTCTATAAGCTTGCGCAGCGCATCGCGCGCCTCCAGGCTCACCGGCATCACGATCGCCTGCGCCACGTTCGATTGCGGAAAGATCTGGTCGAGCGGCAGGTAGAAGCGCGGCGCGCCGGTGCCGACGAACGACGTCACGCTCTGCACGGCCGTGTCGCGCCGCATGGCCGCTTCGAAGCGCTTGGTCACGGCTTCAGTCTGCGCGAAACTCGTGCCTTCCGGCATCCACAATTCCACCATCAGCTCCGGCCGGCTCGAATCGGGGAAGAACTGCTTTTCCACGTACTTGAACGCGAACAGGCCTAGTGCAAACGCCGCCAGCGTGATCGCGATCACGGTCTTGCGCCACGTCACGCACCAGTTCACGAGCCGGCGAAAGCGCGCATAGAACGGGGTATCGAATACCTCGTGCTGGCCACCGTCATTGCTGCGCGTCTTCAGGATCAGATAGCCAAGGTACGGCGTGAAGTACACCGCGGCCAGCCATGACAGCACCAGCGCCAGCGCCGTCACCGCGAAGATCGCGAAGGTGTATTCGCCCACCGTGGAACGCGCCAGGCCCACCGGCAAAAAGCCGGCCGCCGTGATCAGCGTGCCGGTCAGCATCGGCATCGCGGTGGACGTATAGGCGAACGTCGCCGCCTCCATCTTCGAGAAACCCTCTTCGAGCTTGCGCACCATCATTTCCACCGCGATGATGGCGTCGTCGACCAGCAGCCCGAGCGCGATGATCAACGCGCCGAGCGAGATCTTGTGCAGCCCGATGCCGAAGATGTTCATGAACAGGAACGTCACCGCCAGCACCAGAGGAATGGTGAGCGCCACCACCAGACCGGGCCGCACGTCCAGGCGCAGCGGGCGGGTATGCAGGCCCAGCGACACAAAGCTCACGCCCAGCACGATCACCACGGCCTCGATCAGCACGCGCACGAATTCGCCGACGCTGCGCTTGACGGCCTGGGGCTGGTCCTGCACCTGATCCATCTCGATGCCGATCGGCAACTGGCCGCGCAGGCGATCGGTCACGGCGCGCAATTCCTTGCCCAGCGCGATGATGTCGCCGCCCTTTTCCATCGAAATGCCAAGCCCGATCACATCCTTGCCGTTGAAGCGCATGCGGCTGACCGTCGGATCGACATAGGCGCGATAGACGTGAGCAATGTCGCCGAGCCGGATGTTGGCGATGCCGTTCGGGCCGCGCAGCACCAGGTTCTGCAGATCCTCGACATCGCCAAGCTGGCCCGTGACGCGCACTTGCAGGTTGTCGGTCGGCGTCACCAGCACGCCGCTGCCGGTGGGATTGTTCTGTTCCGCGATCTGGTTGGAGATGGCGTTGATATCGAGTCCCAGTTGCGCAAAGCGCGCCTGGTTGAATTCGATATAGAGCTTTTCGTCCTGCAGGCCTAGCAGCGAGACCTTGGCCACGGCAGGGATGCGCAGCAGTTCCTGGCGCACCAGGTCGGCATATTCGCGCAATTCCTTGTAGTTGAAGCCGTCGGCCGACAGCGCGTAGATCGATCCGTAGACATCGCCGAATTCATCGTTGAAGTACGGGCCGCGCACGCCTTGCGGCAGTGTTTGCTGGATGTCGCCGATCTTCTTGCGCACCGTGTACCAGATCTGCGCGGTGTCCTTGGCTGGCGCATTGTCGGCCAGTTGAAAGATCACCGTGGTTTCGCCGGGCTTGGAAAAGCTGCGGATCTTGTCGGCGTAGGGCACTTCCTGCAGCTGGCGCTCGATCTTGTCGGTCACCTGCACGGCAATCTGCTCGGCGGTGGCGCCCGGCCAGAACGCCTGCACCACCATCACGCGGAACGTAAATGGCGGATCTTCGTCCTGCCCCAGTTGGAAGAACGCCAGCAGCCCGCCCAGCAGCAGCACGACCAGCAGATAGCGCGTGAGCGGCTGGTGCTCCAGCGCCCAGCGCGACAGATTGAAGCGGGAATGTTCCATGCGCGGATCTCAGCCCAGATGCCGGTCGAGGGCGCTCAGTTGCGCGCCGGGATCCGAGGCCGGCTGGGCCGGCGCCACGCTCTGCATCGGCTTGACCTTCTGTCCCGGCTTGAGCAGATGCACGCCCGCGGTGACGATGGTCTGCCCCGGCGCAAGGCCCTGGCGCACTTCGATCAGATTGCCCTGCGCTTCGCCGAGCGTCACCGACACCGGCTTGACTGTGCCGGCGCCGTTAGCGCCTGGCTGGTAGATCCACACCTGATTGCTGCCCCTGTCCTGCAGCAGCGCGGTCAGCGGCACGCGGATCGCCGCGGCCTGGCCGGTTCGCGTGAACGACACCACGGCGGTCATGCCGATGCGCAGATCGGCCGGCGGATTTGGAATGCTGACGCGCGTGGGATAGGTGCGCGTGACGGGATCGGCCGCCGCGGAGATTTCGCGCACCCGGCCCGGCAATGCGCGATCGGGATCGGACCACGTATGGATCGACACCTCCGAAATGCCGCGCAGCATGTCGACCTGATCTTCAGGCAAGCCGATGGCCACTTCCTTTTCCGCGGTTTGCGCCACGCGGATCACCGGCTGGCCGGGCGTGACGACCTGTCCCACTTCGGTATCGATCGCCGTGACCACGCCGTCGGCATCGGCGGTCAGCACCGCGTAGCCGGTCTGGTTCGACTGGTTGCGCAGGTTGGCCTGCGCCTGGCCCAGCCGCGCGTCGGCGGAATCGAAAGTGGCCTGGCGACGCTGCAGTTCGGCGGCACTGATGAAGTTGCGCGCGGCCAGCTCCTTGTAGCGTTTCAGGTCTGCGGCGGCCAGATCGCGATCGGTCTTGGCCGCGTCGAATTGCGCGCGCGCGCCGGTTTCGGCCAGCGCCAGATCCGTGGGGTCCAGACGCGCCAGCGGCTGCCCCTTGCGCACCGACGCGCCGACGTCGACCAGGCGCGCCGCGATCTTGCCGCCGACGCGGAATCCCAGTCGCGACTCGATGCGCGGGCGCACCTCGCCCGAAAACTCGAAATCGGTCCTGCCTTGCGCCGGGCTCAACTGCATCAGCCGGACTGGCCGCACCTCCTCGACCGGTTCCACCTTCTTGCCACAACCCGTCAGCACCAACGCTGCCGCCGCAAGCAGAAGCCCAAGTCGCGCGCGACCGACACGGCGCTGCACGACGCGGCGCGCCATTGGAGGTTCTTCAAATCTGGCGGCCGCAACTTCCGGCCTGGCGTAAGGCTCTGGCATGACAAGCGTCTTGATCGGTGGGAACGGTGAGGCGAAATTTGGCTGCTACGTCGCGGCTCGATGTTTCGCAATCGGGCCGGCGGGGAAACGGCCACGCGCGGCATTGGCCGAAGTGCCTCCCCAGGCGCCTCCGCTGCTGCGCGGAAATAAATAACTGGCCGGTCAGTAATATAGCGACGGACCCCGGGTGCGTCAAACGCCGGATGACGAACGCCTGTATGGCGCGACAAACCGCCACAGCGGCGGCGCCGGCCGATCACGCGTGCCCGTCGCGAAGACTGCTGCGGGCCGCGCATGCGTTGGCGGGCGCCGATGTTACAATTCGCCGCTTTGGCGCCGCCCCGCCGCCCACCACTAAGAGATTGGCGTGACGCCCGATCAGTACTGCCAGGAAAAAGCCGCTAAAAGCGGCTCCAGCTTTTATTACAGCAGCCTGCTTCTCCCTCCCGAACGCCGCCGTGCCGTTACGGCCCTGCAGGCCTGGCGCCTCGAACTCGACGCCATCGTTCATGAAAATCACGATGCGGGCGTAGCTTTGCAGCGCCTGGACTGGTGGCGCGCAGAAATCCGCCGGCTATACGACGGCCAGCCCAGCCATCCCGTCAGCCACGCGCTGCAACCCTACCTGGCCGACCTGCCGCAGGCGGAAATGACCCAGGTGATGGACGGCACGGAGATGGATCTGGCGCAATCGCGCTATTTCGATGACGCTGCGCTGGGCAAGTATTGCCGCGCCGTCGGTGCGACCCTTGGCAAGCTCAATGCGCGCCTGCTCGGCTTTACCGATCCGCGCACGCTCGACGCGGCCGAACAGCTTGGCATGGCGCAGTTGCAGGTGCGTATCGTGCGCGAAGTCGGCCATGACGCGCGCCAGGGGCGCATCTATATTCCCGTCAGCACGCTGCAGCGCTTTGAAGTGCCTGCCGCGGACATCATGCAGTCGCGTAGCTCCGATCAGTTTGTCGCGCTGATGCGGGATCAGGCCGCCGCGGCGCGCACGCAGTACCGCGACGCCCTGGCACTGTTGCCGCGCGCTGACCGCCGCGCGCAGCGCGCCGCGCTGGCGTTGGCCGCCATCCACCAGGCATTGCTCGACGAAATCGAAGCGAGCCACTTCCAGGTGCTGTCGCAGCGCATCGCGCTCACGCCGATGCGCAAGCTGTGGATCGCCTGGAAAACCTGGCTGCGCAACGGTTGAGGCCGCGCCATGCGGGCGACCGTTTTTTGCACGCTGAAGTGTCGATGTATTGAAGCCACAAAGTCATGACCACTGCCATACCCGCCCTCGGCCAGTCGATACTGGACCAAGCAGACGCCCTCGCCCGTCATTCCGATATGGAAGGCGGCCTCACCTGCGCGTTTCTCACGCCGGCCCATCGTCAGGCGCAGGCGCAACTGGCGCGCTGGATGGAAGATGCCGGCATGACCGTACGCATCGACGCAATCGGCAACGTGATCGGACGCTACGCCGCCGATCACGCCGTCGCCGCGCCCAAGGTGCTGATGACCGGCTCACACTTCGACACGGTGCGCAACGGCGGCCGCTACGATGGCCGGCTGGGCATCCTGTTGCCGATCGCGGTGGTCGGCGCGCTGCGCGATGCAGGCATTCGCCTGCCGTATCACCTTGATGTCGTCGGTTTTGCCGAAGAAGAAGGGCTGCGTTTCAAGACCAGCTTCCTGGCCAGCAGCGTGCTGGCCGGCCGGTTCGATGCGGCACTGCTCGACCGCGTCGATACGGACGGCGTCACGATGCGCGACGCGCTGACCGCTGCGGGCTTCTCGGGCGCCGGCAGCATCGACGCACTGCGCGCCGCCGCCATCGACCCCACTTCGCTGGCCGGTTTTGTCGAAGTCCATATCGAGCAAGGACCGGTGCTGCTCAATCGCCAGCTGCCGCTGGGCATCGTCACGCAGATTGCCGGCAGCAGCCGCTTCCAGGTGCGCGTGGAAGGACTGGCCAGCCATGCCGGGACCACGCCGATGGATATGCGGCGCGACGCGGCCACGGGCGCCGCGGAAATGATCCTGCTGGTGGAATCGCGCTGCGCCGCGGCGCCTACGCTGGTCGGTACGGTGGGCCAATTGCAGGTGCCGGACGGATCGAGCAACGTGATCCCGGCCGCGTGTGTGTTTTCGATGGATATCCGCGCCGGCGAAGACGGCATCCGCGAAGCCGCGATTGCGGACATCGTGGCGGGCATCGAGCGGATTGCGCAGCGTCGCGGGCTGCGCGCCAGCGTCGAGCGTGTGACGCCGGTCAATAATGCGCCGTGCGCGCGCTGGCTGATGGATCAGTTCTCCGCCGTGCTGCGCAAGCGCGGGCTCGATGCTTTCGAGCTGCCTTCCGGCGCGGGACACGACGCGATGATGATGCAGCGCGTCACCGACGTGGCGATGCTGTTCGTGCGCTGCGGCAACGGCGGGATCAGCCACAATCCGCTGGAGACGATCACCGTGGAAGACGCTCAGCTGGCAGCCGAAGTATTTGTGGATTTCCTGCGCCACTTCCAGCCCAGAGGCTAACGAACAAGGCGCGGCGGTTTAGCTGCCGCGGTACATCTCGCGGCTGAGATCGTAGAGATTCTTGCGCAAGGATTTGCGCTCGTCTGGCGAAAGCCGCGGATTGCCGCCGCGCTGCCCCTGACGGCCCGCGCGTTCGGCCATGTCGCGCTCGGTCTCGGATTGATTGGCGCGCCGTGGCGGCTGGCGGTTGCGCTCGGACTGGGCCTGGCTGCTGCCCTGTTGCTGGCCATTGGGATGAAGCAGGTGTGCCATGCCCGCGGACTGGGCGTGCGAGGCGGCTGGTATCGCCGCCCACAGTAGGGACACGCCGGCAAGCCATGCCACCCGTGCGCAGACTGCGCGACGCAGGGTTTGCCCGTGCCGGTTTTGCTTCACTTTCATTGGATAATGGCGGTTTCGACTGTGCTCCGGAAGGGCTTTGTCCCTTTCGATGCCGGCGCATCCGCACTCCGCCTGGCGATAACTGGCTGCGTGCCAGCGTTGCCGGATAGGGTTGCGCGATACCCGTGGTGTCTTGTTTCCGATGCAATCGAATCAGTCTCGGAAAACGGTTTGCGGAGTGTAAATGCACAAAAGGTGCACGCCGCCATACCACAGGGTAAAGTATGTAACGTTTTGTTAAGCCATTTTGAGCGAAAGCGATAATCGCTAAGATACCGCCATGGAAAATACCAGCCACAAGATTCTCGTCGTGGATGACGACCCGCGTTTGCGCGACCTGCTGCGCCGCTACCTTGGCGAGCAGGGCTTTACGGTCCTCGTGGCGGAAAATGCCACGGCCATGAACAAACTCTGGCTGCGCGAGCGATTCGACCTGCTGGTGCTCGATCTGATGATGCCCGGCGAAGACGGCCTGTCGATCTGCCGCCGGCTGCGTGGCGCCAATGACCAGACGCCGATCATCATGCTCACCGCCAAGGGCGAGGACGTGGACCGCATCGTCGGCCTGGAAATGGGCGCTGACGACTACCTGCCCAAGCCTTTCAATCCGCGCGAGCTGATCGCCCGCATTCACGCGGTATTGCGCCGCAAAGGCCCGGCCGAAGTGCCAGGCGCGCCGTCCGAAACCCCCGAAACCTTCGCCTTCGGCGATTTCGTGCTGAACCTGGCCACGCGCACGCTGACCAAGAACGACGAGGAAATCACGCTGACCACCGGCGAATTCTCGGTGCTCAAGGTCTTTGCCCGTCATCCCCGCCAGCCGCTGTCGCGCGAAAAACTGATGGAAATGGCGCGCGGACGCGAATATGAAGTGTTCGATCGCAGCCTTGACGTGCAGATCTCGCGCCTGCGCAAGCTGATCGAACCCGATCCCGGCAACCCGCGCTTTATCCAGACGGTCTGGGGCCTGGGTTACGTTTTCATCCCCGATGGCGTGAAGTAGAGCCGGTCCGTCCGCAAGCAGCATCGTGGCGACCGCTCTCGGCCGTACCGCAACGCGGTTCTTTGGTTCGCTGTTCTGGCGAACCTTCATGCTTATCGCCCTGTTGCTGGCGATCTCGCTGGGCATCTGGTTCCAGAGCTACCGGCTGTTCGAACGCGCGCCGCGCGCCCAGCAGATCGCCATGCAGGTGGTCAGCGTGGTCAAGCTCACGCGCGCCGCCCTGCTCTATTCGGACCCGGCGCGGCGCCGCTTCCTGCTGCTGGACCTGGTGCAGAACGAAGGCATCAAGGTTTATCCGCGCGAGAAGGACGACGATTTTGCCGCGCCCACGGCCAATCCGTTTCTTACCCAACTGGTGCAGCAGGAAATTCGCAGCCGCCTGGGCGAGGACACGGTTATCGCCACCACCGTCAACGATATTCCCGGCGTGTGGGTCAGTTTCGAAATCGAAGGCGACGACTACTGGGTAGCCATCAGCCCCGAACGTTTCGAACGCGTGCCCGGCATCCAATGGCTGTGGTGGAGTATTGCCGCGCTGCTGCTGTCGATCATTGGCGCGGCGTTCATCACCGCACGCGTGAATTACCCGCTCAAACGGCTGGCCAACGCCGCGCGCCAGATCGGCACGGGCGGCGACCCGCCGCCGCTGCGCGAGCAAGGCGCCAGCGAGGTGGCGCAGGCCAACCGCAGCTTCAATCAGATGGTGCGCGATTTGCGCCAGCTCGACGACGATCGCGTGGTCATGCTGGCCGGCATTTCGCACGACCTGCGCACGCCGTTGACGCGCCTGCGGCTGGAAACCGAGATGTCTCCGGTCGATACCACCACCCGCGACGCGATGATCGCCGATATCGAACAGATGGACGCCATCATCGGCCAGTTCCTCAACTACGCGCGTCCCGGTCAGGAAGTGGTGGAACCGGTCGATCTTTCCGCGCTCGTGCAGGAGTCGGTTGGCGTCTATGCGGCCCACGACGATGTGCGCGTGCATGTGCGTTCGAACGGCCCAGTGATGGCCGTCGCAAATCGCATGGAAATCCAGCGCATTCTCGACAACCTCGTGGAAAACGCGCGCCGCTATGCCAAGGACGAAGAAACCGGCATGGCCGACGTGGAAATCTCCACGCGCGTCGAGGACAAGGACGCCGTGCTGATCGTCGCCGATAACGGACCGGGCGTGCCCAACGAGCAGCTGTCGCTGCTGACGCGTCCGTTCTATCGGCTCGACAGCGCGCGCAGCGAAGCCAAGGGCGCAGGCCTTGGCATGTCCATCGTCAACCGCATTCTCCAGCGCAACGGCGGCCGACTGGTGCTGGCCAATCGCGCCGCGCCGAAAACCGGCCTCGTGGTCAGCGCGTTCTTCCGCCGCGCCTGAGGCGACACACCACGTCTCGCATCGCGCCGCACCTTGGGAGCGCGGACGGCAGTCCGCACCCTCTCTCCTCTTGATCCAACCGCATCAGCCCACGCCGCAATGGCGCATGCGCCGCATTGACAGGTTTTCTTCAGGAATTGATACGGAATTGAAAGGTTGTTGACAGGCGATTGACAGCGACACCGCGCACACTCCACGCCATCGACAGGCCGATGCATACCGATGCATCCGCAGCCACGGCGCCGCCTGCCGCATGACCACCGCCGTGGCTGATAACGATCGACAACATGCCGCCGGACCCAACTGGTGGCGACCGAGAGACAGCCATGTCCAACACTTCCAATCCTCAGCACAGTTTTCGCACCGTGTTCCGCGTTGTCAGCGGAAACTTTCTGGAGATGTACGACTTCATGGTGTACGGCTTCTACGCCGCCGCCATCGCACATACCTTCTTTCCGTCCGGCGACGAGTTTGCCTCGCTGATGCTGTCGCTAGCGACGTTCGGCGCGGGATTTCTGATGCGCCCGCTCGGCGCGATCGTGCTGGGCGCCTATATCGACCATCACGGCCGTCGCAAGGGGCTGATCGTCACACTGGTTCTGATGGCGCTCGGCACGCTGCTGATCGCCGTGGTGCCCGGCTATGCGACGATCGGCATCGCCGCGCCGCTGCTGGTGCTGCTGGGCCGGCTGCTGCAGGGCTTCTCGGCAGGCGTGGAACTGGGTGGCGTGTCGGTCTACCTTTCCGAAATCGCCAAGCCGGGCAAGAAAGGCTTCTACGTGGCGTGGCAATCGGCCAGCCAGCAGGTGGCGGTGATCTTCGCGGGCCTGCTCGGCGTCGTGCTGCACGCCACGCTTGCTCCTGCGCAAATGGATAGCTGGGGCTGGCGCCTGCCGTTCCTGATCGGCTGCCTGATCGTACCGTTCCTGTTCATCATTCGCCGGTCGCTCGAAGAGACCGAGGAATTCCGCGCGCGCAAACATCGTCCCAGCATCAGCGAGATCTATCGCTCGATGCTCGACAACTGGGGCATCATCATCGCCGGCTGCATGATGGTGGTGATGACGACGGTGTCGTTCTACATGATCACCGCTTATACGCCGACGTTTGGCAAGACCGTGCTCAAGCTCGACGACGTGGACAACCTGATCGTCACGATGTGCGTGGGTCTGTCGAACTTCATCTGGCTGCCGCTGATGGGCGCCCTGTCCGACCGCGTCGGGCGCAAGCCGCTGCTGGTGATCTTCACGATCGCCACGCTGATTACCGCGTACCCTGCCGTGTCGTGGCTGGTGGCGGCGCCCTCGTTCGAACGTCTGCTGATGGTCGAGCTGTGGCTGTCGTTCCTGTACGGCAGCTATAACGGCGCGATGGTCGTCACGCTGACCGAAGTCATGCCGCCCGCCGTGCGCACCGCTGGTTTCTCGCTGGCCTACAGCCTGGCCACGGCGCTGTTCGGTGGCTTTACCCCGGCGATCTCGACCTACCTGATCCACACCACGGGCAATAAGGCCGCACCGGGACTCTGGCTGATGTTTGCTGCAGCATGCGGCCTGGTGGCGACGCTGATCATCTTCCGTACGCGCCGCACGCAAGCCACGCTCCGCGCGGCCTGAGCGCGTCTCGCGCGTTTGATCGCATTCATGCGTAGCCGGCGCCGTTTGCCAGCTACGCATGAAACGCGTGTGACCGCTTGAGACAAATCTGAATATTTCCGACGCTTCCCGTCATGCGCCGTCGCGCGTGGCATACTCGCTGCAGCCGCTCACGGCTGCACGCCCCCTCGCACGATGCGCGCCACACGATTCATCAGACGGCGCCTATCGGGCTGGTTGAGAATATCAATTGGCCGCAGCGCCTCCGGCGACGCATAATCACGTTTTAATGCGATCGCGCATCGACGCGTTCCTGCCCTGTGGGAACCGATTCGCGTATCGCGCGCCTCACTCTGTTCAACCGTATCAGGAGAAGTCTATGAAGACCGTTGGTGACAAGCTCGAAGCCTTCCACGTTGTTGGTGTCAAGCCTGGTTTCAACAACCACGAAGAGAACGGCCAGTCGGCTTTCGAAGACATTACCGAAAAGTCGTTCGAAGGCAAGTGGAAAATCATCTACTTCTACCCGAAGGACTTCACGTTCGTCTGCCCGACGGAAATCGTGGCCTTCGCCAAGCTGAACAACGATTTCGCCGATCGCGACGCAATCGTGCTGGGCGGCTCGACCGACAACGAATTCGTGAAGCTGGCATGGCGCCGTGAACACAAGGACCTGAACAAGCTGAACCAGTGGCAGTTTGCCGACGTGACCGGTTCGCTGGTGGACCAGCTGGGCGTGCGTGACCACGCTGCCGGCGTTGCCCTGCGCGCCACGTTCATCGTCGATCCGGACAACACGATCCAGCACGTTTCGGTGAACAACCTGAACGTCGGCCGCAGCCCGGAAGAAGTGCTGCGTATTCTGGACGGCCTGCAAACGGACGAACTGTGCCCGTGCAACCGCGCCGTTGGTGGCGCCACGCTGTAATTTGGCAGCACCTGCCAGGCCGCTTTCAAGCGGATCGGCACAGCGCGAGGAAGAGCACCATGCCCTTCCTCGCCGAAACCCGCTATGTGCGGGTTTTTTGAGCCCTCGTCGATAGGAGAAATGTATGGAATTCCTCAGTACGATCAAGAATTTGATTCCCGACTACGCCAAGGACATTCGCCTGAACGTGGATGGCACGATCGCGCGTTCGTCGCTGGAAGGCAACGATGCGGTAGGCGTGGCCCTTGCGGCCGCCTTTGCGGCAAAGAGCAAGGTCATCGTCGACGTGATCCGCAATGCCAACGTGCTGTCGCCCGAGGAAGTGACGGCGGCGCAGACGGCAGCTGCGTTGATGGGCATGAACAATATCTGGTATCCGTACGTCGAAATGGCCGAGGATCCGGATCTGGCGAGCCAGCCGGCCGGACTGCGCATGAATGCGTATGCTTCGCACGGCGGCGTCGACAAACGTCGCTTCGAAATGTACGCGCTGGCCGCTTCGATCATCGGCAAGTGCCATTTCTGCGTGAAGTCGCACTATCAACTGCTCAAGACCGAGCAGGGCATGAGCGCCCAGCAATTGCGCGATGTGGGGCGTATCGCCGCGGTGATCGGCGCGGCCGCCAACGTCATTACCGCCGAATAAGCGGCGATCGGCGTCCAACGCGCCGATTACATCCCGTGCGGGACCGCCGTACCAACGGCGGCCCGCGCCACAAGCCGGCCCACGCTTTGGCGTGCTGTCGGCTTTTTTCCCGTCTGCGGGGTCAGAAAGTCCTATGCCTCAGATCCGGTCGACACGCGTTCGTCAATCGGTGCAGACAGGCACAAATGAGCCGGTGCATTTGTGGATTGGACGGCCTACAATCGACCCAAGGTCACGCTTTTCATCGTAGTCATGAGCACCTTGCCTTCGCACACTTCGCCGCGCTTTCGCTTTCGCCTGGCCGCGGTGCATGACTGGGGCGACATCGCCGCCGTTACGCAGCAAGCCTATGGGCAATACGAGCTGGGCATCATGGAAGATTGCCGCGCGTCGTTCCAGCGTGGCATGCAATCCGTGCTGGCCGCCAAGGACAATCCCGATATGGAGTGGTGGGTTGCGGAAACGGATCACGGCATCAGCGGCGCCGTGCTGTTCTGCCATCCGGGCGCGACAGTGCCTGCGCTCGACGACAGCCTCGTCACCCTGCCCCTTCCGGAAGCACGTCTGCTGTCCGTGAGTCCGCAAGCGCGCGGGCTGGGACTGGGCAAGCGGCTGATGCAGATCTGTATCCAGCGCGCTCGCGATATCGGCGCCCCAATGCTGGTATGCCGGACGATGCCGGAGATGGACTCGGCCATCAAGCTGTGCGAGCACATGGGCTTCGAGAAACGCACGGAAGCCGGATCGCGTCACGGTGCGATGGCCAGGCTGATCGACTACGTCTACACGATCCAGCCCGAAGACGCGCCGGCGCCGCCGCCGGCCTGACCGGCACGCCAGCGCAAGCCGCCCGGCCAACCGCGGCCAAGCCGCGAGCGAAGCGCGCCGCAGGCGCATCGCTCATCGGATTTCGTCTGTGATTCAGTCCTGCACGTCAGCGGTACGGCGGTAGATCAGCACCGCCGCCTGCGCGACGATCCCCTCCTCCTTGCCTTCGAAGCCAAGCTTCTCGTTGGTTTTCGCTTTGACATTGCAATGCGTGACCGGCAGGCCCAGGTCGTAGGCCAGGTTCTGCACCATGCCCGCAATATGCGGCGCAAGTTTCGGTTTTTGCGCAATGACCGTGGCGTCGACATTGCCGATTTCGAAGCCCGCTTCACGCACGCGCCGCGCCGCTTCACGCAGCAGGACGCGGCTGTCCGCACCGGCGAAATCGGGATCGGTATCGGGAAAATGGCGCCCGATATCGCCCAGGGCCGCCGCACCGAACAGTGCGTCGGTGACCGCATGCAGCAGCGCGTCAGCGTCGGAATGCCCCAGCAGTCCGCGATCGTGCGGAATCTCGACGCCACCGAGAATGAGCTTGCGACCGGCTACCAGCGCGTGCACGTCATAGCCCTGTCCAACGCGAAAATCGAACGGATTCAAAACAACTCCTTGAAGAAAGGGATCAGGCCGCGGACGGGGTCGATCCCGTGCGCAGCAGGACATCGGCCAGGGCGAAGTCCTCCGGATAGGTCACCTTGAAATTGCGCAGCGATCCGTTGACCAGACGCGGATGCAGTCCCAGCCGCTCGATCGCGCTGGCTTCGTCGGTCACCACGGCGCCAGCTGCCATCGCGTCCTCGAGCGCGTGACGCAGCACGCCAATGCGGAACATCTGCGGTGTCTGCGCCTGCCACAGGCCGTCGCGCGGCACCGTCGCGCCGATGCGCGCGCCGGCGTCGGCGCGCTTCAGCGTATCGGGCACGGGCACGGCCAGAATGCCGCCGATGGGCTCGCTGGCGGCGTCATCGGACTCCACCGCGCGCACCAGCGTGTCGATCATCGCCGGCGTCAGGCCCGGACGCGCGGCGTCGTGCACCAGGACCCAGTCGGTATCGCGCGCGCCGAGCGTGGCCAAATGATGCAGCCCCGCCAGCACCGACGCATGGCGCGAATCTCCGCCGACAAACGCGGTATCGAAGCGCAGTCCCGCAAACACCTGCGGACCGAAACGCGCCTCCAGTGGCAGGTCGTCCGGCGCCAGCACCAGCGCCGTGGCGCTGATGGCCTCACATGCGGAAAACGCGGCCAGCGCGAACCACAGCATCGGCCGTCCGGCCACCGTCTGGTATTGCTTCTGCACGGCGCCGCCGGCACGGCTGCCGGTACCGGCACAGGGAATCAGGGCGAATCGACGATCGGACACGGGCTTGGCGGTTGGGATATCGGAAGCCGGCCTGCAGGCCGGCCGGTGCGCATTCTATAATACGGCCCTCGCCCGCCGCCACGATCCTCCGATCCAGGCAGGCAAAAACCGATTTTCCCTGCCCGCGACATGCCGCACGCATGCGCCGGCGGGGTATGGTCGTTTACGCGTTATCTGCTGCCAATGCCTGACAACCAAGCTGCTTACCCGTTTGCCGTGCTGCCGCTGATCAAGCCCGGCATGCGCCATGCCGTGCCCGGCCTGACCGGATCCTCCGACGCGCTTGCCGTGGCCGCCTACGCGCGCCAGCATCGCGACAGCGTGCCGATGGTGGCCGTGGTGTGCGCCCATGCGATCGATGCGCAGCGGCTGGCCGACGAAATCCCGTGGTTTGCGCCCGAACTGCGCGTGCGCCTTCTGCCTGACTGGGAGACGCTGCCCTACGACAGCTTCTCGCCACATCAGGATCTGGTGTCCGAGCGGCTGGCGACGCTGCACGATATTCAAGGTGGCCAATGCGACGTGATGATCGTGCCGGCATCGACGGCGCTCTATCGTCTGGCCCCGCCGTCGTTTCTGGCTGCCTACACGTTCTTCTTCAAGCAGGGCGAAAAGCTCGACGAAGCCGCGCTCAAGGCGCAATTCACGTTGGCCGGCTACGAGCATGTGAGCGCCGTGATGCGCCCCGGCGAGTACAGCGTGCGCGGCGGGCTGATCGATCTCTATCCGATGGGCTCGGCGTTGCCATACCGGATCGACCTGTTTGGCGACGAAATCGAGACTATTCGCGCCTTCGACCCCGATTCGCAACGCAGCCTCTACCCGGTCAAAGAAGTGCGGTTGCTGCCGGGCCGCGAATTTCCGCTCGACGAGGCCGCGCGCACGGCGTTTCGCGGACGCTGGCGCGAGGTGTTCGAAGGCGACCCGACCAAATCGCCGATCTACAAGGATATCGGCAACGGCGTGCCGTCGGCCGGGATCGAGTACTACCTGCCGCTGTTCTTCGAGCAAAGCGCCACGCTGTTCGACTACCTGCCGCAAGGCACTCAGCTGGCATTCACCGGCGGCGTCGACGACGCCATCCGGCGTTTCTGGGCCGACACCACGCAGCGCTACAACTTCATGCGGCACGACCGCGAGCGCCCGCTGCTGCCGCCTGCGGATCTGTTCCTGTCCGAAGAACAGTTCTTCGTCGCGGCCAAGCCTCTTGCGCGACTGTTGCTGCAGCGCGAGCCCGCGCCGGATCAGGCGCCATCGTTCGCGGCCGGACTGCCCGATGTTTCGGTCAACCGGCGCGCCGAAGATCCGCTGGTCAATCTGGAAGCGCTGCTGCTGAACAAGGCCACGCGCGTGCTGATGTGCGCGGATTCGGCCGGCCGGCGCGAGACGCTGCTGCAGCTGTTTGCCGAAAGCGGCTTGCGTCCGACGATCGTCGACGACTTCGCATCGTTCCTGAGCGGCGAGTCGCATTTCTCGATTGCCGTGGCCCCGCTGCAAAGCGGCTTCGCACTGCCATCGGCGCAACTCGCGTTCGTCACCGAAAACGAACTGTATGCAGGCACCGCGCGCCGCGCGGGCCGCCGCAAGCAGGAACAGGCCAGCACCGTCGATGCCATGGTGCGCGACCTGGCCGAACTCAAGATTGGCGATCCAGTCGTCCACAGCGAACACGGAATCGGCCGCTACCAGGGCCTGGTCACGCTGGACATGGGCCAGGGTGACGAAGAGTTTCTGCATCTGGACTACGACAAGGCCAGCAAGCTCTATGTGCCGGTGCACCAGTTGCACGTGATCTCGCGCTATTCCGGCGCCGATCCCGAAACCGCGCCGCTGCACTCGCTCGGCACCGGCCAGTGGGACAAGGCCAAGCGCCGTGCCGCGCAACAGATCCGTGACACCGCCGCTGAACTGCTGAACCTGTACGCGCGCCGCGCCTCGCGCGAGGGCTTTGCGTTCCCGCTGCAGCCAAAGGATTACGAAACCTTCGCCGAGAGTTTCGGCTTCGAGGAAACGCCGGACCAGGCCGCAGCCATTGCCGCGGTGATCGCCGACATGACGTCGGGCAAGCCGATGGACCGCCTGGTCTGCGGCGATGTGGGCTTTGGCAAGACTGAGGTGGCGTTGCGCGCGGCGTTCGTGGCGGTGCTTGGCGGCAAGCAGGTGGCCATGCTGGCGCCCACCACGCTGCTGGCCGAGCAGCATTTCCAGACCCTGTCCGATCGCTTCGCCGAATGGCCGGTGCGGATCGTCGAGCTGTCGCGTTTCAAAACCAAGAAGGAAATCGACGCGGCAATCAAGCAAATCAACGAAGGCACGGTCGATATCGTGATCGGCACGCACAAGCTGCTGTCCGACGACGTGAAGTTCCAGCGGCTGGGGCTCGTCATCATCGACGAGGAACACCGCTTTGGCGTGCGTCAGAAGGAAGCGCTGAAGACGCTGCGCGCCGAGGTCGACGTGCTGACGCTGACCGCCACGCCGATTCCGCGCACGCTGGGCATGGCGCTGGAAGGCCTGCGCGATTTTTCCGTGATCGCCACCGCGCCGCAAAAGCGCCTGGCGATCAAGACGTTCGTGCGTCGCGAGGAAGACGGCGTGATCCGCGAGGCCATCCTGCGCGAGCTCAAGCGCGGCGGCCAGGTGTACTTCCTGCACAACGAAGTCGAAACCATCGAGAACAAGCGCGCCAGGCTGGCCGAACTGGTGCCCGAGGCGCGCATCGCCGTGGCTCACGGTCAGATGCACGAGCGCGAACTGGAGCGCGTGATGCGCGATTTCGTCGCGCGTCGCGACAACATCCTGCTGTGCACGACGATCATCGAAACCGGAATCGACGTGCCCACGGCCAACACGATCCTGATCCACCGCGCCGACAAGTTTGGCCTGGCGCAGTTGCACCAGTTGCGCGGTCGCGTGGGCCGCAGCCACCACCAGGCGTACGCCTACCTGCTGGTGCACGATGTGGATGGGCTGACCAAGCAGGCACAGCGCCGGCTCGAAGCAATCCAGCAGATGGAAGAACTTGGTTCGGGCTTCTATCTGGCCATGCACGACCTGGAAATCCGCGGCGCCGGCGAGGTGCTCGGCGACAAGCAATCGGGCGAAATCCACGAAATCGGCTTCCAGCTCTATACGGACATGCTCAACGCGGCCGTGAAGGCGCTGAAGGCGGGCAAGGAACCTGATCTGATGGCGCCGCTGGCCGCCACAACCGAGATCAATCTCGGCACGCCGGCGCTGCTGCCCAACGATTATTGCGCCGATGTGCACGAGCGCCTGTCGCTGTACAAGCGGCTCGCCAACTGCGAGACCGGCGAGCGCGTGGACGACATCCAGGAAGAGCTGATCGACCGTTTCGGCCGGTTGCCGGCGCAGGCCCAGGCACTGATCGAAACGCACCGGCTGCGTATCGCCGCCGCGCCGCTTGGCGTGCGCAAGATCGACGCAGGCGAGGCGACGGTCAGCGTGCAATTCGTGCCAAACCCGCCGATCGACGCCATCCGTATCATCGATCTGGTACAGAAGAACCGCCATATCAAGCTGGCCGGCCAGGACAAGCTGCGCATCGAGGCAAAGATGCCCGATGTGGCCGCGCGTGCGCAAACCATCAAGCACACGCTGCGCCAACTGGCCTGATACGACCGCCCGGTGTACGATCACATCCTTGACGAATCAACCGTTTCGACGCCCCATGCAAGCCACTTCCGACACCAAGACCGCCGCAACCGAAGCGTCCGGGCGCCATAGTGCGCTCGACTGGACCAAGCGCCTGGTGTCGTTCGACACCACGTCGCGCCATTCCAACCTGGGATTGATCGAATCGGTGCGCGACCACTTCCTGGCCAAGGGCCTGCGCCCGCACCTGAGCTACAACCCGCAGGGCGACAAGGCAAACCTCTTCGTCACGGTGCCCGCCGCAAACGGCGCAACCGATGGCGGCATCGTGCTTTCGGGCCATACCGATGTGGTGCCCGTGGACGGCCAGAACTGGACCACCGATCCGTTCACCCCGGTGATCCGCGACGGCAAACTTTACGGCCGCGGTACGTGCGACATGAAGGGCTTTATCGGCACGAGCCTGGCGCTGCTGCCAACCATTCTCGAAGCGAAGCTGCGCGAGCCGGTCCATTACTCGCTGTCGTTCGACGAGGAAATCGGCTGCATGGGCGCGCCGTATCTGCTGGCCGAACTGCGCGATCGCGGCGTCAAGCCGGCCGGATGCATCGTTGGCGAGCCGACCAGCATGCGCGTGATCGTCGCGCACAAGGGCATCAATGCCTATCGCTGCTGCGTAAAAGGCCAGGCCGCGCATTCGTCGCTCACCCCGAAAGGCGTCAACGCCATCGAATACGCCGCGCGCCTGATCTGCTACATCCGCGACATCGCCGACGAATTCAAGGCCAACGGCCCGTACGACCGCGCTTTCGATGTGCCATTCACCACGGCGTCGACCGGCACCATTCACGGCGGCATTGCACTCAACACCATTCCCGCGGAATGCGAGTTTGTGTTCGAATTCCGCAATCTGCCCGGTGTCGATCCCGAAGCCATCCTCGCGCGCATCGAAGCCTACGTGCACGATGTACTGGCGCCGAAGATGCGCGCCGAGCATGTCGACGCCGGAATGGTCATCAGCAAGATTGCCGCAGCGCCCTCGCTCGACGCTGCGGAGGCCGATGCCATCACGCAACTGGTGCGCGCGCTGACCGCCGACCGCGACACCAACAAGGTGGCCTACGGCACCGAGGCGGGCCTGTTCCAGCGCGCCGGCATTCCAGCCGTGGTTTGCGGCCCCGGCGATATCCAGCAGGCGCACAAGCCTGACGAATTCGTCGCCCTGGACCAGCTCGCGGCATGCGAGGCGTTTTTGCACAAGGTGGTGGACAGCCTGCGCGTGGCATAACCGCCAGCGTTTCAGTGCGCGCCCTCGCCCCGGGGCGCGCATGCACTCGCAGTACAATACCGCCTCCCCGCTTCCAGCCTATTCTTCCGCTGTCATGCCCCTGATTCTCCAGAGCTTGTCCCCGCTGTCCGCGGCCGACATCGCCGCCGTGCGCACCGTGGCCAACGCGTCAGCCTTCGCACTGCGCGATGAAAACGTCGCCGTTGCGGACGAATGCCTGCCCTTGTCGCCCCCCTTGCACACTGCGCTCGATGACCTGTGCGGACCGCGCGGCATCGACTGGGCAGTGGTGCCGGCCGGCCGCAAGCTGTCGGACTTTCGCCTGGTCGCCATGGACATGGACTCGACCCTGATCACGATCGAGTGCATCGACGAGATCGCCGATTTCTGCGGGCTCAAGGCTGAAGTGTCGGCGATCACCGAAGCCGCGATGCGCGGGGAAATCACCGATTTCAACGAAAGCCTGCGCCGCCGCGTGGCGCTGCTCAAGGGCCTGGACGCGAGCGTGCTCGACCGGGTGTACGAAGAACGGCTGCGTCTGTCGCCGGGCGCCGAGCGCATGCTCAAGGCGGTCCAGGCACTCGGCCTGCGCACACTGCTGGTTTCCGGTGGATTCGTGCATTTCACGGACAAGCTCAAGCCACGCCTCGGGCTCGATTTCACGCGCGCCAACACGCTGGAAATCGTCGATGGCAAGCTGACCGGCAATGTGGTCGGCGAAATCGTCAATGCCGACGTCAAGGCGCGCACCGTGCGCGAGGTCTGCGAACAGATCGGCGCCGATCCCGCTCAGGCAATCGTGATGGGCGATGGCTCGAACGACCTGAAAATGATGGCCGTGGCCGGGCTGTCGGTGGCTTTTCGCGCCAAGCCTATCGTTCGCGCGCAGGCCAGCGTCGCATTCAATCATGTTGGACTTGACGGCTTGCTGAACCTGTTCGCCCAGTAACGCGCCCCCGCTCAGCATCCCACCCGCCCGGCCATCGTGCCGGGCGTTTTCATTTGCACGACTGGCTGCGGCGTGGACATTACATTTTTGTCATGTCGCTGCGGGCCGAGAGCGTACCAAATCGTCACATAAGGCCCTGATTTCCTTGTGAAATTAAATGCGAATCATTATTATTATGTTTTTATTCGTTACCGCCTTCGGGACGCCCGACGCATGCAAGCGTTAGCCATACTTTTCTCCCTGGCCGCTGCCGCGTGCCTGTATCTTGCCTCGCCGAATCAGGTGTTGATGGTCGACGCCAACGGCAAGGGTCGTGCGCCGCTGTCTGCGCGCACGCTTTGCTGGATCGCCGTGTTGCTGGCTGCGGCCGGCATGTGGCTGATGAGCGTGCCCGAAGGCTGGCCAGTTGCCATCGCCGCGACGCTCGTCACGCTTACCTGCTGCCTGTCGCTATGGCCGTTCATCGGCACCTGGCTCCATCACCACCGCGACGATGAATCGTGCAGCGAAGGAAATCCATCATGATGGGCACCAAATGGCTGGCCGGAACACTGCTGGGATTGCCGCTGGCGATTGCGCTTTGCACGCTCGGCGTGCTGTGGCTGCCGGGCGGCTGGGAAGGCGGCGTGGTCGTTGCCATCGTACTGAGCTTCGTGCTGTGGGTCGCCATCATCAGCCTGACCCTGCTGTTCCACAGCAGTCGCGCCGCATGGCTATGGCTGGCCGGCGGCAATCTGGTCTGTTACGGCATTCTGTGGGCCGTGCGAGCCATGCATGCGATGCCACCCGCTTCCACGCTCTCCGCAGTGACTGGCTCCTGAGACGATTCGCATGAAACCCAATACTCTTCGCGTGTTCAATACGCTTCACACCTGGGTCGGGCTGATGGCCGGATGGGCGCTCTTTATCGCGTTCTTCGCGGGCGCGATCACGGTGTTCCATCACGAACTGCATGTCTGGCAGAACCCGGCGCGCCTGGAAGGCCATCACGCCACCGATGTCGCGGTGGAAGGCCCCGCCATCGACGCGTTCGTGCAAAAGCTGGTCGCCGTGCATCCCGAAGCGGCCAATAGCGTCTTCGTCGGCCTGCCCAGCAAGGAAGAGCCGGACTTCAATGCCTACTGGCAGGACAAGGCGGGCGAGTGGCAGACGATAAACGGCGCGCGCCTGAACGGCGACAAGGCGGCGCAGAACGACACCTCGCTCGATCATGTCACCGGCGAGTTGTCGGCGTTCCTGAATTCCCTGCACTATGCGCTCGGGCTCGGCATGAACGGCATGTATTTCATGGGGATCATCTCCGTGCTGTATGGCCTGGCGCTGGTGTCCGGCGTGATCCTGCATCTGCCACGCCTGAAGAAAGACCTGTTCGCGGTGCGCCCGGGGCGAAATCTCAAACGCTTCTGGATGGACGCGCACAACGTGGTCGGCTTGTTCAGCCTGCCGTTCCATCTGATATTCGCCATCACCGGGGCCATGTTCTGCCTGTCGCTCGTGATGGTGATGGTCTTCAACACGCTCACGTTCGACGGCAAGTTGTTCGAGGTGGTGCCGCGTGTGACCGCCGCCACGCCGGAAGTCACGGCGTCGGGCCGTCCGTCGCCCACGTTGCCGGCCGCGCAATTGCTGGCCATCGCGCGCGACCATGGAGGCGAGCGCTTCACGCCGAATGCGATCCGCTTCCAGCGCTACGGCGACGCCAATGCCGTGGCCGAAGTGCGCGGTGACAGCAGCCGCGCTCTGGGCAACGGCGGTGGCGTCGGCATTCATGCGGCGTCGACCGAACCCAATGCCGGCCAGTTGATCGCCAACCAGACCGCGGGCGCGCGCGACACGAATCACATGTTGCTCAGCGCCATGTATGCGCTGCACTTTGGCACCTACGGCGACCTGGCCGTCCGGCTGGTCTATCTGCTGGCCGGCCTGGGCGGCGCCTTCCTGTTCTATTCCGGCAATCTGCTGTGGATCGAGACGCGCCGCAAGGCGCGCCAGAGCGAACAACCGCGCGTGCACAAGCTGCTGGCGCAAGCTACGGTGGGCGTGTGCATCGGCACCTGCATCGGCGTGGCGCTGTGCTTCCCCGCGGCACTGCTTTGGCCCGAGCGCGCCGTGAGCTACGTGTTCTGGCCGGTTTTCGCGACCGCGATCGTCTGGGCATTGATCCGGCCGCCGATCCGCGCCGCGGTGGAATTGCTGTACATCGCCGCGCTGGCTGCGCTGAGCGTGCCCGTATCGAACGCATTGCTGACGGGCGACCACCTGTTTGTCGCCGCGCTCAATGGGCGCTGGGTCATCGCCGGCTTCGACATTGGCGCCATCGCGATGGCGGCGGGCTTTGTCGCCATCGCGCGCGCCACGCAGCGTCGCGCCCGCAATGGCCCAGCCGAATCGGTGTGGTCGACGCGCGCCGCTGCGGAACATCTATCGCCGCAAACGAGCATGCGCAACGCCGACTTATCCTGACCCGCCTCCCGCACATCCATGCAAAAGCCCCGCCGTTTCCGCGCGGGGCTTTTTGTTGGTGTCGCAAGGCGCAACAGTACGCCGCGGGTTCCGGCCTATCGCAGATGCGTCTCCATCGCCTGTTTCAGATCGGCGATGAGGTCGCGGGTGTCTTCGAGTCCGATATAGAGCCGCACCAGTTCGCCAGCATTTTCCCATCCGGCTGGCGGCCACGTGCCGGCCGGGCGCATGGTCTCGACGTGGTACGGCACCGCCAGGCTATGCGCGCCGCCCCACGACCAACCGATTGCAAACAACTTCAGCGCTTCGACAAACGCATCCACCTGCTCAGGCGTGTAACGACGGTGAACAATTAGCGAGAACAGGCCACCGCCGCCCGTGAAGTCGCGCTGCCATGCCTCGTGACCCGGGCAGTCCGGCAGCGCCGGATGCAGTACGCGCGTCACTTCGGGACGTCGTTTGAGCCATTCGGCCACCTCCCGCGCGGCGCGATCATGCGCGGCCAGACGCACCGGCATGCTGGACAGTCCGCGCAGCACGAGGAAGCAGTCGTCCGCAGACACACCCCAGCCCATGATCATCCGCGTGCGTTTGAGACGATCGTGCAACTTTTCGTCGCGCGTAATCACGGCGCCCATCAGCACGTCGCTGCCGCCCGACTGGTATTTGGTCAGCGCCTGCACGGAGATGTCGATGCCTTTCTCGAACGGCTTGAAATACACCCCTGCGGACCATGTATTGTCGATCGCGGTGAGGACGCCGCGGGCGCGCGCCGCCGCCACAATCGCTTCGCTATCGGGCACTTCCATCGTGACCGAACCCGGCGCCTCCATCCAGATCAGCCGCGTGTTGGGCTGAATCAGCGCGGCGATGCCGGCCCCGATCGACGGATGGTAGTAACGGACCGTGACACCATATTCGCGCGCCAGCCACTCGCCGTGGTCGCGGTTCGGGCCATAGACGTTATCGGGCACGAGCACATCGTCGCCCGAGCGCAGGCATGCGAAATACACCAGCGAAATGGCCCCCATGCCCGACGGCAACAGCAGCGTCTGCCGGCCGCCCTCGATCTGGGCCAGTTGCTGGCACAGTGCCTCGCTGGTGGGCGTGGCATGCAGACCGTAGCGCCAGTACGTCTTGCTGCGATCGCCATAGGCGCGCAGCTCTGCCAGATTGCGGAAGACGATGGTCGACCCACGATAGGTAGGCGTGGAAAACGATTCAAAGCCCGGCGCGATATCCAGTTCGGGCTGGACCGCGGTGGTCTGAATGTAATGGGACGATTTACGGGACGAGTCGGATGCAGACACGGCGAGTACCCTGGGAAGTCAGTTCGGACGCCCGAGCTTACCAGCAAATGCCGGGTCCGCTACATCGCGCGCGGCGATCCTCGGACTGCGGTCCAGGTGCGGATCCGGCTGGCGCACCAGATCGCCCAACGATCAGCACCTACCGATCCGCAGGCGGTCACTTTGCGCGGGCCACGCGGCTATCGCGTCTTTCCCGTCGAAATCGACGACTTGGGCGGCGGCGGCGCGTAGGTGACGCCGCTGCCCGCGCGCATGTCGAACGGCGGGATCACGAGATTGCCTCCAAACGGGCGGATAAAGAACGGCAGCACTATGGACGGATCAAATGCATCGGTCCACGTGCCGCGCACAGCGCCACTCTGGTCGATCTGCCCTTCCCAATTGCCGGAAACACGCGTGCCGTCGTCGGACTCTTCCATCAGGAAGCTGCCATCGTCCCATTCGCCCGATAACAGCCGCACACTTTTGCCGTCGCCGATCGTGTATTCGCCTTGCAGACTGTCTCGTGTGTCCGACTTCGGCGCCACGCGCATTCTTACGGGCTTGTCCCCAACCGTGCCGACATAGACCGGATAATTCGCATATTCCGATCGCGGTAGTAGTGGGCGCGCCGGCCCGGTGGAAAGCGAGGTGCCGCGCCTGGCTTCTCCCGCGCGGATGGCGTCGTTGATGCCGAAGGCGCTGCCCTGTCCTTCCCCGGTCGACACCATCTCGTCGGCCGCCAGCACAGCGGCGGGAAGCGAGAGAATTGTCGCGATTATCACCAAACACAGCGATCGAAACGGGGCAAAACGGAACAAGACAGCCTTCCTTCGGCAAATGGGGCAACAGGACTTTAGACGCGCTCGAAGATCGCGGCAATCCCCTGCCCGCCGCCGATGCACATCGTCACCAGCGCATAGCGTCCTTGCACGCGCTGCAACTCATGCAAGGCCTTCACGGTGATCAGCGCGCCTGTCGCGCCGATCGGATGGCCCAGGGAAATTCCGGAGCCATTCGGATTGACCTTGGCCGGATCCAGGCCCAGCGCCTTGGTAACCGCACAGGCTTGCGCGGCGAACGCCTCGTTAGCCTCGACGACGTCGAGATCCTTGACGGACAGCCCTGCGCGCTCCAGCGCAATCTTCGTCGCCGGAACCGGCCCGATGCCCATCGTCTTCGGATCCACGCCAGCGTGGCCATAAGACACCAGCCGTGCCAGCGGCTTGAGGCCACGTCGCTCGGCTTCGGCACGCTCCATCAGCACCACGGCGGCAGCGGCGTCATTGAGTCCCGACGCGTTGCCGGCCGTGACCGTCCCGTTTTCCTTGGCGAACACCGGCTTGAGCTTGGCCATGTCGTCCATCGTCGCGTCGTGACGCACGTGCTCGTCGGTATCGAACACCACATCGCCCTTGCGGGACTTCAACGTGATGGGAACGATCTGATCCTTGAAATATCCGGCCTTGATCGCTGCCGACGCGCGGCGATGCGATTCCAGCGCAGCTTCATCCTGCTGCTGCCGCGAGATGTCATATTCCTTGGCGACATTCTCGGCCGTCACGCCCATATGAATGCTGTGGAACGGATCGTGCAGCGCGCCGAGCATCATGTCGATCAGCTTGGCATCGCCCATGCGCGAACCCCAGCGGGCCATGGGCGCCAGATACGGCGCCCGGCTCATGCTTTCCGCGCCGCCGCCGATGGCCACGTCGGCATCGCCGAGCAGGATGGTCTGGGCAGCACTGACGATCGCCTGCAGGCCGGACCCGCACAGCCGATTCACGGTCAGGGCCGGCGCGTTGATCGATACGCCGCCGTTCACTGCGGCGACGCGGCCGAGATACATGTCCTTCGGCTCGGTCTGAATCACGTTGCCGAATACCACGTGGCCGACGTCGTCGCCGGATACGCTCGCGCGCGCCAACGCCTCGCGGACAACGAGGGCTCCGAGTTCGGTCGGCGCCAGGTCTTTCAGGCTGCCGCCAAAGGTACCGATGGCGGTGCGTACACCGCTGACAACCACTACTTCACGCGTCATGTCTGTCTCCATGCGTTATGTTGCGGTGCACAGTATAGACCCCGGGCAAGAAAAACGAACGACCGTACTTTTACCTAATTGTGCAGACAGGTGACGGGCCGAGCCCGCCCCACCGAGCGATGCCTTCAGGCCACTTCACCCCACAGATCGTGACCGTCGGCGCCGGTAATCTTCACGTTGACGAAATCGCCGGTCTTGTAGCGTTGCGACGTCTTGGCGGCCGGATCGATATAGACCAGACCATCGATCTCCGGCGCATCCGCGGACGACCGGCCGATGCCACCATCCTGATTCACCTCGTCGACCAACACGCGCAGCGTCTGACCGACCTTGCGCTGCAGGCGCCGCGCGGACACCGCCTCGGCCACTTCCATAAACCTTGCACGGCGCTCCTCGCGAACTTCGTCCGGCAATGCGCCCGGCAGATCGTTGGCGGTCGCACCTTCCACCGGCGAGTAGGCAAAGCAGCCCACGCGATCCAGCTCGGCTTCGGCGATGAAATCGAGCAGGGTCTGAAACTCGGCTTCCGTTTCCCCCGGGAATCCGGCGATAAAGGTGCTGCGGATGGTCAGGTCGGGACAAATGGCGCGCCACGCGCGGATGCGGTCGAGCGTCTTTTCGGCATTGGCCGGGCGCTTCATGCGCTTGAGGACATCGGGATGCGCGTGCTGCAGCGGTACATCGAGGTAGGGCAGCACGTTGCCCTGGTTCATCAGCGGGATGATTTCATCGACGTGCGGGTACGGATAAACGTAGTGCAGGCGCACCCACGCACCGTATTGGCTGGCCAGTTCGCCCAGCGCCGCCACCAGCTCGGTCATGCGCGTCTTGAGCGGACGGCCGTCCCAGAACCCCGTGCGGTATTTCACATCCACGCCGTAGGCGCTGGTGTCCTGGGAAATCACCAGCAATTCCTTGACCCCGGCCTTGAAGAGGTTTTCCGCTTCCAGCATGACCTCGGCGACGGGACGCGACACGAGGTCGCCACGCATCGACGGGATGATGCAGAACGAGCACCGGTGATTGCATCCTTCCGAAATCTTCAGGTAGGCGTAGTGCTTCGGTGTGAGCTTGATGCCGGCGGCCGGCACCAGATCGGTAAACGGATCATGCGGCTTGGGCAGGTGCGTGTGCACGGCCTGCATGACCTCGCCCAGCGCATGGGGGCCCGTGACAGCCAGCACCTTTGGATGCACCGACGTCACCACATCCTGCCCCGCCGCGTCTTTCTTTGCGCCGAGGCAGCCGGTCACGATCACCTTGCCATTCTCGGTCAGCGCTTCGCCAATGGCGTCGAGGCTTTCCTGCACCGCTTCATCGATGAAGCCGCAAGTGTTGACCACTACGAGATCCGCGCCGTCATAGGTTCCGCTGATGGCGTAGCCTTCGGCACGCAGCTGGGTAATGATCTGCTCGGAATCGACCAGGGCCTTGGGACAGCCAAGTGAGACAAAGCCGACTTTTGGCGCGGAGTTGGACAAATTGGTTTCAGACGACATGGGGCACCGCAAATGTGGGAGGTCCGGACGCTTCCTACCGTCCCCGGTGGCGCGCCTCGTTGGGCTACGGCATCCGGCGAGCCTGCCGGGCGCCGTTGTTGCCGTAAAAGGCGGCAATTTTAACCCGGCAACGCCAAGTTGGCTCGCGTCTCGACGCCCGGCGGATCATCGCACCCATGGGAGGGTGGTTGCGAGTGGCCGCGCAGGTTCGTGCAAGCGCCCAACGAGAACGCTGAACGATTGGATCACACCAGCACGGTCGAAGTCTTTCGTATCGGCTCAGTGCATCGCGAATATGGCAATTTGCCACGCAACCACAACAAGCCGTGGCAGCGACGCAACCAAAAAAGCCCTGCATGTGCAGGGCCTCGGATTCGCTTGCCAACCTGGCGCGGCTACTTCTTCTCGGGCTGATTGAAGGGGAACGTGCCGAACATGTTCTTGGCCTGGTTCTGCATCTGCTCTTGCATCTGGACGAACAGGTTCTTGCTCTGCTCAATGTAGTTGCTCATCATGCCCTGCATCATCGGCCCCTGCAGGTTCATGAACTGCGACCACATGTCAGGGCTGAACGCCTCGCCCGAGTACAGGCCCTTGGAGTTTTCCGCCAGCTTGCTCTGGATATCGATGAAGGCCTGGATGTTCTTTTCCAGATAGGTGCCCATCATGCCTTGCATGGCATGACCGTAGAAACGGATGATCTGCGAGAGCATCGCGCTCGAGAACATCGGCACGCCGCCGGTTTCTTCTTCCAGGATGATCTGCAACAGGATGCTGCGGGTGAGTTCCTCGCCGGACTTGGCGTCAACGACCTTGAAGTCCTCGGTATCCATGACCAGCTGCTTGACGTCCGCCAGCGTGATGTAGGTGCTGGTTTGCGTGTCGTAGAGCCGGCGATTCGGATACTTCTTGATCAGTCGCTCTGCGCCTTTCTTGGTCGTGGCCATCGGTGCTCTATCCTTTTGTCGTCGCTGATGCCGGACGGACACCGGCAATCCGCTGCTGCGGCATCGCTCTCTTACTGCTGCACCGCATGCGGTGCAGTGCGCAATGAGGCGTCATTTCCGCGTGAAATCCTGCCGCAGGCGCACAAGAAACAACCGGACCAGACCCGTGTAGAGCGCTCTACTTTGGTGCCGGTTGCGCCATTGCCCTGATTCTATGCTCAAGAAAGCACTATGGAAAGACGGCCGGGTTTAAGGAAAACCCGCAGCAAAAGCGCACCTGACGCGAGAAAACTGGCGCCGCGAGGGGCTCGATCCAGCTAGTGCTTTCTAAAAATACGAACGCGGGCCCGCATGCGACCCGCGCTTGTGCACTGCGCTCGGTGCGCCGCATCAACGACGCACCGCATCGCTCACGTGCCCATCAGCCCATGTGCAGGCCGCCGTTCAGCGAGAAGTCCGCGCCGGTCGAAAAACCCGATTCGTCCGAAGCCAGCCACGCGCAGATCGAGGCAATTTCCGACGGTTCGCCCAGCCGCTTGACCGGAATCGTGCCGACGATCTTGTCGAGCACATCCTGGCGAATCGCCTTGACCATGTCGGTGGCGATGTAGCCCGGCGACACCGTATTGACGGTCACGCCCTTGGTCGCCATTTCCTGCGCCAGCGCCATCGTGAAGCCGTGCAGCCCGGCCTTGGCGGTCGAGTAGTTGGTCTGTCCGAACTGGCCCTTCTGGCCGTTGACCGACGAGATGTTGATGATCCGGCCCCAGCCGCGGTCGGCCATGCCGTCGATCACCTGCTTGGTGACGTTGAACAGCGAGGTCAGGTTGGTGTCGATGACGGCGTCCCAGTCCGCGCGGGTCATCTTGCGGAATACCACGTCACGCGTGATGCCGGCGTTGTTGACCAGCACGTCGACCTCGCCCAGCTCGGCCTTGACCTTGTCGAACGCGGCCTTGGTCGAATCCCAGTCGGCAACATTGCCCTCCGAAGCCACGAACTCGAAGCCGAGCGCGCGCTGCTGCTCGATCCATTTCTCGCGGCGCGGGGAATTCGGGCCGCAACCGGCCACCACCTTGAAGCCGTCCTTGGCCAGACGCTGGCAAATGGCAGTCCCGATGCCGCCCATGCCGCCGGTCACATATGCAATGCGCTGAGTCATATCTACTCCTGGGTTGGCTCGCTCGATTTGTCTTATCGATGCTTAGCGTCGTTGTTTTAGAAGCCGACAGCGGCGTACCTCGGCCGCCGCTGCCGGCAATGCCCCTCACTTGCGGGCGTGCACTTTCTTATCGCTCAACCGCCAGTGCAACACCCATGCCGCCGCCGATGCACAGCGAAGCCAAGCCTTTCTTTGCATCCCGACGCTTCATTTCGTGCAGCAAGGTCACCAGAATACGGCAACCCGATGCGCCGATCGGATGGCCGATGGCGATGGCACCGCCGTTCACGTTGATCTTCGACTGGTCCCAGCCCATCTGCTGATGAACGGCCAGCGCCTGCGCAGCGAATGCCTCGTTGATTTCCATCAGATCCAGGTCCTTGACCTCCCAGCCCGCGCGCGACAAGCAGCGCTTACTGGCCGGAACCGGGCCCATGCCCATCACGGCCGGATCGACGCCGGCATTGGCGTACGCCTTGATCGTCGCCAGCGGCGTCAGGCCCAGCTCGCGGGCCTTGGCGGCGGACATCACCACCACCGCGGCGGCGCCGTCATTCAGCCCCGATGCGTTGGCGGCGGTGACCGTACCGGCCTTGTCGAAAGCCGGCTTGAGGCCCGCCAGGCTCTCTAGCGTGGCGCCGTGACGAACGAATTCGTCGGTCTTGAACGCGACCGGATCGCCCTTGCGCTGGGGAATCATCACCGGAACGATTTCCTCGTCGAACTTGCCGGCCTTCTGCGCGGCCTCGGCCTTGTTCTGCGAGCCCACGGCAAATTCGTCCTGCGCCTGCCGCGTGATGCCGTATTCCTTGGCGACGTTTTCGGCCGTGATGCCCATGTGATACTGGTTGTAGACGTCCCACAGGCCGTCGACGATCATCGAGTCGATCAGCTTGGCGTCGCCCATCCGGAAACCGTCGCGCGATCCGGGCAGCACGTGCGGCGCGGCGCTCATGTTTTCCATGCCGCCAGCCACGACGATCTCGGCCTCGCCCGCCAGGATCGCATTCGCGGCGAGCATCACCGCCTTCAGGCCCGATCCGCACACCTTGTTGATGGTCATGGCCGGCACCATGTCGGGCAGCCCGGCCTTGCGCGACGCCTGACGCGCCGGGTTCTGCCCCGACCCTGCCGTCAGCACCTGGCCCATGATCACCTCGCTGACCTGATCGGGCTTCACACCGGCGCGCTCGAGCGCGGCCTTGATCACGATGGCGCCCAGTTCCGGCGCCGGAATCTTTGCCAGGGACCCGCCGAACTTGCCTACGGCGGTACGGGCTGCGGAAACGATGACGATGTCAGTCATTTGAGATCCTTTTAAGAAAGCGATTCGATGATGGATGCAAAGCTGGCCGGCGGACGTCCGCCGACCCTTGTGCAATTCATGCGCGCTGCCTCACATAGCGGCCGGGGGCTGGTTCTATAGCCTTGTAATGGTCATTGCCGAACCTGGTGGGCGCGGCACGCTTCTGGCCGGCGTGCTTGCCAAGCCAGCTCATCCAGTCGGGCCACCAGCTGCCGCGATGTTCCTGCGCGCCGGCCAGCCAGTCATGCGCGGACGTCGGAAGCGCGTCGTTGGTCCAATGGCTGCGCTTGTTCTTGGCCGGAGGATTGATGACGCCGGCAATATGGCCCGATGCCCCGAGCACGAAACGCAGCTTGTTCTTCAACAGCGCCGTCGATGCGTAGGCCGCGGTCCATGGCACGATGTGATCTTCGCGCGAACCATAGAGATAGGTCGGCACATCGATCGCGCCCAGGTCCACCGGTGAATTGCACACCGAGAGCTTACCCGGCACCTTGAGTTCGTCCTGCAGATACGTATGCCGCAGGTACCAGCAATACCAGGGCCCCGGCAAATTGGTGGCATCGCCGTTCCAGAACAGCAGGTCGAACGGGACAGGCGTGTTGCCTTTCAGATAGTTGTCGACGACGTAGTTCCACACGAGGTCGTTCGGGCGCAGGAACGAGAACGTGTTGGCCAGCTCGACGCCGCGCAGCAGACCGCAGGGCGCACCGGCCGCGCCGCCCAGCGTGGCTTCGCGCAATTGCACGTGGGCTTCGTCGACGAAGACGTCGAGAATGCCGGTGTCGGCGAAATCGAGCAGCGTGGTCAGCAGCGTGAGGCTGGCGGCCGGGCGTTCGCCGCGCGCCGCCAGCACGGCCAGCGCGGTGGAAATGATCGTGCCGCCCACGCAGAACCCAAGCACATTGATCTGGTCCAGCCCGCTGATGTCACGCGCCACTTCTATCGCGCGAATGGCGGCGTGCTCGATGTAGTCATCCCAGGTGCGCTCGGCCATCGTCGCATCGGGATTGCGCCACGACACCAGGAACACGGTGTGCCCCTGCTCCACGGCATGGCGCACCAGCGAACTTTCGGGCTGCAGGTCGAGAATGTAGAACTTGTTGATGCACGGTGGCACCAGCAGCAATGGCCGTGCATAGACCTTTTCGGTCAGAGGCTTGTACTGCAGCAGTTGAAAGTACTCGTTTTCGTAAACGACGGCCCCTTCCGTCACCGCCACATTGCGGCCAACTTCGAAGGCGGTTTCGTCGGTCTGCGAAATCTTTCCGCGCCCCAGATCCTCGAGCATGTTGCGCACGCCATTGCGCAACGATTCTCCGCCCGATTCGATCAGACGCTGCTGGGCTTCGGGGTTGGTCGCCAGGAAGTTGGCCGGGGACATTGCATCGACCCATTGCGACACGGCAAACCGGATGCGCTGGCGCAGCTTGGGATCGGCCTGTACGGCATCGGCCAGCTCCGTCATGGCGCGTGCGGTCAGCAGGTAGAACGCCGCGGTGTAGCGATACGAGGCATTGTTACGCCACGCCGGGCTGGCAAAGCGCCGGTCGGACAGGCGCTGGCTGGCATGGTCGGCATCGGCGCCGGGCCTGGCCGCGGCCGCCACGGCGCCCTCGCCCATTTCGCGCCAGAGGTCGGCAAAGTCCTTCAGATAGCGCTGCTGGATCTGCGCCAGCTGGGTCGGTTCGATCTTGATCGCACCATTGGCGCCGTTGCCCTGCAAGACGTGCTGGAACGCCTTGGCAAGCACGTCGCCACCTGGGAAGCCATTGGAAGGTGCGCCAGCCAAGCCGGCGGGAAAGCCTGACGGCAGCTCTCCAATGCTTTCAGGCATCCACTGACGGGACCACTCCAGCCATGCCGCTGGATCGAATGGCCCCGGCGCAAACTGAAACGGTTGGGACTTGCCTTCCTGATTGGAAGCTGCCGCACCTTTGCCGGTCGCCATGATGTAATCGTCTCTCTGCCAGTCGTGATGGATGACGGGCTCGGGGTAACTGTCTCCCGACCCGCCCCGAATCCGGGTTGCGTTCGCAGGCCGCCCAGGGCGACTTGCCTCTTACGCTATGCTTGCCGGCGAAACCCTGGAAGACTTCCTCGGTTCCGATACATTTGAAGGCATTGTTGCCTTGCTATGGAGAGACTGTCAATGCGGAAATCCGCATTGGCACGGCGCGCCCCGGCCCGCCAGGACTGACCTACCGGACGGTAGCCAGAAGCCGCACACTGCGCCCTGCAACCCTTACACCAGCGAGATGAAAGTCCGATGTATATCGTGGCAATTGGGTGGCTTTACGTCGCCATGATGATGGCCATTGCCGAGACGAACATCGTCGCCGGCGCGGCGACGTTTGTGTTCTACGGCCTCGTACCCGTGTCGATCCTGATGTACATAATGGGCACGCCGGGCCGGCGGCGCCGGCGCAAGGCTGCGGAAGCGCGCGAGCAGGCCGCGACGACCCAGCCGAAGGCGGCGCCCAGCGATCCCGACGCCGGCGCCTAGGCGGCGAGCCAGACCAGGGTGGCCATGCGGCCGGTCGTCCGATCCCGGCGATAGGAGAAAAAGTCCTCCGCATCGCTGACCGTGCAGGCGCCGCCGCCAAACACCCGGGTACATCCGGCCCGCGACAAACGAATGCGCGCCAGCGCGTAGAGATCGGCGAGGTACTTTCCCGCATTCCCGGCGCGGAAGGCGGCGTCGACCCCGGCCTGTTCCGCCGGCTGCGCGCGCTGCAGGAACGCATCGCGCACTTCCGGACCGACTTCGAATGCGTCCGGGCCGATGGCCGGGCCCAGCCACGCCAGCCATTCGGCATCGGCCCCGACCCGTTCGGCCATCCGCGCCAGGGTAGCCTCGATCACGCCATCGCACAGTCCCCGCCAGCCGGCATGCGCCGCGCCGACGACGCGGCCCGCGGTGTCGCAAAGCAGGACCGGCAGGCAATCCGCCGTCATGATCGCGCAAACCCGCCCGGGCGACGTGACGATGCTGGCGTCGGCGCGCGGCACGCCGTCCGCACCATCCGAACTGTCCGCGCCATCGGCGGCCTCGTCGGCTGTCACCACCCCGCAGCCATGCACCTGGTCGAGCCAATGCGGCATAGCCGGCAGGTGTCCGGCCAGAATGCGGCGATTTGCCGCGACGGCTGCGGGATCGTCGCCCACATGCGAGCCCAGATTCAGGCCGCCGGGGCGGCCATTTGCCAGCCCATACGGCGCCACGCTGACCCCGCCGCGCCGCGTGGTCGACAGCGCGCGCACCCGGGCCGGCGCCGGCCAATCAGGCACGATCCAGGGCGACTTGTCAGTCGTCGTCATCGGCTTCCCCTTCGTACCATTCGGGCTCGTCGTCCTCGTCCTCGTCTTCCTGGCCATCGAAATCGAGCGCGTCGATCAGCGCCTGAAGATCCTCGGGCGCCTCGGCTTCCCATGAGATCTTGCGGCCCGTCACCGGGTGCACGAGGCCCAGCTTGTAGGCATGCAGCGCCTGGCGCGTGAACGGCACGGGAAGCGGCACCCGAACGGCCGGACGCTGGCCGCGCTGCGTGGCCTTGTGATAGACCGGGTCGCCCACGAGCGGATGGCCGATCGATTCGAAATGCACGCGGATCTGATGCGTGCGTCCGGTTTCCAACTGACACATCACCATCGACACCTTCGAGCGTCCCAGCGGCACGGTGCCGAGCGTTTCGAAGTGCGTACGCGACGGCTTGCCGCTGTTGGTGTGCACAATGGCCATGCGCGTGCGCTCGCGCGGATCGCGGGCGATCGGCGCATCGATGGTGCCTTCATCGGGCGTCTCGCCCCAGACCAGCGCGAGGTAGGTCCGCTTGACGGTGCGCGCGGCAAGCTGCCGCACGAGGTCTGTCTGCGCGGTCAGCGTGCGCGCCACCACCATCAGGCCGGAGGTTTCCTTGTCGAGCCGATGCACGATCCCGGCGCGCGGCAACCGCGCCGCGTGCGGATCCCGATGCAGCAGGCCGTTGAGCACGGTGCCACTCCAGTTGCCCGCGGCGGGATGCACGACCAGACCGGCCGGCTTGTTGATGACCAGCAGCGCGTCGTCTTCATAGAGCACGTCCAGCGGCACGTCTTCGGCCGTGAAGGCCATCGACTCCGGCGCGGCCTGCGGGCGGATCTCGATCCGCTGCCCCATCTGGACCGACGCCTTGGCCCGGCTCGGCTCGCCATCGACTCGCACCGCGCCGTCCTCGATCCATTGCTGGATGCGGCTGCGCGAAAATTCGCTAAAGTGTCGCGCTAGCAGTTTGTCGAGCCGCTCGCCATGTCCGGCGCTATCGACCTCGAGGTACATCGGCACCAGGTCGGGCGCCGCGGGCGCCGTTGCCGGCACCTCGTCGTTGAACTCGCGGCCGTCGTCGATCGGGTCGTCCAGATCCTCCGATACGAGGTCAATTTCCTCGGCGGATTCGATGTGGCGTTCCAGACCGGTTTCGGCACTGGGGGTTCGGCTATAATGCTTGGCGCTATTTTTTTTCATCCGGAACAGGTTGCCCATGCAATTGCAGAGCATGAAACGCGCTGATTGGCGCGCGAAATTTGGAGCGATTTTGCTCGCAGGCGGCTGCCTTATGCTGTCTGCATGCGGCCTGCTGGGAGACCAGCCGGACGAAACCGCCAGCTGGTCAGCGAACAAATTATATTCGGAAGCAAAGGATGCTCTCGACGGCGGAGACTATACCCGCGCTGTCAAGCTTTACGAAAAGCTCGAGGGCCGCTATCCGTTCGGCCGCTTTGCGCAGCAGGCGCAGATCGACACCGCCTACGCCAACTACAAGGATGGCGAGACGGCTGCCGCGCTGGCTGCCGTGGACCGCTTCATCCAGCTCCACCCGAGTCATCCGAACATCGATTACGCCTATTACCTCAAGGGCCTGATCAATTTCAATGACAACCTGGGCTGGCTGGGCCGGTTCTCGGGCCAGGATCTCAGCGAACGCGATCCCAAGGCTGCCCGCGCCGCCTATGACGCGTTCCAGACTCTGGTCACACGCTATCCGGACAGCAAGTACACGCCCGACGCGACGCTGCGCATGCAGTACATCGTCAACTCGCTGGCCCAGCACGAGGTGCACGCTGCGCGTTACTACTATCGTCGTGGCGCGTATCTGGCCGCGGTGAACCGCGCGCAGCAGTCGCTCAAGGACTATGACGGCGCGCCGGCCAACGAAGAAGCGCTCTACATCATGGTCCGGTCGTATGACGCCTTGGGCATGAAGGATCTGCGCGACGACGCGGCGCGCGTGATGGAGCGCAACTACCCGAACAGCGATTTCATCAAATACGGCCAGCGCCGCAAGGACAAGTCCTGGTGGGAAGTGTTCTAGGCGGCTGAGCATCGGCGGCCGACAAACCTGCGTCGCCGCCTTGATCCGACACTTTTCGCAAGTGTCTCGCCTCCTCAGCACCCCAAAGCCGCGCGCGGTTTTGGGGTGTTTTGCTTTGGGCGCCGACGCGCCCCAGTCCGAGCGCGCGGTCTGCGCAGACGAAAGGCCGTCGATCCGGATACGAGATTCAGCATTTGCCGATGCCGATGCGGGCGGACTTCGGGTAGTTTCATGGCCCCACGTCAAACGGACCCGATCGTGATTCGCCTACTCGTTGCCGATGACCACCCGCTGATCCTGATGGGGGTGCGCTCTGTCCTGTCTTCGCTGACGCGCTTCAAGATCGTTGGCGATGCATTGGGTCCCGAATCGCTCTTAGCACGGCTTGCCGATGTGGGCTGCGATGTCTTGATCACCGATTTTCATATGCCGGAGGAGCGCGTTTCCGACGGACTCGCGATGCTGGGCGCCATCCGGCGCAAATTCCCGGAGGTCAAGACCATCGTGCTGACCGGGCTTGCCAATCCGGCGTTGATGAACAGCATGCTTCAGGAAGGCGTGATGGGCGTGCTCAACAAGCGCAGCGACATGGGGGAACTGCCTGCCGCCATCGATCTGGCGTCGAAGGACAAGATCTATCTCGGCAAGGCGACGCAAAAGGAAATGGCCCGCCTTGGCGATGCGCGTGCGCCCGGCATGCCGGCAAGGGCATTGAGTCCGAGCGAGCTCGAAGTGATTCGCTTGTATGCAAGCGGCCTGCCGGTATCCGGCATCGCCGTGCAACTGCGCCGCAGCATCAAGACGATCAGCACGCACAAGCGAAGCGCCATGGACAAGCTCGGCCTTCGCAGCGATGCCGAGCTCTGCCGCTACGCCGCGGGCAATGGGCTCGGGTAGGCGCGCGCCTCAGTCCGGATCCCGCCCTTCCAGCTCGATCGCCGGCTTGCGCAGGTCTGTCAGAAAACGGATCACCGTATCGGCTTCGCGCGTGCGGGTAAACGGCGGAAGACTCTGCCAGATCTGCCGGCCATAAGGTTTCTCCACGAGCCGCGTATCGCAGATCGCCAACACGCCGCGATCGGACTCCGATCGAATCAAGCGTCCGGCGCCTTGTTTCAGCGTGATGACCGCGTGCGGCAGCTGATGAACCGCAAACGGGCTCAGCCCCTTCTTTTGCAGCACTTCCATCCGCGCCGCCAAAACGGGATCGTCGGGCGGGGCAAACGGCAGCTTGTCGATGATGACCAGCGACAATGCCTCGCCGCGAACGTCCACACCCTCCCAGAAACTCTGGCTTCCCACCAGCACCGCATTGCCCAGTTGCCGGAAGCGATCGAGCAATTCAGTACGGCTGGCCTGCCCCTGCACCAACAGCGGCAGACTGATACCGCGCTCGGCGAACAGGTCGTACAGCATATCGGACGCCTTCTGCACCGCGCGCAGCGTGGTGCACAGCAGGAACGTGCGGCCGCCCGCCGCTTCGATCAGAGGCAGCGCCTTTTCCACCACGGCTTCCGTGAACTGCGGTGACTGCGGCGGCGGCATGTCGCGCGGCACGTATAACAAACCCTGCTTCGCATAGTCGAACGGACTCGGTAGCGTCAGCGACCGGTCCTTGTCGAGCCCCAACTGCGCGGCGTAGTGTGTGAAATTGCCTTTTACCGATAACGTGGCCGACGTAAACACCCAGGCGCGGGGCTGGCCTTCGCGCTGCCGCGTGAAAATCGGCGCAATCGACAGCGGCGTGCGGTGCAGTTGAACGGTGTGGGAAAACACCTCGACCCAACGCACGGTGTCCGGACCCAGCGGCACGGGTTTCGGCGGGGGACTATCCGGGGCGTTTTTTCCCGGCGCGTCCGATAACGAGGCCCGGTCCGACGCCTGCCCTGACTGCAGATCCAACGACTGATCCGACGACTGATCCGCCAGCGCCGCCGGCATCGGCGCAGCCACCGCACCATCGTCGCGCCATGCCGTCAGGCGCTGCATCAGTTCCACCGCGCGGCGATGGCACTGCTCCAGCGTCTCAGCCCGCTCGGCCTGCGATTCCAGCGCTTCGACAAACCCCGACAGCGCCTCTTCCAGCGCGTCGAGCGTTTCATAAAAGGGCTCGCGCGTGCGCGGATCGGCGTCGATCTGACCCAGCGCCATGCGTGCGTTGTCCTTGCCGAATGCGAGGCGCAGATCGCGCGCCGCGCGTTCCAGCGGCGCGCCCAGAGCCACCCAGTCCACGGCGTCGCGTGCGTGGGATAACCCTTCGGCAACGGTATCGCGTGCCAACTCCAGCAGTTGGCTGGTCGACAGCGTTTCGCCAAAAAACAGCGTGGCGGTTTCCGGCAGCTGGTGCGCTTCGTCGAAGATCACCGTATTGGCGGTCGGTAACAGCTCGGCCATGCCGGTATCGCGCAAGACGACGTCCGCAAAGAACAGATGATGATTGACGACCACGACGTCGGCCTGCTGCGCTTCCTTGCGCGCGCGCATCACAAAACACTCTTTGTAATGCGGACATTCGCTGCCCAGGCAATTGTCGCGTGTCGATGTCACCATCTGCCACACCGGCGCGTTTTCAGGCACGGCGGCCAGTTCCGCCTTGTCGCCGGTCGACGTGGTCATCGCAAAGCGCGCGATATCGCGCAGCCACGCCGCATCCTGTTTCGACGCCAGACGGCCATTGGCCTGAGCCCGTTCCAGATGGTAATGGCACAGGTAGTTTGCCCGCCCCTTCAGCAGCGACACCGACACCGGCACATTGAGCGCGTGCCGCACGGTCGGGATGTCGCGCAGGAAGAGCTGGTCCTGCAGATTCTTGGTCCCCGTGGACAGGATGACCTTGCCGCCCCAGAGCATGGCGGGTACCAGATACGCAAACGTCTTGCCGGTTCCCGTGCCCGCCTCGACGATCACGGTGTCGTTCTCGGCAATGGCCTTTGCCACCGCTTCGGCCATCTTCTGCTGCGATGCGCGCGGGCGATAGCCGGGAATCGCCGTCGCCAGCGTGCCGGTGTCGGCGAACATCGTCGCCAGCTGCGCAGACTGCGAGGCCGCCTGTTTGGCGGACGCCGCCTGCGCGTCACCGGACGACGGTGCATGGTCGGCCGCTTCGGATGCGTCTGCGTGACCGGAAAGAAGGTCTTCGTTGGAATCGGGCAAGGTGGGGATTTTTCTTTGATACCTGCGGCGGCACATCGCCGGGCAGGAAAAGTGCAACGCGAGCGATGTCAGGCGGGCACGTCGGGTTCCAGATGGAGCAGCAGCAGCGTGATGGCGTCCTTGAGCTTCAGCCTGCGCTTTTTCAGGCGACGCAACTGCAGCTCATCGTGGTGCGGGTCAGCGGACAGACGATCGATCAGGAAGTCGAGATCGCGATGCTCGATTTGCAATTCGATGATCTGTCTTTCCAGCGTGTTGAGGTTTTCATCCATGATGCGCTTCCCTGCTCATCGACGCCGGCGATAGGGCCGCGCCTGACCTGGTGGTCGACTCAGAATCCGAACGGACTCGGCGTCGAACCCTGGCCCTCTTTCTGCTTTTCCGCAGCGCGGGCACGGCGCTCGTCCAGATCCTTCTGGCGTTGCACGGCATCGGCCTGCTTCTGCTGGTACGCCTTGGCATTTTCCTGCCGCTGGCGCGCCTGCTCGGCCCCCTTCTGCTGGGCCTCGTTCATGCGCGCATTGAAGTCGTCCTGCTTCTTCTGATAGGCCTCGGCGTTGGCAGCGCGTTGTGGCGCCTGCGCGTTGGCCTGCGCATCGCGTAATGCCTGTTCCTGCTGCTTGCGGTCGAAGGCTTCGCGGCTCGCCTGCTCGTTGGCGGCCCGGCCCGGCTGGCCGGCCTCGTATTCGGCGCGGCGAATGGCCTGTTCGCGATCGCGCTTCGCGGCCTTGTAGGCGCGCTCGGCATCGCCGATTTCCAGATCCTTCGCGCGCAGCACATGCAGTTCTTCGCGCTGCGCGTCCTTGGCCTTCTCGATGCAATGATTGACCAGGAACTTGCTGTAGCACGCGCGCTCAGCCACGGAAAAACGATAGTTGGTCCAGGCGCGGGAATCGCTGATGGCCTTGCGTTCGGCCTCGAAATCGCGGGGCTGGCCAGGATCGGCTGGAATCGCTGACGCGGACGGCTGCGATCCGGGTGCGGATGCCTGTGCGTGCGCGATGCGCGGCGCAACCGCCAGCAGCATCGTCGCCAGCACGAGGGAGGAAAGCGTTACGGTAACCGGGGCAGCCATGGCGGCCGAATGGGGCTTGACGATCATGCCCGGATTCTAGCATCCGGGGCCACCTCGGACGCCGACACGAAAGTTGCAATATGTGTCCACGTGGCGCCACGCCCGCGCGCTGCGAAAAGGCGGTGGAAAAGCTGCCTTTCCGTCACCGGAACCCCATCCCGCTTGTGGCACAATGCCCCGCTTTCGACTGACTCGTTTTCTCGATGTCCAATCTGCCTGCTTCCGTGCTGCAAAAGATTGTGTCGCTGATCGCGGCCGAACTGACTGTGCAACCTCGCCAGGTGGCGGCTGCCGTCAACCTGCTGGACGAAGGCGCCACGGTGCCGTTCATCGCCCGCTACCGCAAGGAAGTGACGGGCAACCTCGACGATACGCAGTTGCGTACGCTCGAAGAGCGGCTGCTATACCTGCGAGACATGGAAGATCGGCGCGCCACCATCCTGGCGTCGATCGAAGAACAAGGCAAGCTCACCGACGAACTGCGCGCGGCCATCGAAGCGGCCGACACCAAGCAGACGCTCGAAGACCTGTACCTGCCCTACAAGCCGCGCCGCCGCACGCGCGCCCAGATCGCGCGCGAGTGCGGGCTGGAACCGCTGGCCCAGGCGTTGCTGGCCGACCCGACGCTCGACCCGCAGGCCGAGGCCGCCAAGTACGTCAACGGCAACCCGACCGCCGATGGCGGCGTGCCCGACGTGAAGGCCGCGCTCGACGGCGCGCGCGACATTCTTTCCGAGCAATTTGGTGAAACAGCCGAACTGCTGGGCAAGCTGCGCGAACACCTGTGGAACAACGGCGTGGTGTCGTCCTCTGTCATGGAGGGCAAGGAAACCGCCGAGGAAGAAAAGTTCCGCGACTACTACCAGTACAGCGAAACGATTCGCACCGTGCCGTCGCACCGCGCGCTGGCGCTGTTCCGCGGCCGCAATGCAGGCGTGCTGATGGTCAAGCTGGGCCTGGGCGAAGAGCAGGACGCAATGGTGCCGCATCCTTGCGAAGGCATGATCGCGCGCCACGTCGGCATTCAGAACCAGAACCGTCCGGCCGACAAATGGCTGTCCGACGTGTGCCGCTGGTGCTGGCGCGTCAAGGTGCAGCCGCACCTGGAAACCGAATTGCTCACGCAACTGCGTGAATCGGCCGAGGCCGAGGCAATCAAGGTGTTCGGACGCAATCTGCACGAACTGCTGCTGGCCGCGCCGGCCGGTCCGAAGGCCGTGATGGGCATCGATCCGGGCATCCGTACCGGTTGCAAGGTCGCTGTGGTCGACGCCACGGGCAAGCTGCTCGAGACCGCCACGATCTATCCGCATGAACCGCGCCGCGACTGGGCAGGCTCGCTGGCCACGCTGGCTCGCCTGGCCAAGCAGCACAACGTGGCGCTGTGCTCGATCGGCAACGGCACCGCCAGCCGCGAGACAGACAAGCTCGTGCAGGACCTGATGAAGGGCGCGCCGGAGCTCAAGCTGACCAAGATCGTCGTGAGCGAGGCCGGTGCGTCGGTGTATTCGGCCTCCGAGCTGGCGGCCAAGGAATTCCCCGATCTCGACGTTTCGCTGCGCGGCGCGGTGTCAATCGCACGACGCCTGCAGGATCCGCTGGCCGAACTGGTCAAGATCGATCCCAAATCGATCGGCGTGGGCCAGTATCAGCACGACGTGAACCAGCGCGAGCTGGCGCGTGCGCTGGACGCCGTGGTGGAAGACTGCGTGAACGCGGTCGGCGTGGACGTGAATACGGCGTCGGCGCCGCTGCTGGCGCGCGTGTCCGGCCTGAACTCGGTGCTGGCGCGCAACATCGTCGAATTCCGCGACGCCAACGGCGCGTTCGTCAATCGCGACGCGCTCAAGAAAGTGCCGCGCCTGGGCGACAAGACGTTCGAACAGGCCGCCGGCTTCCTGCGCATCAACGATGGCGACAATCCGCTCGATCGTTCGTCGGTGCACCCGGAGGCCTATCCGGTGGTGCAGCGCATCCTCGAACATATCAAGCGCGGCCTGCCCGATGTGATGGGCAACCGCGAAGCCCTGCGCGGCATCTCGGCGCAACAGTTCGCAGACGACAAGTTCGGCCTGCCGACGGTGCGTGACATCCTTGCCGAACTCGAAAAACCGGGCCGCGACCCGCGCCCCGAGTTCAAGACCGCGACGTTCCAGGACGGTGTGGAAGACGTCAAGGACCTGCAGCCGGGCATGATTCTCGAAGGCGTCGTCACAAACGTGGCGGCCTTTGGCGCGTTCGTCGATATCGGCGTGCATCAGGACGGTCTGGTCCATATCTCGGCGCTGTCCACCAAGTTCGTCAAGGATGCGCATGAGGTGGTCAAGGCCGGCCAGATCGTCAAGGTCAAGGTGATGGAGGTCGACGTCAAGCGCAACCGTATCGGCCTGACGATGCGCCTGGACGACGAGCCGGGCCAGACCGCTGCGCGCGTTGGCGGCGGCGACCGCACCGCGGACCGTCCCGGCCAGCGCAACGGGGGCGGATCCGGGGCCAACCGGGGCGGTGGCAATCGCCGCGAAGTGGAAACGCAAGGCGCCATGGCCGCGGCATTCGCCAAGCTCAAGCGCTAGTTCCGCCGCTGCCCTCGCCTAACGAAAAAACGCCCTTGCGGGCGTTTTTTTCATGCGGCGTCGGCGCTCAGATTTCGACCTTCGTCCCGAGCTCCACTACGCGATTGGCCGGAATAGAGAAGAAATCGGACGGCTTGGCGCCGTTCTGATGCATCCACGCAAACAGGCTTTCGCGCCACATCGACATGCCGGGCAGCTTGGACGGAATGACCGATTCGCGCGCGATGAAGAACGAGGTCTCCATCAGCTCGAAATGCATGTCCAGCTTGCGCTGAGCGAGGTCCAGCACGCGCTGCACATCGGGGGTTTCCTTGAAGCCGTATTCGGACTTGAGGATGAACACGCCGCCGCCCAGGTCCTTGCAGGTCAGGCGATGGTCGTCGTCCACGTACGGGATATCGCGCGTAACAAAACACAGGAACACCACGCGCTCGTGCAACACGCGGTTGTGCTTCAGGTTGTGCAGCAGCGATACGGGCACCGATTCCGTGCTGCCCGTCAAAAACACGGCCGTGCCTTCCACGCGGTGCGGCGGATGGGCCAGCAGGCCGGCGATGAACGGCTCCAGCGGAATGCCGTCTTCGAGGCTGCGCGCGCGCAGCAGCTTACGGCCGCTATGCCACGTCATCAGCAGGAAGAACGCCAGCGAACCCATCAGCAGCGGGAACCAGCCGCCTTCGGCCACCTTGAGCAGATTGGCCGCGAAGAATGACAAATCGACGATCAGGAACACCATGCCTAGCACGGTCACCAGCACGCGATTCCATTTCCAGAACCGGCGCATGACGATGACGGCCAGGAACGTGGTGATCAGCATCGTGGTGGTCACGGCGATGCCGTAGGCCGCGGCCAGATTCTCGGATTTCTTGAACGACAACACCACGCAGATCACCAGCAGCAGCAGCACCCAGTTGATCACCGGCATGTAGATCTGGCCGATTTCGGCTGCCGAGGTGTACTGGATGCGCATGCGCGGCAGGAAGCCCAACTGGATGGCCTGGCTGGTGAGCGAGAACGCGCCCGAAATCACCGCCTGCGACGCGATCACCGTGGCCGCGGTGGCCAGCAGCACCATCGGCAACTGCAGCAGTTCCGGCACCATCAGGAAGAACGGATTCTCGATCGATGACGGGTTGCCCAGCAGCATCGCGCCCTGGCCAAAATAATTCAGCATCAGGCACGGCATGACCATCATGAACCAGCCGTAGCGGATCGGCTTGGCGCCAAAGTGGCCCATGTCGATATAGAGCGCTTCGGCGCCGGTCAGCACCAGGAAGACGCTGCCCAGCACGATAAACGCCTGCAGCGAATGGTCGATCAGGAACGAAATGCCGTACCAGGGATTGATCGCCTTGAGGATTTCCGGCGACTGCATCAGGTTGAAAATGCCCAGCCCGCCCAGCGCCAGGAACCACGCGACCATGATCGGCCCGAACAGCTTGCCGACGGCGCTGGTGCCGTGGCGCTGGATCAGGAATAACACGCACAGGATCGACACCGTGATCGGCAGGACGAAATGCGATAAACCCGGCGCGGCGATTTCCAGGCCTTCCACGGCCGACAGCACGGAAATGGCCGGCGTGATCACCGCATCGCCATAGAACATGCAGGCGCCGAAGATGGCCGACATCATGATCACCTTGGCCATGCGCGAGCGCGGCGCGGCGGTGCGTAACGCCAGCGCCATCAGCGCCAGCACGCCGCCTTCGCCATCGTTGTCGGCACGCATCACAAACAATACGTACTTGATCGAGACCACGATGATCATGGCCCAGAACAGCAGCGAGATGATGCCAAGCACGGCCTCGGCGCTGAACGGAATGCCGTGGTCCTTGCTGAAGCATTCCTTGAGGGCATACAGGGGGCTGGTGCCGATATCGCCGAAGACGACACCGATCGCGCCGATCACGAGCGCACGAGTGCTCGGGCTATCGACGTAGTAGTGGCTGGTTGTGGATGGAGTCATGGATTTGGGTCAGCTGGACCAGCTTGCGCCTCCCATGCCTGGGTTCAACCGCGCCGGCAGAACGCCCGGCCAGATATGCAGTTGAAGTGATTCATCAGGCACAGTTTCTCTCACGCAAACGGTTCCGGTCCCGGATGGGGCGTGTTGGCCTTCTCTGCTTCTATTGCGTTGCACAAACGCGCGCATTCTAGATGAAGTGTCGTGCGGCGACCACTATGGAAACGCCCGTAAGCGTAACGCGACCGATCAAGCATCGGAAAGAAGCGCGGCCGGGTCAAGGTTGAAACGGCTCGTCGGCGTGGGATTCCCAACGGTCCGCAGCGTTGCGAGGTTGCGACACGGGTTGACGATACACCACTTTCTGTGACAGGACCGCTTACACGCCGAGATAGCGATCCAGCGCGGCGGGCGCAGCGGCAAGTTCCACAGCGGGCGCCGCCATCACGACCGCGCCCTTCTCCAGCACCACCACGCGCTCGGCATGCGCCAGCACCGCGCGGTAATTACGATCCACCACGATCGAGGCGATGCCGGTGGCGCGGATCCTGGCGATCACGCCCCAGATCTCGTGCACGATCTTGGGCGCCAGCCCTTCGGTGGCCTCATCAAGGATCAGGCAGTCCGGATTGGTCATCAGCGCGCGGCCGATCGACAGCATCTGCTGCTCGCCGCCCGACAACTGCTGCCCGCCATGCGACAGCCGCTCCCGAAGGCGCGGAAACAAGTCCAGCACCCGTGCTTCGTCCCAGTCCTTGCGCCCGCCAATGCCGGGCCGCGCCGCCATCAGCAGGTTTTCGCGCACGCTCAGGTTCGGAAAGATGCCGCGCCCTTCCGGCACGTAGGCGACGCCAAGCCGCGCCACTTCATGGGGCCGCGCGCGCGACATGTCGCGCCCGGCCACGTGGATCCGACCTTCACGTTCGCGCACGTGTCCCAGCAGCGTGCGCAACAGCGTGCTCTTGCCCATGCCATTGCGGCCCAGCAGCCCCACTGTTTCGCCCGCGCCCACGCGGAAGTCCACGCCGTGCAGCACATGGCTCGATCCGTACCAGGCGTGGATGTCGGTGGCATCGATGATGGCGTCGGTCATGCGCGCGGCTCCCCATGCGTGTCGCCTTCTTCGCCAAGATAGGCCAGCTGCACGTCGCGGTTGGCGCGGATGCTGGCGGGATCGCCCGACGCGATCACGGTGCCGTTGACCATCACGGTGATGCGGTCGGCCACGGCGAACACGGCTTCCATATCATGCTCGACGAGCAGGATGGCATGTCCTTCGCGCAAACCGCGTAGCAGTTCCAGCATGCGCGACGACTCCTCCGCACCCATCCCGGCCAGCGGCTCGTCCAGCAGCAACGCCACGGGCTCCGTGGCCAGACACATCGCCACCTCCAGTTGCCGCTTCTGGCCGTGGGCGAGTTCGCTGGCCAGGCGTTCCGCGTGCGCGGCCAGCCCGGCCCGCTCGAGCGCGTCGTCGGCAAGGCCGCGGCTGGTGCGGCAGGCCTGCGCGGGCTCCCAGAAACGCCAGGCGCGCTGGGCGCGCGATTGCGCCGCCAGACGACAGTTCTCGCGCACGGTCAGCGGCAGGAAGATGTTGTTGCGTTGATAGCTGCGGCCCACGCCGTGTCGCGCCAGCTTCGGCTGCGGCCAGCCGGTGACGTCCTGCCCCTGCAGTTGCAGGCGCCCTTCCGTCGGCGGCAGTTCGCCCGACAGCATGTTGATCAACGTCGATTTGCCTGCGCCATTGGTGCCGATCACGGCGTGGATCTCGTTCAGGTGCAATGACAGATCGACCTGGTTCACCGCCGTCAGTCCGCCAAAACGGCGCGACAGCATATGCGCTTCCATGACTGGCGCGGACATGCCTGGACTCATATCGCCTCCCGGCTGCGGGCATTGGACTCGGCAGTATCCGGGCCGCGGCGCACGCGGCGAGGCGCACGCTGCCGCACCACGGCCGGCACGCTGACCAGCCCGCGCGGCAGCAGCGCTACGGCGGCGATGATGAAGGCGCCCATCAGCAATTGCCAATGCTTGGTCAGCGCTGCCGACCATTCGGCCAACAGCACGAACGAGAAGGCCCCGAGCACCGCCCCCGCCAGGCTGCCGACACCGCCCAGGATGACCATCAACATCGCGTTGCCGGACTGATGCCACGAGGCGATCTCCGGATTCACGAAGCCGAACTGGATGGCATAGAGATAGCCGGCCAGCCCGGCCAGCATGCCGCCCACTACAAAGGCGCCCAGTTGATAGCGATACGTGGCGTAGCCGGCCGCGCGCATGCGCTGCTCGTTATGGCGAATGCCCACTAGCGCGTGGCCGAAGCGCGAGCGCAGGATCAGCGCCAGCAGCCCCACCGTCAGCACCAGCGCCGCCAGCACCAGCCAATAGAACTGCACCGGCTCGTTGACGGTCAGCGGACGCGCCGAAAACAGCCCGAATTCGGGCCGGAAATAGATATAGGTGCCGTCGCTGCCGCCCGCGATCTTGGTGTCGTGGAACACGAAATAGACCATCTGCGCAAACGCCAGCGTGACCATGATGAAGTAGACGCCGCGCGTGCGCAGTACCAACGCCCCGACCACCAGCGCCAGCGCACCGGCTGCGCCCACCGCGCCGAGCATCAGCAGCCAGCCGTTGCCCGCGCCGCTCTGGGGCGCAAGCAGCGCCGTGGCGTAGGCGGCCATCGCAAAATACGCCGCGTGCCCCAGGCTGACCAGGCCCGTATAGCCGATCAGCAACTGCAGCGACAGCGCAAAGATCGCCATGATCATGACTTTGCTGAGCAGCTCGATGTAGTACTTGTCGCTGTCGGCGGTCAGCAGCGCGGGCACGGCGCACAGCAGCGCCAGGGCCAGCATCCAGCCCATGGCCGCAAGCCACGCGGGCCGTCGCACGGGCTGTGGCGAAGGCGTCGAAAAATCCGTTTGCATGTGAGGTTTTCCAACTCAGCCCGCGCGGAACAGCCCTTGCGGCTTCCACAACAGGATCATGGCCATCAGCAGATACACGAGCACGCCCGCCCCGTCCTGCCAGAAGACCTTGCCGAATGTATCGACAAAGCCGATCAGCAGCGACGCCACGAGCGCGCCCTTGACCGATCCGATACCGCCAATCACGACCACCACGAAGCAGATGATCAGCACCTGCCCGCCCATGCCCGGATACACCGACGACACCGGCGAGGCGATCATCCCCGCCAGCACGGCCAGCGCCACCCCGAGTGCGAACACGAAGCGATACAGCATGGTCACGTTGATGCCGAGCGACTGCACCATCTCGCGATTGGTGGCGCCGGCGCGAATCATCATGCCCATGCGGGTGCGGCGGATGACGTAGTACATGGCCCCGGCCACCAGCAGGCACACAGCGGAAATGAACAAGCGGTAGACCGGATAGGTCATGTCGTTGCCGATCGGCAGCGCACCGTCGAGCAACGCCGGCACCGGCACGCCGTGCACATCATCACCGACCAGGATGCTGCGCAATTCCTCGAAGACAAGGATCAGGCCATAGGTCATCAGCACTTGTTGCAGATGGTCGCGCTGGTACAGGTAGCTGAAAAACGCCCATTCCAGAACGTAGCCGAACACGATGGCCAGCACTACGCCCAGCGGCAGCGCAATGAACAGGTTGCCGGTCAGGCTGGCCAGCGTGAACGCCAGGTAGGCGCCCAGCATGTAGAAGCTGCCATGGGCGAGATTGATCACGCCCATGATGCCGAAGATCAGCGTCAGCCCACTGGCCACCAGGAACAGCAGCAAGCCGTACTGGACGCTGTTCAGGCACTGGATCAGGAATGAAACGATGTCCATCGCGATGCCTGTTGCCGAAGCCTCTTGCCGACGAAATATGTCATCGCGGCCCCGTTACAGCCGGCAGCCGCGCGCCGGATCGGCCAGCGACTTGACGGCCACGCTGCTGAGCTTGTTCTCGCGGCCATCGACCTTGCGCAGATAGAAATCCTGCACCGGGTTGTGCGCGCGGGACAGCGTGAATGCGCCGCGCGGGCTGTCCACCCTGGCCGCCTCCATCGCCTTGATGACCTCGGCCTTGCGCGTCATGTCGCCCTTGACCGCATTGGCGCCCGCGGCCAGCAGTTGCGCGGCGTCGTAACCCTGTACCGCGTAGACGTCCGGTTGCAGCTTGTAGGTCTTGGCGTAGTCCAGGCGGAACGTCTTGTCGCGCGCATTGGTCAGGCCGTCCGCGTAGTGCAGCGTGGTTTCCAGCCCCTGCGCCGCGGCGCCCTGCGCTTCGAGCGTGCCGTCGGTCAGGAAGCCCGATCCATAAAGCGGAATCTTGTCCTTCAGGCCGGCCGCCTGCCAATCCTTGACGAACTTGACCGCGCCGCCGCCCGCGAAGAACACGAATACCGCATCCGGCTTCAGCGACGCCACCTCGGTGATCAGCGCCTGGAATTCGACGTTCGGGAATGGCAGGCTCAATTCCTTGATCACCTTGCCGCCCTTGGATTCGAACGCCTCCTTGAACCCCTTGACCGACTGTTCGCCAGCCGCGTATTTCCAGGTGAGCGTCACCACCTTCTTCATGCCCCGTTCGGCCAGCACGTGGCCCATGGCGTAGCCCGGCTGCCAGTTCGAAAACGACGAGCGGAAGATGTTCGCGCCGCACAGCGGGCCGGTGGCTTCGTCGACGCCGGCGTTCGGAATGATCAGCAGCGTGTTGTTTTCCTTGGCCACCTTGACGATGCCCATTTGCACGCCCGAATGGACGGTGCCGACCACCACGTCGACCTGGTCGCGCCGGATCAGCTTGGTGGCATTCTCGGGCGCCTTGGCCGGATCCGATTCGTCATCGACCTTGAAATACTCGACATCGCGCCCGCCCAGCTTGCCGCCCTGCTGGCCGACATACATGCGGAAGCCGTTTTCGATCGCCGTGCCCAACGCCGCATACGTGCCGGTGTACGGCAGCATGAAGCCGACCTTGAGCTTGCCGCCGGATGCGGCCGGTGCGGCTGGAGCGGCAGTTTGGGCGATGGTGGCGGTGCCGGCGGCCATGAGCGCGGCGGCGCCCAGCGAAACTGTCAGACGACGCGCGTGCAGCAGCCTGCGCAATGCATTGCGATGCATGGATTTCCTCCTGGTGGTCTACAGCCGTCGGCCCCGTACGGCATCGATTCCAAGCGGAACCGGCCATCGGCGCGAATTATTTTAGGATTGAAGTATGTGTGGTTATAAACGCCACGCTCGCCGCCGTCAATGCGCCCGCCTGGTCGCGGTGTGGCGAATGCCCACAGCGCGCGAGTTTAAGCAGCACGGTCTGCGGGGCATATCGATGGATACCCTCGATCTGGGCCATCGTGCCGTACTCGTCGTCCTCGCCCTGCACCGCCAGTACCGGGCAACGGATATCGGCCAGCAGCGGCCGCAGATCGAAGCGCCGAAACGCCGGATCGAGCCAGATATCGTTCCAGCCCCAGAATGCCGAATCGACGTCCTGATGATGACGCGCCAGCCGCGCACGCAAGTCGGTGTGCAGATAGGTGTCGCGCGTGATTGCGATACTGCGCACCGACAGGTCCTCGACGAAGATATGCGGCGCCAGCACGGTGAGCCCGTCCACGGCGTCTGGAAAGCTGGCGCCGTAGATCAGTGCGATCGACCCGCCATCGCTGTGGCCCAGCAGCCAGGGCTTGCCGTGGCGCCGCCCCACGCCGATGTCGAGCGCATCGAACAGGGCTGGCAGCATCTCGCGCGCCTGCCGGTGCATGAAATCGACGCCCCATTTCTCGTCGTGCGGCCGCGGGGTGGACCGGCCATAGCCATAGCGCGAGATCACCAGTCCGCGAAAATCACCGGCATCGCAAATCTGCTGCGGGAAGTCGCGCCACATGCTGATGGACCCGAGGCCTTCATGCAGGAACACCACCAGCGGCCGCTGCATCCGCGTCTCACGCAGCCACTGGTATTCGATGTCGATCTGCCGGCCGTCGAACGGAATGCGAACGATGTCGCTGCCCATGATTGCGTCGCTCATGAAAGGCGCGCGGCTTCCTCGCGCTGGCGCAGCCGGAAGCGCTGGATCTTGCCGGTTGCGGTCTTGGGCAATTCTTCCACGCATTCGATCTGGCGCGGGTACTTGTACGGTGCGAGCCGGCTTTTCACAAACGCCTGCAGTTCGGCGGCCATGCCCTCGTGCCACGTCTGACCCGGCTTCATCACCACGAACGCTTTCGGCTTGATCAAATCGTCGGCATCGGCCACGCCGATTACCGCAGCTTCCAGCACCGCTGGATGTTGGGCAAGTACGGCCTCGACCTCGAACGGCGACACATAGATGCCACCGACCTTGAGCATGTCGTCGCTGCGACCCGCGTAGGTGAAATAGCCGTCGGCGTCGCATACGTATTTGTCGCCGCTGCGCGTCCACTCACCGACAAAGGTATCGCGGCTCTTGTCGCGATTGCCCCAGTACATCAGCGCCGCGGACGGTCCCTTGATATACAGATCGCCGATTTCGCCAGGCGCGCATGGTTCGCCCTGCTCGTCGAGCAGCTTGAGCTGGTAGCCCGGCACCGGCTTGCCCGTGGTGCCGTAGCGCACCTCGCCAGGGCGGTTCGATAGAAAGATATGTAGCATTTCCGTGGAGCCGATGCCGTCGAGAATGTCGCAGCCGAAATGCGCCAAAAACCGGTCGCCGATATCGCGCGGCAACGCCTCGCCTGCCGATGTGCAGACGCGCAGCGCCACGCTGTCGCGAGACGGCAGATCGACGGCGGCCAGCATGCCGGCAAACAGCGTGGGCACGCCGCAGAACACCGTGGGCCGATGCGCGACCAGCCGCTGGAACACGGCCTGCGGCGTCGGCCGCTCCGCCATCAGCACGGTGGTCGCGCCAACCGAAAGCGGAAACGTCAGCGCATTGCCCAGCCCGTAGGCAAAGAACAACTTGGCCGCGGAAAACACCACGTCATCCTCGCGAATGCCCAGCACCCGGCGCGCATAGAGATCCGCGGTATGGAACAGATTGCCGTGCGTATGCACGGTGCCTTTGGGCCGGCCGGTCGATCCCGATGAATACAGCCAGAACGCCATGTCGTCGGGTCCGGTGCTGGCGACGTCCGATGCAGGCGCGTTGTCGGCCACCATGCGCGACACAGACTGCGCGACGCCCGCGCCGTCATCGACGCCCCCGGCGTACGGCGCGGCGACGATGACCTCGGGCTGCACTCCGGACTTGCCGATCGCAGCACGCATGGCCGGCAACAATGGCGTGGACACCACCACTGCGCGCGCGCCGCTATGTTCGAGCATGTACGCATAATCCTCGACGGTCAGCAGCGTGTTGACAGCAACCGGCACCACGCCGGCCAGCAGGCAGCCGAGAAAGACTATCGGAAAGTCGATGGTGTCGAGCGCGCACAGCAGCACGCGCTCTTCGCGCCGAAAACCAGCCCGACTCAGCGCGGCCGCAAAACGGCGGCACCGCGTGTCCAGCTCGGCATAACTGAGGCGCTCCGTATCGTCGATATAGGCAATACGCGCGCCGCGCCCAGCGTCCAGATTGCGCCCGAGCAGATCGGCGGCAGCGTTGTAACGCGCGGGCAAGACCGTTATTGCGTGCACGTCCGGCGCGGACGAATGCGGCGGCTGCGCGGGTACTGAAGATACGGCGGATACAGCGGAAAGCGCGTGCCCAGCCGGATTGGCTGCCGGCGCGGCACTGGTGATCGGGGGCGTCATGTCTCCACTCCTCGAGCCGTCCGGAGCGTCGCCTGGGAGCAGCGCACGACGGTACGGCTTTCAGCACTTTGTCTTCTTGTACCGACAGCCAAGGGGCTACGCTGCCGTGATGATGCATTTTATTTCACATCGACTATTATGCAAGCAAGGGTATGCACTATAGAACAGCTGAAAGCCGCGCCGCCCGGAAATTTGCTGCACGTATAATGCGCGACGCCGTCCCCGCTATCCCGCCCCGCCGCCTTTTTTCTGGCTTATTCCGCATGCGCCGCGATCCCCAGCCGTTCCTGACTTCCGACAGCCCCGCCGAGCATCGCGCTGATCCGCGCGCCAGCGGCGAGCGCGATCCTTATCTGACGCAGCTTGGCGAACGCATCCGCTCGTTGCGGGCCGCGCGCGGCATGTCGCGCAAGGATCTGGCGCGCGGCGCCGAGGTGTCCGAGCGCTATCTGGCCAATCTGGAAACGGGCACCGGCAATGCATCGGTATTGCTGTTGCGCCAGGTGGCGGGCGCGCTCGACGTGCCGCTGCCAGTGGTGCTGGCCGAAGTCGACGGGCACGCCGATCCGGCTGGGCAGAACGCGCATCGCGCCGCCGAGTTTTCGCAACTGGTGCAATGGCTGGCGCAGTTGCCGGCCAACGATCTGGCGCGCGTACGCGAGGCCGCGCGCCAGGCGCTTTCGCCGGCGGAATCGCGCGACGCGCGACACCGCCGTATCGCGCTGATCGGCCTGCGCGGCGCCGGCAAATCGACGCTGGGACGCGCCCTGGCGGCCGCCGAAGGCGTGCCGTTCGTCGAGCTCAATGCAGCAATCGAGCAGGAAGCCGGCGCAAGCCTTTCCGAGATCCATTCGCTGTATGGCCAGGCAGCCTACCGCCGCTACGAGATCCGCGCGCTCGAGCGCGTGCTGCGCGAACACACGACCATGGTGCTGGCCACGCCGGGCAGCCTGGTGTCGGAGCCGGCTACATTCAACCTGCTGCTGGCGCGCTGCTTCACCGTGTGGGTAAAAACCACGCCGGAAGAACACATGGCGCGCGTGGTGGCACAGGGCGACATGCGGCCCATGGAAGGCAACCGCGAAGCCATGGCGGACCTGCGCCGCATCCTCCAGGCGCGCTCGCCCCTCTATTCACGCGCCGATATCGCGATCGACACCAGCGGCCAGGACGCCGCGTCGTCGCTTCTCGCGCTACAGACCCAGTTGCGCGCCAAGACTAGCTGATCGTTAGACCCGCCGTCGGGCGGGCTTTCCGACTGAACCTGCCATGACGTGAGCGATGCGTATCAACGCGCATCGCCGGCCTTGCGTCGACCTTGCGTCGATCGTTTCGATGCACTATATTTCATATCCAATGATAAAGCACTATAGTGCATCAAGGAGACAGCCCCCATGTCGACAACGGACCTCGCCGCGCACGACCCGGTCACGTTCGAGCGTCATCCCGAGCAGTATCGCCACTGGCAGCTGACGTTCGACGGCCCGATTGCCACCCTGGCCATGAACGTGGACGAAGAAGGCGGCCTGCGCCCCGGCTACGCGCTGAAGCTCAATTCCTACGACCTCGGTGTCGACATCGAACTGCACGACGCACTGCAGCGCATCCGCTTCGAGCATCCCGAAGTGCGCACGGTCGTGCTGACCAGCACGAAGGAGCGCATTTTCTGCTCAGGCGCGAACATTTTCATGCTCGGCAAATCAAGCCACGCGTGGAAGGTCAATTTCTGCAAATTCACCAACGAAACGCGCAACGGCATCGAGGATGCCAGCCGGTATTCGGGCATCAAGTTCATCGCCGCATGCAACGGCACGACGGCTGGCGGCGGCTATGAACTGGCGCTGGCATGCGACGAGATCATCCTGATCGACGACCGCTCGTCGGCGGTCAGCCTGCCGGAAGTGCCCTTGCTGGGCGTGCTTCCCGGCACCGGCGGGCTCACGCGCGTGACCGACAAGCGCCGCGTTCGTCGCGATCACGCCGATATCTTCTGCCTCACCACGGAGGGCGTGCGCGGCCAGCGCGCCAAGGACTGGCGTCTGGTGGACGACGTCGTCAAACCGGCGCGCTTTACGGAACACGTGCGCGAACGTGCGCAGGCGTTGGCCGCGCAGAGCGACCGCCCGGCCGGCGAACGCGGTATCACGCTGACGCCGCTGGCACGCCAGAGCGACGCGGTCGGGTATCGCTATGACACCGTGCGCGTCGAGATCGACCGCGACGCGCGCCACGCCACCATCACCGTGGCTGCGCCGATCGGCGATCAGCCCCGGGATCTCGCCGCGATCGTCGATGCCGGCGCGCAGTGGTGGCCGCTCAAGATGGCGCGCGAGCTCGATGACGCCATCCTCACGCTGCGCACCAATCATCTCGACATCGGCATGTGGATCCTCAAGACCGAAGGCGACGCCACACAAGTGCTGGCAGCCGACGCGCTGATGGATGCCCACGCCGGGCACTGGTTTGTGCGGGAGACCATCGGCATGCTGCGCCGCACGCTGGCGCGTCTCGATGTGTCGTCGCGCAGCCTGTTCGCGCTGGTGGAACAGCGGTCGTGCTTTGCCGGCACGCTACTCGAACTGGCGCTGGCCGCCGATCGCAGCTACATGCTGCAGTTGCCCGATGCGCCCGACGATGCTCCGCGCATTTGCGCGGGCTCCGCCAACTTCGGCCGCTATCCGATGCCCAACGGGCTGGCGCGGCTGGCCGCGCGCTTTTACGAGGATGCGCAGGCAATCGAGGCGGTGCGCGAGCAGGCGGGCAAGCCGCTCGATGGCGCCGCGGCGGAGGCGCTTGGACTGGTGACCGCCGCGCCCGACGATATCGACTGGGAAGACGAGATCCGCATCGCCATCGAGGAGCGCGCGAGCTTGTCTCCGGACGCGCTGACCGGGCTGGAAGCGAATCTGCGCTTTGGCGGCCACGAGACCATGGAGACGCGCATCTTCGGCCGGCTGACCGCGTGGCAGAACTGGATTTTCAATCGCCCGAATGCGGTCGGCGAGCATGGCGCGCTCAAGGTGTTCGGCACCGGCAACAAGGCGCGCTTCGACTGGGACCGCGTCTGACAACGCCCCTCGATCCACTGAAAAAACGATAACGGAGACGCCACGATGAGCATCGACTACAGCCAGAAGATTCCCAACAACGTGAATCTTTCCGAGGATCGCGCGCTGCAGCGCGCGCTGGAACACTGGCAGCCCGCGTTCCTGGACTGGTGGCGCGACATGGGCCCGGACGGCTCGCACAATTTTGACGTGTATCTGCGCACTGCTGTATCGATCGATCCATCGGGCTGGGCGCATTTCGATCATGTGAAGATGCCCGACTATCGCTGGGGCATTTTTTTGCAGCCGGCCGATGCCGATCGCAAGATCCATTTCGGCGAGCACAAGGGCGAGGCCGCGTGGCAGGAAGTGCCGGGCGAACACCGCGCCAACCTGCGCCGCATCATCGTCACGCAAGGCGATACCGAGCCGGCGTCGGTGGAACAGCAGCGGCACCTTGGACTCACCGCGCCATCGCTCTACGACCTACGCAACCTGTTCCAGGTGAACGTCGAGGAAGGCCGCCATCTGTGGGCGATGGTGTACCTGCTGCATCGCCATTTCGGCCGCGACGGCCGCGAGGAAGCCGAGGCGCTGCTGGGCCGGCGTTCCGGCGATGAGGACAATCCCCGCATCCTGGGCGCTTTCAACGAACGCACGCCGGACTGGCTGTCGTTCTTCATGTTCACGTACTTCACCGATCGCGACGGAAAATTCCAGTTGTGCGCGCTGGCCGAATCGGGCTTCGATCCGCTGGCGCGCACCACGCGCTTCATGCTGACCGAGGAAGCTCATCACATGTTCGTTGGCGAATCGGGCGTGTCGCGCGTCATCCAGCGTACCTGCGAGGTGATGCGCGAACGCGACATCCAGGACCCCGCCGATGTCCGCGCGGCCGGTGTGATCGACCTGGAAACAATCCAGCGCTACCTGAACTTCCACTACAGCGTGACGATCGACCTGTTTGGCGCCGACCAGTCGTCCAACGCCGCGACGTTTTACAGCGCGGGGCTCAAAGGCCGTTTCGAGGAAGGCAAGCGCGCCGACGATCACCTGCTCAAGAACGACGTGTACCGCATCCTGGAAGTCAAAGACGGCAAGCTCGGCGAACGCGAAGTGCCAATGCTCAACGCGCTCAACGAAGTGCTGCGCGACGACTACATCAAGGACTCCGTGGGCGGCGTGGCGCGCTGGAACAAGGTGATAGAAAAAGCCGGCATTGCGTTCCGCCTGAGCGTCCCGCACAAGGCATTCAACCGCAAGATTGGCTCGTTCGCCAATGTGCACGTGTCGCCCACCGGCGAAGTGATCGGCGAGGCCGAGTGGCGCGCCAATCAGGACAAATGGCTGGCCACCGACGAGGACCGCAGGTTCGTGGCGTCGCTGATGGGGCGCGTGGTGGAACCGGGCAAGTATGCCAACTGGATCGCCCCGCCGGCCGTTGGCATCAATCGCCAGCCCGCGGATTTCGAATACGTGCGTTTCAACTGAATGGCCGGAAACCAAAGATCATGGGCGCCCCCGACATCATCAAGCAACATCTGATCGATCCGGAAATCTGCATTCGCTGCAACACTTGCGAAGACACCTGCCCGATCGATGCCATCACGCACGACGACCGCAACTACGTCGTCAAGGCGGACGTCTGCAACGGCTGCGGCGCATGTCTGTCGCCCTGCCCGACCGGCGCCATCGACAACTGGCGCACGATGTTCAAGGGCCAGGCGTATTCCATCGACGCGCAGCTCGGCTGGGACGAACTGCCAGCCGAGGTGCCGCTGCCCGAAGCCGAGATCGATGCGGCGGCGGCCAGCGGACAGGCCGTCGAGCAGGCCGCCCAAACGCCGGAATCGCTGACGGTGCAGCAGGTGCAGACCAGCCGCCATACGTCGCCGAAGGCGCCGTGGTCGGCCGCGCACCCATATGTGAACCTGCACGGCGTGCGCGCACCGGTGACCGCGACGGTCGCCGGCAACTACCGCCTGACCGAAGCCGATGCGTCGAGCGATATCCATCACATCGTGCTCGATTTCGGCAACCACTTTTTCCCGGTGCTGGAGGGCCAGGCGATCGGCGTGGTGCCGCCCGGGGTGGACGAATCGGGCAAGCCGCACTACATCCGCATGTATTCGGTGGCCAGCCCACGCGACGGCGAGCGGCCCGGCTACAACAACCTCGCGCTGACCGTGAAGCGCGTGGTGAGCGATCACGACGGCAATCCGGTGCGCGGCGTGGCGTCCAACTTCCTGTGCGATCTGGGCAAGGGCGACAAGGTGGAGGTGGTGGGCCCGTTCGGCAACACCTTCCTGATGCCCAACCATCGCGAGGCGAGCGTGATGATGATCTGCACCGGCACCGGATCCGCTCCCATGCGCGCCATGACCGAACGCATGCGACGCAACATGGCCGATTTTGGCGGACGCCGGCTGTTGTTCTTCGGCGCGCGCAACCGTCGTGAACTGCCCTACTTTGGTCCGCTGCTGAAGCTGCCGCGAGACTTCCTCGATATGCATTTCGCTTTCTCGCGCGACCCCGAAGCGCCGCGGCGCTATGTGCAGGATGCGATTCGCGAGGCTGCGGCAAGCGTGGCAGCGCTGCTCGGCGATCCACATGGCTACGTCTACATCTGCGGGCTGAAGGGGATGGAGGAAGGCGTGCTGGAAGCGTTCGGGCAGGTTTGCGCCGAGGCGGGGCAGTCGTGGCCCGACATCGAGGCGCAACTCCGTGCGGAGGGGCGGCTGCACATCGAAACCTACTGACCACCGCGTGGGGGCGTTGTGTGCGCCGCGCCGCGATTTGCGTCTTCCCAACTGAAATCGGGCTCCTATAATGTTTCTCAAGAAACAGGAGCGAGGCGATGCAATCGAGGCAAATCCCGCAGCCCGAAACCGGTGGCAGCCCCGACCCCGGCGTGACGCTGACCAAGGCCGTCATGCGCGCGGCGGGCTTTCTTGGCATCAGCCAGGCCATCGTCGCCAGCGTGCTCGGCATCAGCACCGCCTCGGTTTCCCGCATGGCCTCGGGCGGCTATGTACTCGATACGCATCGCAAGGAATGGGAATTCGCGGTGCTGTTCGTGCGGCTGTTCCGCTCGCTCGACGCCATCCTGGGGCATGACGAGCAGGCGCGGCTGTGGCTGACGCATGACAATCTCGCGCTCGGCGGCAAGCCGCTGGAGCTGATCCGAACCACCGAGGGCTTGGTCCGTGTCGTTCACTACCTGGACGCCACCCGCGGTCGCATCTGAGCGCAAGCCGTTTGCGCTCACGCTGTGGCGCGCCGTCGAGGCACAGCACGTGGCATCGACCATGCCGCTAGTCGACAGCCTCGACGAACAGGCGGTGCTCGAAGCGGTGCTGGACGCCGGCAAGCCCGCCGTGCCGCCCGAGGCACGTCATCTGCACTACCTGATATTCACGCCGTTTCGTTATCCGGCCAGCGCATCGGGCTCGCGCTTTCGCAGCAGCCACGACCCCGGCGTGTTCTATGGCGCCCAGACCATCGGCACCGCGTGCGCGGAGCTCGGTTACCTGCGCTGGCGCTTTCTGCTCGACTGCCCCGATCTGCCACGCATCGACGCGCGCCCACAGACGCTGTTCCAGGTGGGAGTAAAAACGGAGGGCGTGGCGCTGGACGCACCACCGTTTCTGCAGGATGCGCCGCAATGGGCCGATCCCGACGATCACGATGCCTGCCAGGCATTTGCCGCGATCGCCCGCGAGGCGCGCGTCGGCCTGATCCGCTACGCTTCGGTGCGCGACCCCGGGCACGGCGTCTGCGCGGCGGTGCTCTCCCCGCGCGCGTTCGATCCGCCGCAGCCGCTGGCCACCACCACGTGGATGCTCACGGTGCGCCGCGAGCGCGTGATCTGGCAGCGCGACGACCTGCAGCAGCGCGACAGCTTCGAATTCGAAAGCGCGATGTGGGAAGGCCTGCCGCGACGCACAACAGATCGTCCGCAAACGGGTTGAACGCTCGGCGCCAGGATCGCTCCAATGCTTGTGTGCGTGGCAATTTGATGATGGGTGAAGTTTCTGTTGCATTGCGCCAACAGCTAACCTATAATCACCTCTTCGACGGACGCGGGGTGGAGCAGTCTGGCAGCTCGTCGGGCTCATAACCCGAAGGTCGCAGGTTCAAATCCTGCCCCCGCAACCAACCGATTTTCCCGTCGCACAGCAAACCCGCCATTGGCGGGTTTTTTGTTTTCCGCGCGCATCTGCGCTTCCCGACGAAGCGGCATGCGGCAGCGTCCCGCCGCCTGGCAAGACACGGGCCGCGCGCATGGCCCAGCACGGGCAGGCACGCGTCGCGGTGATACACTTGGCGCCATTCTTCCCGGACGCTCCCCATGAAATTCTGCTCGAACTGTGGTCATGCGGTTGTGTTGCGCGTGCCTGACGGCGACAACCGCCCGCGCAGCGTATGCGACGGCTGCGGCACCATTCATTACGTCAATCCGCGCAACGTGGTCGGCACGATTCCGGTCTGGGAAGACAAGATCCTGATCTGCAAGCGCGCCATCGAGCCGCGCTACGGCTTCTGGACCCTGCCCGCGGGCTTCATGGAAATCGGCGAGACCACGGCGCAGGCCGCATCGCGCGAAACCCTCGAGGAAGCCGGCGCGCGCGTGGAAGTGGGCGAATTGTTTTCGCTGCTCAACGTGCCGCACGTGCACCAGGTGCACCTGTTCTATCTTGCCAGGCTGCAGGATCTGGATATCGCGCCGGGCGAGGAAAGCCTCGAAGTGAAGCTGGTCGACGAAGCCGACGTGCCGTGGGACGACCTGGCCTTCCCGACCGTCATTCATACGCTGCGCTGCTTCTTTGCCGATCGTGCGGCCGGCAGGATCGCCGACGGCAACTTCCGCCTGCACACACTCGATATCGACAAGCCGATGCGGCCGCTCACGAGCCGCGCCACGGTCACGCCCTGAGCGCGGCCGCGCCAGATTACCCGCATGATCACCTGGCTCGACCCGCACGACCCGTTTCCGCCGGTCGAACGTGCGCTCGGCCCCGCCTCTGACGCGCCGGGGCTGCTCGCGGCCAGCCGGGACCTCACGCCCCAGCGTCTGCTGCTGGCGTACCGGCAGGGCATCTTCCCCTGGTATTCGGACGGCCAGCCCGTGCTGTGGTGGAGCACCGACCCGCGCATGGTGCTGCGGCCCGAGGCGTTCGCGGTGTCGCTTTCGCTGCGCAAGACGCTGCGGCGCGTGCTGCGCGATCCGGCGTGGGAAATTCGTGTCGACGACGACTTTGTGGCAGTCATGCGCGCCTGCGCGATGACGCCGCGCGACGGGCAGCTCGGGACCTGGATCACTGACGAGATCGTCGATGCCTACAGCGTGCTCCATCGCGCCGGTCTCGCGCACTCGGTGGAGACTTGGTATCAGGGCGCGCGCGTGGGCGGCCTTTATGGCGTAGCGTTGGGCCGCATGTTCTACGGCGAATCGATGTTTGCCCACCGCACCGACGCTTCCAAGATCGCATTGGCCGCCCTGTGTGCATTCCTCGCCCAGCACGCTGTGGCCATGATCGACTGCCAGCAGGAAACCGAGCACCTGGCCTCGCTGGGCGCCCGGCCGATTCCCAGGGCAGACTTCGTGGCCCACGTGAAGACGGCCAGCGCCAGTCCGGACATCAACCCCTGGCGCTTCGACAAATCGGTGCTTACGCGCTGGGCCCATCCGCCGCTTTCCACCCCCACCTTCGACTGACCACCCTGGGTGCGTCACGCGCCCCTTTTTCGTCTTTCGTATTTCGTCTTCCACACATCTAGTCGACTGCCGTCCCGATCGGGACGCTGCCGTTACGTCGCGGCGCGCCATCGCACCGCCGGCCGCACTCGCTTTTAAGCTATTAACGACATCCAAATCGGGCTTGCCGATTTACATTTCACCAGCGCCCAAAAGTCGGCATCGGCCAATCTCCAGATAATCTGGCATTACAAGATTATATCCCTTTGCAGATTCTGACTGAAGTCTGGCTTGTCGGGCGTTGTCGAGTTGATTCCTGTGGTTTTGCAGATAGTCCAAAGCGCGTTTCCAACGATTTTCCCTGCAGCCCTCGTCCTCGGCAACTTTCCATACATCCATATCTGGAATTTCACATGAAATTCATTTCACGAAAGCACACCCTGGGATTGATGTCGGCAGTATCGTGCGCCGCCCTGCTGGCGGCATGCGGCGGTGACGGCGGTGACGGCGGCGACAGCGGCGGCACCGGCACGTCGGCCGGCGGCGACACCCCGCCGCAAACGGTGAAAACGGTGCCCACGGTACCGGTGGCCGTCCAGTCGAATTACGCCGCCGATCAAAACGGCAATACCACCGATAAATACAACGCGGCACTCCAGAACTACAACAGCCTCGGCGAGGCGATTCACAATCAATAATCGGCTGCCATGAAAATCAGAAATACCTTCAAGACAGTTTCCCTGTCTGCACTGCTTATCAGCCCACTGGCCATGGTCGCATTTGCCGCGGGCACAGGTTCTTACGAGAATTACAGTCCCAGCAAAACCTACGACAGCGCCGGCAATTACGTCACCTATACCGAAAACGCCGACGGCAAGATCAAGACGGCGACATTCGTCAATTCGTGGTGGACGCAGGGCGAAACGCCGCGTTTTTATCCCAACGACGGCCCCTGGAAAATGGTCGGCAAGGCCGAAATCACCGATGAGACTTCTGGCGCCGCCGTGATTGAAAGCGTGCCGGAGTGGAATGCCAACGCGGCCTACGCTGGCGGATCGCAGGTCAGCAAGAGCAACGCCTGCTACGAGGCCAAGTACTGGACGCAAGGCTTCGATCCCGCCACGGCTGTCACGTACGACTGGGAAACGCCTTGGCAACCGCTGGCAACATGTCCGTCCGGCGGCAAGGATCCCACGCCCACGCCCACAGATGACACCAGCGGCGGTAGCGGCAGCGGCGCAAGCAGCGACGATATCGACAAGATTCCGCCCACCGAGGGCGGCTCGGGCGAACTTCCCGTCGACACCCCGGTGGTCCCCCCTGTGATTCCCGTGGAACCGTCTGAAGAAACAACGCTGCCCGCACCGGACGTCTGGAACAACGGCACACTGCCGGCAGAGGGCTACGCCTTCCTGCGCCAGGTCACCGACGTCCAGTGGGACTGGCTGTTCCCGATGCGCTCCGGCAAATTCAACACCGCCGGCGGCACGCGCAATACCGATCCCACGCTTGCCCGCGCCGACGGCAGCACCGACGTATTCACGCTGACGGCGTTCCGCAAGGCGGTTCTCGAATACAACAACTGGGCCAAGATCAACGGCTACAAGCAGTTCCTCAACGAAGGCACGGCCAAGCAGCAGGCACAGGAATTCATCGCCTTCTGGGCCAAATCGGCACGCGAGACGTCCGGATCCTGGAGCGGCGCGCCCGCGCCATGGATCGTCGACTACACCGCGGCAGACGGCGAATCGACCAAGGTCTGGAAGGGCGGTCTCTACTGGGTCGAGGAAGTGGGCTACACGACCGACGCCACCGGCGTGAGTTCGGCAATCGGTTACGTCGATCCAGGCTCGGCGGACTATCCCCCGGTTCCCGGCCGCTCGTACTACGGCCGCGGCATCATCCAGTTGTCGTGGAACTACAATTACGGCGCGTTCTCGTCGTGGCTGTACAAGAACGGCATGCTCAAGAGCCTGATCACGGAAAAGGACACGCTTCTCAAGCGTCCCGACTACGTGGCAACCAATGGCGAATTGTCGATCCTGTCGGGGATCTGGTTCTGGATGACGCCGCAAGGCGCCAAGCCATCCGCGCACGACGTCCTGTACGGCGATGTGACCAACATCTCCAAGAGCAGCAACGATCAGGGACTGCCCCAACTGCGCGCCGGCTACATGGTCGATGGTCAAAACTACGGCCCGACGGCGCCTGGCGATACCACCGACGAAGGCGTCATGGCGTTCCGGCTGGGCTCGATCATCAACATCGTCAACGGCGGTCTGGAATGCAACGGGGCATCGTCATGGCATGGCGGTCCGCCGCAGCGCGTGTCGTACTACAACGCGTTCGCCATGTACTTCAATGACCAGATGCCTGACCTTAAGGTCACGCGCGTGAAGCCGGCCACCAATATCTGGGATGACAAGATCTCGAGCAAATCGAACGAGAAAGTCCAGAGCGCAACCTGCTTCAACCAGAAGTCGTACTACGGCTGGTAACGGGATCGCGGCGCTCATCGCCCGGGCCATGCGGACGTCGATCCGGGCAGGTTGAGCGCGGCGTCCGACCTCGCAGCGATTGCACGGGGAATCCCAACCGGGATTCCCCGTTTTGCATTCCCCGTTTTGCATTCCCGCCGCGCTGGGCGGCGCCCTCCCGATCGCATGCAGGCATGGCCTGTTTCGCTCTGATAGACTGCCAGACAAGACCGACTCGCCGACGCGCCCCCGCCCCGGCTGCGCCCCTGACGCAGCGTCCCAAGGAAGGCCGCGCCAGCCACTATTCGACGTCATGAGCAAGCTGAAGGAACTACCGCTATCCGCGCTGCAGTTTTATGCGACGGCGCCGTACGCTTGCAGCTACCTGGAAGGCCGCATGGCGCGCTCGCAAGTGGCCACGCCAGCGCACCTGATCAACGCTGATGTCTATTCCCGGCTGGTTCGCGCCGGCTTCCGGCGTAGCGGAATCTTCACCTACCGACCCTATTGCGACGAATGCCGCGCCTGCACGCCGTGCCGCGTGGTGGTCGACCAGTTCAAACCCGATCGCAGCCAACGCCGCGCCTGGCGTCAGCATGAACGGTTACAGGCGCTGGTGGCGCCGCTGACATATGTCGAAGAGCACTACGCGCTGTATCTGCTCTATCAGTCGATGCGGCACGCGGGCGGCGGCATGGATCAGGACAGTCGCGACCAGTACGAACAGTTTCTGCTGCAAAGCCGCGTCAATTCCCGCCTGGTGGAGTTTCGCGAACCGCCCGGTTCGGCCGAAGCCGGCAAGCTGCGCATGGTGAGCATGATCGATGTGCTGGACGACGGACTCTCGTCCGTCTACACGTTCTACGATCCGACCATCGAGGGCGCCAGCTACGGGACGTACAACATCCTTTGGCAAATCAACCAGACGCGCGAACTCGGGTTGCCCCACCTCTACCTCGGCTACTGGATCGCCGACAGCCGCAAGATGGCCTACAAGGCGCGTTTCCAGCCGCTGCAGGTACTGACCGGCAACCAGTGGCACGCCTTCGAGGGTGCGGCGGCAGCGCCCGAACCGCAGCGACGGCCCGGGCCGGGCCCGGCCCAGGAATAAGCCGAAACCCGGGGGCAAGCGGGCCGAGCGGATACAATGCCGCCCTGGTTCCGACTTCTCGCCGGCCTGCCGGCCGCGCCCCACCCGTGCTCAACGCGCTCTACCCTCTTTTTCGCCCCGCCCTGTTTTCGATGGACGCGGAGGACGCTCACCATTTCACGCTCAACAACCTGATGCGCGCGCAGCGCATGGGGCTGGCCGGGTGCATCGGCAACAGCATTGCCGACGATCCACGCACCGTGATGGGCATACGTTTTCCGAATCCCGTCGGCCTGGCCGCGGGCCTGGACAAGGACGGTGCGTATATCGACGGATTGGCGGCGTTCGGCTTCGGCTTTATCGAAGTGGGCACGGTCACGCCGCGGGCACAGCCGGGCAATCCGCGGCCGCGCATGTTCCGCCTGCCACAGGCTGACGCGCTGATCAATCGCATGGGCTTCAACAATGGCGGCGTCGACGCATTCATCCGCAATGTGCAAGCGTCGCGCTGGAAGGCCAAAGGCGGCGTGTTGGGCCTGAATATCGGCAAGAATGCCGACACGCCGATCGAGCGCGCAGCAGACGACTACCTGTATTGTCTGGAGCGCGTCTATCCGCACGCCAGCTATGTCACGGTGAATATCTCGTCGCCGAACACCAAGAACTTGCGCCAGTTGCAGGGCGCCAGCGAACTCGACAGCCTGCTGTCCACCCTCAAGGCCGCGCAGCAGCGCCTGGCGGATCAGCACAAGCGCTATGTCCCCGTGGCGCTGAAGATCGCGCCCGATCTCGATGACGACCAGATCCGCAACATTGGCGACGCGCTGGTGCGGCACCGCATCGATGGCGTGATCGCCACCAACACGACGATTTCGCGCGATGCCGTCAAGGGCCTGCCGCATGCCGACGAAGCTGGCGGCCTGTCCGGCCGCCCGGTCTTCGAGGCCTCCACGCGCGTGGTGCGTGAGCTGCGCAAGGTGGTGGGCAACGAGTTGCCGATCATCGGCGTCGGCGGCATTTTCGACGGCGCCGGCGCGCGCGCCAAGATCGATGCGGGCGCGCAACTGGTGCAGGTCTATAGCGGCCTGATCTATCGCGGCCCAACGCTGGTGCGCGATTGCGCGACAGCGCTGCGGCAATAAGCGGGTCAAGCGGGGCGAACGGGGCAAACGGGTTCGCGGCGGCCTTGGCGGGCAAGTTGGTGGCGGGCTTGGCGGCAATCCGGCCGCCGCGGGGCCGCCGCCCGGATCGGATCAGAGCGGCAGGGTCAGGCGCGCCGCCAGGCCGCCTTCCGCGCGGTTTTCCAGCCACAGATCGGCACGGATGGCCTGGGCCAGCCGCCGCGCGATCGCCAACCCCAGGCCGCTGCCGGGCGCGCGCCCGGCCGTATCCGGCACGCGATACCACGGCATGAAGACCGCCTCCAGCTGGGTGGGCGCGATGCCCGGCCCAGAATCGAGAATCGCCACATGCAGCCGCTGCGCCTCGATGCGCACCAGTAGCCGGGCATCGTCGCCATAACGCAGCGCATTATCGATCAGGTTGGCAAGAATCCGACGCAGCGCGTGCGGACATGTTGTCACGGGTCGACCGATTCTTCCGTCCAGTTCGATCACCCGACCGGCGCCCCGGTAGTTTTCCACCATGACTTCGAGCAGCCTGTCGGCGTCGACCTGCCGCAGCGTCTGCACCGTGCGTCCCTGCATCCGCGCACACGCCAAACTGGCTTCGGCCAGCTCGCGCATTTCATCGAGATCGCGCTCGATTGCGGCGCGCAGCCGCGCATCGTCAACCAGTTCGCAGCGCAGCATCAGGCGCGTCATCGGGGTGCGCAAATCGTGTGCATAAGACGCCTGGACCGCCAGCAGTTCCGCTTCCCGTTCCGCGCAGCGCCGTCGCGCGTCGTTGATGGCCTGAATCAGGCGCGCGACCACCTCGGGACCTTCCGGCGTCAGAAACCGGCCCGTATCGTCGGATGCCATCTGGTGGATCGTCGATGCCAATCGGGATAGCGCGGCGCGCACCGCCAACGCATGGGCGATGCACAACGCGGCCACGACCATGAGCGCCGCGCCGCACAGGACCAGGACCACCGCCAGCGGCATGCTGGCCAACTGCCCGTGGATGGCGAGCCAGCCCGCCGCCGTCATCGATGTCGCAAGCCCGATCGAACCTTTCACCGGCGAGCGTCGATATCGGTCAACGCCGTCGCGAAACCATCGCATGCGTGCCGCCGCGCCGGTCTCCCGCAGCGCATGGGATGGCAAGCTCGCGCGCTGTGATGCTGTCGGGTGCATGGTCATCATCGCTCTCCATTACCGCTTCACCGGCGGCTCCGATGCATGACACCACGCTTGCGTGGGATCCGCCATCAGACGCGGGTTCGCACACCCTATACGATGATTTAGGTCCTTCCATGGAGCCCGCGGGGAAGGTCCAGTGCCTGCCGCATGCGACCAGATCCATCACCAAGCGCGTTCAACTTGCGCGTGCCCTTGCCGCGCCGCTACGGACGCGGCAGAACGGGGGCATCCGGCATGGTGCAAATAGTTGGACGACGTGCTGCGGCCAGTGAAAACGCGACGACAACATATCGAACACAAGGCCCGGGATTGCCCGTCGCATACGCAGGTAGAGGGACAGTCATACCCAGGGATAGTCGCGACGGGCGAGCGCCTGATTGCCGCAGATGGCGGGCTCGACGCCACGCTTTTCGATTGCCTGTTTTGTATCCGTATGTGTCACCACGCTGTTTCGACGCATCCTGATACGCGCTCCCGCGGACGGCGACATATCCGCAATACATGGCTGCGTCCCAATGGCAACGCGATCAACTTTCCCAAGGAACGACCATGACACCGCAGCACATCGCCGCGATCATCCTGACTGCCGCCGCCGCGCTCTCGGCCGCGGCCACGAGCGCCGCCGAAAAACCGTCGACCAGCGACAACGCCTCGCCGATCTACGGCGTCACAGTTCCGGAGGGCTATCGCAAATGGCAACTGGTAGGCCCTGCGCTGGAAGGCGCGCCGCTCAACGAGTTGCGCGCGGTGGTCGGCAACCAGATCGCGATCGATGCCTACCAGCGCGGCCAGTTGCCGTTCCCGGACGGCGCGGTGCTGGTCAAGCTTGCATGGAAATACACGCAGTCTCCGGAATTTGAATCCGCGCTGGTGCCGGCGCAGGCGACCACCGTGCAGGTGATGGTCAAGGATTCGAAGAAGTACGCAGCGTCGGGCGGCTGGGGATACGGGCGCTTCGTCAACGGCAAGCCGGTGGACGAGGCGCAGCATCAGACTTGTTTCGCCTGCCACGCCGCTCGCGTGAAGGACCGCGACTATGTGTTTACCCGCCTTGCGCCGTGACGCAATTTGTAGTCGGAGCTCGGCGGCGCCAAGGAGCGAAAACCCGCCAAAATCGGCACTTTGCCGCAATAATTTGCGGTAGCACTCCCCTCCAGTAGCGTTTTTCGGCAGGATATGCCGCCGTGCAGCACTAAAAGAGAGCCATGCTGACGGTGAAAATGGTATCCTCGCAGGCTTCGCGCCGTCGCATCCGAAGCGACTTTCGCGCGTGCCCGCACCTGCCGCCGGGCGCGCCGCCCCGCTTCCGGACCGGCCGGGCTCGCAGCAACACTCGGTTGTCTGCGGCGGCCCGCCAGGACGGTCGTCGTACTGCTTGCGGCTGACTGAAAGCACCGATTCTTCGGGGGAGAACAATTACATGCTGCGTCTGAAGGCATCCACCACTCAAACCATCCTCGGCAGCGCGGTAGCGCTGGCCCTGCTCTACGGCGGCGCCGTGCAGGCCCAGACGGCAACCGTGAAGGTCCTGTCGATCGTGGATCACCCTGCGCTCGACGCCATCCGCGACGGCGTACGCGACGAACTGAAGACCGCCGGCTACGAAGCCGACAAGAACCTGAAGTGGGAATACCAGAGCGCCCAGGGCAATCCGGGCACCGCCGCGCAGATCGCCCGCAAGTTTGTCGGCGACCAGCCCAGCGCGATCGTTGCCATCGCCACGCCGTCGGCCCAGGCCGTCGTTGCCGCCACCAAGACCGTGCCGGTGGTGTACTCGGGCGTGACCGATCCGGTCGCCGCTCAGTTGGTCAAGTCGTGGAGCGCCACGGGCACCAACGTGACGGGCGTCTCGGACAAGCTGCCGCTGGACAAGCAGGTATCGCTGATCAAGCGCGTGGTGCCGAAGGCCAAGACCGTCGGCATGGTCTACAACCCGGGCGAAGCCAACTCGGTCGTGGTGGTCAAGGAACTGAAGGATCTGCTGGCCAAGCAGGGCATGTCGCTGAAAGAAGCAGCCGCACCGCGCACTGTCGATATCGGACCGGCCGCCAAGAGCCTGATCGGCAAGGTCGACGTGATCTACACGAACACCGACAACAACGTGGTGTCGGCCTACGAATCGCTGGTCAAGGTGGCCAACGAATCGAAGATCCCGCTGGTTGCCGCCGACACCGATAGCGTCAAGCGTGGCGCCATCGCCGCGCTGGGCATCAACTACGGCGACCTGGGCCACCAGACCGGCAAGATCGTCGTGCGCATCCTGAAGGGCGAGAAGCCCGGCGCGATTGCCTCGCAGACCTCCGACAAGCTTGAACTGTTCGTGAACACGGGCGCCGCCGAAAAGCAAGGCGTGACGCTGTCCCCGGATCTGGTCAAGGAAGCCAAGACCGTCATCAAGTAATACCGCCGGATGCCGCGCGCCCCACCCGTGGCGCGCGGCCTGAAGCGCCCCCCAAGGCCCTATCCGGGCCGGCCGGTCGGCCTGCAAAGGATTTTTCCCCATGTCCCTCTTTTCCCTGCTGGGCGCCCTGGAGATCGGCCTGATCTTCAGCCTCGTGGCGCTCGGGGTGCTGATTTCGTTTCGCATCCTCAATTTTCCCGATCTGACCGTTGACGGCAGCTTTCCGCTGGGCGGCGCGGTAGCCGCCACGCTGATCGCCGCGGGCCAGGATCCGTTCGTCGCCACGCTGGTGGCGATCGTGGCTGGCGCGATGGCCGGCTTCGTCACGGGATGGCTCAATGTGCGGCTGAAGATCATGGATCTGCTGGCCAGTATCCTGATGATGATCGCGCTGTACTCGGTCAATCTGCGCATCATGGGCCGTCCCAACGTGCCGCTGATTACCGAGCCGACGATCTTCACGATCCTGCAGCCGGAATGGATGCCCGATTACGTGTTGCGCCCGGTGGTGCTGCTGATCGTGGTGGTGCTGGCGAAACTTGCGCTGGACTGGTTCTTCTCCTCGCAGTTGGGCCTTGCCATGCGCGCTACCGGCGCAAATCCACGCATGGCGCGCGCGCAGGGCGTGCCGACCGGCCGCGCCACGCTGGCCGGCATGGCGCTGTCGAATGCGCTGGTCGCGCTGGCGGGCGCGCTGTTCGCGCAGACGCAAGGCGGCTCGGATATCTCGATGGGCATCGGCACGATCGTGATCGGCCTGGCTGCCGTGATCATCGGCGAAACGATCATCCCGGCGCGTCGCCTGGTCTTCGTCACGCTGGCCGTAGTGATCGGCGCGATCCTCTACCGCTTCTTCATCGCCCTGGCGCTGAACTCGGAATTCATCGGCCTGAAGGCGCAGGATCTGAATTTGGTGACGGCGGCCCTGGTCACGCTGGCGCTGGTCCTACCGGCCACGCGCAAGAAGCTGTTCGCCCGCAAGAACGGAGGTGCCTGACATGTTGCGCGCTGAAAACCTGAAGCTCACCTTCAACCCGGGCACGCCGATCGAAAACCGCGCATTACGCGGCCTGAACCTCGAAATCCCGGCGGGCCAGTTCGTGGCCGTGATCGGATCGAATGGCGCCGGCAAGTCGACCTTCCTCAACGCCGTCAGCGGCGACACGATGATCGACAGCGGCCGTATCCTGATCGACGACGCCGACGTCACGCGCCAGCCGGCATGGGATCGCGCCCATCTGGTGGCGCGCGTGTTCCAGGACCCGATGGCGGGCACGTGCGAAGCGCTGACGATCGAGGAGAACATGGCGCTGGCCATGGCGCGCGGCTCGCGACGCGGCTTCCGGCCGGCGTTGAACAAGACGTCGCGCGAGCTGTTCCGCGACAAGCTGCGCCTACTGAACCTGGGCCTCGAAAATCGCCTGACTGACCGCATCGGCCTTCTGTCGGGCGGACAGCGTCAGGCGGTGAGCCTGCTGATGGCATCGCTGCAGCCGTCGCGCATTCTGCTGCTCGACGAACACACGGCGGCGCTGGATCCGAAGACGGCCGCGTTCGTGCTGGAACTGACCGCGCGCATCGTCGAGGAAAGCAAGCTGACCACGATGATGGTGACGCACTCGATGCGCCAGGCGCTCGACTACGGCCAGCGCACGGTCATGCTGCACCAGGGTCAGGTCGTGCTCGATGTGTCGGGCGATCAACGCAAGGGGCTCGATGTGCCCGATCTGCTCAAGATGTTCGAGCAGACGCGGCATGAGCAACTCGACGACGACGCGCTGCTGCTAAGTTGATCGAGCTAATCGACACCGCATCGGCACAAGACCCGCTCCGCGCACGCGCAGCGGGTCTTTTCACATGCGCGCGACGGCTTCAGATCGTCGCGGCCTTGTCCAGCCAGCGCTTGAGCTGATCGGTCACGGCGCTGCTGGAGAATGAGCAGCTATCCTGCGCAAACGCGGCCGACATCTCCAGACGGCGCAGCAATTCCTCCATCGCCTGACCAAACACGGGCGGCAATTCCAGCGATGCCGCCGATGATCGCCACTGCGCGATCAGATCGCCGACGGGCAGATCGCCCGCCAGATGGGCGTCCAGCGTCTGGCGCATCGCGTCCAGCACGGCTCGATTGGCACTCATGAACGCGCCCTCCTTTCCTTGTAAAGCTCGCGGAACGTGCGGCCGCTCGGCGCGGGCATGTCGCGGGTATCGGTCCAGCCCTTACCTGCCATCGGCAGACTGGCGATAAGCCGGGCGCGCCCGCCCATGCGCGACAGAATGCGTGCGCCGATGCGCGTCATCAACGCATACAGTTCGGGCCGGCGCGCGACATAGCCCCAGACCTGCAGCGCGATGCGCTCCTGCCACGGGCGAAGATGCCGTTCCATCTGTTTTTCGCGCAGTTTGCGCAGCAGATCGGACAGCGGAATCGAAGCCGGACACACGCGGTTGCACTCGCCGCACAGCGTGGCAGCCTGCGGCAAATCCACCGCATTGGCCAGGCCCACATAGCTCGGTGTCAGCACGCTGCCCATCGGTCCTGGATAGACCCAGCCGTACGCGTGACCGCCGATCTTCTGGTAGACCGGGCAGTGGTTCATGCATGCTCCGCAGCGGATGCAGCGCAACATCTCCTGGAATTCGCCGCCGATCAGGCCGCTACGGCCGCCATCGACCAGCACGAAGTACATGTGCTCGGGGCCGTCGCGTTCGCCTTCGGCGCGCGGGCCGGTCAGCAGCGAGAAATAGTTCGAAATGGCCTGGCCGGTCGCGGAGCGCGGCAGCAGCCGCATTACCGTGGCCAGGTCCTCTAGCGTGGGCAGCACCTTTTCGATCCCGGTCACGGCCACGTGGACGCGCGGCATGATCGTGCACATGCCCTCGTTTCCTTCGTTGGTGACCACGGCCACCGAGCCCGTCTCGGCGATGATGAAATTGCCGCCCGTCACACCCATGTCGGCGGACAGGAATTCCGGGCGCAGCACTTCGCGCGCTTCGCGCGTCATTTCGGGAATGTCGGTCAGGCGGGGCTTGTTGTGGACCTTGGCGAACAGGTCGGCAATCTCGTCCTTGTCCTTGTGGATCACCGGCGCGATGATGTGCGACGGCGGCTCGGCGTCGTTGATCTGCAGGATGTACTCGCCGAGATCGGTCTCGATGCTCTGCACGCCCATCTCGCCCAGCACCTGGTTCAGGCGCATCTCCTCGGTCACCATCGACTTGCTCTTGATGACCTTCTTCACCCCGTGCTTCTGCGCGATCTCCGCCACCAGACGCGCGGCGTCGGCGGTGGTCTCGGCAAACAACACCGTGGCGCCGCGCTTCGTCGCGTTTTCTTCAAAGGTGGCCAGCCAGACGTCGAGATTTTCCAGCGCGCGATTGCGGCGCTCTTTCAAGGCTGCGCGCGTCGCGTCGAAATCGATATCGCGCATGGCATCGGCGCGCGCGGTCACGAATTTCGTCGATAGCTTCTTGAGGTTTTGCTGCAGACGCTGGTCGGCCAGTTTCTGTCCGGCGCGCGCCTTGAATTCCATGCTGTGCACTTGCATCGTGGGGCTCTCTCTATTGCTTGGCGGCTGCGCGTTTTGGCGTATCAGGCGTCGCCGGCCAGAACCTGCGCGATATGGAGCACACGCGTACCAGTATCGCCGGATCGGCGCAGGCGGCCTTCGATATTGAGGATGCAGCCCAGGTCGCCAAGCACCACGGCGTCGGCGCCGCTAGCCTTGATATTGGCGCACTTCTCGTCGACGATCGCCGTGGAGATGTCGCCGTACTTGACCGAAAACGTTCCGCCGAATCCGCAGCACGCCTCGCAGTCTTTCATCTCAGTCAACTGCACGCCGGGCAGCTTGCCAAGCAATTCGCGCGGTTGCTGCTTGACGCCAAGTTCGCGCAATCCCGAGCACGAATCGTGATAGGTGACATGGCCGGTAAAGCCGGAATCGAAACTGTCGATCCGGGCGACGTTGACCAGGAAATCGGTCAATTCATACACGCGTTCGCGCAATTTCTCATAACGGCCGTGCAGTTCCGGATCGTCGCGCAGCAGGTCCTGATAATGCTGGCGGATCATCCCGCCGCAGGAGCCCGACGGCACGACGACGTAGTCGAACATCTCGAACTCACGCAGGAATTTTTCGGCGAGATCGCGCGACACGGCACGCTCGCCAGAGTTGTACGCCGGCTGTCCGCAGCAGGTTTGGGCCTCGGGCACCATGACCTCATAGCCGGCGGATTCCAGCAATTTCAGCACCGAGAAGCCGATTTCCGGCCGCATGAGGTCCACCAGACAGGTGGCGAATAGTCCGATCCGCATTGCTTCCCTTTTCCAGACCCTGAAACGTCGCAATTATGCGCCCTCGGTCCGGGACTGCGCGCATTGCGCGCCGCAATCTTGTTCAGCGCCGCGCGAAATGCGCTTCATGCAGCATCCATGGCAACCGTCATGTCTCGAAGGAAATCTCGGAAATTACGTTTCATCAGTTGAAATTTTCACAATGCGAGATAGAATCAGGCAAACGCTTAATTTGCCGCACGGCAACAATTTTCACATGGCAGAAGCAGACAAGTCACCCGGCAAGACCTCGATCCAGGTGATCGAGCGCATGATGACGCTGCTGGACGCGCTCGCCCAGCACGCGGATCCCGTCAGCCTGAAGGAATTATCGCTGGCCACCGGCCTGCACCCGTCCACGGCGCACCGCATTCTGAACGATATGGTCGCGTGCCGTTTTGTCGACCGCTCCGATCCAGGTAGCTATCGCCTGGGGATGCGGCTGCTGGAGCTGGGCAATCTGGTGAAGGCGCGTCTGTCGGTGCGCGATGCGGCGCTGGCGCCGATGCGCGCGCTACATCGCGTCACCGGGCAGACCGTCAATTTGTCGGTGCGTCAGGGCGACGAAATCGTCTATATCGAGCGGGCCTACAGCGAGCGCTCGGGCATGCAGGTGGTGCGCGCGATTGGCGGCCGCGCGCCGTTGCACCTGACGTCGGTGGGCAAGCTGTTCCTCGCCGCCGACGAGGCCTCGCGCGTGCGCAACTACGCCACGCGCACCGGCCTGGCCGGACATACGCGCACATCGATCACCGACATCGCCAAACTCGAGCGCGAGCTCAGCTGGGTGCGCACGAACGGCTATGCGCGTGACAACGAGGAACTCGAACTCGGCGTGCGCTGCATCGCAGCGGGTATCTACGACGACTCGCGTCGGCTGGTGGCAGGACTCTCACTTTCGGCGCCCGCCGATCGCCTGCAGGACAGCTGGCTCCAGAACCTGAAGGACACGGCGCTGCAAATCTCGCGCGGTATGGGCTACGTGCAGGAATCGGCCGCCTGATCGCGCCGCGGCCGGCACAACCGTTGGCACCCAAAAAGAACGCGCCGGGGGCGAAAGCCCGACGGCGCGTTTTCCATGCGCAACGGCAAATGCTCAGGTGCCGCGCGACTGCTGCGATGCCAGGATCGCCGCAGGGGATTTAGGACCCTGCGTAAGATTGGGCGTCGACGGGAAAGGGCGCGGTTGGCCGCCCGCCGAAGGTGATTGATGCTCAAGCCAGCTACGCACGCGCGTGGCATCGGCAAAGCGCGACAGCTTTCCGACCGAATCCAGGAACACCATCACGACATTGCGATCGTTGACGCGCGTCTGCATCACCAGGCACTGGCCGGCTTCGGAAATATAGCCAGTCTTCTGCAGGCCGATCTCCCAGTTGCCGCCGCGCACCAGGCGGTTGGTGCTGACGTAATGCTGCGTGCGGCCCAGCACGTTCACCTCATGCTCGGTCTGGGTCGAGAACTCGCGGATGGTCGGATTGCGGTATGCCGCGTTGACGAGGCGAGCAAGATCCATCGCGCTCGACACATTGCTGCTCGACAGGCCGCTCGAATCGACGAAGTGGCTGTCGTTCATGCCCAGCTCGCGCGCCTTCTTGTTCATCGCGCTGACAAAAGCCGGCAGGCCGCCCGGATAGCTGCGGCCCAGTACCGAAGCTGCGCGATTTTCCGAAGACATCAGCGCAAGCAGAAGCATTTCGTGGCGCGTCAGCGTGGTGCCGAAACGCAGGCGCGAGCTGCTGTGCTTTTCCGTGTCGCGATCTTCTTCGGACACGGTCAGCATTTCATCCATCGGCAGATGCGAATCCATCACCACCAGCGCCGTCATCAGCTTAGTGATCGACGCAATCGGCAGCACGGCCGTCGGGTTTTTCTGAAACAGGACCTCGTTGGTGTTTTGGTCCATCACCAACGCGACCGATGACCGCAGCGACAACGCGTCATCGGTATCGCGCAATCCCATTGCCTCACCCAGCGAAGGCTTGGCCGGCACGAATGCCGCGCGCACCGGCGCAGCGCGGCTGGCCACCACTGTGCGCTTGCCGTTCTTGACGACGATCACCTTGCGAGGACTCGTCGTCACCGCCGACGAAGCGACGGTTTTCTTTGTTTTTGACGCTTTTTCGGTCTTTTTAGCCGACGATTTAGTTGCAGTGGATTTCGTCGCAGTCGACTTCGTCGCTGCGTACGCGACCGGCGTTGCCAACAGGGCAGCGCTTACCAGTGCCGACGTGGCAAGGGCGGTCAATTCGGGAAGGCCAAAGAGTCGGGACATAACGGAATCGGTCCGGAACATGATCTGTTCAGCGCGGGGTGCGGAATGGCGCTAGTTTAGGAAATTACGAAATTCTTAGCAAGATTAATGACTTACAGCAGCTCTTTAAAGTTTGAATCGCAAACATTTCCGCATCATGGAAAAAGAGAAGCAAAAGACATTTATCCGCCAGCTTAAAAACATTCGGGCAACCTGCAAATGGCCGACGCGCACCAAGCGCGAGTGAGTAATCGGTCACAGCAGTTGCGCTTACTTCATTCGTCTATACGTCGATAACGGTCGAACTGGTCGATTCCTGATAACAGTCAGGGCAAATCAGGAGAGAAAACGCGCGAACCCACTTACCGGTTCACGTTCCGTCGTCAATTGATTAGCCGTGGCTTCCGGATCGGCATAGCCAAGCGACATGCCGCAGACGACCATTTCCTGCTCTGTTAACTTGAGGTGACTGCCAATAATCCTGTGAAATTGCGTGAAGGCCGCCTGCGGACACGTATCGAGGCCGCGCGCACGCGCCGCCACCATGATGCTTTGCAAAAACATGCCGTAGTCGAGCCAACTACCCTGCTCCATGATGCGGTCGATCGTGAAAATCAGCCCGACCGGCGCATCGAAAAATCGGAAATTGCGCGCGTGCTGCTCATGCATGCGCGCCTTGTCCTCGCGACGAATATCCAGCAGGCTGTACAAATCCCAACCGACCTTGCGGCGGCGCGCCAGATACGGATCGACCCATTCGCGCGGATAGTACGGATATTCCTCGCGATATTTGGAGTCGCGTTCCGGATCGTCATACGCCGCCAGCACATCGGCGCAGAACCGCGCCTTGGCATCGCCGGACAGCACATACACGCGCCACGGCTGCGTGTTGGTACCCGACGGCGCGCGGCTGGCCACGCCGAGAATCTCTTCGACGATCTCGCGCGATACCGGTGTATCGAGAAATGCGCGAATCGAACGACGTGTCGTGATGGCGCGATCAACAATCGCTGCGTCACCGGGATTCGACATGCTTTGCGGTCTCCTAGATATTCTTCATCGTTCCGGCCGGTCCACGACCAGCGCCTGCAAGGCCTGCCGCAATGCCGGCGGCAACGCCACGGGGCGGCGCGTCTGCCGATCCACGTACACGTGCACGAAGTGTCCCTGCGCTGCGGCCACGTCGTCGTCGTTGCGAAACAGGCCCACTTCATAGCGCACGCTGGAATTGCCGAGCTTTGCCACACGCAAACCGGCCACGACCGTGTCCGGAAAGCTCAGCGACGAGAAGTAGTTGCACTGCGTCTCGATCACCAGCCCGATCGTCGTGCCCGTATCGATATCCAGCACGCCTTCGCGAATCAGGTACGTGTTAACCACCGTATCAAAATAACTGTAGTAGACAACGTTGTTCACGTGGCCATAGACATCGTTATCCATCCAACGCGTCGTGATGGGTTGGAAGTGCGCGTAAGCACCGCGGCGATCGGGTTCGGGCTTCATCGAGGGTGGATCGGTGGGACGTCAATGAACGACTGCGAAGGGAGCGGCGCTGCGTCAGCCACATGCGAGGTCGGTATGAGCGCACGAAACGCCGCAAGGTTCCAAATTTTTTGCGATTTCGGCAACAGTTTCATGATCATGATGCCGACGCATCTGCAACTGCGGAAATCTGCAACAGGCGATAGCGTTCGTGATAGCGCGCGGCCAGCATGACCGTCTGCGCATGCACCGCCACGGTGTTTTCGATCTCGTTGCCATATCCGCCGGCCATCGCCACGGCGATCGGATGGCGGCGCGACAGCGCGAAATCAAACACCATGGTGTCGCGCTGCGCCAGGCCAGTCGTGGTCAGACGCAGCCGACCAAGCCTGTCGCCTACATGCGGATCGGCTCCCGCAAGGTAGATCAGCAGATCCGGCGCGAAGCGTGCGTCGAGCGTGTCAAGCGCCCGCGCGAGCGCATCGAGATAGGTTGCGTCGTCGCACCCGTCGGGCAGGCCGACGTCGAGGTCGCTGGCTTCCTTGCGGAACGGATAGTTTTTCTCGCCATGCAACGACAGCGTGAAGATCGTTTCGTCGCCCGCCAGGATCGACGCAGTGCCGTTGCCCTGATGCACATCGAGGTCGATGACCGCGACACGGCTCACGCGGCCGTCGCGCTGCAACACGCGGGCCGCCACGGCGGCGTCGTTGAATACGCAAAACCCGCCGCCCTTGTCGGCATAGGCGTGATGCGTTCCGCCGGCCAGATTGACGGCGATACCCTGCTCCAGCGCCGCGCGGCACGCGGCAATCGTCGCGCCGGCGGAACGGCGCGAACGCTCCACCATTTCAGACGACCAGGGAAATCCGATCTCGCGCTGGCGCGCCGCATCGAGCTGCCCCGAGGAAACCTCGCGGATATAGGCCTCGGTATGCGCGAGCCGCAGGGCGTCGTCATCGGCGCGCGGCGCTTCGTGCAAATGCAGCCCCGGCACGTCGCGCATCACCGCATCGCGCAGCATGCTGTACTTGCGCATGGGAAACCGATGGCCAGGTGGGAGCGGCAGGACGAAGTGGTCGGCGTAGAAGGCAAACATGCGAAAAGCGTTGGGGTCGCGATTGCGGCCGGCGTGCGGCGTATGGCCTCGGCCAGCGCGTGATGCACGCGCATCATTGCCCGACCGGACAGTCAGCGATGGTAGCACCGCAGGCCGTGCGGTGCCGCAAAGCCCCGAAAATGCACACGTTTCTCGCATCGCACCACAGAATTTTCTAGGGAAAAACCCTTGCCCATGGCGACGTACGTGGAGAGTGCTGCGCTTGTAGGTTGATATGTGGCGCTATTTTTTGTGCAATGCACAAAATACGCTTGACACGCTTCGCAGTTCTCTTAGAATTGGAATTGTTGCGGCGCACCAAAGGTTTGGACCTGACTCAGGGCCACCGGAAAACGCCGACAAACAAGACCTACGCTCGGGCTGGCCAGGACATTTGAAGTCATGGCTTTGACATCTGGGCGGCTTAATTTCACCTAGCTAGACCTTGAAGTTCACCACTGGAGACCAGCAATGATCCTGACCCCGGAACAAGTTGCAGCCGCGCAAAAAGCCAACCTCGAGACCCTGTTCGGTCTGACCTCGAAAGCCTTCGAAGGCGTCGAAAAGCTGGTTGAGCTGAACCTGCAAGTGGTCAAGGCTACGTTTGCCGAAAACGTCGACAACGCCAAGAAGGCGCTGTCCGCCAAGGATGCCCAGGAGCTGCTGGCCATCCAGGCATCCCTCGTTCAGCCTGTCGCCGAAAAGACCCTGGCCTACACGCGTCACCTGTATGAAATCGCTTCGGAAACCCAAAGCGAATTCACCAAGGTGGCCGAAGCCCAACTGGCCGAAGGCAGCAAGAACGTGCAAGCCCTGGTCGACAACTTCGCCAAGAATGCGCCGGCCGGTTCGGAATCGACCGTCGCCATCGTGAAGTCGGCGATCTCGGCAGCCAACAACGCCTACGAGTCGGTCCAGAAGGCCACCAAGCAAGCCGTGGAAATGGCCGAGACCAACTTCCAGGCCGCTGCCTCCGCCGCCAGCAAGGCTGCCCAGCAAGCCAGCGCCACGGCCCGCACCGCGGCCAAGAAGTCGGCCGCTGCCGCCTAAGCTTTAACGCCAGCATCCAACGCGCCGGCTCCGGCCGGCCCGTTGGCAAAGCGCCCTGCCCTGGACGTTTCGCCAACGGCGGCAATGATCGCGTCTTCGCGCGATCGCCCTGTACCGATGTCTCCTCGGTACCGATTCCAAAAGGTATCGTTCAGGCCCGGCTCTGCTCAGCAGAAGCCGGGCGTTTTTTTGCCCGCGTTCTGTTGCGCCCCACCGCTTGGCGGTTAATTGAATAAATTGGGTAACAAAAACCCGCCGGGTGGCGGGTCTGCGTAGCGCGGAAGATCAGCGTTTGCGCGGTGGCGGCACGTCGGTGCAGACACCTTCGTAGATTTCTGCGGCCATGCCAATCGATTCGCCCAGCGTCGGATGCGGGTGAATCGTCTTGCCGATGTCCACCGCGTCGGCGCCCATCTCGATGGCCAGGCACACCTCGCTGATCAGGTCGCCCGCATGGGTGCCGACGATTCCGCCGCCGATGATCCGGTGCGTTTCCTCATCGAAGATCAGCTTGGTAAATCCTTCGTCACGGCCATTGGCAATCGCACGGCCCGACGCAGCCCACGGGAATACGCCCTTGCCGTACTTGATGCCCTGCGCCTTGCACTGTTCCTCGGTCAAGCCGGCCCATGCCACTTCCGGATCGGTATAGGCGACCGACGGAATCTGCTTTACGTCGAAGTACGCCTTCTCGCCATGCGCGGCCTCGGCGGCCACGTGCGCTTCGTGCACGGCCTTGTGGGCCAGCATCGGCTGTCCGACGATATCGCCGATCGCAAAAATGTGCGGCACATTGGTGCGCATTTGCTTGTCGACGTCGATAAAGCCGCGGTCGGTCACAGCCACCCCGGCCTTCTCGGCACCGATTTTCTTGCCGTTCGGCGAACGACCGACCGACACCAGCACCGCGTCGTAACGCACGGCCTCGGCCGGCGCGCCCTCGCCTTCGAACTTGACGTAGATGCCATCCGGTTTGGCTTCCACGCCAACCGTTTTGGTCTTCAGCATCACGTTATCGAAACGCTGCTTGTTCATCTTGTCCCAGACCTTGACGAGGTCGCGGTCGGCGCCCTGCATCAGGCCATCGAGCATTTCCACCACGTCGATGCGCGCGCCCAGCGTGCTGTACACGGTGGCCATTTCCAGGCCGATGATGCCGCCGCCGATCACCAGCATCTTGTTCGGGATGTCGCGCAGTTCCAGCGCGCCGGTCGAATCGAAAATGCGCGGATCTTCCGGGATGAACGGCAGCTTCACAGCCTGGCTGCCGGCCGCGATGATCGCCTTCTCGAAGCGAATCACGGTCTTTTTGCCATTGGTGGCTTTGCCGTCGCCTTCGGTTTCCTGCACTTCGAGGTGATTCGGATCCAGGAACGTGCCGATACCGCGCACCACCTGCACCTTGCGCGCCTTGGCCATGCCCGCCAGGCCGCCGGTCAGCTTGTTGACCACGCTTTCCTTGTAGTGGCGCAGGCCGTCCAGATCGATCTTGGCTTCGCCAAACAGGATGCCGTGCGCAGCCAGCGCCTTGGCCTCGTCGATCACGGCGGCGTTGTGCAGCAGCGCCTTCGACGGGATGCAGCCCACGTTCAGGCAGACGCCGCCGAGCGTGCCGTAGCGTTCCACCAACACGGTGTTCATGCCGAGGTCGGCGGCACGGAATGCGGCCGAATAACCGCCGGGGCCCGCGCCGAGCACGAGCATGTCGCACTGAATATCGGCGCTGCCGCTGTGCTTGGCAGCCGCCGGTGCGGCGGACGGCGCCGGGGCCGATGCGGACGGAGCCGGAGCCGGAGCCGCCGCGGGAGCAGGCGCCGGCGCTGCGGCCGCGCCGCCTTCGACGGTGCAGATCACGGTGCCCTTGGCCACCTTGTCGCCCACCTTGACCTTGACTTCCACCACCTTGCCCGCCGACGACGAGGGCACTTCCATGCTGGCCTTGTCACTTTCCAGCACGATCAGCGACTGCTCTTCCTCGACCGTGTCGCCAGCCTTGACCAGCACTTCGATCACTTCCACCGCGTCGAAATCGCCGATGTCCGGCACCTTGACTTCGATCACACTCATGCTTTTCCTCCTGGGATGCGCGCCCTGCCCGCCTCGGGGTCAGGCCGCGCCGTCGTTGTTGGTTGCCACGCCAGCGGGCGGCTGCGTCTGAATCGTCTCAAGCGCCATCGCATGCACGTCGATCGGCCCGGCCGAACTCTTGTCGAACTCGATGCCGGCATCGACGCCGATCCGCGCGATCGCGGCGGCATCGAGATCCGGCCGGTCGTACACGGCATGCATGGCACCGAGCGCATAATTGCGACCCGAGCCAATGCCCCAGAAGCGGTCGAACGAAAACACTTCGCGATAGGAATAGACGCCAAAAATGCCGCCAGGATTGGCGATCAGGCAAACGATCTGCGACGACTCGTACGGATCGTCCTCGTCTTCCTTCGTGTTGATGTAGTACTCGTTCTTGAGCTTCTCATGCACCTTGAGAAAGGTCCGGAACACGTCATCGCGCGTATGCAGCCGGCATTCTTCACCCATGCCCGACAGCAGCGCGCGCATGACCGGAAAATGCGCGGTGGTGCCGGCCAGCGCGACGTAGCTGTCGCCGACCGGAAACACTTTCTGGTTGCGCTCGTAGGCACGCGACAGGCGCGTATCGCCGAACGTCACCAGCGCATCGGCCGCGATCGCCACCTCGTCACCCTTTCTGACGACAACGCAGGTAGTCATGGCTCGCCCCTTTTACTCGGCAGTTCGCACGCCGGCGTCGCCGACGTGCGTTGCGGTTGCTTGCAGATGAAGCCTGACGCCGGACTGGCACGCGGCCACCGGGCGATTCACGCATCGGCCGGAGCCGCGCTGCGGCGCCAGATTCATCTTCCGGCGACCGTTACAGCAGGATGCGGCGGAAATCTGCCAGCAACGCGGCAAAGTACGTATTGAAGCGCGCGGCTTCGGCGCCGTCGATCACGCGGTGATCCCACGACAGCGACAGCGGCAGCGTCAGGCGCGGCGCAAACTGCTTGCCGTCCCACACCGGCTTCATGTACGACTTGCACACGCCCATGATGGCCACTTCCGGCGCGTTGATGATCGGCGTGAAATACGTGCCGCCGATCCCGCCCAGCGACGAGATCGAGAAGCAGCCGCCCTGCATCTGGTCCGGCTTGAGCTTGCCGTCGCGCGCCAGCTTGGCCAGTTCACCCATTTCCTGGCTGATCTCGAGCACGCCCTTCTTGTCGGCGTCCTTGATCACCGGCACAACCAGACCGTTCGGCGTGTCGGCGGCGAAGCCGATGTTGAAGTACTTCTTCAGCACGAGGTTGTCGCCGTCGAGCGATGCATTGAAGTTCGGGAACTTCTTCAGCGCCGCAACCGTGGCCTTGATCATGAACGCAAGCATCGTGACCTTGATGCCGGCCTTTTCGTTCTCCTTGTTCAGTTGAACGCGGAAGGCTTCCAGTTCGGTGATGTCCGCTTCGTCGCAGTTCGTGACGTGCGGGATCATGACCCAGTTGCGATGCAGGTTCGCGCCGGAAATCTTCTTGATACGCGACAGCGGCTTCGATTCCACTTCGCCAAAGCGCGTGAAATCCACCTTCGGCCACGGCAGCAGATCGAGGCCGACGCCCGAGCCGCCAGCAGCAGCGGCAGCAGGCGCAGCGCTCTGGCCGCTCATCACACCCTTGACGAAGTTCTGGACGTCTTCCTGCGTGATGCGGCCCTTCGGACCGGTGCCCGGCACGCGCGAAACATCGACGCCCAGGTCGCGCGCGAACTTGCGCACCGACGGGCTGGCGTGCGCGGCCTTGCCGGTCGCGCCCTGCACCGGTGCGGCAGCGGGGGCGGATGCGGGAGCAGGTGCCGGGGCAGCAGCAGGTGCCGGCGCAGCAGCGGGTGCGGCGGCCGCGGGTGCCGGGGCCGGAGCCGATGCGGCGGGCGCAGCGGCAGCCGCGGCGCCCGCGGCTTCCAGCACCAGGATCAGCGTGCCTTGCGACACGTTGTCGCCAACCTTGACCTTCACTTCCTTGACCGTGCCAGCCTGTGGCGACGGCACGTCCATGGTGGCCTTGTCCGATTCCAGCGTCACCAGCGCGTCTTCCGCGTTGATCTGGTCGCCCGGCTTCACATGCACCTCGATGACGGGAACGGCGTCGTAGTCGCCGATATCGGGCACCTTTACCTCGACGGTGCCGCCACCGCCGGCCGGTGCGGCGGCAGGCGCAGGCCCGGCGGCAGGCGCGGGAGCCGGCGCTGCCGACGGCGCGGGGGACGGCGCCGCGGCGGGTGCCGGTGCGGGAGCAGGCGCGGCGGCGCCGGCGGGTTCCAGCATCACCAGCACCGAGCCTTCCTTGACGTTGTCGCCCACCTTGATGCGGACTTCCTTGACCGTGCCGGCCTGCGGCGACGGCACGTCCATGGTGGCCTTGTCCGATTCCAGCGTCACCAGCGCGTCTTCCGCGTTGATCTGGTCGCCCGGCTTCACATGCACCTCGATGACGGGAACGGCGTCGTAGTCGCCGATATCCGGCACCTTGATTTCAATCGCTTGACTCATTCAGTGTCTCTCCTGGGCAGCCGGCACTTTGGGTCAGTTACGACAAATGCACTGGGCGAGGTTACTCTCGCCTCCTGCGTCTGTCACGCTGCCGCGCACCACCGTGGCCGCGGCCCGCCCGCCGGCCAGCCGGGGGCAAGCCGCGGCGCGGCGGGGTGCCGCGCTGCGGGGGTTCAGTCGTGCAAGTCCGGGAATCAGACCGACATCGGGTTCGGCTTGTTCGGATCGAGGTTGTACTTCTTGATAGCCTCGGCCACCTTCTCGCGACCGATCGCGCCTTCGTCGGCCAGCGCCTTCAGTGCGGCGACGGTGACCCAGTTGCGGTCCACTTCGAAGAAGTGGCGCAGCTTCTCGCGGGTGTCCGAGCGGCCGAAGCCGTCGGTGCCCAGCACCACGTAGCGGCGCGGCACGAACGGACGAATCTGTTCGGCGAAGGCGCGCACGTAATCGGTCGAGGCGATCACCGGACCGCGCACCCCCTTGAGCTTCTGGGCCACAAACGATTCACGCGGCGTTTCGGTCGGATGCAGCAGGTTGTAGCGCTCGGCGTCGTGGCCTTCGCGCGCCAGCTCGGTAAAGCTCGGGCAGCCCCAGATGTCCGATTCCACGCCCCAGTCCTTCTTCAGCATGTCTGCCGCGGCGATGACTTCACGGAAGATCGTGCCCGAACCCAGCAGTTGCACGCGCGGCGCATTGCTGTTTTCCACGCCCTTGCGGAACTGGTACATGCCCTTGACGATGTCCTTTTCCACGCCAGCCGGCATTTCCGGATGCTCGTAGTTTTCGTTCATCACCGTCAGGTAGTAGTACACGTCCTCCTGTTCGGCATACATGCGGCGCAGACCATCCTGCATGATCACGGCCAGTTCGTACTGGAACGTTGGATCGTACGAGATGCAATTCGGGATCGCGGCGTGGAACACGTGCGAATGACCGTCTTCGTGCTGCAGGCCTTCGCCATTGAGCGTGGTGCGGCCCGAGGTGCCGCCCAGCAGGAAGCCGCGCGAGCGCATGTCGGCAGCGGCCCAGCAAAGGTCGCCGATACGCTGGATGCCGAACATCGAGTAGTAGATGTAGAACGGGATCATCTGCACGCCGTGCGTCGAATACGACGTGGCCGCGGCGATCCAGTCGCACATGGCGCCGGCTTCGTTGATGCCTTCCTGCAAAACCTGACCAGTCTGCGATTCCTTGTAGAACATCAGCTGATCATGGTCTTCCGGCACGTACTTCTGGCCTTCCTGGTTCCAGATGCCTACCTGGCGGAACAAGCCTTCCATGCCGAACGTGCGCGACTCGTCCGGCACGATGGGCACTACGTGCTTGCCGATCTGCTTGTCCTTGAGCAGCGTGTTCAGGATCCGCACGAAGGCCATCGTGGTGGACACTTCGCGGCCTTCGCCGGTGGCCTTGAGCAGCGCCTCGAACGCCGACAGCTCGGGCACCTTCAGCGCCTCGGCCTTCTGGCGGCGGGCCGGCAGGTAGCCGCCCAGGTTCATGCGCGCCTGGCGCATGTATTCCAGTTCCTTCGAACCTTCCTCGAACGTCAGGTACGGGACTTCTTCCAGCTTGTCATCCGGCACCGGGATGTTGAACTGGTCGCGGAATGCGCGGATGGCGTCCACCGGCATCTTCTTCTGCTGGTGGGCCACGTTCATGGCCTGGCCGGCATCGCCCATGCCATAGCCCTTGATGGTCTTGGCCAGGATCAGCGTGGGCTGGCCCTTGTGCTCGCTGGCCGCCTTGTAGGCCGCGTAGACCTTGTGCGGATCATGGCCGCCGCGGTTCAGGCGCCAGATGTCGTCGTCGGACCAGTCGGCCACCATGGCCTTGAGCTCCGGCGTATTGAAGAAGTGCTCGCGCACGTAGGCGCCGTCCTTGGCCTTGAAGGTCTGGTACTCGCCGTCCACGCATTCCATCATGCGCTTCATCAGCAGGCCCTTGGTGTCGCGCGCCAGCAGCTGGTCCCAGCGGCTGCCCCACACCACCTTGATCACGTTCCAGCCCGAACCACGGAATTCCGATTCCAGCTCCTGGATGATCTTGCCGTTGCCGCGCACCGGACCGTCCAGGCGCTGCAGGTTGCAGTTGATCACGAAGACCAGGTTGTCCAGCTTCTCGCGGCCGGCCATGCCGATCGCGCCCAGCGATTCCGGCTCGTCGGTCTCGCCATCGCCCAGGAAGGCCCACACCTTGCGGTCGCCGGCGTTGACCAGGCCGCGGCTGCTCAGGTACTTCATGAAGCGCGCCTGGTAGATCGCCATGATCGGACCCAGGCCCATCGACACGGTCGGGAACTGCCAGAAATCGGGCATCAGCCACGGGTGCGGATACGACGAGATACCCTTGCCGTCGACTTCCTGACGGAAGTTGTCGAGTTGCTCGGTCGTCAGGCGACCCAGCAGGAAGGCGCGCGAATAGACGCCCGGCGCCGAATGACCCTGCACGAACACGAGATCGCCGCCGCTCTGCTCGGACGGGGCGCGCCAGAAGTGGTTGTAGCCGACGTCGTACAACGTGGCGGCCGACGCAAACGACGAAATATGGCCGCCCACATTGGTGTGCTTGTTGGCGCGCAGCACCATCGCCATCGCGTTCCAGCGCGTGTACGAGCGGATGCGATGCTCGATATCCTGGTCGCCCGGAATACGAGCCTGCTGCTCGACCGGAATCGTGTTGATGTACGGGGTTTCGGCGTGGAACGGCTGCGTGACGCCATTTACGCGCGCATATTCGATCTGCTTGTCGATCAGGAAGGCGGCGCGATCGACGCCCTCGGCATTCAGGACGCCCTGGAGGGCATCCAGCCATTCATGCGTTTCCTGGGGATCTGCGTCGTTGGCGCTGCTGGCGCCGAGGATCTGCTCTGGTACAGCGGACATGACTGTCTCCTGGGTAAATTCCTGCCCCGGCGGCCGCCACGGTATGGCGGATATCGGTCGGCCGGTCTGACGGTTCTGACGTCGCGGCGGAGCGTGGTGGCCTGGTCCTGGCATCGGTACTCTGGCCGTCGCCGGGATCTTTCAAGTCGGGTCGCGCTGCCCGGGATCCTCGGCTCGACAAGCGCATGGCGCCCGCCCGCATTATTCGGTCGAAGCGATTCTATGGAAGCACAGCAACGGCTGACAAGCGAAATTTTCAGATTACGAACTGCTTTCTTATAATGTGAAATATTGCGGCACCGCACCAGAAACCGGCAGCGCGCGCCCATCCAAGGGGTCGTCGATTTAAGGTTTTTCCTGTGATGAGTAGGCGCTTTCCCCAAGCGACGCACCGCAATAAAGTCGATACACTGGCCGGTCAGTCGTCAATCCCCTATGCAGTTCTTCGAACGAATCCTCTCCGGCCTGCGCACGGCCATCCTGCCACCGAACTCTGCCGGCACTGTCAGCGACGCCCCGCACGGCGTGGCGCCCGGTGTCGCGCGTGCCGGCCATGCCGACGTCCACAGCGACGACGGCGATCAGCACGACGCCATAGAGCCGCTGGCGCCGGCGCCGCGCCGCCTCTGGATCATGCGCTGGCGCAATCTGGTGGCGACAAGCTGGTTCATGTTCATCCCGCTGGTGGCGATCGTGCTGTTCACGGTGGCCATGGGCGTGATCCTCTGGTCGTTGCACGAAACCGAACGCCAGCAGCAGCGCGACGCGCTGTACCGCGACGCCGCGTGGGCGCAGCAGCGCGTACGCCTGTCGCTGCTCAGCAACCAGGACCAGATGGCGTCGCTGGCGCGCGACATCGCGGCGGCCCAACTCGACCAAGGCGCCTACCGCACCGCCGCGCAGGAAATCCTGCGCGAGAACCCCGAGATCGTCTTTATCAACTGGCTGGACGCGACCAAGCGCGGCCGCTGGTCGCTGCCCTCGACCTCCGAATTCGCCAGCCGCCTGCGGGAAACGGTGGACCAGCCGCTGGAGCCGGAAGTTCTCGACACCTTCGACGCCGCGCGCGAAACGCAGCGCGTGGTCTACTCGCGTCCGCTGATGAACGACCGCGGCGACAGCTTCATGCTGATGGAAGTGCCGATCGTGCGCGACAACGAGTTCCTCGGCACGCTGGGCGCGCTCTACTCGATCAACGGCATCCTCACGCATCTGCTACCGCCCGAGCTGACCGAGCGCTATCGCTTCTCGCTGATCGACAAGAACAACCAGACGCGCGCCAGCACTTCGGTGCGGCCGGTGCCGGGCAATGCGCTGTCGTACGAAGTCCTGCTCGATCCGCCGGGTCATTCGCTGTCGCTGCGTGCCGATGCCTATCCGCCGCCGTCGAACCTGCCGAACAACATGCTGCTGTGGCTGGTAGTGGGACTGTCCTGCTTCCTGCTGTGGAGCCTGTGGAGCATGTGGCGCCATACCAGCCGCCGGTCCGAGGCGCAGCGCGCGCTGCTGGCCGAGACGTCGTTCCGGCGCGCCATGGAAAACTCGATGCTGATCGGCTTGCGGGCGCTCGATCTGAACGGCCGCATCACCTACGTGAATCCGGCGTTCTGCCGCATGACGGGCTGGACCGAAGCTGAACTGGTGGGCCGCAAGCCGCCCTTCCCCTACTGGCCACCCAATGACCAGCAGGAGATGCAGAAGCAGATCGACCTCACGCTGCAGGGCAAATCGCCGGCCACGGGGTACGAAATGCGCGTAATGCGGCGCGATGGCAGCAGCTTCTTTGCTCGCATGTACGTCTCGCCGCTGGTCGACAGCCGCGGCCGACATACGGGCTGGATGAGCTCGATGACCGACATCACCGAGCCCAAACGCGCGCGCGAGGAGCTGGCGGCCGCCCACGATCGCTTCACGACGGTTCTGGAAAGCCTCGACGCGGCGGTTTCGGTGCTGGCCACCGACAAGGCCGAACTGCTTTTCGCCAATCGCTATTACCGCCAGTTGTTCGGCTGGGAGGCCGAGGGCCATCTGAAGCTGGCCGGCGACGATTTCGACAAGGACCAGATGTCCAGCGACAACACGGACTTCGTCGATGCCTACGCCGGACTGCCCGCCTCCGAGCTGATGCCGTATGCGTCCGACGCGCGCGAAGTGTTCGTGCCCGACATGCAGAAGTGGTTCGAAGTGCGCCGCCGCTATATCCAGTGGGTGGACGG